>Ga0209640_10000652_pt1 | contig 27419 bp, 24 predicted proteins | sample RifCSP10_1_FD_184018 | JGI IMG/M metagenome (GOLD analysis project Ga0209640, IMG submission 184018) | Soil microbial communities from Rifle, Colorado - Rifle CSP2_sed 10_1 (SPAdes) (version 2) | ecosystem: Environmental > Terrestrial > Deep subsurface > Rock core/Sediment | place: Rifle... | reverse complement strand
CCGGGACCTGGTCGAGGAAATGGAATACAAGGCTGTCCAGGCCATCGGGACGCAGCGAGAGGAGAAGTACCGGCTGATCTTTGTCGGCGTGCCCTGCTATCCGATTTTCCGCCGCTTCAACGAGATGTTCACCGAGGCCGGCGGGGCTTTCGTGAGCTCCACTTACCTGTGGTTCGCTTCGGGGGGGACTGACACCGGCTTCGAGTACTCGCTCGACCGCCCGCTGGAAAGCCTGGCAGAGGGCGTGCTGATCAATGTGCGCCACGCGATGGACAGCATGTTCTTCCAGGATCGGGTGCTGGCCGAGATGGTACAGAGCTACCGAGTGGACGGAGTGGTCTATCACCCGATCAAGTCCTGTCGGACAGTTTCCAGCGGTTTGGCCGATAACCGCCGTGCCCTACTCGCCACGACTGATGTCGCCTGTCTCTTCATCGAGTCGGACATGATGGACAAGCGGGTGGTTTCCGAAGCGCAGCTAAAGAACCGGATCGACGCGTTTTTCGAGGGGCTGGCCTCCCGCAAGCGGGTGGCGGCGGTCGGAGCCTCGAGCTAAGGGTCACCGGGAGGAAGGAACGGATGGCATACGCAGCCGGAGTCGACGTAGGTTCGACCCAGACTAAAGCAATCGTCCTGAACGAGCGACGCCAGATTGTCGGCCGGGCGCTGATCGATACCGGCGCCAATGTAGTTCATGCAGCCGAGAACGCCTATGTCAGAGCGCTGCAGGACGGAAACATCCGCGAGGAGGAGGTCGAATTCGTCGTCGGCACCGGGTACGGACGCTACAAGGTGACTTTCGGCGACACACAGATCACCGAGATCTCCTGCCACGCCCGCGGCGGGGTGCACCTCTTCCCCGAGACCCAAACGGTGGTTGACATGGGAGGTCAGGACACCAAGGCCATCCGAGTCAGCCCGGCCGGAGAGATCCTCGACTTCTGCATGAATGACAAGTGCGCGGCCGGGACCGGACGCTTCCTCGGGGCGGCGGCCAACGCGCTGGGGATCGGGTTGAGTGAGCTGGGCCCCACGGCCCTGCGGGCCGAGAAGCCAGTCAAGATCAGCACCACCTGCACCGTATTCGCCGAATCGGAGGTCGTGGCCTGGTTGGGGAAAGGAAAGAAGGTCGAGGACATCCTGCTTGGCGTCCATCAGTCGATCGTGTCCCGATCGCTCGGGCTGATGCGGCGGGTTGGCATCGAACCCCAGGTGACCTTCACCGGCGGCGTAGCGAGGAACCAGGCGGTCGTCGAAGTTCTGCAAAAGGAATTGGGATTCGCGGTCAACGTGAGCGAAGAGTCGCACTACATGGGCGCCATCGGCGCGGGGTTGTTCGCCATGGATCACATCCTGGCCAGCCGGGTCCCTGTCGAGGCCCCCCGGCCAGAGGTGGTGCGGTGACCTACACAGCCGGGATTGATATCGGCTCGACCTACGTCAAAGCAGTCATCGCTGATGAGAGCGGGAGGGTGATCGGCCGCGCCCTGGTGAAGACCGGCTTCAGATTGGCCGAGGCGGCCGATCGGGCCCTGGCGCTGGCCATAGAGAGTTCGGGGATTCAATCCGCAGAGCTGGCCTATGTGGCGACCACCGGTTTCGGGCGTTTCCTTTACCCGGCCCGCGACCTGAACGCGACGGACCTGACCGCAGCCGCTGCAGGCGTGCGGTACCTGTTCCCAGAGACGCAAACGATCCTCGACGTCGGCGGCCAGACGATGAAGGCCACCCGGCTAACGGAGCGCGGCGAGGTCAAGTCCTTCCGCCTCAACGACAAGTGCGCGGCGGGGACCGGCGCATTCTTGGAAAAGACTGCTCGCTACCTGGGCTTCACTACCGAAGAGATCGGACCGCTGGCGGCGACCTCCAAGGAGCCGGTCCCGATCTCGGGGGTGTGCGCGGTCTTCGCCGAGTCAGAGGTGATCAACCACCTCTCCCAGGGGAGTTCCCCTGCAGACATCATGCACGGCTCGATCGTGTCGCTGGTCGACCGCTCGGTGCAGCTCATGAAGCGGGTGCAGATGGAGCCAGAGTTCACGCTGATCGGGGGAATCCTTCGCTTCGACACCATGGCCCGCGTGATCAGGGAGAAGCTCGGGACGGAAGTGAACGTCCCGCCCAGAGAGGAGGTGCAATATGTCGCGGCGCTTGGCGCGGCGCTGCTGGCCCACCGCCGAATGCGGAAACTCGCACTGGAGGCCAGTCAGCTCGAGCAGGCAAGGGCATGACGCGTCAGCGAGAGCCGACTCCTTTTTCCTCAGCCGATCCAGGTGTCGAGTTGATTTGGACCCCTAGACCTGCGGAGCACCGCCCACCGGGAGGTGAACGATGACCGATTTCCACCGAAACACGATGATGCCCACGGAAGAAGCGCCGTGCGCCGTGGAGTCGCCCGAGCCGCGCTACCCCGGCGACGACCTTCCCGGTGACCCGAGCCTCTTGCGCAAGGGCTGGCAGCGCCGCTTCATGGCCGATGGTGCCCGGCTTCATGAATACGCTGACTTGTACCAGGCCCTCGGCTTCGAGGTCCACACCGAGCCGGTCACCCAGGACGAGCTGGGCGAGGAATGCGGTGACTGCCGCTTGATGATTTGCCGCCTCTTCGTGACCGTCTACACCCGCAGGAGCGCGACGCCCACCGGCGATGGGCGCCTCGCCTAGCCAGCCGGGAGGAGGAACGACTGAAGACAGCACCTGATTGCTACCCCTACCCTCCATCCAAACCTATCAATGTCGAGGAGTGAGATCATGAACGACCAAACCCGTTTTATGTTGGGCGAGAAGGATATCCCGAAGGCCTGGTACAACGTCCAGGCCGACCTGCCGAGTCCGCTTCCGCCGGTCATCCATCCCGGGACTATGCAACCGATCGGGCCGGCGGATCTGGCGCCGCTGTTCCCTATGGAGCTGATCAAACAGGAGGTTAGCCAGGAACGCTACATCGAAATCCCAGAGCCCGTCCGCGAGGTGTACCGCCTGTGGCGGCCCACGCCGCTGATCCGGGCCCGTCGGCTGGAGCAGGCCCTCGGCACCCCAGCCCACATCTACTACAAGTACGAAGGGGTCTCTCCGGTGGGATCCCACAAGCCGAACACCGCGGTGCCGCAAGCCTTCTACAACAAGCAGGAGGGTGTGGCCAGCATGACGACCGAGACCGGAGCCGGCCAGTGGGGCAGTGCCATGGCCATGGCTTGCAACTTCTTCGGGCTGGACCTTGATGTCTATATGGTGAAGATCTCCTATCAGCAGAAACCCTACCGGCGCAGCATGATGGAGGCCTTCGGTGCAAAGGTCACGGCCAGTCCATCGGACAAGACCAAGGCCGGCCGGGATGCGCTGGCACAGGACCCGAATTCCCCCGGCTCGCTCGGCCTGGCCATCTCCGAAGCCGTGGAAGTGGCGGCAACCAGCGGCGGGAAGAAGAAGTACAGCCTCGGTTCGGTGCTTAACCACGTGCTGTTGCATCAGACCGTGATCGGCCAGGAATGCCTCAAGCAGTTCGAAATGGCCGGCGAGTACCCGGACATCATGATCGGCTGCATCGGGGGCGGCTCGTCGTTTGCCGGATTCATCCTGCCCTTCGTGCAGGCGAAGCTGGCCGGCAAGAAATCGACCCGCTTCATCGCGGTCGAGCCCACCGCGGCCCCCAGCCTCACCAAGGGCAAGTACGTCTACGACTTCGGCGACCAGGCCATGACCATACCGCTGGTCAAGATGTACACCCTCGGTCACTCCTTCATCCCCGCGCCGATCCACGCGGGAGGCCTGCGTTACCACGGAATGGCACCGATCATCTGCTACCTGTACGACACCAAAGTGATCGAGGCGGTAGCCCTTCAACAGAACCCGGTGTTCGAAGCGGCTGTGACCTTTGCTCGGTCGGAAGGCATCTTGTCGGCCCCCGAGCCCGCCCACGCGATCAAGGTAGCCATCGACGAAGCTTTGAAGTGTAAGAAGACTGGGGAGAAGAAAGTGATCGCTTTCAACTTGTGCGGGCATGGGTACTTCGACATGGGCGCCTATGACGATTACTTCGCCAAACGCCTGCCAGATTTCGAATATCCGATGGAGGAGGTTGAAAAGGCCCTGGCCGGGCTCCCGCAAGTCCCGGTAACCGCGTAACGCGTCCAGGCCCACCTTCGGTATCCCCTCTCTCTCGACAAGTTCGAGAGAGAGGGGAGCCGGAACTTGAAAATGTGATGGGAAAACAGTTGCTGCTTGGGAACGAAGCCATTGGACTTGGGCTGATCCGGTCGGGCTGCCGGATGGTGACGGCTTATCCCGGCACGCCCAGCTCGGAGATCTTATCGAGCGTCATCCGACTAAAGACCCATGCCCCTGAGGTCGTCTACACCGAGTGGAGCGCCAACGAGAAGGTGGCCTTTGAAACCGCGCTGGCCGCAAGCTGGAGCGGCTTGCGGGCCGCCACGGCGATGAAGCAGGTGGGGCTGAATGTCGCCGCCGATCCGTTCTTCAGCGCGGCCTACACCGGCGTGGTGGGAGGGTTCGTCGTCATCTCCTGTGACGATCCGGGACCTCACTCTTCCCAGACCGAACAAGACTCCCGACTCCTGGCCCACGCGGCCAAAGTCCCGGTGCTGGACCCCTCGACCCCGGTGGAGGCGCTGCAGATGACCGGGCTGGCCTTCGAGCTGTCGGAGCGATTTCAAGTCCCCGTGCTGTTGCGGCCGACAACCAGGCTCTGCCATGCCCGCCAGTCGTTCGAGTCTGACTCCGGATTATTTCCAGCGACCGCCGGTCCCCCGCCGAAGGGATTCCGCAAAGACCCGCAGCGTTGGGCGGCCACCCCCGCCTTTCGCCTAAAGCTCCACGTTGAGCTGATTCAGAAGCTGAAGGCGATCGAGCAGGAGTTTGAGGCTTCCATACTGAATCGTATCCAGGGAAGTTTCGGGGAAAACGGCACTGCGCAGCTCGGCGTAATCGCCAGTGGGGTGGCGTTCCACACCGCGCTTCAAGCATTGCGGGATTTTGGCGCCGACCTCCCCGTTCTGAAGATCGGCACCCCCTACCCGCTTCCGCGCCGTCTCGTCGCTGACTTCATTCGCCGCTGCGAACGGGTGATCGTGTTCGAAGAACCGGACGCCACCATCGAACTGCAGATCCCGGACCGCACCCGGGTGCGCGGCCGCCTCGACGGAACCGTGCCTCAGGCAGGGGAACTCACCCCGGAAAGGGCGGCCGCCATCCTGGCCGAAGCTCTGGGTGAGGCGGGATTCCCCGTGCCGGCCACCGCAGACGAGCTGCTCCCAGCACTGGTTGAGGAGCTAGCGATCCCGCCCCGCCGGCCACGCTTGTGCCCCGGCTGTTCCCACCGTTCCGCGTATTTCGCCATCAAGCGCACCTTCGGGCCCCGGGCCATCTACCCGGGGGACATCGGCTGCTACACCCTGGGCACCAACCTGCGCGCCCTGGACACCTGCCTGGACATGGGCGGGGCGGTGACGATGGCCGCCGGCTTCTATCACGCCGGTCGACTGCTGGGCGACGAACGCCCCATTGTGGCGACAATCGGCGATTCCACATTCTTGCACGCGGGACTCGTCCCGCTGGCCAACGCGGTTCACACCGGTGCCCGGTTCATCCTGGTGATCCTGGACAACCACACCACCGCGATGACCGGCACTCAGCCGACCCTGGCGAGCGAGGTTGGAGCGGACGGCGCCGCAGCGGAACCAGCCTCGATCCCGGAGCTGGTCAAAGCGTGCGGCGTTCGGTTCGTCCGCATGGCCGATCCCTACGACCAGGATCCCTTTCAAGAGCTGCTCAAAGAGGCGCAGTCCTTCACCCTGGCGGCCGAGGGTGGCCCGGCGGTAATCGTTGCCGACCGACCCTGCGTGATTTTCGATCCAACCCCCATCGTCGCCCATCCCATTCCGGTGACGGTCACCGAGGAGTGTGACGGATGTCGCTATTGCGTCGAAGCCTTCGAGTGCCCGGCGATCGTTCTTCGGCCGGACGGTTCGCGGGTCGACATCGATTTGAAAACCTGCGTGGAATGCGGGCAATGCATTGACGCCTGTTACAAGGGATTCATCGTCCCTCAGCTCGAGTTGCAGCATGCCTGACCCGCAGGGCAGGATTGTCCTGGCCGGCGTTGGCGGCCAGGGCGTGATCTTCGCCAGCCGGCTGCTTGCGGAGGCCGCGCTGGCCCGCGGGGCTCAGGTGATGGTCTCGGAGACCCACGGAATGAGCCAGCGCGGCGGCAGCGTGGCGGCGCACCTCGTGATCGGCGACGAACCGGGCCTGCTCATCCGGCGGGGCACAGCAGATGTCTTGATCGCTCTCGACCGTCTCGAGGGGTTACGCCATCTACCGGTCCTGCGCCGGGGCGGCGCGGTCTTCATCAACGCGGTCGAGGAGCTCCCGGAAGGCGTGGGTACTCGGCTGCATGAGTTGGGGATTCGCACTTGTCAACTAGACGCCGACGGGGAGGCCCTGAGGCTAGGTTCGGCTGCGATCGCCAATGTCGTTCTGCTCGGCTTCGTGGCCGCCCACACCTCCCTCGGCTTGTCCCCTGGCGACCTGAGACTGGCGGCCCAGGGGCTCGGCCCACCGGCCTCGGTGCGAGCCAATCTCTCCGCTCTGGATGAGGGCGCGCGCATCGCCGATGGCCCGGACCATGGGCATTGTGAGTGGCGAAAGCCGTCGGCGGTGCTCCTCGAACAGGCAAGCCGGTGAGACCGTTCGAGTACTTCGCCCCCGAGAGCCTGGCGGACACCCTCCAAATCTTTTCCGACTTTGGGCCGGAGGCCCGCCCGATTGCGGGTGGAACAGACCTCGTGCTGCAAATGCGCATGGGCGAGCTCGCGCCGAGAGCGCTTGTGAACCTCACCCGGGTAGCGGAGCTGCGCGGCTCACCCACTTCTGACGGCTTTCCGTACTTCCTTTCCGCCCTCACGACCCTCCAGAAACTGTGCCAGTCCGAGTCGATGCGTATGCGCTTCCCTGCGCTTGCCGAAGCGGCCGCGACGATGGCCTCCGGGCAAGTTCGCAATCTGGCTACCGTGGGCGGAAACCTGTGCAATGCCGCACCCTCGGCCGACCTGGCGGCGATTCTCCTGGCGCTTGGCGCGATCGCGCGGGTCGTCGGGCCCCGGGGCGAGCGCCGGATCCCCTTGGAAGGTTTCTTCCTGGGTCCCGGCCGGACGGTTCTGGCCTCGGACGAGTTGTTATTGGGACTCGAGATTCCGGACCCTGTTGGGCACTCGGTGTACCTCAAACACAGTCTCCGAGCCTGCATGGATATCGCGATCGTTGGAGTCGCAGTTTCGCTGCATCGAGTGGACGGCCGGTGTGCCTCCGCCAGCATCGCCATGGGTGCGGTCGCGCCGACGCCGATCCGTGCCTCGGCCGCCGAGGCCGAACTGGCCGGTGAACGGCTGACCCCTGACCGGATTGAACGCGCCGCTCGGGCCGCCGCCGCGGAATCGCGTCCCATCGACGATATGCGTGCTTCAGCCTGGTACCGGCGGAGGATGGTGGAAGTGTTGACCCGGCGGGCGCTGACGTCGGTGGCCGAAGCTGAAACCGGATCGGGGCCGAACGGCCTGCTTTGAGATCGAGGGAATGCACCGTCAACCCTTAGCCCTGAACGTGAACGGTGAACCCCGCCAGGTACTGTGCGACCCGCGTTGGTCGCTGCTGGACGTGTTGCGCGGTCCGCTGGCACTCCGCGGGACGCACCGCGGCTGCGACACCGGGCGCTGCGGCGCGTGCACCGTGATCCTGGATCACCGATCCGTCCCGGCCTGTCTGCTGCTCGCCTTGAGCTGCGAGGGAAGCGAAGTCCTGACGGTCGAGGGGCTTGCCACGAACGGCTCGCTCCACCCGCTTCAACGCGCCCTGGTTGAGCACGGGGGAATCCAGTGCGGGTTCTGCACCCCTGGGATGGTGATGGCGGCGCTGGCCCTGCTTGAGCGGAATCCGAGGGCCAACTCGCAGGATATCCGAAGCGGCTTGGCGGGGAACCTCTGCCGGTGCACCGGGTACGTGAAGATCGTGGAGGCGGTTGGGGCGGCGGCCCGGGAGCTGGCTGCGGTGCCGGCCCGGACCGAACGGGACGAGGCGGCCGTTGCCGCCTCGGGGTCAGCGTGATGGGCGCGAGTCGTTCGGACGGTGACCACGGGTCGCGCTTAGCGAGGGACAGGCAAACAGTGGTTGGGAAGCGGCTACCAAAACTGGATGCCCCGGAGAAAGCCACCGGGCGCGCGGTCTATGTCCATGACGTCCGCCTGCCCGGCATGCTGGAAGCCAGAATCCTCTACTCTCGCTTTGCCCATGCACGGATCCTCAACCTCGATATTGAGCGCGCCTCTCGAGTACCCGGGGTGAAGGCGATCGTGACCGGCGCCGACAACCCGGCTGCCCGCTTCGGCTATGGAAAGGACAACACTCCGCTGAAAGCCGATTTGGTGCGCAGCCTGCGCGACGAGCTGGCCGCGGTTGCGGCCGTGGATGCCGACGCCGCACAGGAAGCATTGGAGCTGATCGAGGTCGAGTACGAACCCCTGCCAGGCGTGTTCGACGCCGCGGCGGCGCTGGCCGAGGGCGCCCCGCTGGTCCACCCCGAGCGGGGAACTAACCTCTTTACGACCTATGAGTACGAGCACGGCGAACCGGACGAAGCGGCGACGGACAGCGACGTGGTTCTCGAGGCTTCCTTTTCTCTGCCGTACGTGGTGCACGCGGCGATGGAGACGAGCGCCATCGTGGCTGCCTTCGACTCTCGCGGGCGGCTCACGATCCACAGCTCGACTCAAATCCCCTTCCTGCTTCAGCGGGATCTGGCCGAGGCTCTCGGGCTGGAGGGGAGTGACGTGCGAGTCCTGCAGCCGACGATCGGCGGCGCCTTCGGCCGCGGCCTCGATATCTATCCGTTCGAACCGATTGCCGCTCTCCTGGCCCGGAAGAGCGGGCGTCCAGTGCGGATCAGCTTTTCCCGGCGAGAAGAGTTTCTGGCCGCACCGGTGCGGCAGCCGGCGCAAGTTCACATTCGGGCCGGCGCACGCCGGGACGGGAGCCTGACGTTTCGCGAGGCCGATGCCTTGCTGGACATCGGAGCCTACGTTTCCTGGGGCACGGTCACTCCGCTGGTGATGTTGGAAACCACGGCCTCGCTGTACCGCGTACCGCATGTCCGATTCCGGGCCCGCTGCGTGTACACCAACAACCCGGTGACGGGCGCGGTGCGAGGCTACGGGAATCCTCAGTCGACCTTCTTCGTCGAGACGATGATGGACCGGTTGGCGGAAGCCCTCGGGTGGGACCCGCTCGACTTCCGAATGCACAACGCTAACCGCCCGCAGGAGCAGACCCCGCAAGGGCTGAAGATCACCAGCTGCGGGCTGAAGGAGTGTTTCGAGGCGCTGGCATCCCGAAGAGACGGCCAATTGACGTCGGAATCCGACGGACGATCGATGGAGGGCTCGGATCCGCATGGTGGCTTGTTTGCTCCGTCGTCCACTGTCCGCGGCATCGGCTTCGCCGCCACGCTCAACGTCGGCGGGGGTGCGCGGATCTACCGCAGCGACGGCTGCGGGGCGACGGTCAAAGTCGACGATTTTGGACACGCCACCCTGGTCACGGGCAGTACCGAGATCGGCCAGGGCTCCGAAACCGCATTGGCCCAGATGGTGGCCGAGGTGCTCGGGCTCCCCATCGAGCGGGTCAGCGTGGTCAACAGCGACACCGACCTGAAGCCGTGGGACGTCGGCGTGCACGCCAGCCGCACGACCTTCATCGCGGGACAGGCGGCCTATCTGGCCGCCCTCGATGCCCGGCGCCAGATCTTGGAGACCGCGGCGGAAATGCTCGGAACCCAGCCCGAGCAGCTGGTTCCCCGGGACGGGCTCATCGTCTCAGTCGACGGGGCCCATTCGATCCCGCTGGGGAAAGCGGTGCGCGGGCGCCACTTCCGGCCGGATGGAAAGATCGTCGTCGGCGAAGGCTGGTACGACCCGCCCACCTCGCTCGTCGACAAGGCCAGCTACAAAGGCAACATCTCGGCCGCCTACAGCTTCGGAGCGCAGATGGCCGAAGTCGAGGTCGACCGCCAAACCGGCAAGGTGCGAGTCCTCCGCCTCGTCTGTGCTCACGACATCGGGCGAGCCATCAACCCGATGGCAGTCGAGGGGCAAATCGAAGGCGGGGCCCAGATGGGCCTTGGCTATGCACTCACCGAGGAACTCATCGTCAAGGATGGCCGGGTGATGAACCCGGATTTCGCGGACTACCACTTGTTCACGGCAGCAGATATGCCGCAGATCGAGACCGTCCTCATCGAGACGGAAGATCCACTTGGACCGTTCGGGGCAAAGGGCGTGGGCGAGATGGGAGGCACTCCGACGGCCGCGGCCGTCGCCAACGCGATTTACGACGCGCTCGGCGTGCGGCTCACCACCTTGCCCATGACGCCCGAACGAGTGCTCCAAGCCTTGGACCGGGCAGAGGGTCGCTGAGGGACCCATGGGACACCTTCGCCTGAACCCAAATCTAATCAAAGTGCCGCTCTACATCGCCGGGAAGTCCGTTGAGGAGGTCCAGGAAGAGTACCGTGTCGACGAGGTAGTGAAGCTGGCCTCCAACGAGAACCCGTTGGGGCCCTCCCCGCGGGCGATTGAAGCACTGGTGCAGGCGTTAGCCGAGGCCCACCGCTATCCCGGCGCGGCTGACCGCGCTCTGCGGCGGCGGCTGGGTCCGCGGATCCATCCGTCGTTCGACGAACGGTACGTCATCACCGGCAACGGAGTCACCGATCTGATCCGGATGATCGTTCAGGCTTTCATCTTCGACGGCGGCCAGGTCGTCACCGGGCAGCTCACCTTCCCAATGTACGCCATTTGCACGACCATGTTCGGAGGTGTCCTCCTCCAGGTTCCGCCGCGGGAGGATCTGGGGTTTGACCTGCCCGCCATGGCCCAGGCGATTACCCCAAATACGCGGCTGGTATTCATCAGCACGCCCAATAACCCTACCGGGATGATTTGTCGCCGCCAGGAAGTCATTTCCTTTGTAAGAGGCCTTCCAGAGGGGGTCGTGGTCGTCTTTGATGAGTCCTACCGGGACTTCGTGGGCGACGCCGACTACCCAGACCCGACGGAGTACATTGCCGAGGGACGGGAAGTGATTGTGCTGCGCAGCTTCAGCAAGGCCGCCGGTCTGGCCAACCTGCGAGTGGGCTACGCGATTTCGACTCCAGAGATCATCCACTACCTCCGGCATGCCCAGCTGCCTTTCAACACCGGGGCGCCGGTCCTGCTGGCCGCCCTCGCCAGCCTGGACGATGGTGACTATGCGGCTCGCAGCCGAAGACTCATGGAAGAGCAGCGGGCATTCTTGTACGAAGGTCTTTCTGCTCTGGGAGTCCACTTTGTTCCCAGCCACACCAATTTCATCCTGCTGACCGACCTTCCCATGGAGCCCACTGTGTTCAGTGAGCTGCTCATCCGCCAGGGAGTGATTGTCAGGCCGATGGACGCCTGGGGACTGGACCAAGCGGTGAGAGTGAGCCTCGGCCAACCGGAAGACAACCAGAAGTTCCTGCATGCACTGCGGGTGGTCCTGGAAGGCCAGGCGGCGCGGACTCCCGCGGGCTAGGGGTCTGGAGGCGAAGAGTGTCTTTTGTCAAGCGGGTGGAGCGAGTGGCCCTGGCAGTGGAGGACCTCGAAGCAGCCATGGCATTCTTCGAGGGCTGGTTCGGGGCGGTGTTCCATCCCGAAGAGGTGATCGAGGACATGGGGATTCGCTATCGCCCTTTCGAGCTCGGAGAAAGCAAGCTGGAGCTCCTGCAGGCCACCCGTCCCGACAGCCCGGTGGCGCGATTCATCGAGAACAAGCGCGGCCCCGGAATCCATCACCTCACCTTCGAGGTCGAGGATCTGGACGAGGCCGTGGAAGAACTCGAACGGCGCGGCGGTCGGGTGGCGTCTCGCCACAGCTATCCTCCAGGGATGACCTTCGAAGGCTTCGTCTGGCGGGAGGCGTTCGTCCATCCGAAGGATGCCTTCGGAGTGCTCATTCACCTGGCGGAGAAGACGCCGGCCGGAAGAGGGGACTGAGGACCTCGGGATGGATTTCGGGTTGACTGAGGTTCAGGAGAAGCTGCGCCGGCTCGTCCACGATTTTGTGGAGAAAGAGGTCGGGCCGGCAGCCCGCGAGCTCGACGAGCGGGCTGAGTTCCCAGCCGAACTCTTTCGGCGTTGCGGCGCGCTCGGCCTGTTTGGGCTGCGCTATCCGGAATCGGTCGGCGGCTCGGGCGGCGACTTCGTCAGTTTCTGCCTGATGGCCGAGCAGCTCGCCCGCGGCTCCATGTCGCTTGCCGCGGCGGTTGCCATGCAAGGTCTGATGGGGACGGATTTTGTTTATCGATTTGGGAGTGAGGAGCAGCGAATCCGCCTGCTCTCCCCCGCCCTGCGGGGCGAGAAACTGGGGACCATCGCCATGACTGAGCCCGATTTCGGCTCTGATCTGGGCGGGATCACGACCCGGGCCACCCGGGACGGCTCCGAATGGGTGCTGACTGGCCGCAAGCTGTGGATCACCTCTGCCACCGCGGCCGATTTCTTCACGGTCGCGGCCAAAACGCGCCCCGCCGACGGGATCAAGGGCATCGACTTCTTCCTGGTGGAGAGAGGGACGCCCGGGCTCTCGGTGGGAAAGCGGATCGAGAAGCTGGGCGTCCGGGCCTCCGAAACGTCGGAAGTGATCCTGGAACAGGTCCGGATCCCCGAGCACCACCTGCTGGGCGCAGAAGGCACCGGCTTCCAAAGCCTCACCGCCATCCTGGCCGAGATCCGCACGATGACCGGTGCGCTAGCGTTGGGTTTGGGTGAGGCGGCCCTCGCGGCGAGCCGGCGCTATGCCAGCGAACGGATCCAATTCGGTCGGCCGATCGCCTCCTTCCAGGCCATCTCCCACAAGATTGCTACGATGGCGACCGAGCTGGAGGCGGCTCGGGCCCTGGTGTATCGGGCAGCCTGGGAGATCGACCGTGGCAATCGGGCCATGAAACTGGCCTCGATGGCGAAGCTGTTTGCGACCGAGGTTGCGAATCGGGCGGCCGACGAGTGCACCCGCATCTTCGGCAGCTACGGCTTCGCCATGGAGTACGACGCACAGCGCTATTTCCGAGACGCCCGATTCCTGCTGTACGGAGGGGGAACGAACGAGGTGCTCAAGAACGTGATCGCAAAAGAGCTGGACGTCTGAGGAGGGCTTGAATCAGGTGGAGGGGCAACACAGTCAATGACATACAAGGCCCGCGGTCTGCTTTTCGAGCAATTCAACCTGGAAGACAACTTCGTGTCCCAGGGCCGGACCGTGACCGAGGCGGACGTCGTCCAATTCGCCGGGTTGTCTGGAGACTTCAACCCCTTGCACACTGACGCGGAGTTCGGCAAGTCCGCACCCACCGGGGGACGCATCGCCCACGGGATGTTGGTGGCCTCCATGGCGACCGGCATGGCCAACTGGCTGGGCGTGTTTGAGGGAACCACCCTGGCGCTGATGGAGCAGGTCTTTCAATACAAGGCCCCGGTGAAGTTCGGCGACACCCTGCACCTCGAGTTGTCGGTGGCAGACAAAAAGGAGACCAGCAAACCCGAGCGCGGGGTCGTGGTCTTCGAGGCCCGAATTTTCAATCAGGAATCCAAAGCTGTCCTTGAGGGACGCTGGACGCTCCTGATGATGCGAGGTGGATAGACGATGGCCCTGACTTCCACGAATCACGGAAGATTGAAGGGCCGGGTCGGGCTGGTCAGCGGCGCGGGGAGCGGGATCGGCCGGGCCACCGCGGTTCGCTTCGCGAGCGAAGGGGCGGCGCTGATCGTCAGCGATGTGGACGCCTCCGGAGTGCAGGCGACTCAGGGGGCGATCCTGCAAGCCGGGGGGCAGGCCCGCAGCGTCATCGGCGACGTCCGCCAGAGGGCGGATGCACAGCGGATGGTGGACGCCGCGCTGGAGGGCTACGGCCGGCTGGACCTGCTGATCAACAACGCCGGGATCACTCGGGATGCGCTAACGGTGCGGATCAAAGAAGACGAGGTCCGCCTGATGTCGGACGAGCAATGGGACGAAGTGCTGTCGGTCAACTTGAAGGGAACCTGGCTGCTCTCCCAGCTGGCAGCCGTCCCGATGATCCGGCAAAAGTACGGGCGGATTGTGAACACTGCCTCGGTGGGGGCGCTTGGCAACGTCGGCCAGGCCAACTACTCCGCCTCGAAGGCCGGGGTGATTGGCCTAACCAAGACCCTTGCGCTCGAGTGGGCCCGCTTCAACATCGCAGTGAACTGCGTGGCTCCGGGCGCGGTCAAAACCCGTATGACGGCCGCCATCCCCGAGAAGGTGATGGAGGGGCTGCTGGAGCGAATACCGCTGAGGCGAATGGCCGAGCCGGAGGAAATCGCCGGCGTGCACCTATTCTTGTGCAGCGAGGAGGCGGGCTACCTGACCGGACAGGTGATCTGGGTGGACGGCGGCCTGTCTGTGGGAGCATGAGGCAATGAGACTGGAGCACACCTTCATCCCTTACGGCGGGTACTGGTGCACGCCGTTCGTCAAGTGGCAGGGAAACTTTGCCCCGCTGCACCCGATCCGGTTCGCGGCCGAAGTCAGCCGGCGCGCGCTCGCAGAACGAGGGATTCCGGCAACGGCCTTCGACGGGCTGCATCTCGGCTTGACCGTGCCAGCCAAAGGCAGCTTCTACGGAGCACCGTGGCTGGCCGGGTCGATCGGAATCGAGACCATTACTGGCCCTACCGTGAATCAGGCCTGCGCCACCTCGGCCAGGGTGCTGGCGGGCGCGGCCGCCGAGGTCGAGGCCGGCAACGGGTCGGGGAGCGCCATCCTGTGTGTCACGGCGGATCGGACCTCGAATGGACCGCACGTCTTCTATCCCAATCCGCTGGGGCCCGGCGGCAAGGGTGAATCGGAAGACTGGGTATGGGACAACTTCCAGTGCGATCCCTTCGCCGGTGTCTCGATGATCGAGACTGCGGAAAACGTCGCCCGTGACGAAGAGATCACGACGATGGAGCAGAACGAGCTCGTGCTGCTCCGCCACGAGCAGTACCAGGCGGCGCTGGCGAACGAGGCCGCCTTCCATCGGCGCTACATGGTGACGCCGATTGAAGTCAATCCGTCTGGGAAGAAACCGCTGTCCACCGTGATCGATGATGAAGGAATCTACCCGACGACTTCAGCCGGGCTCTTAAAACTGAAACCCGTGCTTTCCGGTGGAACAGTCACCTACGGCGGACAGACCTACCCGGCAGACGGCAACGCCGGGATGATCGTGACGACTCGCGAACGGGCGCGGGAGTTCAATCGCGGCTCTCCGTTTGAGATCCGCGTGGTGGCATTCGCCGAGGGCCGGGCGGAAAAGGGGTTCATGCCCAAGGCCAACCTGCCCGCGGCCAGGCGGGTGCTTGAACAGGCCGGAATCGGAATCAAGGATGTGAAGGCAATCAAGACCCACAACCCCTTCGCGGTCAACGACGTCTATCTCGCTCGCGAGCTGGGCATCTCGGTGAGGGAAATGAACAACTACGGTTCGTCGCTCATCTGGGGCCACCCCCAGGGGCCGACTGGAATGCGCTTGATCATCGAGCTGATCGAGGAGCTGGTGCTGCTGGGCGGAGGCTACGGCTTGTTCACCGGCTGCGCCGCAGGGGACTCCGCGGCGGCAGTTGTGGTGAAGGTGAGCGAAGAATAGGAACCGGCATGTCGCGACCGATCCGCATCCTCATCGCCAAACCCGGCCTCGATGGCCACGATCGAGGGGCCAAGGTCGTTGCCCTTGGTCTGCGGGATGCAGGATTCGAGGTCATTTACACCGGCTTGCACCAAACCGCCGAGCAGATCGTCAATGCGGCCCTCGAAGAGGACGTGGATGCGATCGGTGTGTCGATATTGAGCGGAGCGCACCTGACCGTGGCCCGCCAGATCACAGAGAAGCTGCGCCTGGCGCGGGCGGAGGACAAAGTCGTCGTGTTCGGAGGGAATATCCCCGCTCAGGATATCCCGGCCCTCAAGGCGTTGGGCGTCGACGAAGTCTTCCCGACCGGCAGTCGCTTCGATGCGATAGAACAGCTTATCCGCAGCGAGGTCGCCCGCTCGCGGGCGCCGACGCCTGAAAACGAACATGCCTGACGATCCAAAGCCCGTCATCCTGGAGTCCGGCATTCCCGTCGATGCGATGTACGGGCCGGAGTCCATCGCGGATTTGGATCCGGTGCGAGACCTGGGCCGGCCCGGCGAGTTCCCGTTCACCCGAGGGATTCACCCGCTGATGTACCGCGCCCGCCCCTGGACCATGCGCCAGTACGCCGGATTCGGCACGCCGGCCGAGACCAACGAGCGCTTCAAGTTCTTGATCGGGCATGGACAGAACGCCTTGAACGTCGCGTTTGATCTGCCGACCCAGATGGGGCTGGATTCGGACGATCCGCGGTCTGAAGGGGAAGTGGGCCGGGTAGGGATGGCAGTGGACACTCTGGCCGACCTGGAGACCGCCTTCGCGGGGATCCCACTCGAGAAGATCAGCGTCTCGCTCACGATGAACGCGGTCGCCGCGCCGATCATGGCCATGTTCTTCGTGGTTGCCGAGAAGCAAGGGCTCGCCTTGAAGGAGCTGCGCGGCACCTGTCAGAACGACATCCTCAAAGAGTACATCGGGCGCGGGGCCTGGATTTTCCCGGTGGAACCCGGCATGCGGCTCATTGGCGACACCATCGAGTTCTGCGCCCGCAGCGCCCCGAAATACTACCCGGTCAGTGTGTGTGGCTATCACATCCGAGAGTCCGGCGCCAACCCCGTCCAGGAAATCGCCTATGCCTTCGGCATCGCCCGGGCCTACATCCGGCTGGGGTTGGAGCGCGGACTGCAGGTCGATGAATTCGCCGACCGGCTTTCCTTCAATTTCGACATCTTCGGGAATCTGTTCGAGCAGGTGGCCAAGTTCCGCGCCGCACGCCGGCTGTGGGCCAGGATCCTGCAAGACGAATTCGGGGCACAGCTGCCGGCCACGATGCAGCTGAAGATGATCGCCGGCGGTGGCGGCGGCGGGCTGACGATCGAGCAGCCGGAGAACAACATCGTCCGCGGCGCTTACTATGCGTTGATCTCCGCCCTTTCGGGCACCCAGACCATGGCGCTCTGTTCGTTCGACGAGGCCTACACCATCCCTACCGAGAAAGCGGCGTTGATTTCGCTGCGCACAATGCAGATCCTGGCCGAAGAGATGGGCCTCTGCGACACGGCCGATCCGCTGGCCGGCTCCTATTACGTCGAGTGGCTCACCAATGAGATGGAGAAGCGCATCTCTGCCGAGATCCGTCGAGTGGATGACGAACTGGGTGGGATCGTCCGGGCCGTCAGCGAAGGTGCGATTCAGCGCGCAGTCGCCCACCAGGCCTGGCGGCACGAGCAAGGTCTCCAAGCCGGCTCGATCCCTAAGGTAGGCGTCAACCGCTATCGAATGGAAGAGGAGACCCGGGAAGTCGAACTGCATGCCTACAACCCGCGCCAGGCGGAAGAATCTGTTCGCCGGTTGGCGGCGACTCGAGCCTCTCGCGACCTTTCAGCCGTGGCGGGCGCGCTGGAAGCGGTCCGAGTGTCGGCGGCAAGCAGGGCGAATGTGATGCCGAGCATGATGGAAGCGGCCCGGGCTTATGCCAGCCTGGGAGAGATTACTCGAATCCTCCGGGAAGTCTTCGGTGAGTTTCGAGAGCCGGTGAGCTTGTAGCCATGAGCCTTCTGAGCGGCCTTACCGTTCTTAGCCTGGAGCAGGCGACCACCCTGCCATTCCTCACCCAGCGATTGGCGCGGGAGGGAGCGCGCATCATTCGCATCGAAGTCCCCGGACGGGGTGACCCGAACCGCTACGTCGGGAGGGACATCCTGGGTGAGCAAGGGATGGGCAGCTACTTCTTCCCAAACAACTGCGGGAAACAGGCGATAACCCTCAACCTGGCTCACCCTGACGGCCGAATGCTGCTTAACCGTTTGCTCACCGAGCTGCCGGCTGCCGACGGCGAGCGGCGCGGGGCAGACCTTTTCGCAACCAACAACCGACCCTCCAGTTATCCGAAACTTGGCATCGAGTACGGTGAACTCCGGTCCGCCCGTCGCGATCTGATCTGGCTAGGGATCACCGGCTACGGGCCGGATTGCGATGATCTGGCGTACGACCCTATTGTCCAGGCGAAAGTGGGGTGGATGGACCTCACCGGTGAGCCGGGCGGCCCTCCATTGGTCTTCGGACTCCCGATGGTCGATCTTGGCGCTGCGGAACACGCCTATGGCGCCGTGATGAAGGCTCTGTACCGGAGGGCCCTGACCGGGGAAGGCACGCGCATCGACCTCTCCCTATCCAGCTCAGCCCTCGGCTGGATGGTCAGCCCGGTTGCGCTCACCGTGCTCGGGGAAACGATCACCCGCCGCGGCAATACCCATCAGTTCTTCGCGCCGGTGTCGGTGTACTCGACCCGTGATGGATATGCCTACGTATCAGTCGGCAATGACCGCCAATGGGAAGCGCTCACCGGTGTGCCTGGGTTCGAGAGGCTTGCCGAGCCGGAATACGGCCGCAACGCCGGTCGGATCGCCGACGCGGATCGGCTGAATGCCCGGCTGGCCGAAGTTTCGGCTGAGTGGAATACAGATGACCTGATCGGCTCGATGCAGTCGGCGGGGGTGCCCGCGGCGAAGGTGATTCAGCTGCCTGAGGTCGTTAGCGACTTGTCCAACAGCCGCGGCACGGCCCGAGCGCGCGATCCGAGAACCGGGGTTGAGATTTTGTTACCGCCGTTGCCCGTGGTCAGCGAACCTGGGATTACCGAGTTGGCCTTTCCTCCTCGGCTCGGGGAGCACAACGAGGCAATCCTCGGCGGTGGTCTGGGATTGAGCCGGCCGGAGCTAGAGCGTCTGCAGAGCGAGGGCGTCATATGAGCAGTCGGAGCGTCCGCCGGGCGAACGGGAACAGGGGAACGGTTAATCGGAAGAAACGGTACTTGCGAATGGGCATCGATGTCGGCGGCACGTTTACGGACCTGGTCTTGATCGACGACCGGATTGGGGAGATTCGTTACACCAAGACTTTGACCACTCCTGGCGACCTGGCCGAGGGAGTGCTCACCGGCATGGAGAAGATCTTGCGCCAGGCCGGAGCCTCGATCGAAGCGGTTGAGTACGTCGTCCACGGGACCACCATTGGCACCAATGCGCTGATTGAGCGCAAGGGTTCCCGGGTGGGGCTGATTACGACCGAGGGTTTCCGGGATGTGCTTGAGATCGCTCGGATCGAGCGGCCCGATGCGGGACTCTACGACATGACCGTAGACCTTCCCGACCCGCTCGTGCCGCGCTACCTGCGGCTCGAGGTCTCCGAGCGGGTGGCCGCGGATGGTTCCGTCATTCGCCCGCTGGAGGAGGCTTCGGTCCGGCGGGCGGTGGAGCAATTGAAGCTGGAGCAAGTCGAGGCGATCGCGGTTTGCCTGTTGTTCTCTTTCCGGAGTCCAGGGAACGAGCAAAAGGTCCGCAAGATCTGCCGGGAGCTACTTCCCGAAGCTTCGGTTTCTCTCTCTTCGGAGATCGCGCCCGAATTCCGGGAATACGAGCGAACCTCGACCACCGTGATCAATGCTTATCTGTCCCCGGTGACGGAGCGCTACCTGAGCACGCTAGTTGAAAAGCTCGAAGCGAGGCTGGGGACCGTCGACCTGCGGATCATGCAGGCCTCGGGCGGGTCCATGACGGTTCCGACCGCGAAGTCCCATGCGGTCCACATGGTGAACTCCGGCCCGGCCGGTGGAGCCCTGGCGACCGCCCTTTTTGGGAGGCTGATCGGCGAGAGCAAGCTGATCGGCGTCGACATGGGCGGGACCAGTTTCGACATCGGCCTGATCGTCGATGGCCGGCCGCGGGTGCGTGCGGAGAGCGAGTTCGAGGGGTTCCCGGTCAAGATCCCGTCGATCGACGTGCAGGGGATCGGCGCCGGCGGAGGCTCCATCGCGTGGGTCGACCCGGGCGGTGCGCTGAACGTGGGCCCCGAATCGGCGGGCGCCGATCCCGGCCCAGCCTGCTACGGACTCGGAGGGTCCTTGGCGACCGTGACCGATGCCAACCTGGTTCTGGGACGGCTGAACGCGGATTACTTCCTCGGGGCGGAGTTGAGTCTGGATCTTGCTGCCGCCCGGCGGGCGATCGAAGTGCGGGTCGCCGATCCGCTTGGCCTGACGGTGGAGCAGGCGGCGTCCGGCATCCTGCGGGTAGTCAATGCCAATATGGTGCGCGGGATCGGGGTCAACACTACCGAGAAGGGCTACGACGTTCGCGAGTTCTCCTTGCTCGCTTTTGGCGGCGCGGGGCCGCTGCATGCCGTCGAGCTGGCGCAGGATCTTGGGATCCAGCGGGTGATCATCCCGCCTTACTGCTCGGTGTTCTCCGCCCTCGGCGCAGTCGCCTCGGAGGTCCGACACGACTACGTCTTGACGGCCGCCCTTTCTGAGCAGGCCGCAACCCCGGCGGCGCTTCAAGAGCGCTTCAAAGCTCTCATGGCGAAGGCGGCGGCCCAACTCGAGGCGGAGCGAGTCCCCGCCCGAGCCAGGGTCCTTGAGCTCTCAGCGGACCTGAGGTACGAGGGCCAGTCCTATGAGCTGACCATCCCGTTCGGGAAAGCCGGCTCCACGCGGGCGAGGGCGACGGAGGCCCGGGTTACACCCGAGGATGTATCCAAAACGATCGACGGCTTTCACGAGCTTCACCGGCGCGTGTACGCCTACGGCGACCCGGACGAACGAGTTGAATTTATCAACCTGCGGGTGACCGCCATCGGGAGGGTTCCCCCATTGACTCTTGCCCGCAGCCGCTACCCGGGCCGAAAGGCTTCTGCGGCGAGCTCCCGCGTGCGGCCGGTCCACTTCCAGCCGCGCGGGTTCCTGAGCACCCGCATCTGGCGGCGACCGGAGCTTCATACCGGACAGCGACTCCCAGGGCCGTGTTTGATCGAGGAGTCCACCTCGACGACCGTAATCCCTCCGGGCTGGGGGGCAAAGCTGGACAAATATGGGAATCTGATCATCGAGCAGCAGGCCCGGAGCGGGCGACGCCCTGCGCCCTGGGCTGCCGATGGAAGACGGAAATCGAAGTTGAAGGCGGTGCGCCGTGTCGCAAGCTAAAGCCAGATCGGCGCGACAAAAGGCCGACCCGATCACCATGCAAGTTATCCGTTACGCGATGGAACAGGTAGCGGACGAGATGGGGTACACCCTCGTGCGTACCGCCCGCTCGACGATCATCAAGGAGATCAAGGATATCTCCTGCGCGGTATTCGACCGGCATGGCAACACGGTGGCCCAGGCCCACCACGCCCCCATGCTGCTCACCGGCTTCGAGCTAGGGATGCGGGCGCTCCGGAAGCACTACTCCGACGATCAACTCGACGAGGGCGACATCATCGCATTCAACGATCCTTATGCCGGTGGCCAGCATGTGATGGATCTGGTGACCTTCGCTCCGGTGAAGCTCAAGGGACGGTTGGTGGGCTTCGCAGGGAGCATCGCCCACCACTCCGACATGGGCGGTTCCGCCCCTGGTGGAACGGCGGGTGGTCTCACCGAGATTTACCTGGAGGGCCTGCGCCTTCCATTCGTCAAACTCTTCAAGCGCGGCAGAGAGGATTCCGAACTCTTCGGCATCCTGGCCAACAACATCCGCGTGCCGGACAAGACGTTGGGAGACATCCGGGCCCAGGCCTCGGCGGACTTCGTCGGCGCCCGGAAGGTGCAGGATCTCTACGCAAAGTATGGGCCGGTGGTGGTTGAGCAGTGCTTGAAGATGCTGCTGGACGGATCGGAGGCGCGGATTCGGACCGCGCTTCGGGCGATTCCCGATGGGACCTATTCCGGTGTGGATTGGATCGACGATGACGGCTTCAGCGACGAACCGGTCAGGCTGCAGGTCAACGTCCGGAAGCGAGGGGATGCAGTCACTGTCGACTTCGACGGATCCTCCCAACAGGTCAAAGGCAATATCAACTGCCCCATCGCCACGGTCCATGCCGCGGTGTACTACGCCTTGATCGCGGTGATCGATCCACACGTCCCGCCAAACTCTGGCTGCTACCGTCCGTTCACAATCCGCGCCGAAGAGGGTTCGATCGTCAATCCTAGGATGCCTGCGGCAGTGGGCGCCCGCACGAACACCTCCCAGAAGATCACCGAAGCCATGCTGCTCGCCCTATCCCAGGCCGTTCCGGATCGGGTGATGGCCGGCAGCCACGGGCAAATCACGAACTGCGGGTTCTCGGGATTCCACCGTTCGTCCGGGAAGCGCTTTGTCTACATCGACATCCAGGGGGGCGGGGCGGGAGGGCGCCCGACCAAGGACGGCCGCGATGGGCAGGATTCTCACCTGGCGCGCTTCAAGAACACGCCGGTGGAAGCCGTCGAGCTGGAATACCCGGTCCGGGTCGAGCGCTATGAGCTGATTCCGGACTCGGGCGGCGCGGGGAAGCATCGCGGCGCCCTCGGGCTCCGGCGGGACATTCGGGTTCTGCAAGACGACGTCACTTGGGCGCGCTACGGAGACCGCCAGCGGTTCGCCCCGTTCGGTCTGTTTGGCGGAAAACCAGGCGCCCCCGGACTCTTCGTCCTCAATCCCGGGACTCCACACGAACGGATCATGAAATCGAAGGGTCTCGACCGACTGCAAGCAGGCGACGTCGTCTCACTTCGCCTGCCGGGCGCCGGCGGCTATGGGGATCCTGGGGAACGAGACCGGGGCCTGGTGCTGAATGACGTGCGAGATGGAAAGGTGACTCCGGAGAGGGCCCGGCAGGACTATGCCGTCGAGCTACCCGGCAGTGAGTCAGGAGTTCGCGTGGTGCAGAGCACGAAGTGACGGTCACGATGACTAACTCCGTCTTGGCTGAACTCGAATGGGAGCCGGGAATCGGCGCCCTCACTTTTAAGGAGGTGCGATACCTGCTGATCCGCCCGGAAACCCTCATGCGTTTCCAACACGCGGTAGAGACCGAGGTTGGTCCGGACCGCGCCGGCGAGCTGCTGTATTCGGGTGGTTTCGCGGGCGGCCAGCTCTCGGGCCGGAAGTTCATGGAGACCTTCGGGTTGGGCGATCGAGAAGCAGTCGAGTTCATGTGCCGGATGGGGGGCGAACTCGGATGGGGTCAATTGCGCCTGGCTGGGTGGGACACAGAGACGAAGTCTCTTGAAGTTCAGGTGACCAATTCGCCCTTCGCCGGTGCCTACGGAGGAGAGTCACGGTCGGGTGTGTGTCACCTCTTGCGAGGCGTATTCGGAGGGTTGGGTGCCACCGTCTTCGGGGTCCCGGTCGAATCGGACGAACCGCGCTGCCTGGCAGCCGGCGATTCGACCTGCCAGATCGTGGTGCGAAAGAAGTGACCGGGTGAACCATCCTGAGTTCGTGCATTGGCACTCCGAGAACGGGGTCGGCAGGCTCACGCTGAACCGCCCGCCGCTCAACATCCTGAGTATCGCCATGCTGCGGGAGGTGCTCTCGATCTTGGCTCAGGCCGCCACCGAGCAGAGTCTGAAGGTCCTGGTGCTGGGCGCCGTGGGTAAGGTCTTCTCCGCCGGGGTCGACGTGGCGGATCACACCGCTGAGAAGGTCGGGGAGATGATCCCGCTCTTCGATCAAACCTGCGTCGCGCTGGCCGAATTCCCTGCACCGACTCTTGCGGCGGTCCAGGGAAGCGCTCTAGGCGGAGGCTTTGAACTGGTATCTTGCTGCGATCTGGTGGTCGCCTCCGACCTGGTCCGCTTCGGCCAGCCGGAGATCAAGCTGGGCGTCATACCGCCCGTCGCCGCTCTCCGGTTGCGCCGCCAGATCGGAGGTCGCCGGGCGGCCGAGCTGTTGATGCTGGGAACCACCCTCGAGGCGACTGCAGCTTTTGAAATGGGTCTGATCAACCGCCTCGTCCCCGCCAACCAATTCGAGGCGACCGTCGAGGCCGTCGTCAAGGATCTGGCCGCGCTGAGCGCGGCCGCGCTGCGCGCCTGCAAGCGGGCGATTCGCCTAGGCATGGACGAGTGGATCGGCCTGAAGGCGGTGGAAAGACTGTACTTGGACGAGTTGATGGCCACCCAGGATGCCCAGGAAGGACTGGCGGCATTCCTCGAAAAGCGGCCACCGGTATGGATCGATCGATGAAAGCCGCGGTGTTTCTCGGCCCCGGGCAACCGCTGGAGCTTCAAGAGCTGCCTACTCCGCAGCCCGGACGTCAGCAAATCCTGGTGAAGGTCGCAGCCTGCGGCGTGTGTCATACCGACCTGCACTACCTGGACCATGGGGTTCCCACCTTCAAGAAACCCCCGCTGATCTTGGGTCACGAGATCTCGGGGACCGTCGCGGTCATGGGAGAGTCGGCCGACGGCTGGCACGAAGGCGACCGGGTGCTGTTGCCGGCGGTGTACGGATGCGGCACTTGCCGGATGTGCCGGGAAGGACGCGAGAACATCTGCGAGAACATGATCATGTTTGGCAATCATATCGATGGTGGCTACGCCGAGTATGTGCTCGCGCCAGCGAAAGACGCGATCCGGTTGCCGGAGGGAATTCCGCTGGTCGAAGGGGCGATCATCGCCGATGCGACCACGACTCCCTACCACGCAGTGGTCCGTCGAGGGCGGGTGCAGGCAGGCGATGCGGTGGCTGTCTTCGGCTGCGGCGGGATCGGGCTGAACCTGGTTCAGATCGCCGCGGCAGTTGGGGCTCGGGTGATCGCGATTGACCTGCTCGATCACAAGTTGGAGCTGGCTCGAACCCTGGGCGCCTCGGCCACTCTGAACCCGACCGCGGTTGAGCGGGTCGACAAGGAAGTGCGCCGACTCACCACGGGCGGCGTCGACGTGGCGTTCGAGGCCATCGGGAATCCAGCCACCCAGGAACAGGCGTTGGCCTCGGTGCGACCCGGCGGGCGCCTGGTCCTGGTGGGTTTCGCCTCAAAGCCCATGGCGTTGGATGGGGGCCGGGTGATGTTCCGGGAGATCGAGGTGCTCGGCTCGCTTGGATGTCGGGCCGTCGATTACCCCCGGGTAATTGAGATGGCGGTACGCGGCCGGATCCGCGTTTCGGAGCTGGTCACGGCCCGATTCCCGCTGGAGCAGGTTGAGGCGGCCATGGACGTCCTGCGGCGCGGCGAGGGGATCCGCTCGGTGGTGGTCCCATGAAGGTGATTGATGCCCATGTGCACGTCTCGCGATCCGAACACGAGCACCCCTGGGTGCTTGAATTCATGCAGGGCCAGTTCGAGGGAGATGTAGCCGCGATGATCGACCGGGTGGTGACGCCCCAGGCGATCCGGCCGTTCTTGCAGGAACACGACATCGACTGGGCAGTGGCGCTGGCCGAGGTCTGCCCGATTACAACCGGTGTAGCCCCAAACGAATTCGTCGCACAGCTCTGCGCGCAGGCCAATGCGCTTCCAGATCCGCCGGTCGGCCCCCGCGGTCGGCTGATCCCCTTCGCCAGCGTCAATCCTTTCATCGTCAACGACCTGGGGGCCGAGCTGGAGAGGTTGGTGAGCGAGCTTGGGTTCCGGGGCTTCAAGGTGTATCCCGTGTACCAGCACCACTACGTGAACGACACGCGCATGTACCCCCTCTACTCGAAAGCGCAGGAGTTGGGCGTGCCGATGCTGGTCCACACCGGCTCGTCCGTGTTCAAGGGGGCGAGGATCAAGTACGGCGATCCGTTGCACCTCGACGATGTGGCCGTCGATTTCCCGGAGCTGAAAATCCTGATGGCGCACTCGGGAAGACCGTTCTGGTATGGCCAGGCCTTCTGGATGGCGCGGCGGCACCCGAACGTCTACCTTGAGGTCTCCGGACTGCCGGGCAAGAAGCTGTTGGAGTACTTCCCGGAACTGGAGAAGGTTGCGGACAAGGTCGTGTACGGATCCGACTGGCCGGGCAACCCCTACATTCGCCGGAATGTCGAAGCCATCTGCAGCCTGCCGCTCAAGGACACGACCATGGAAAAAATCCTCTGGCGCAACGCAGCCCAAATCCTCGGGGTCGAGGTGCGGCCATGAAGGAGTTCCTTTCCGGGAACGAGGCGATCGCCCGCGGCGCCTGGGAGGCCGGGGTGAGATTCGCCTCGGGTTACCCTGGCACGCCGAGCACGGAGATCCTGGAGACGTTAGCCCACTACCCGGAAGTCGACGCGCAATGGTCGGCCAATGAGAAGGTAGCCTTCGAGCAAGGGATGGGGGCGGCTATCGGTGGGCTGCGGGTGATGGTGACGATGAAGATGGTAGGCCTCAACGTCGCCGCCGATCCCTTCATGGTGTTCCCGTACGCGGGTACCGATGCCGGGTTCGTCGTGGTGTCGGCCGATGACCCGGGGATGCATTCCTCCCAAAACGAACAGGACAACCGTTATCTGGCGCGGATGGCCAAGGTGCCGGTGATTGAGCCCTCCGACGCCCAGGAATGCAAGGATTTCGTCGGCCACGCCCTGCAGCTCTCAGAGCGCTTCACGACGCCGGTCATGATGCGCACGACCACTCGCCTCGCCCACCACAAAGGGCTGGTAGAGCTCGGGGAGCGGATCCAACCCCAGCAGGCCGCGTTCCGGCCGGATCCGCGCCGCTACTCCGTGCCCATTTACCGGCGCCTGCGGCGGCCGGAACTCGAGAAGAAGATCGAGAGCCTGGCCGAATTCGCCGAGACTTACCCGCTCAACCGGGTCGAGTGGCGGTCCGGATCCGCCAGCGTCGCACCGCAACCGGGCTCGATCGGGGTAATCACCTCCGGAATCGCATACCAGTATGTGCGCGAGGTGCTTCCGCAGGCCTCGATCTTCCGGCTCGGCATGACCCACCCCCTGCCCTCTCGGACCCTGTGGGAGTTCTGCCAGGCTCACGAGACGATCTATGTCGTCGAGGAGGGAGAACCTTTCATCGAAGATCACCTATCCGCGCTGGGCGCCCGCAACCTGGTCGGCAAGGAGATCTTCGGCGTGATTGGGGAGTACAGCCCCGAGCGGATCGCGGCCGGCGTCGGAAAGGATTTCCCTGCCCCATCCGATCTGGGCCGCGAGATCAATGTGCTCCCGCGGCCACCCATGTTCTGCATTGGATGCGGCCACCGGACGGTCTTCGACGTCCTGAGGCAGCTCAAGGTTACGGTCGCAGGGGACATCGGCTGCTACACGATGGGGGCACTGCCCCCCTACGAGGCCTCCCACACCACCTTCTGCATGGGCGCCAGCATCGGGACCGCCTTCGGCTTGGAGCGCGCCGGACACGAGCGGACCGTGGCGGTCATCGGCGATTCGACGTTCATCCACGCCGGCATCCCTTCGCTCATCGATGCCGTCTACAACGGCAGCTCGCTCACGCTCGTGATCCTGGACAACTC
>Ga0209640_10000649_pt1 | contig 27441 bp, 27 predicted proteins | sample RifCSP10_1_FD_184018 | JGI IMG/M metagenome (GOLD analysis project Ga0209640, IMG submission 184018) | Soil microbial communities from Rifle, Colorado - Rifle CSP2_sed 10_1 (SPAdes) (version 2) | ecosystem: Environmental > Terrestrial > Deep subsurface > Rock core/Sediment | place: Rifle... | reverse complement strand
GGCTACCGCGGCCTTCATCCAAGTCCACTACCGCGACCTTTGCTCCCTCCTGCACGTACAGCTTGCAAATATCCTCACCGATGTTACGACCGGCGCCGGTGACGATGGCGACTTGATCTTTAAGCCTCATAGAACCTCCGGTGGAAATCTTTTCCCGCTCATAACAGATGCACGGAGAAAGATCCAGACAGTTCCGCTTAAAAATCGACTACCGCTGCCCCGAAACAGAAAAGAAGGGGAATTAAATGAGGAGATCGAGCGGTGACGAGCGCGATGCGAGCTCGGCTAACTCACAGGCTGACTTTTTCGGTGTACAAATCCTTTAAAAACTTGCTGCCTTTGAGCTCGTCGAAAAACTTCGGCTCGATGATATCGGAAGGCTTCAAATTTTTCGTGCGCTGGTCGACCGCCGTGCCGACGTCGACAAAAGCCTGCATGGCTTCGTTATTCAACTCGGGCAGCGGCCGGAGCTGCGCCGAGAAAGCGTCATACATGGCGTCGACGCCGACACCCTGATTGCCGGGAAAATACTTTTTGAGGATGTTCAGACTCTCGCTTCGCTTGGAGACGAAAAATTGAATCGCGGCCGCATATCCTTTCATGAAGCGCCGCACCGTCTCCTCTTCACGCTTGATGAACGACCGCGTGGTTATTAATAAATCCGTCATGACCGGAACGGCCTTCATTTCGAGAATCTTGATGCCCAGCTTCTGCGCCTCGGCGGCCAGATCTTGGCGAAGCGGCACACCTTGAACAAGATTTTTGGTCAATGCCAAAGTCCGAGCCGGCGACAAACCGGCGGCCACCATCTCAACGTCCTTGCTCGGGTCTAAACCGGCGCGCCGGAGCAAAACCCTGGCCACCAAGTCGGACCTGGCGCCGAGCGCGGAGACACCGACCTTTTTCCCCTTCAGATCCTTCATCGAAGAGACGGCGGAGCCCACCCCCATGCCGTACTGATCAAAGCGCACATGGGTACCGATCACCGTGATATCCGCGCCTTTAGAGAGGGGCTGCAACACCGCGAGAGGACTGCCGAAGCCGATCAGCAGATCAACGCCGATCAGCGACTGAATTCCGGCCGAAAGCGTGTCGCGTATCGGCAACTCTTCTATTTCAATACCGTTCTTCTTAAACAGTGCGGCATCTACGCCGACATAGGCAACGGCGGTACCGATCTCCCATCCGGCATAGGCCAGTCGCAGTTTCTTCGGAGATTCGGCCGCCGAAGCGCTAAGCGCGGCCCACATGAGGGCGATCAGCGCGCCGCCGAGAGTTCGGAAACAAAGGCGAAACCCGGATTTTAGGCTGCCCATGAGTCATCATAGCCCACATTATTTTTTGCGCCAAGAGGGTTTTTAAATTTACAATTGAGTTCGCCTTGCCGCTCAAAGTTCGAGTTGAATATTACGGGTGTCCGAAAGATTCGTGATTTGCAACAACGGGAATTTTACTCTAGGATAAATGGACTTTCACGCCGCTCGGCATTCCCTTTATCTTATCTTGGAGGATCGGTTTCATGGCCACGATGATTACCAGCGACTGCATCAACTGCGGCGCCTGCGAGCCCGAGTGCCCGAATAACGCGATTTCGCAGGGCGATCCCGTCTTTGTCATCGATCCAAAGCTGTGCACCGAGTGCGTCGGTTTTCACGATTACGAAGCTTGCGCCGCAGTCTGTCCGGTTGACGTTTGCGTCACGGATCCCAACAACATCGAAAGTGAAGAGGCGCTCATCGCTCGCGCCAGAGAGCTCCACCCTGAAGTCAATTTTTCGGACAATTTTGAATCGCGCTTTCGCAAAGGCCAGGGCAAAACAGCAACGGCAGTGCCGGCGAGTAGCCCGGCTCAAGCAGCGCCAGCCGCAGGCACTGCGCCCACGCCGTCCGCCGCCGCGCCAAGCCCGGCCGCTCCGGTTAGTGGATTGGCCGATGCCGAGGTCAACTACGTGCAACTTCCCGAAATCGATTCATGGGACATTCCTCTCCACTGCTTCAAATGCCATGAAGTGCACGTTGAAAACGTCAAGAATTTCGCCATCGGCAATGTTATCTTCTGCCCAAACTGTAATAAGTCGATGGTCGTCCGCGACAACCTGAATTACCATATTCGAACGCTGCTAAAAGATTCCTACGAGAAATGGGAGAGGGCCCAATCCGACTTCGCCGGCCACCGCGCCCGCGAGCTTGCCGATTTTCTCGAACGGCGGGCGAAAGAAGCCGAAGCTTTCGAAACCCGCCAGAAGCAAGAGCTGCAAAACATTCGCCGGCAACTCGATGCCATCGGGGAGAATTACGATGCCGCCGGCAGACCGTTTAAGAAGGGCTCACGTTTCGCCTGGGGATGATCTAATCCGGATTCTTCATCCTCGAGGACAAAAGCGCAACCAGAGCGTCCGTCGCCGAGTAGGTTCAACCGTTCTGAACGGATTGGACTGCTTGAAACTTTCTGAATCCAATTGGGCGATCGGCAGTCTTTTGAATCAGACGTAAGCTCGTGAATAATTCGAGCTAGTTTCCCATGCTTTATTCCTGGCTGCATGTTATCGCCCTGATCGTCTACCTCGGGGCCGTCGTCGGATTTTGGCTCATGCTGTTACCGTCGATCACCGTGCTTGACAAGCACGAGGAGAAGTTACAACTTCTCGCCCGTGGTCTCAAGTTTTATAACCCGCTTCAGGTCGGCGCCCTCGGGATCATCCTTTTTAGCGGCGCGTTTCAGCTCACCGAGCTTAAGGCCGCCTACCGCGAGACGTTTTTCAAAGAGATCGCCTATAATCTATTCGTAAAACTGATTTTTGCTTTTCTGCTGGTCATTTTTAGCGTCTACCAGGCTTTGGGAGTCGGCCACCGTTTTGTCCGGCGCTTCGAAAGTGGAGAGAGAGTGACATCGGAGGACTTGAACTCGATCTTACGCCGGCTCAAAAGCGCCAACTGGTGCATTCTCTTGCTTGCCGTAATCACGCTTTGGCTTGGACTAAGAATGCGCGCTTAGATTCAAGACGAGGGCGTGTCTTATGACGCTTGTAGTGTCTTCAACGATCGCGAAAGGACAAGCCGCATGGCAAATCGTCAACTTAGAATCATTTACCGGTCCAATTCCCACGCGCCGCTTTGGCTGGTAGCGGATAAATCCGGTTCCTGGCAAAAAAACGGGCTCGACGTCGATACCTCGCCGCAGCTTGTTCGCGAGAAGGCAGTTGAATCGTTGAAGAACGGCCATGTCGATCTGATCTCCGGCAACCATCACAATCTTTACGTTAGAAATGCCAAGAGCGGCGAGGACTTCGTCCACCTCGCTCAAGCCACAAATAATTGGACGGAGAATAAGCTGATCGTGACCCCCGGCATCCGTTCTGTTCAAGACCTGCGGGGGAAGAAAATCGTCGCCGAAAAGTTAACCTCCCACGCCGGGCTTAACGTATGGCTGTTTCTCAAACAGGAAGGCCTCGACGCCGACCGGGGCGACGTCGAACTGGTGGAATTGCGCGGCTCATCGGAGGAGCGCTGGAGAAGGGTCTTGGCCGGCGAGTTTGCCGGCACCTTCGTGACGATCCCCCACGATGCTCGCGCCGCCAAAGCCGGTGCTCACGTGATCACGGTTCCTGCCATTCCGATGATTCGCGGCGTCACACTGACCACCACGATGACATTCGTCAAGCACCATCCCGATGAGATTCGCCTGCTCACCAAGGGTTTCGTCGACGCGATTCATTTTTTTCTGACCCGTCGGCACGAAACTCTGGAGATCCTCAAGGAACACGCCAGCCCGATCTTGAAACTACAAACGGACGGAGAAGTCGAAGCGTTGTACGACGAGTGGGCCCAATCGCTGGAACGCAAACCCTACCCCAAACTGGAAGCCATCGCGAACGTGTTTCAACTCGCGGTGCGCCGCGATCCCGAAGTTTCGAGCTATAATCCTCTCGCCCTCTGGGACACCCATTTTATTCGCGAATTGGACGATAGCGGGTATATCGATCGGCTCTACCAGTAAAAAAAAGGCGGAGCCTGGAGGCTCCGCCTTTTTCCACCCTCGGCATTCGATTGTAACGATCGCCTAACGCTGTGAAAGCCGATTTGTCGGCTGCTCCTGGGATTGCTGCGAGGAACTCGGCGCGGGCTGCGGCTGCTGTGCCGGTTCGGCCGGAGTCGAAGCGGCCATCGCCGGCGTCGAAGTAATGCCATCGCGATAAACCAGGATTTCGACGCGGCGATTTCGCGCGCGACCTTGCGGGCTGCTGTTCTCCGCGGTCGGAGCGCTCTCGCCATACGAAACCGGGATCACCCGCATCGGATCGAGCTTTTTCTGCGTGATCAGGTAACGCCCAACGGCATCGGCGCGTTTTTTCCCGAGCTCATAATTGTAGTCGTCGTTGCCGACATTGTCCGTGTGACCGGCAACCACGAACATCGCGCCTTCGCCCGCGTCGCCTCTAAGATCGCTCAAAAAGCCGTCGATCTCGCGCTGAGCGGAAGCGGGCAAGCTCGCCGAATTGAATGCGAAGTTGGCGCCGTCTTTCATGTCGATAACGATCTTGCGTTCCAAGCGCAGGTTGGAGATTGCGCTGAGGGCGCGCTCGGCCTTGGCATCGACCTCGCCCAGGCGGCCTTCGAATTGGCCCAACTTACCCTCGACGCCGCTCATGCGGCCACCCAAGCTACCAATCTGGCCTTCGGCCTTGTCGAGACGGCCTTCGGTCTGCGACACGCGGCCCGACACCGGGTCTACCTGTTCCTTGACCCAGTTTCGGGTGGCAAGGCATCCCTGCGCCAGCAGCAACGATCCTATGACACCTGCACCAACAAAATACCTAGCCCCAATTGAGGCGACGCCCTTCATAAATTCCTCCCTATTGAATAAGTTGATAATAACCCTTTGAAACACATTTCTTTCCTCTTATTATCTTGGCCGGCCCGCCTGCGCACCACTTGCAATCGGCAAACGAACGACAAACTCCGCAGCCTCTCCCGGGTGGCTCTTTAAATAAACATCACCTCCGGCTTTGTCCAAATACTTCCGCACTCGCACCAACGCTTCTCCGTTCTCGTCGCGCGTGCCCTCCAAACGCGCCGCAGCCTCAAACATCGATTTCAATTTGTCCGCCACTCGATTCGATCCCATTCCTTTGACGCTTAGTTGCAAATCACCCTTTTCGCGACCGATCGTGAGCCGCACGCGTTCGTTGCGTGTCGCCAACGCGGCGTTGTCGACGAGCGCGCTTAAAAGGCGTTTCACCGCCGGCGGCACAACCACCTCGTCATTCGGGGAGTCCGGCGCGTAAACGACTTCGACATCAATGCCACGCTCTTTGGCTGCTTGCTGACAGGAAGCCACTGATTGGGCAACGGCGCTTGTGATATCGGCGCCCGTCTCCTCGGCGGGGCGGGGCTCGGCCTCGCCGGGGTGGGAGAATCCCGAGAGAACATTCATGCGATCGCCGATTCGTCGCGCTGCCAATTCGATGCGGTGAAAATGGCCGTCGATTTCGCTCTTGTGCTCTTCGCCGGCTTTCTGTTGGATCAACTCGGCGTGACCGATAATCGTCTGCAGGTCATCGTTGACGTCGTGAGACATCGCGGACAGCTTCTGCTGGTGATGTTTTCGCGCTGCCAAATCGCGCAAGACCCAGCTCAACTCGCCTGCCAGAGCTTGAAATACGAAAAGCTCGACAGCGGAATAACTCCTGGCGCGTGAATGGCCGAGCATCAAAAAACCGAAGGCGTGATCGGTCGGCGCTCTTAGCGGCGCCACCACGGTGTTGCGAAAACCGTATCCGACTCCGGCGTCATTCCAGGTGACCGGCGCACGCGAATTCGACACCGATTCGAGGGCGCGGAGCGCAAAGTTATGCGGCAATTGACTAACACCCGCTTCGGGAATACCCACCTCGATGAGGTTGTGCTCGCTCACACGGAGCGCGCCGAAACAGAAATCGACGCCGTAGAAGCGCCGCAATCGCGCCAAGAAATGTGTGAGCAACAACTTTTCTTCGTCAACCCGTTGACTCCAAAAGAACGATCGAACCAGATTGGCGCGCTCCCACAATCCAAGGAATAACTCCCATTCGCCGGACGGTTGCGTCGGCCCGCCGAAGGTTGGTGTCGTCCGCTTCACAACTTTGTCCCCTCAGTTGCCCGCACCGATTCCGATCTAAAATGGAGGAAAATCACAGCCTTCGTTCTACTCAAATTTCATACCATTACCCAGTGCTTTAGAATTTGTTTTATTTTAGCAACTTACAACGCGAATTTCGTAACCGCTGCAGCCATTTTCCTACACTTATGAAGGATTTAAGGTAAATTTTCTCGCGTAAAGCTACGCCGGGCCGACATAAGCGTCTGTGGGCGGGCCTTTCCCCCCAACTTACCCAGATTCTCCATGCCAATGTTGTTCATTATTGATCTGCCTGAACTGAATGCCCCTGCAGACGGCGCTGCTGCGCCATGGGATGATCGCGATGAAAACGGGGTATTCCGTAGACGCCCAATTTAGAGCCGGCAGCCGCGCGGCCCAGGCGCTGGCGCCCAAGCCCACACCGCTCTATCGTTCACTTCAGCGGCCACCACGATCAACGACTAGTTCGGCAAGCCGGGCTTAGTCTTCTTAAATTCGTGAGCTTTCAGGTCGTGCTTTTTCAGCAGATCGTAAAAATCCGCCCGGTACTTACCGGCAAGCTTGGCAGCTTGGCTTACGTTGCCTTCCGTCATGGACAGCACTTGAATGAGATAGTCCCGCTCGAAGGCATCGCGGGCGTCTTTCAACGGTCGTAGGCCTGCGCTCGACTCCTCGATCCCTTCCGCGGAAAAACTCGGGGCTCGCTCAGCTGCGACGCTCTTCCCTTGCAGGACGTAGTCCTCCGTTACCGTGTCACTCTGCGTCATCGCCAGCGCGTACTCAATGGTGTTCTCCAGCTCACGGACGTTACCCGGCCAGTCATGCAGCATAAGCTTGCGCAACGCCTCGGGCGTCAAACCCTTCACTTCCTTCTTCATGTGCTGGCAATATTTTTTCAGAAAATGCTCCAGCAGCGGCACAATATCGTCCTTACGCTCGCGTAGCGGCGGCAGATAGACCGGGATCACGTGAATCCGATAGAACAAGTCGTCGCGAAAAAGACCCTTGCGTACTTGATCTTCCAAGTCCTTGTTGGTCGCGACGATGACCCGGACGTCGACTTCGAGCGGGACCTCGCTGCCGACCGGATAGAACTGTCTTTCTTGCAAGACGCGCAAAAGCTTCGATTGCGTCGCCCGCGGCATGTCGCCGATCTCATCGAGAAACAGCGTGCCGCCGTGCGCCTGGGTAAACAGTCCGCGCGTACTCTTGACCGCTCCGGTAAACGCTCCCTTTTCGTGACCGAACAACTCACTTTCGAGCAGCGACTCGGGCAGTGCCGCGCAGTTTAAGGCAACAAACGGCTTGTCCTTGCGATCGCTCGCCAGGTGTATCGCCTTGGCGATCAGTTCTTTTCCAGTGCCGCTTTCACCGTGGATATGAACCGTAGAATCGAGCTTGGCGATGCGCGACACCACGTCGAGCACCGCGCGCATCTTGCCGCTGCGCGCGATGATGTTGGCGAAATCGAAGCGCTCGTTGATAATGTCTTTGAGCCGTTTGATCTCGTAATTGAGCTTGCGATTTTCCAACGCGCGCTCGATCTGCATCAGCAAATCGGAAGGTTCGAACGGCTTGGTCAAGTAGCTGTAAGCTCCCCGGCGCATCGCCTCCACCGCGCTTTCAATGCTGCCATGCGCCGTCAGGATGATCGTCGGCACGTCGGGGTTGATGCCGCGAAACTCATCCATCAACGTGAGACCATCGCCGTTGGCGAGCATGAGATCGACGATGCAAAGATCAAAAAGCTTTTCTTTGAGCGCGCTGATCGCTTGCGCCTCGTCGGCGGTGGCAATCACGTCATAATCCGCCGACTCGAGCCGCATACGGATCAGCTCGAGCAGGTTGGGATTGTCGTCGACGACCAGAATTTGACCCTTAGCCATGTCGCGCTCTACCTGCCGCGGTCGCGTCGTTTTTGATCGATCTCGATATCGACTTGCTTGGACTTCTCGATGACCTGCTTGGTCTTTTCGATTTCCTGCTTGATTTTTTCGAGCTCAAGGCGCGACCTCTCGATTTCTCGCTTGGACTTTTCCATCGCCTGGCGGTTTTGCTCAAGTTCTTGTTTTGATTTTTCAATCGCCTCGCGCGACTTCTCGATGTCTCGCTTGGAGTTTTCCGCCTCTTCCAAAACCCCCACCCAGACTTTTGCGGTCTCGGCCCAGGGGCTCGCCGGATAAGCCGAAACGAGTTGCGCAAATGACCCCAACGCCTTGGGCAGGTCGCGTTGAGGATTTTGTGGATGAGCGTAGACCAGCCCCATCCTGTACAGCGCGACGTCGGCCGGCGGCTTCTGTTGCGCGGCAACGCTTTGAAATGCCCGCAGCGATCCGTCGAAATCCCCGCGAACCAGCAGCTGGTTGCCCGTTGCCAGCGTATCGCGCATTTCGCGGCGCCGGGTCGATTCCTGCAATAGGCTGCAACCGGATAGAAATATTAGCAGGGCAAGACAAAAATAAAAGTACTTCCCTTGCCTAGCTCGCTCTCGGCCCATATTTTTCCGCCGTGGGAGGTAATAATACTATTGGCAATCGCCAAACCGAGACCCGTACCCTGCCGTGCGTGCGGCGTTTGGCGACTTCCTTGATTAAATTTTTCGAAGATCGAGGTCAAGCTTTCCGCGGGGATGCCTGGCCCCGAGTCTTTCACAGAAATTGCCAGTTTACCATTGGACGGTTTCGCCGCGACGCGGACCAAGCCGCCCTTCGGTGTAAACTTGACGGCATTGCCGAGCAGATTTCTCAGCACCTGAAGAATGCGCTCGGGGTCCATTTTTAACGGCGGCAGCGTCCCGTCCATCTCGTTTTCCAGCCGAATGCCTTTCGCCTCGACCAAAGGCGTGATCTCCGCGATCGCGCGTTTGATCAAAGGGTCGACGTGAGTGATCTCAAAATCGTAAGCCATCATGCCGGCTTCCATTTTCGACAGATCGAGCAGAGAATTAACGACGCTGATCAGACGATTGCTCTCCTCGGCCAAGATGCTTAAGAGCTTGCGCTGCTTCTCGGTGGTGTCGCCACCGACGCCGTCGAGCAATAAACCGGTGCCCTCCTTGATCGAGGTCAGCGGCGTGCGCAGCTCGTGCGACATGGATGAAAAAAAATCGGCCTTCACTCGATCAATTTCATGGAGTTTTTCACACATGGAGTTGATCGCCGCCGCTAACTCGCCGATCTCCGGCGGCGAATTGACCACCAGCTTTCCTTCGAAGTTTCCGTTCGCGATGTCGCGCGTTTTGCTTTTTAGGAGTCCAATGGGACGGGTGATACTTTTGGTAATGAACAGGGACATCAGGATGATCGCCAGCAAACAGGCAATGGAAATCATCACCGAGACCTCGCCGGCCTGGTTGGCCGCCGCCGCCAAATCGGCAACCTTGGCGTGGGTCAACTGCTGTTGGTTCACGCGAAGCATCTCGAAAGAAGCCAGCATGGCGTCGATCAAGTTATCCTTGTTCTGCTTGTACTCCGCTTGCGGGTACGGTTTCTTAGCGCGCACCAGGCGCGCCTCCTCTTCGACAATTTCGTCATAGCTGCGAAAATCGCGGGCAATCCGTTTCAGTACCGGAGTTGCCACCGGATCTTCCACGGCGAATGCGCTTTCCAGGCGCTCTTCAAAGTCGATCTTGAGTCGAACGAACTGCAGATACCAGGTTTCGTCTCGGGTAATCGTGAACTTCTGCTCGGCGCGACTCTGTGCCAACAAAAGATCAGCGAGCATCTTTTCGTAATCAAGAATACGATTGTCGACTTGCAGGATCGACTGAGTGAGATCGCGAAAATAACGCAGTTGCACAACGGCATAAGCGCTCGCCATCGCCACAATCAGGAAAATCGCCAAATAGCCGATCGTCAGGCGGGAAAATAAACTTAAGCGCACTTGCGTATTTTCCTCGCTCGCGGTGTCGAAGTCTAGCGCGCTCTGAAACTCGGCGGCAGCTCGCAGGTTTCCCTCGGGTCCCCATCCGCCGACAGCAGTTTGTGGCCGAACTGCTCCAGTCGGCGGTCGGCATTGAGATATCCGGATTGGGCATGGCCCAAATGTTTTCCGATCAGGGCGAACTCCTCGCGAAATTTGCCGAAGTCGCCTTGCAGGCTGCTTAAATACTGGATGATTTCCCGTGCGCGATCCTCGATCTTCATGCCTTTCAAGCCTAAAACAATCGCCTGCAGGTAAGCGTAGAGACTGTTCGGCGACACCGGCACCACGTGCTTCGTCATCGCATAATAACTGAGACTTTTCTCTTCGGGCGCGTCGTCCTTGATGATCGTTTCATAGTAAACGTTTTCCGCCGGGATATACATAAGCGCAAAATCGTAAGTGCCCTCGTCCGGCAAAATATATTTCCCGGCGATGGCATCGATGTGCTTTTTAACGTCAGCCACGAACTGTTTTCTCGCCCGGCCTTTTTCGTCATCCGTCGACGCCTCGACAATGCGCTTAAAATTCTCCAGAGGAAATTTCGCGTCCACCGGCACCAGGGATGCGCCGAGCTTGATCACGGCATCGACCTTCTCGCCGCTGCGAAAACTATGCTGCGTCGAGAAATGCTGCGCCGGCAGGATCTGCGCCAGCAAATCTTCGAGAAAAAACTCGCCCAGGCCGCCTCTGAGCTTCGGTGCCCGGAGTATTTCCTGCAATGAGGCGATGTCCTTGCCGACTTCGTAAATTTTTCGGTTGGCTTCTTCGAGCCCGCCCAGGCTGCGTTGCACGTTGCCGACCACGTCGGCGGCATGGTCCAGACGCGCGCCCAAACTCTGCTGCGTCTGGTTCAACACGGCGGCGTTTTCTTTCAGCCGCTCGTTGACATGGCCGAGCATCTGGCTCAACTGTTGCTGAATCGAATGCGCGTTGTTGTCGAGCCCGTGGCTGAACTGTGCGCGCAGCTGCTCGATCTGCTGCTGCAACAGCAAGAGCGATTGATCGTCGCGTTTTTCCTGGAGCAAGGATCGCACCCGGCTCAAAAAAACCCATCCAAGGAGAACCAAAGCCAAAATTGAAGTGAGAATCAAAACAAGGAGGCTGGACAGTTCCACGATAAAGCGTGGCGCAATCAGAGGAGTCTAACGGCGTATTCCAAGATCTCGCTGAGCTTGCGAATTTGCGTCGCGCGCATCGACCTTTCTTCGCGGGGGGCGTTGAAATAATCATCGACGCTTTTCTTCATGTTCCATTCCAACAGTTCCACGCACTGTTCGATGCTCATTTTCTCCGAACGGCGGCGACGCGCTTGGTGCAACTCGTTGATCCGGATAACCTGACCCATACAAGCGGTTAGCATAGGCAAGCCTGAGAAATTGTCAAGGCCTTAAAATCGTCACCGCCGGCTCCTGTTGCGTCACGCAGTGAAGCGCGCCCAAGCCGGCAACCACTTCATTGCAGCGAAGACCGATGACTTTTCGTTGCGGAAATAACTCTTGCAAAATACCCAGCGCCTTGCTGTCGTTCGGATCATCGAAGACCGGCACGAGCACGATCCCGTTGGCAATGTAGAAATTGGCGTAGCTCGCCGGCAAACGCGCGCCGCCGTCGTAGACCGGCGCCGGGCAGGGCAAGGGTACGACCGAAAATTTTTTGCCATTTTGATCCGTGGCGCTCTGCAATCGCTCGAAGTTGTTTTGCAAAAAACTGTAATTGTCGTCCGTGGCATTCGATTCGACGGCGCATAGGACCGTCGTCGGATCGACGAATCGCGCGATATCATCGATATGTCCGTCGGTGTCGTCGCCGACGATGCCCTCGCCGAGCCAAACGACGTGGCTCAAGCCCAATGCCTCTTCCAGGCGCTGCGCGAGCTGGCTGCGGCTCAAATGCGGATTTCGATTCGCATTCAAAAGACATTGTTCCGTTGTCAGACACGTGCCCGCGCCGTTGACCTCGATCGAACCGCCTTCAAGAATGATCTCGTGCGCGAAGACCGGTATATTGAGCAGCCGGGCAATCTCGCGTGCGACTCGATCGTCGTCTTCGTACGCCTGGTATTTGCCGCCCCAGCCGTTGAAGATCCAATCATTGCAGGCCAACGGCTGATCGTTGCCATCGCGCGTGACAAACGTCACTCCATAGTCGCGCATCCAGACATCCACGGTGGCAATCTTTAGCAGCGTCACGTTCTCCATGACGACGCCGGCTCTTTTCAATCGCAAGCTGACCTCCAGTTCGGCCGCTTCATCGTTGACGAGCAGGCAAACCTGTTCGTGCGGCGCCAAGGCGTGGATCATTTGGAGCCAAACATCGCGCACTTTTTCTAAATGAGTCGGCCAGGTCTCTCGATTGTGCGGCCACGAAAGCCAGGTGGCGCGATGAGGCGCCCACTCCGCCGGCATCGAGTAGCCGAGGGATCGCGGCGTGTCTTTAATATTGGCGGCAGCCATCGGGCGACGGAATTGAAGCAGCCGTCAGTCGCGCTTCTGGTCTTCGACCGTGCGCGACGACAACGAGCCGTAGGCGTCGATGCGCCGATCGCGCAGGAACGGCCAACTCTGACGGGTTTCTTCGATTTTACCGAGATCACACTTGGCGAGCAGTATCTCTTCGCGCTCGCCGCCGGCATGCGCGACAATCTCGCCGAACGGACCGGCGACGAACGAATGGCCCCAGAATTTGATTTTGCCTTCGCGCCCGACCCGATTGACCGAAGCCACGTAAACTCCGTTCGCGACCGCATGCGACCGCTGGATCAGCTCCCAGGCCGCGCGTTGCTGCTGCGCCACCGCGGGCGGCTCGTTAGGAATCCAGCCAATGGCGGTGGGATAAAAGAGAATCTGCGCGCCCGACAAGGCGGCCAATCGCGCGCCTTCCGGAAACCATTGGTCCCAGCACACCAGCGCACCGACTTTCGCGTAACGCGTATGAAAACTCGGAAAGCCAAGGTCGCCGGGCGTGAAATAAAATTTTTCGTAATACAGCGGATCATCGGGGATATGCATCTTGCGGTACTTGCCCGCAATCGCCCCGTCAGCGTCGATGACGACAGCCGTGTTGTGATAGATGCCAGCCGATCTTCTTTCGAAAACCGAAGCGACAATGACAATTTCCCGCTCGGCAGCGAGCGCGCTCAAAGCGTCCGTGGTCGGGCCGGGGATCGCCTCGGCTAACCGAAAATTCTTGGGGTTCTCGTTCTGGCAAAAGTAACGCGAGCGAAACAATTCCTGCAGGCAAACGATTTGCGCGCCTTTTTTCGCCGCTGCTGCGATTCGCTCGACGGCTTTGTTTAGATTTGCAGATGGATTGTCGCCGGCGCTCATCTGGATGAGCCCCAACGTAACCTTCTCTTTAGTCGAATGGCGCGCCATGGCTTACGATCCCGTCAAACTCGTATAACAGTTTAGAAACAAAAAAAGGGAGAGGAAAGGATTTCCCTTCCTCTCCCCAAAAATCGTTAGATGCAAAATTACTTGAGATGTTGAGCGAAGAACGATTTAGTTTTTTCCCAGGCGTCTTTAGCCGAGGCTTCATGATAGCTGCCGCGATCGTCACAGTTGAACCCATGACCCGCCTCGGGATAAATCTTCATTTGAAAGGCGACTTTTTTGCTCGTCAACTCCGTGTTGATCTGGTCAACTTGATCCATCGAAATCAGCTGATCCTTGGCGCCGAAGAAAAGATACATCGGGCACTTAATCTCGCCCGTGCGTGACAGCGGGCTGGGATTGCCCATCGGAATACCGCCCCCGTAGTAGGGCACCGCGGCTTTAACGTCGTTGGCGTGCTGCGCCGCCGCCAGATAGGTAAGCCGGCCGCCCATGCAAAAGCCGACGACCCCGATGGAACCCGACTTGACGTTTCCCTGTGATTTGAGATGCGCGATCGCCGCGCCCACGTCTTCCATCGCCTTGGGATCCTGCACGCGTTGTAAGGTTGCGATCGCTTTGGCCATGTCGGAGTAAGCGATCAGCCGTTCCGGCTCCCGGTGAAAAATATCGGGAGCAATCGCAACGTAGCCCTCGGCGGCAATCCGTTCGGTAACTTTTTTGATATGGTCGTTGACCCCGAAAGCCTCCTGAATGACAACAATGCCCGGATAGTTGCCGCCGTCCTTCGGTTGCGCGACGTAGGCATCCATCTTGCCGTCGGAAGTGTTCAATTGCACGGTTGAGCTGCTAACGTCCATGAGCAGACCTCCTGAATCATAGATAGTTTTAGAAGAGACCTTCTCTATCAGATTTTATTTTTGTGGTCTACACTCGGGTCGCGCTTATTTCCGGCAAAAATCCAAGATTCGCTCGCAGACTATTTGCGTCGTCTGATCCGGGGGCATGACGCTCCAGAAGTCGGACTTTGGCAGAAGCTCGCGCAAGTAATGCGCTCCGGAGGTGGCGTGCGATGGGTCGTCACCGGGAATGATCAATGCCGGCGCTTTAACTCCGATCACCTCTTCCGGTTCGGCACCGGGGGCCGTGTCGCGATCGAATAAACTGCGCCCGCTGATGAGGATCATGGCGAGATAACGCTCAAGATCCTGCGCCGCAAAGCGATCAGCAAACCCGGCATCGCGCGTGATTAGCGTCGCCCATGGCCCTGCTTCCGGCTCCATCCAAAAGCTCTTGCCGCCGCGGGCCCGCTCGACGACGCCTCTCAGCCCATTTTCTTTGGCGAAACTGTAGTGGCGGCGGAATCGCTCCTGGCTGTTCGCTTTCCAGCGATAACCGCCCACCGGCCAGTGAAGGATCAAACCGCGCGTCGCTCCCGGATAATCAACGCCAAAGGCAAGCGCCACCGAACAGCCCATGCAGCCGCCCATGATCCAAGCCGATTCAATTTTTAAATGATCGAGCAGCGCTTTGCCGTGGCTCGTGTAGAGCGCCCAACCGAGTCGTTCCAGACGTCCGCCGGATTGGCCGCATTCGCGCCGGTCGTAAAGAATTACTGTATGTTCGGCCGCGAGCGCCTGAATCGCATCAATCCCGGTCCAGGCGCTGGCAACGCGCCACTTCTCGATCGTGGCGTCGAATCCGCCCGGCGCGCACATTAAAATCGGCGACCCTGAACCGTGAGTCTCATAGTAGGTGTCTATTCCATCGACCGTCGCAATTGGCATGGTTCCTCCTCCAATATCTTCTCCGTGCACAGAGGTTGCAGCTGCTTAAAAAGATTTCGATTGCGCGGCCTGTGCGGCCGGCCTGCTGGACATCAAAAGAATCGCCACATAAGATCTAGCATACTGCCGGGCAGTGAGAAAAGCCGTCATCGCCGTGGAGGTCGCATCACGTGAGTCAAGACAAAGCCGAACAGAAATTCAGTCAATTACTCGACGTCATGGCGCGCCTGCGTAGCGAGACCGGCTGTCCCTGGGACAAGGAGCAGACTCATCTCTCGCTCAAGCCCTGCCTGCTCGAAGAAACCTACGAGCTTCTCGACGCGCTGGACGACGGCGATCCGAAAAAATTGAAAGAAGAACTGGGCGATGTTCTACTCCAGGTCGTCTTTCACTCCCAGATCGCCGCGGAGGAAGGCCGCTTCACCGCCGCGGATGTCATTTCGCAGCTCACCGAGAAACTCATCCGCCGCCACCCTTACGTCTTCGCCGGCGAACCTCTGCCGGTAGACACCGCTGCGGTTTTGAAGCAACGCCTTCAGATCAAGGCCGGCGAGAGAAAAGCCGACGAAGCAAAATCGGCGCTCGGCAGCGTGCCCAAAGCGATGCCGGCGTTGGCCCGCGCCCAGAGTATCACGCGACGAGCTTCGCATTTGGGTTTCGATTGGCCCGACGTGGAACCGGTCTGGAAAAAAATCGAAGAGGAAATTCGTGAACTCAAAAGCGCCGCAGCTTCCGGCGATCAAGCGCGCACCGGCGAAGAACTAGGGGATCTACTCTTCTCGGTCGTCAATCTCGCGCGTTTCGTCGATGTCGAGGCCGAGGATGCGCTGGCGCAGACCATCGATCGCTTCACACGCCGGTTTCATTACATCGAGCGGAAACTGCAGCAAGAGAACAAGAGTCTCGATCAATCCTCGGTCGAAGAAATGGACCGGTTTTGGGAAGAAGCCAAGAAACTCGAATCGCAGGGCAAGTTCTCGACATGAGTGTGCAGCAGCCGAGAATTGTTTTCCTCGACGCCGCCACCTATGGCGAGGTCTCGCTTCAACGATTCACCGCTAGGTGGCATTGCACGGTTCATCAAGTCACGGGCCCGGATGAAACGCTCTCGCGATTGGCCGGTCACTCGATTGCAGTCGTCAACAAAGTCGTCATCGACAAAGACGTGTTGAGCTCACCCGAAACACGCGATCTAAAGCTCATCGCGGTAGCGGCCACAGGCACCGATATCATCGATCGTGAGGAAGCGACCCGCCGCGGCATCAAAGTATGCAATGTTCCCGGTTACGCGACCCAATCGGTGGCGCAGTTTACGCTGGCGCTGATATTGGAATTGGCGGCTCGGGTTGGAAGGTACGGTCACGCCGTGAATGCGGGCGAATGGCAAAAAAGCCCTGTCTTTTCTCTCCTCACCTACCCGACAACCGAGCTCGACGGCAAAAAGCTCGGCATCGTCGGCTATGGCAGCATCGGCCAGGCCGTAGCGCAAATGGCGCGCGGCTTCGGCATGAAGATTCTAGTTGCCGCGCGTCCCGGCGCCGCCGGTTCCATTCCGGACGGTCGAATAGCGTTCGACCAACTGCTCCGGGAATCCGATATCCTCTCCCTCCACTGCCCGCTCGCGCCGCAGACGAGAAATCTGATCAACGAACAGAGCCTTTCTCGGATGAAACCAAGCGCGTTTCTGATCAACACGGCCCGCGGCGCTCTGGTTGACGAAGCCGCGTTGATCGCCGCGCTACGGAAAAAACAAATTGCCGCGGCTGCCGTGGACGTCCTCAGCCAAGAACCGCCGCCCGCAGATCACCCGATGATCCAAGCCGCTAAAGAACTGGAGCAGTTAATCGTTACGCCGCACACCGCTTGGTCGGCACGCGAAGCGCGCGAGCGCCTGCTTAAAGAAGTCGAAGAAAACATCGACGCATTTCTACAAGGCCGCGACAGAAATAGGATTGCCTAGAACAGTTCCAGCTTCAGCCGGCTACTGGCTTCGGTCCAAAGCCTTTACGCTCGAGTCGGGCCCACCCTAAGCGCTGCGTTTCGAACCCGGTGCTGCAATTGAATGGTGCAGAGCATCGGCGATGGAGAGCGGCGACTCCGCAGGTTAAAAAGGAATATCGTCGTCCAACGGCGGCGCGCCGCCGCCAGCGCCGATATCGTCGGAGCCGGACGAATCCATTTCCGGGGCTACGCGGGTACCGCCGCCACCGCCGAGGAAGCGAATGCGCTGGGCGACGACCTCGGTGATGTAGCGTTTGGTGCCGGTCTTATCGTCGTAGCTGCGCGTGCGAATACTGCCTTCGACATAGACTTGGCGGCCCTTCGCCAGGTACTGCCCGCAGGTCTCGGCCTGTTTCCCCCAAACAACGATGTTGTGCCACTCGGTCCTCTCTTGCCGCTTGCCGTCGCGATCGTTCCATTGTTCAGATGTGGCAATGGAAAAATTTGCCACCGCACTGCCCGTTTGAGTAAAGCGGACTTCGGGATCCTTACCCAGGTTGCCGATTAAAATCACTTTATTCACCGACATGTGAGTCTCCAAGCTGCCGGAGTCGATCTTTCCGGCTCGAAGGTTGAGCCAACTTAACGCCGGCCTGCACTCGTGTCAATGATTTCCTCGCGTTGATTTTTGCGCAGCCAAGAACTAATATAAACGATCTAATTTCCATCATTTGCGCAAATCAAGCTTATAATACTCTTGATGTTTTACCTCGCCCAGCTCGGTGTATTGCTTGTGATTACGGTGCCGCTGGCCCTGGTCACTATTTTCTGGGGCCTTTTCGATCCGCACGGCAAGCGCGTCTACCGCATCAGTCAACTCTGGACTTGGTTGATTCTGCGCCTGGGCGGCATTTCCGTAAATGTCAGAGGCTTGGAGAATATTGAGGCCGGCCAGCAATATATTTTTATGGTCAATCATCAAAGTAACATCGACATCCCGGTGCTGATTCAAAGCCTGGCCGAATTTCAGCTCCGCTGGATCGCCAAGAAAGAACTGATGTGGGTCCCGTTTTTTGGCTGGGCCATGTGGGCGAGCAAACACATTACCGTCGATCGAGCCAATCCGTTCGCCGCCGCTAAAAGTTTAGAGCGCGCTAAAGAACGGATCGCGGCGGGGATTTCCATCGTGGTTTTTCCGGAGGGAACTCGCAGCCGCGATGGGCGCTTGCTGCGCTTTAAAAAAGGCGGCTTTCGGCTCGCCGCTAAGACTCGCACCCCAATCGTTCCCGTCACGATCAACGGCAGCGCCGATGTGTTGCCTGCCGGCGGGTGGAGATTGCGTTCCGGAACAATCGAAGTCTTCATCGATCAACCGATTGCCGCCGAAGCCGACCGCGCCGGCAAATTGCGCGCCCTCACCGAACAGGTGCGCGAGACTATAGCCGCCCGTCTTCAGTCGACCAAGCTCCAAGTGACACCTGCAGTCAAACTAGATTCGGTCAACGGCGTCCGACGATTGCAAAAAACAGCGCGTAGGGAAGAACATGGATATACTTAAAATCATCCCCTTGGGCGGTCTCGGCGAGTTCGGCCTGAATATGATGCTGATCGAATATGGCGATGCCGCCATCGCTGTCGACTGCGGTCTCATGTTCCCGAGCGCGGATCTCCTGGGCATTGATCTGGTGATTCCGGACGTAAGCTATCTGCTCGAGCGCCGCGACAAGCTCAAAGCCATCGTGCTCACCCACGCGCATGAAGATCACGTCGGCGCCTTGCCGTATATTTTGGAGCACTTCGACGTACCGATCTTTGGCACGCGGCTGACGCTCGGCCTGCTGGCGAATAAATTGAGAGAACATGACCTGGAAGATACGGTCGATGTGCGCGAAATCACCGCCGGCGTGCCGTGGGATATCGCGCCGTTTCGTATCGAAGGCATTCGCGTGACTCACAGCTTGATGGATTGCTTGGCGCTCGCGATCGAAACGCCGATCGGCACGGTAATTCACACGGGCGATTTTAAGATCGACAACACGCCCATGGAAGGAGAAATGTTCGACTTCCAGAGATTCGCCGCTTACGGCGAGAAAGGCGTGCTTCTACTCCTTTCCGACTCGACCAATGTCGAGCGCTCGGGCCACACGCCTTCGGAGCGCGAAGTCGGCAGCAATCTCGAACAGATTATTCGACGCAGCAGCGGTAAAGTACTGGTCTCCACCTTTTCATCGAGCATCCCGAGAATCCAACAGGTCGTCGAGATTTCCGAGCGCTGCGAGCGCCGCGTCGTGTTGAGCGGGCGGAGCATGATCCGCAACAGCCAGGTGGCCGCCGAGTTGGGATACTTGCAGCTGCCGCGCAATGCCATGATCGAGAGCGAACACTGGCACGATCTACCCGCCGATCGCCTCACTTTGCTGACCACCGGCAGCCAGGGCGAGCCGTTATCGGTGCTGCACCGGGTCGCATTGAACGATCACAAAACGATCAAGATCGAGCGCGGGGATACCGTGATTCTCTCGTCCAAATTTATCCCGGGCAACGAAAAAACGATTGCCAATTTGATCAATCATCTCTACCGGCGCGGCGCCGAAGTGCACTACGAGAAAGTCTCGGAGATTCACGTGTCGGGGCACGCGAGCCAGGAGGAGCTCAAAATCATGCTGCAGCTCACCCGGCCGCGCTACTTCGTGCCGATTCACGGCGAATATCGCCATCTGGTGCGACACCGGCGGCTCGCCCAAGAGGTCGGCATCCCCGAAGAAAACTGCTTTATTCTCGAAGACGGCGACGTGCTGGAGCTGACCGCCCACAGCGCGCAAAAAACCATTCCGGTCCAGGTGGGAAAAGTTTTCGTCGACGGAAAGGGGGTCGGTGACGTCGGCGACATCGTCATCCGCGACCGGCGGCACCTCTCGGAAGACGGCATGGTGCTCGCGGTCATGGCAATCCACCAGCAGTCCGGCGAGCTCGTCGCCGGGCCGGACTTAGTCTCCCGTGGTTTTATGAGTACTGAAGAGAGCGAAGAGGTTTTGGAGCACGCTAAGAAAGTTGTTCTCGAGACTTTAAACGGCATGAACCGCGAAACTCGCACCGATCCCGCCGAGCTCAAAGAGGAAGTGCGTAAAACACTGCGCCGTTTCTTTAGAAAGAAGCTGGAGCGCCATCCGGTGGTTCTGCCGTATATCATCGAAACTTGAGGAAACTCGTCTATGCCTGCTGCTCCGGAGAAAAGTCGGCTCCACCGGGAGATTTGGGGTGTGGTGATCGGCCTCAGCGCTTTGCTAATCGCCCTCAGCTTGATCTCGTATAACGTCGACGATCGCTCGCTCAATAACCCTTCGGGCGGCCTCGACCCTCATAACTGGGGCGGCTTTGTCGGCGCTGTTTTAGCCGATCTATTGCTACAGGGCTTGGGCCTTTCCTCTTACCTGTTGCCGGTTTTTCTCGCTATAGCGGCGACGCAGATGTTTCGCGCCAGCTGCCGCAGCTTCGCGTTCAGCAAAGCCGCGGCGTACACGATTTTACTGCTGAGCGTGGCGGTTGTGCTAAGCGTCGTTATCGATACCGAAAGCGCCCGCGACGCTGGGGGTATTGTCGGCGGGTTCTTAGAAGAAAGCGTCCTCGTGCCGCTGTTTGGACGATTGAGCGCAGTCCTGATCGCGTGCTTTACCATGCTCTTGTCGATCATGTTGCTGACGCAAAATTCGCTGCTGGACATTGCCGGCTACACGAGAAAACTTCTCGGCGGGTTTGGCAAATCGATCGTTCCTGCCATCACGAACCGTCTAAAAGAGCTCAAGAAAGAAAAGCGCAAGGGCGAGAACACCAAGAAGGAGAAAAAGGACTATGTGCCGCCGCCGATCGTCCTGAAAGAGGAATATAGAGACGAGCCGGCGAAAAGGCCCCAGAACAAACCGGCGCTGCCTCCCGAGCAGTTCAAGCTTCCACAAGTGGTTGAAGGCTACAAACTGCCGCCGCTTGAGTTGCTCGACCCGCCTGACGGCGAACAGTTCAAAGTCGATACCGAAACACTCCAAGCCAACTCACTGATCCTGCAAAAGAAGCTTGAAGATTTCGGAGTCGAAGGAGAAGTCATGGCGGTGCGCCCGGGGCCGGTGATCACGATGTACGAATTCAAGCCCGCGCCCGGCGTCAAAGTGCGCCGCATCGTCCTGTTGGCGGACGATCTGGCCATGGCACTGCGGGCGGTGAGCGTGCGTATTCTTGCGCCGATTCCGGGCGAGTCCGTCGTCGGCATCGAAATCCCCAACCCGCGGCGAGAAACTGTTTTCCTACGCGAAGTGATCGAAAGCGAGGCTTATCGTAACACCGATTCCAGGCTCACCTTGGCGCTTGGTAAAGACATTGGCGGCACGCCGTTCGCGACCGATTTGGCAAAAATGCCTCATCTCCTCGTCGCCGGCGCCACTGGCACCGGCAAGTCGGTGTCCATTAATGCGATGATTTTGAGCATTCTTTACAAATCGAGCCCGCAAGACGTCAAATTCATCATGGTCGATCCCAAAATGCTCGAACTGACGGTATATGAGGATATCCCCCACTTGCTGGTGCCCGTCGTGACCGACCCCAAAAAGGCGGCCGCGGCGCTTTTCTGGGCGATGGATGAGATGGACCGGCGCTATCGACTGATGAGGGACAAGGGCGCGCGCAATATCGACAACTACAACCGGACGCTGGAGCGCGAGGCTAGCAACAAGAGGCCCGTAATCGACCTGACGGAGCCCGAAGATGAAGACTCTACCGCAATGGGTGGGGCTCTTTCCGACGATGCGCCGCTGACCCATGAGAAGCTGCCGAAAATCGTCATCATCATTGACGAATTGGCCGATCTTATGATGACTGTAGGACGCGATATCGAGGAATATATCACCCGTCTGGCGCAAAAGGCGCGCGCTGCCGGTATTCACCTGATACTTGCGACGCAACGCCCGTCCGTCGACGTCATCACCGGTTTGATCAAGGCTAATTTTCCGGCGCGTATTTCCTTTCAGGTCACCTCCCGCGTCGACTCGCGGACGATTTTGGATTCTATGGGCGGCGAGAAGCTTTTGGGGAATGGCGATTTGCTTTTCCTACCGCCGGGAACTGCGCGTCTGATCCGCGTTCACGGCGCCTTCGTCTCTGATCAGGAAGTTCGCCGGGTGATGAAATTTATTAAGCAACAGGGGCGGCCAAGCTATCGCCCGGAAGTCCTCGAAGCAAAAAAACAGATCGATTCGGCGTCAGCAGCCGACGAGGAATATGACGAAATGTACGACCAGGCAGTTGCGATTGTCACCGAAACCCAGCAAGCTTCGATATCTATGGTTCAGCGAAGATTGCGGGTCGGATACAATCGAGCCGCGCGAATGATTGAACAAATGGAAAGAGATGGCGTTGTCGGTCCGGCCGACGGTGCCAAGGCCAGAGAAGTTTATGCGCGAAAAATTGAAGACTAGACTGGCATACCCACTAGCAGGCAGCCTGGTCGTTGCCATCACGCTGCTCTGCGGCATCCGCCTGAGCGTCGCCGCCGGCAGCAACCAGGCCGAAGCAATTATCGAGCGGTTACAGAAAAACTATGAGGCGATGGCTGATTTTGTCGCCGATTTCCGCCAGGAGACGGACGTCAAAACTCTTAATCGAAGCCTCAAGGCGTCGGGAAAAGTTTCTTTTAAGCGGCCCGGCAAGATGCTCTGGCTCTACGAGGAGCCGAAAGGACAGTTTGTGCTCGCCGACGGCAAGCATCTTTATTTCTATCAGCCGGACCAAAACCAGGTCATCAAGAGCCCGTTGAAAAATGCTTTCCGCGGCGATATTCCGCTGTCGTTTTTATTGGGATTGGGCAATCTAAAGAAGGATTTCAACGCGACGCTCAAGGCAGTCGAAAACAATCTATACGTGCTCCGCTTGGAGCCAAAAGGTGAGGCCGGCGGCTATAGCGAGATCCTCATGGGGGTCGACAAGACATCCACGGACATCGACTGGGTGAGCGTGCGCGACGCCGCCAATAATCTCACGACACTGAGCTTCTCCGGGATGCGCAAGGGAGTCGGGTTGAAAGATTCGTTGTTCCGAGTGCAGATTCCCGAAGGCGCTGACGTGGTGGAATTGGGTCAATGAACCAGGTAAAGCAAAAATTCTCTATCGTGAGTCTCGGCTGCGCCCGCAACCTGGTCGATTCGGAAGTCATGGCGGGACTGCTGCAACAACACGCTTATGAGATCGTCGAGGAGACGGCGGATGCGGATGTTGTCCTGGTCAATACCTGCGGCTTTATCGGCCCAGCCAAAGAAGAGTCGATCGAGACTATCCTGGACATTGCTCGCCTCAAAGCAGCCGGGAAAGTCCAAAAGCTGATTGTCGCGGGTTGTCTATCTCAACGTTATCCGGCTGAATTGGCTAAGGAATTGCCCGAAGTCGATCTGTTCATCGGAACCGGCGAGGTGCCGCGCATTGTTGAGATTCTCGACCAACACAACGCCAATACGACGAAGCGTCAGTATGTCGGAGTGCCGAGTTATCTCTACGATCACGCCACTCCGCGGCTGCGAGCGACGCCGTCTTATACCGCCTTTGTCAAAGTCTCGGAAGGCTGCGACCACAAATGCGCGTTTTGCATAATTCCTCAACTGCGTGGCCCGCACCGCAGCCGTTCCATTGGTTCGGTTGTCGAGGAGATGATGTTGCTCGGCCAAAACGGGGTGAAAGAAATCAATCTCATCGCCCAGGATCTTACTGCCTATGGTCGCGATCGAAAAGACGGCACCACGCTGCATGGTCTGCTAAGGCAGATCGCGCAGGTCGACGGAATCGAATGGATCCGGCTGTTGTACGCATATCCAAATTTTCTCGACCAGCCGCTGCTCGAAATCATCCGCGATAGCGAGAAAATCTGCAAATATTTCGACATTCCGTTTCAGCATGTCAGCCGATCGGTCCTGCAGCGCATGCGGCGCGGCAAGAGCGGCAGCGCCGTGCGTGAAGCGGTGGAGAAACTGCGCGGCGCGATCCCGGATTTAACATTGCGCACTTCGGTCATCGTCGGCTTCCCGGGCGAAACGGAAAACGATTTTGCGGAGCTTTTGGACTTCGTCGAAGAAACTCAGTTCGAGCGGCTCGGCGTGTTCAAATACTCTGAAGAAGAAGGCACGGCTGCGGCGAGCATGACTGCGAGAGTGCCCGAAGAGGAAAAAGAACGGCGCTGGCAGGAACTCATGGAGCTGCAATCGTCAATTTCACGAAAAAAGAACGAGGCCTTGATTGGCACTATTCAGCGCGTTATGATTGACGATGTTGATCGTGAGTCCGGCAAATTGACTGGCCGGACGCAGGCCCATGCCCCCGAAGTCGACGGTGTGGTATTGATCGAGAGGGGCCGCTCCCAGGACGAAGTAATGAATTTTTCGGGTGAAATGATCAACGTCCAAATCATCGGCGCGCTAGACTACGACCTAATTGGTGAAAAACTCCATGCCTAAAGCCGATCTTGAAAAAGAAAAAAAGCAGCGAAGAGAGTTTCTGAAGCAAGCCTCCGAAATGCTCGAGGAAATGAAGCGCTCCCTGATGAAAGAAATGCAGGGACGTGTGAAAGAAGAGACCGAGGGCATCAAGGATGAAGGCCGCGACACCTACGATCTCGCGAGCGATGAGAGAGACCGGGAAATCAATTTTATTCTCAATGACCGCGAGCGCGAAAAGCTCCTGGCCATCGACGAAGCCTTGCAACGCATCGCCGACAAGACTTACGGCATCTGCGAGAGTTGCGAAGGTGAAATCCAGCTCGGCCGCTTGAAGATCCTTCCTTTTACGCGCCTCTGCGTCAAATGCCAGGAAGAAAACGAGCGAGAAGCGAAGCGCCAGAAGACCTTGGAAAACGAGCGCAGCTATCGCAAGCTCGACCTCACGGATGTTGAAGACGACGGCTTTTAATGTGCGTCTTCGTCTTGGGTTAGATTACCCGACATAATCATCGCTGAACCAAAAAAGGGCACGACTTTCGTCGTGCCCTTTTTACTGCGAGTTTTCGCGTATTATCTTCGCTGCCTATTCGCCGCCTTTTGCAGCTATGAACTCGATGCTCGAGAGGTAATTCTTCTCACCCTTCTTCGTATATTGCACCGTCGCAGCCGAGCCGAGCCCGATATCGGACATTTTGGCATTGCTTGATTTGAGTTCGGTGACCTTGGTCTTCTGGGTGTAATCGAGCGTTACGAGTTTGCCGTCTTTGGTCACGACAATCATGTAGTTCTTCTCGGTGTCGAGCAACCCAATATCGCCGGCAACTTTCTCGGCTTTTGCCTTCTCGGCTTTTTTCTCTTGAGCGATCGAAGCCGATGCCCCAAAAATTAAGATCACCAAAAGTAAAGTCATTCGTGTTAACATCGACGTATTCCTCCTCATTAAGTAAGTCGCCCTTCTCAGGCAAACATTTTAACTTCTATTCACCCTTCGCCGGCCGAAACTCGACGCTGGAGGCGACGTTCTTCTCACCAGACTTGGTATAGGTCACGTTTGCCGAGGAGCCGAGACCAATGTCAGTCACCTTTCCCGGCGTCGGAGTGATTCGGGTAACTTTGGTCTTGTTATCAAAATCCAATGTCACCAACTTGCCCTCCTTGGTGACCAGAATCATGTAGTTCTTGTCCGTATCAAGCAATCCGACGTCCCCCTTCGCTTTCTCCGCCTTAGCCTTCGCCGGAGCCTTGGCTTCCGCAGCCGGTGCGGCCGCGGGAGCCGGCGCTGCCGGCTTGGGCGCAGCCTTTGGCGCCATTTCTTCTTGAGTCGAACATGACGACAAGGCGAACATCACAGAGACCGCTGCTACGCCGGCCGCTGGAAAAATCCTTTTCATCTGATTTACCTCCCGTTACAGTTGAAAAATTTCACTGAAGTCAGGCACGATGTTTATCGTGACCCCACCACCTTCTCAATACGCTTTAAGTAGGATTTTATTATTGGATTTCGCAGCAAGCGAAATATCGCTAAGACTAGAGTTGTAGGATAGAAAATTAGTGTCAATTCAGCGATTTGCATGCGCTTGGAATTGATGTATTTTCACCCAAGTCGCAGTAATATTCGTCCTTAAGTGCGAGGTGGAAAATATGTTACCGATTAAAGTCGTAATCGCCGATGATCACGCGCTTTTTCGCGACGGCCTAAGAAAAATTCTATCACTCGAAAAAGATATTCTCGTGGTCGGCGAAGCTGGCAACGGCGACGAAGTTCCGAAGATCGTCGAACGCACGAAACCTGACGTATTGCTCTTGGATCTAAAAATGCCCAAAGGCGACGTCGTGCAAAACCTTCTTGAAGTCGGCGCCAAGAATCCGGCAACTCGAGTCATGATACTGACCGCGTTCTCGGATGAAGAAAATGTTTTGAACGCCGCGAAAGGCGGCGCCAAGGGCTATGTCCCGAAAGGTGTGCCGTCGGCAACCCTGTTACAAGCGATTAAGGTCGTACACGGCGGCGGCTTTTGGATTGACCGAGAGATCCCATCATGGGAAACCTTTGAGGAAATCGCTCACGTTCAGGCGGGCGCACGCGACGGAGCGCCGCAGGTCGATGAAAGCATCAAGGCGCTCACCAAGCGCGAGATGGAGATTCTAAGACTCGTCGCTGAAGGAATGACCAATGAGGAGATCGGCAAAAAAATATTCATCAGCGAAAAAACCGTGAAAACCCATCTCACCAACATTTTCGATAAGCTCAAAGTAAATAACCGCTTCAAGGCGGCGCTGATGTTGATGGGGCAGTCGAACTAGCGCACTTGACGAGAATCGGTGAACCGACAAAGCTCACCGTGAGGGGACGGCTCGCGAGGTATTGTATGCTTGCCATCGATAAAATCACACCCGAGGAAGGATGGTTGCTTCGCAGAGAGCGGGCAGTTGCTTGGTTGCGGGTGGCGTTCGCCGCCGTCGCCGTCTTCGTCATCCAACTCAATCCGGAACGCGTCGCCCTTTTCCCGGAGCTGTCGTTTATTTCTCTCAGTTCCTTCTTTCTTTATAGTCTGGTGGTTCTCTATCTCGCTTGGCATAACAAACTTACCTCTTCGTCTCTCGGCATTGTGACAAACTCGCTCGACGTCGTGTGGATTGCGGTGATCGTTTTTTCCACCGGCGGATCACGCACGCCGTTCTTCTTTTATTATTCGTTCCCGGTCATCACGGCGAGCATTCGTTGGGGGCTTAAAGGCAGCATACCCGTCGCTCTAGTCGGCGTGACTCTTTACGTCGTAGTTCGCCTAAGCTTGGCGGGGGAGTCCATGGACTCCCCCATCGGTATCGACATACTTCTCGTGCGCAGCCTCTACCTTATTGTCCTGGCCTGCA
>Ga0209640_10000648_pt1 | contig 27451 bp, 31 predicted proteins | sample RifCSP10_1_FD_184018 | JGI IMG/M metagenome (GOLD analysis project Ga0209640, IMG submission 184018) | Soil microbial communities from Rifle, Colorado - Rifle CSP2_sed 10_1 (SPAdes) (version 2) | ecosystem: Environmental > Terrestrial > Deep subsurface > Rock core/Sediment | place: Rifle... | reverse complement strand
CGAGGATATTCATATGAATCGTGAAACCGCAGATGAACGGTCGCTCCCGCGCATCCTGCGCTCGCGACATTCGCACGTCCCTGTGCAGCACAGATAAACGCGGATCATGAAACCAACCCTCGCAATCGCTCTACCCAAATCTGCGTTCATCCGCGTTTATCAGCGGTTCCAAGAATATTAGTGCCGAAAGTGCCGCACGCCGGTGAACACCATTGCGATGCCGTGCTCGTTGGCGGCGTCGATCACTTCCGGGTCGCGCATCGATCCGCCCGGCTGGATGACCGCGGCAATGCCGACCTCGGCCGCTTGATCGAGCCCGTCGCGGAAGGGGAAAAACGCATCCGACGCCATGACGCTGCCGCGTACTTCCAGTCCGGCGTCGTGCGCCTTGATCGCGGCGATGCGGGCGCTGTAGACGCGGCTCATCTGGCCGGCGCCGACGCCGATGGTGCGGTTGTCCTGGCAGAAGACGATGGCGTTCGATTTTACGAACTTCACCACGCGCCAGGCAAACAGCAAGTCGCGCATTTCCGCCGCGCTCGGCGCGCGCCGGGTAACCACCTTTAGGTCCTGCTGCCGAATAACTGCAAGATCGGCGTCCTGCACCAGCAGTCCGCCGGTGACACGCTTAAAGTCCCAGCTTGGCGCGGCTGCCGGTTGCCATTGGCCGCAGGCGAGTACGCGGATGTTGGTCTTAGCCTTGAGCAGCGCCAGTGCGGCCGGATCGATTTGTGGTGCAACGATGACCTCGACGAACTGGCGATCGAGTATCGCCTTTGCGGTATCGGCGTCGAGCGTGCGATTGACCGCGATGATTCCGCCGAAGGCCGACGTCGGGTCGGTCGCATAGGCGTGTTCGTACGCCGTCAGTATCGATTCCGCCACGGCAACGCCGCAGGGGTTCGCGTGCTTCACGATGACGCAGGCCGGTTGCTCGAAGGTCTTCACGCATTCGAGCGCGGCATCGGTGTCGGCGATATTGTTGAACGAAAGTTCCTTGCCTTGCAGTTGGCGCGCGGCGGCGATAGTTCCGTTCGCTGGAACATGATCGACATAAAACGCCGCGTGCTGATGCGGGTTCTCGCCGTAGCGTAACGCCAGTGCATGTTTGAACTGCGCGTTGAACGTTTGCGCAAAGTCGGCGCGCGAACCATCCGGCTGAATCGAACCGAGATAGTTCGCGATCGCGCCATCGTAGCGTGCCGTGTGCTCGAATGCTTTTGTCGCCAAACGAAAGCGTGTCGCGTCGCTCACAGCATTTTGCCGTGCGCGCATTTCGTCGAGCACCGTCGCGTAGTCGTCGGCATCGGCAACGACGGTGACGCTTTCATGGTTCTTCGCGGCCGCGCGCAGCAGTGTCGGACCACCGATATCGATTTGCTCGATCGCTGTCGCGATATCGCAGTTCGGTTGTGCCACGGTTTGTTCGAATGGATAGAGATTGACGACGACGAGGTCGATGGTGCCTATATCGTGATCTCGTAACGCACGCATGTGCGCTTCGTCTGTTCTGCGCGCAAGAACACCGCCGTGAACCGACGGATGCAGCGTCTTCACGCGGCCGTCGAGCATTTCCGGAAACCCGGTGTAGTCGGACACCTCGACTACAGGAATGCCGGCCGAACCTAGCAAGCGCGCGGTACCGCCGGTGGAAACTATCTCAACACCGAGCGCGGCGAGTGCGCGCGCAAAATCGGCGATGCCGGTTTTGTTCGAGACGCTGATGAGCGCGCGTTTAATCGCCACCATAACGTTGGTTTCTGTGACACCCGCGGCGACCCGATCGGGCCGCAGTGACGGCGCAGGTCAGTTGAGTTTGTGCTGCTTGAGTTTCTTGCGCAGCGTGTTGCGATTGATGCCGAGCAGCTCGGCCGCGCGGCATTGATTGCTCTTGACGTGGCGCATGACGATTTCAAGCAGCGGACGCTCGACTTCGGAAATCACCATATCGTAAACATCGGTGGTCTTCTCGCCGTTCAAGTCGTGAAAATATCGCTCGAGCGAGTTTTTAACGTGCGTCGACAGCAGGACTTTACGGTCTCTCATGCGGCGAGTTCGACGTGTTCGCGTTGCCGGTCGAAAAACTCGCGCACCAAAGCAAGCTGCGCGGCGACGCTATCCAGTTGATTGACGCGGTGGCGAAATATCGCGCCGCCGACGAGTCCCTTGCTGTACCACGAGATATGTTTGCGTGCGACTCGCACGCCGATGTGTTCGCCGTAAAACGCGTACAAATTTTCGAGGTGCTGCAATAACGTGTCCCGCACTTCCCTAACCGGTGGCGGCAGGAGCTTGGTGCCGGTCGCGAGAAAGTGTGAAATTTGCCTGAAAATCCAGGGGTTTCCTTGCGCCGCGCGGCCGACCATGACGCCGTCGGCGCCGGTTTCGGCAAACACGGCGGCGGCCTTTTCCGGGGTGTCGATATCGCCATTGGCGATCACTGGAATTTTCACGGCTGACTTAATCGCAGCGATGGTTTCGTATTCCGCCTCGCCTTGGAACAAATCGCTGCGCGTGCGGCCGTGTACCGCAAGCGCTTGGATGCCGCAATCTTCAGCGATGTGTGCAATCGCCACACCGTTGCGGTTCGCCCGATCCCAGCCGGTGCGAATTTTTAACGTGACCGGTATATCGACCGCGGCAACGACCGCGCGCAGTATGCGCGCGACTAACGATTCGTGTTGCAACAGCGCCGAACCGGCCATGACGTTGCAAACTTTTTTTGCTGGGCATCCCATATTGATATCGATGATCTGCGCGCCGTGGTCGCGGTTATATTGCGCTGCCTGCGCCATCATCTGTGGATCGGCGCCCGCGATTTGAACTGCGCGCGGCTCGTCCTCACCGCGGTGATCCGCACGTCGCAGCGTTTTGTTGCTGCCCCAGAGCAGTGAATTCGACGACACCATCTCGGAGGCCGCCATGCCGGCGCCTAGTTGTTTGCACAACTGACGAAATGGGCGATCGGTAACGCCCGCCATCGGTGCGAGAAAGAGGTTACTGCGCAATTCGTGAAGTCCGATTCTCATGTCGGATCTTTCTCTACCCAATTACTCGGCGGGGGGCGAATCATAACCAGAAATTCTTCGCGGGGGGAAGAGGTAACTGATAATTGTTGTAATGAATGGCGTCAGCGCGCGTATCGTTGACGTTTTAATACAACTTGACAGTGCCGCGATGGTGTTGCACGGGCAAGGAATTATGAATCGTCGCGTGCAACATTGCGCTAATGCGCGATCAGTTCGTGCGTATCGACTCTTGCGGCAACAATCGAATTTCAAAACCGGTTGCTTTGCCGCCCGGATTCGTAACGTCGAGTAATGCATTGACGACGACGTTCGGACTAAGAGGCGCGGCCGCGGCCGCTTGCGAACCGAGGTATTCGCGCGGTGTAAACGTGCGCCGCGCGAGTAGTTGACCGATGTTATCGGTGAGACTGACTTCCATTAACGGCGGTGTTTGCGTGATGTCGGTTCGATTTACCATGGCTGCGCGAATGCGCAGTACGTTGGCGTAACGCGGATGCGGTGCGATTTTGGTTTTTATCAACTCCGGCACGAGGTTCGACGCGGGAGCCGGTAATTCGCACTGAGCCAGCCGACAAAATTCGACCAGCGTTGGCCGCAGCTGCGGTAGTTGCGCGAGTTCGTTGCGATAAAAGTAAACGAACTGTCCGACGAGTAACGCCGCGATCGGTAGCGCGCCAAGAAACCATACGATCGTGGGCAGGCCGCGCCGCGGAGTTTGAAACAACGACAGATCGGATACGACTGGAATGTCGACCTCGGCGCGTTCACCGATGTCGATGAACTCGCTGTCCTCTTCCGAATCGATCGGAAAATCGATTTGCGCGTCCGCCGCGGCGTCCGAACCGCCGGACGTCCGCGCGGCGAACAACCGCAAGTCGGCGCGGAACACCGAATCGCAGCGCCCACAACGCACCAATCCATCGCGCGCTTTAAGCTGGGCGACAGTTATTTTGAAGGCGGTTTGGCATTCCGAGCAGCGCGTGTACATGGGCGATTACCGGCGGCGCTGGCCCGCGAGCAGGACCCAGCCGTCGCATGCTTGCGTCGCCAGCGCGATCACGCGGGCATAGGCGCCAGCTACTTCCTCGGCCTGCTCCGCGAGAACGCCACTGAGCGCGAGCCAGCCGCGTGGCGCGAGTCGGGCGATCAATTCGGGTGCTAGCGCGATCAAGGGCTCACTCAAAATATTGGCAACAATCACCGGTGCCGTTTCGTGCGCGGGGAGTTCCTCCGGCAGGCAAGCACGGTAGCGATCGGCCACACCATTTCGTGCCGCGTTCTCGCGGCTTACCGCGAGCGCCTGCCGGTCAACGTCGACGCCGATCGCGCGTATGGCGCCGAGCTTGAGCGCAGCAATCGCTAGTATGCCGGAGCCGCAGCCGTAGTCGATCACGGCAAGTCCCGCGAGCGATTGCGCCGCGAGCCAGCCAAGACAAAGCTGTGTGGTCGGATGCGAGCCGGTACCGAAAGCGAGGCCGGGATCGAGCACGACATTGATCGCCGTCGGGTCGGGCGGGTCGCACCAACTCGGCGTGATCCAGAGATTGGCCGCGAGTTTTTGCGGGCGAAAATGCATCCGCCCGGCTTGTTCCCAGTCGGTGTCGTCAAGACAATCGGATTCGTAATCCAGCGCATCGACGCCGAGCGTGCTGCAAACGGCGGTGATGACGTCGGCCACATTGGTACGCTCGCAAAATAGTCCGGTGACACGGTTCTGGTCCCACAACGGAACGGATTCGCGCGCGCTTTGGAACCGCGGCGCGTCGGCCGCGCTCTCGATCGATACGGATAAGGCACCGAATGTGGTCAGGGCATCCGCGACGAGGTCGGCGTCACGATTCGATGCGTGCAGTTTTATCCGCAGCCAAGGCACGGCGACAGCATACAAGTCCACCCGAGTGGGCGCGAGCGCAGCGCTTACACCCCGAGTTTCTTTTCGAGGTAGTGAATGTTGGTACCGCCGCGGATGAAGTTGGCGTCGTTCAGGATGTCCTGATGCAAGGGAATATTCGTTTTAATGCCTTCGACGACCATTTCCGACAACGCCACGCGCATGCGCGCCAGCGCCAGCTCGCGGGTTTCGGCGTGGGCAATCACTTTCACTATCATCGAGTCGTAGTACGGCGGGACCGTGTAGTTGTTGTAGATGTGCGTGTCGACGCGTACTCCCGGACCGCCGGGCGGATGGTAATAGGTAATGCGACCGGGCGAGGGCGTGAAGCGTTTCGGATCCTCGGCGTTAATGCGGCATTCGATCGCGTGGCCGCGCCAGGTGACGTCCTTCTGGCGCACGGAAAGTCTTTCACCGGACGCGATAAGAATTTGTTCCATCACAATGTCGATGCCGGTCACCATTTCGGTTACCGGGTGCTCGACCTGCACGCGCGTGTTCATCTCGATGAAGTAGAAGTCGCCGTCCTGATACAAGAATTCAAACGTCCCGGCGCCGCGATAACCGATACGCCGGCAGGCTTCGGCGCAGCGCTCGCCAATCCGATGCCGCAGCTTTTCCGGAAGCCCCGGCGCCGGCGACTCTTCCAAAACCTTTTGATGTCGGCGCTGCACCGAACAATCGCGTTCGCCCAAGTGAATGGCGCCGCCATGCTCGTCGGCTAGCACTTGGAACTCGATGTGCCGTGGATTATCGAGGTACTTCTCCATGTAGACGGTGTCGTTGTTGAACGCCGCCGCCGCTTCGGCGCGGGTCATGGCGATCGCATTTAGCAGCGCCGCTTCGGTGTGCACCACGCGCATGCCCCGTCCGCCGCCACCGCCGCTGGCTTTGATCAGCACCGGATAGCCGATGTTAGTCGCCATTCGGAGCAGCTCTTGGTCGTTTGTCGGCAAGGGACCGTCGGAGCCTGGGACACAAGGAATGCCGGCTTTCTTCATCGTCTTGATGGCGGAAATTTTGTCGCCCATCAGCCGTATCGTGTCGGCGCGTGGACCGATAAAGACAAAGCCGCTTTTTTCGACCCGCTCGGCGAAGTCCGCGTTTTCCGATAGAAACCCATAACCCGGATGTATCGCCTGCGCCTCCGTGACTTCGGCGGCGCTAATTACCGCGGGGATGTTCAAGTAGCTGTCGAGTGCGCGTGCCGGTCCGATGCAGACCGATTCATCCGCGAGGCGCACGTACTTGGCTTCGCGGTCGGCTTCCGAGTGCAGCGCGACCGTACGGATGCCGAGCATGCGGCAAGCGCGCTGGATGCGCAGGGCGATTTCGCCGCGATTGGCGATGACGATCTTTTCCAACATGGCGCGGGGTTATTCGATTACGAAAAGCGGTTCGCCGAATTCCACCGGCTGGCCGGTTTCCTTGAGAATCGCTTTGATCACACCGGCCTTGTCGGATTCGATCTGATTCATCATCTTCATGGCTTCGATGATGCAGAGCACGTCGCCGACCTTCACCTCGGTGCCGATATCGACAAATGGTTGCGCCCCGGGTGACGGAGAGCGATAAAACGTCCCGACCATCGGTGAGGTAACGGCGTGACCGGCCGGCACCGCAGGTGCCGCCACCGGCTCGCTGGGCGCACGCACGTGCGCAGCCGGTGACGGGCTCGGTGCCGCGGCCGCGTGATGTATTCCTTGGGTCGCCGTGTTTACCCCCGCGGCCCCCGTGCCGACGGAGCTGGCGCGGCTGATGCGAATCGTTTCCTCGCCCTCGCGAATCTCGATTTCCGCGAGACTCGACTCCTCGAGCATCTCAATCAGTTTCTTGACCTTGCGTATGTCCATGTGAGTGCCTCTAGGATTTCTTCGATTTTTTGAGGTATTCGACGGCGTACGCCAAGGCCAATTCGTAACCCTGGGCGCCAAGTCCGGATATGACACCGATGGCGACGTCGGAAAAATACGATTGGCGGCGAAACGGCTCGCGCGCATAAACGTTGGACAAGTGCACCTCGACAAAGGGGATGCGGGTGCCGGTCAGCGCGTCGCGTAGCGCCACGCTGGTCGACGTGAAGCCGGCTGGGTTCAAGAGAATGAAAGCGACGCCTTCGGTCGCGGCCTGCTGCACGCGATCGATCAAGGCGTGTTCGGCGTTGCTTTGAAAAGACTGCAGGTGGTGTCCGGCGGCCTCGGCTTGGTGCGCTAGCCGCGCGAGGATCTCGGCGAGCGTCGTGGTTCCGTAGTGTTGCGGCTCGCGCTCACCCAGCAGATTTAAGTTGGGTCCATTCAAGACAAGCAAATCGGCCATCGCTTGATGTTCCTCTTTAAATTTCAGCTGCTTTGACGGGTCGCGGTGCTTTACCTAGCCCGCACTGTCATTCGTAGGTTAGCGAGATTTCGTCCAACTTAGCCGAAGATCGATACAAAAGCCAGCGAGCATGCCGCGCCGTTCGGGGATGCCAAGACGAGAGCGCGCCGGACTTGCGATTGAAACAAGCAGGACTAGAAAATTCGCGAAAAATACAGCCTAAATCAAAAGGAGGGGGCGTCGCTGGGAGCGCAGCGACGTTACAGCTTCGAAAGCGTCTCCATAAGATCGGTTGCCGACATGTAGCCGTAAAAACGCAGCTCCCGAGCCTCGCTGCCGTCAGCCCTTAAGAACAACATCGCGGGTGGACCGAAAACGCCGAACTTTTGCTTCACGGCGCGGGAGTCGTCGTTAGGTTCGGTGACGTCGGCCTGTAGCGCGACAAAGCGCGCCACGATCGTTGCGCGCACCAGCGGATCGTGGAAGGTCGACTGTTCCATGTGAACGCAATCGGTGCACCAGGTCGCGTAATAATCGAGGATCACCGGTTTGCCGGATCGGCGCGCCTCGGCCAGGCGCGATTGCAATTTCTCCCAGGTCGCGATGCGCTCAAACAGGGGCGCCTCGGCCGCCAGCGAAACGCTGGACTTGGCGGCGGGGCCGACTGAAGCAACACTTGCCGCGCCGCGCGGCAGCGGGTTCAGGATGTCGCGGCTACCCATAAAACCGCCAATCAACGCCAGAACGCCCCATACCAGCAGCAGGGTTCCGAGGCCCTTCCATAAGTAGCGCCAGCCGCTCGTGTCTTTCGGCAGCGCCTGAGTCGCTCCCAGGTAAACGCCGCAGATTATGAAAAATGCGCCCCAGAGCAGCAGCACCGGGACTTCTTGCAAGGCCGTTAGCAGATAAATCGCGACGGCAACTAGCAGCGCCCCAAATACGTGCTTCACCGTGTTCATCCACGGTCCGCCGCGCGGAAGAAGTAGGCCCTCGCTGACGCCGATTGCAACCAGAATGGCGCCTTGCCCGTTGGCCAGCGCGAACATAATCGATGCGCCCATCGTGGCATCCTCGGTCTTGATCGCAGCGGCGAGTGCCGACGCCAGCACCGGCGTGACACAGGCGCCGATGATGAGGGCCGAGAAAACGCCCAGCACGAACACGCCGATGAACTCGCCCCCGACCCAGCGTTTTGCTTTATGGCGCACCTGCGATGAATGCTGATGCAGGAACGATTGCACGGCGTGCGGCACGTGAATCTCGTACAAGCCAAACATGGAAAGCGCGAACAGCACCAACAGTGCGCTGAAGATGCCGATCGCCCATGGGTTTTGAAAGTACGCTTGCATTTGGTCGCCGGTCGCGCCGGCCACGGCGCCGGCCACGGTGTACGTGAGCGCTGTGCCGAGCACATAGGTGTACGTCAGCAGACCAGCGCGCAACTTGGTTAAGCGCGCGCCTTCGGCACCCACCAGCACGCTGGAGATAATTGGGATCATCGGCAACACGCAAGGCGTAAAGGTCAGCAGCAGACCCGCGCCAAACGCACCCAACATAGCCAACAACAGCTGCAGACCACGCCCGCGTTCAGGTGCAGGTGGGGGGGCTTGCGCAGCGACGGCAAATGGTCCGGTTTCAATCTTTTGTCCGGCGCCGATAGTTAACCGGCCGCCGCTATTCGCGATGAGAAAGCGCCGCGCTGTCGGCTCGTAGCAAATGGCTACACCCTTGTCGGCGCATCCCTGATAAGACACGTTGAGCGCGAAGTCCGCTGTCGGGCGCGCGCCGAACAGCGGCAAGCGCAGATCCAATTCGCGACGAAATACCTCGGTCCGACCGAAGAACTCATCGTTAACGACTTCGCCAGCCGGCAGGTCGATCGCCCCCAGACGCAAGTCCGTGCTAAGCGGGCTGCCATCGGCGGCAGACAAGCTAAAGCGAGTTTTCTCACGGTACAGGTAACAGCACTCGGCAATTGACACCCGCACGCCGAGCGTATGTGCATCGAGCCCGACGGCGTCCACGTGAAATGCCTGATCCGGACCCACCGTCGGCGCCGCTTGGTCCGACAATCCAAGCGCCAACGAAGCGCCGACCTTCGTACGTCCGGTCTGCTGGAGAATCGACGGCGCACCGAGCTGCGCGCCGGCCGACGGCAACGCCACTGTTAGCTCTTTGGTGATCGGCGGGTAGCACACGCCGACCGGTTCGTTACAGCCTTGCGCGGTAATACGTATGCGCGCCTGGGTCGCCGCCCCCAATGGCTCATACGGAATTTTCACCGTGACTCGGTCGACATAAATTTCGGTACGACCGAAGTAAGGATCTTCCTTGGCCTTACCCGGCGGCAACGACGCGGGCAAAATTCGAATCGTCTGATCAAGCGCTTCGAATTTGAATTTGTCTCGATACAGGTAGTAGCCACGCGCAATGCGCCAACTCGCTTCGAGCGTGTTTCCGTTGACGCGCGTGGTAAGTGCAAAGGCCTGGTCGGGCGGCAACAGCTCGTCTTCCGGGGCGGCGAACGCCGCACCGGCGCAAAACGCCAGCAGCCAAAGCAATCGTTTGATCATGGAGCGCGTTCCGGATTCTCGATCCAGGCCAGATAACCGGCGAGGCCGGTGGCGATTGGGATCGCAACAACCTCCGGAAGTTCATAGGGATGTAAGTTCAGGATGCGTCGCTCGACCGACGCGTAATCGCTAGCCCGGATTTTTATAATTAAGAGTTGCTCCTCAGCCGACTCGACCTGGCCGCGCCACCGGTATATCGATCGCATCGGCGCAAGCACGTTAACGCAGGCGGCAAGCCGTTCCTCAACTAGCGCGCGAGCGATCGATTCGGCCGTTTTTGCATCCGGACAAGTCGTAAAAACCAGTAGATACTGTGCGCTGGTCATTGCGTTTCTAAAGCTAGCCGATCCAAAGAACCTCCATATATGTCGGGAGTGTATCGGCCACCCCGTTCGAATTCTTGCAATAGGTCGTAATTATCAGGGTGAAGTAATCGGGCAGAATGGCGCGTTCGAGCGATGCCCCTCCGTTGAATGATCATTCGCGCTTGACAAGAAACTGCGTCGGCATATGATTAGCACTCATCCTGCATGAGTGCTAACAACCTGGTTCAATTCCGAGCAGGTGTTTTGCGCTTTTTGATCAATTGTTGGACCGATATATTCAATAAGCTCTTGATAGATTAAGGAGACATTCATTTTATGACCGCTCAAGCCACTGCTAGTAAAGGAGCAACCGAAGTGAAAATTCGACCATTGCACGACCGTGTAATTGTCCGACGGCTCGAAGAAGAGCGCAAATCCGCCGGAGGCATCGTCATTCCCGATACCGTGAAGGAAAAGCCGATTCAGGGCGAAATCGTCTCTGCCGGGAAAGGCAAGATTCTCGAGAACGGCCAAGTGCGCCCGCTCGACGTGAAAGTCGGCGACAAGGTGCTGTTCGGTAAGTACTCCGGCACCGAAGTGAAAATCGGTAACGAAGAGCTGCTCGTGATGCGCGAAGAAGACATCATGGGTGTCGTCGAAGGTAAGTAAGCAGCAACATTTTGGATGAGGGTTTAAAACATGGCAGCTAAAGAAGTCGTATTCGGAGATTATGCCCGCCAGCGCATGCTGCGCGGCGTGAACATTCTGGCGGACGCGGTGAAAATCACGCTCGGTCCGAAAGGTCGCAATGTCGTGCTCGATAAGTCGTTCGGCGCACCGACCGTCACCAAAGACGGCGTATCGGTCGCGAAAGAAATCGAGTTGAAAGACAAGTACGAAAACATGGGCGCGCAGATGGTGAAAGAGGTCGCGAGCAAGACCTCCGACGTGGCCGGCGACGGCACCACCACCGCGACGGTGCTGGCGCAAGCAATGTTGCGCGAAGGTCTGAAGAGCGTTGCCGCCGGTATGAACCCGATGGATCTGAAACGCGGAATCGACAAGGCCGTCATCGCGGCGGTCGAAGCGCTCAAGAAGATCTCCCGGCCCTGTTCCGACCATAAAGAAATCGCCCAAGTCGGCACCATCTCGGCGAACGCGGATGAGTCGATCGGCAAGATCATCGCCGAAGCGATGGAAAAGGTCGGCAAGGAAGGCGTGATCACGGTCGAGGAAGGTCAGGCGCTCGAAAACGATCTAGAGATCGTGGAAGGCATGCAGTTCGACCGCGGCTACGTCTCGCCGTATTTCATCAATAAGCAAGACACGATGAGCGCCGATTTGGAAAACCCGCTCATTCTCATTACCGACAAGAAGATCTCGACCATCCGCGACATGCTCCCGGTGCTCGAATCGGTTGCCAAGCAGGGCAAGCCGCTTCTGATCGTCTCCGAAGACGTTGAAGGCGAAGCCCTCGCGACCTTGGTCGTGAACAATATCCGCGGCATTCTCAAAGTTTGCGCGGTGAAGGCGCCGGGCTTCGGCGATCGCCGTAAGGCTATGCTGCAAGACATCGCCATTCTCACCGGCGCTACCGTAATCTCGGAAGAAGTCGGTCTGAACCTGGAGAGCGCCACGGTCGAATCGCTCGGCCAAGCCAAGCGCGTGCAGGTGGACAAGGAGAACACCACCATCATCGATGGCGCCGGCAAGAAGGGCGAGATCGAAGGTCGGATCAAGCAGATTCGCGCACAGATCGAAGAGGCGACCTCCGACTACGACAAGGAAAAACTGCAAGAGCGTGTTGCCAAGCTCGCCGGCGGCGTCGCCTTGATCAAGGTCGGTGCCGCCACTGAAGTCGAGATGAAGGAAAAGAAGGCGCGCGTTGAAGACGCGCTGCATGCGACTCGGGCGGCGGTCGAAGAAGGTGTCGTCCCGGGCGGCGGTGTTGCGCTCGTGCGTGCCATCAACGCGATTAGTAAACTCAAAGGCGACAATCACGACCAAGACGTGGGCATCCAAATCGCCATGCGTTCCATGCAGGAGCCGTTGCGTCAGATCGTCGAGAACGCCGGCGCTGAAGGTTCGGTGATTTACCAAAAGGTTAGCGAGAGCAAGGAACCAAACTACGGCTACAACGCCGCGACGGGTGAGTACGGCGATATGCTGAAGATGGGCATTCTCGACCCGACTAAAGTAACGCGCACGGCGCTGCAAAACGCAGCCTCGATCGCCGGCCTCATGATCACCACCGAAGCGATGGTGGCGGAGATGCCGAAGGATGACGATAAGATGCCGGGCGGTGGTATGGGCGGCATGGGTGGTATGGGTGGTATGGGTGGTATGGATATGTAAGGTCCGGCCTGTCCGGAGTGATAGTACGAAAGGCCCCAAAAAAAGGGGCCTTTCTTTTTTGTCCCACGTCTACTTTTGTTAGGCCACGCAAAGCCGCCCACGTTTGCTAGCTAACAGATGTAGCGAAGTCGCTTTCAAGCACCGAACAGCACCTCAACATCGCAATGGTCTCTGGTAGTGTGTTGAACGCGCGACTTGAAAGTTGAGAATAAGCGGTCCAATGGCTGCCACATCGGGATTCGATATAGGACAATCCACTGTCCATGATCGCGATCTGCGGTCCGCAAGAAGACCCTTTTGATCGACACCCTATTTCGCAACGCCATAGCAGTCGTTCCCGCCGAGCTGCATCCGGCCGCGGAAGCGCACTGGCGAGTGTTCGCGCCGCAGCTTACGGACCTTTTGGAATCGGAACTTGCGCACGAATGGCTAAAATCGCTGGTCCGCGTGTTTGCGACCAGCGAATTCGTCGCGCAATCGGCGGAGCGTCATCCGGGATTGATCGGCGAACTGCTGGTATCGAAATCGTTGTATCGCCGCTATCCGGCCGGCACCCTCACGAAACAGGTACAGCAGGCCGCGGAATCCGCGCGCGACGAAGACGAACTCAAGAAAGTTCTGCGTTCGCTGCGCCGGCGTGAAATGGTGCGCATTGCCTGGCGCGATTTGGCCGGCCGCGCGGAACTTGCCGAAGTCGTCGAGACCTTGTCCGAATTGGCCGATGGCTGCATCGACGCCGCTCTGAACTGGCTCACGCGCCGCGCTTATGCCGAACAGGGTGTGCCGCGCAGCGCCGACGGTAAGGAATTGCGGCTCGCGGTGCTCGCGCTCGGCAAGCTCGGTGGCAACGAGCTGAATTTTTCCTCCGACGTCGATGTGATTTTCACTTATCCCGAAGAAGGCGAACTATCGGGAGCGCGCGCGCTTAGTTATGGCGAACTGTTTTTGCGACTGTGCCAGTCGCTAATACGCGTGCTCGGCGAACCGACCGCCGATGGTTTTGTGTTTCGTGTCGATACGCGGCTACGACCGTTCGGTGCGAGCGGCCCGTTAGCGCTGTCGTTCGGCGCCATGGAGCACTACTACCAGATCCACGGGCGTGAGTGGGAGCGCTACGCGTTCATCAAGGCGCGCGTCTGTGCCGGTGACCGTGTGGCCGGTGAGTCGCTGCTCGCGCGGCTCAAGCCGTTCGTGTATCGCCGCTACATCGATTTCGGCGTGCTCGCGGCGATTCGCGAAATGAAGGAGATGATCGCGCGCGAAGTCGAACGCAAGTCGATGGCGGGTAACGTCAAGCTCGGCCCCGGTGGCATACGCGAAATCGAATTTATCGCCCAGGCTTTGCAATTGATTCGCGGCGGGCGCGAACCGGCGCTGCAGGAACGCGCGACCTTGAAGGCACTGGCGCAACTCACACAGGCCGGGCATCTCGCCGAATCGGTGACGACGGAATTGAGCGCGAGCTACGACTTTCTGCGTTGCGTCGAGCATCGTTTGCAAATGGTCGCGGACCAGCAAACCCACGAATTGCCGACCGAACCGCTCGCACAAACGAGCCTCGCGTTTGCCATGGGTTACCGCGATTGGGCGGCTTTCCGCGAAGCGCTCGATGGTCATCGTGACTCGGTACAAAATTATTTTCGCGATCTGCTCGGCGCTCCGGAAAAAACGGCGGCCGAGGTCGATGTGTTCGCGACCTTGTGGCTCGGCGCGGTCGATACCGAGCGCGCCGCAAAACTTCTAGGCGATGCCGGTTACGCCGACCCGCACGCGCTGCTCGCGCTGTTTGATGAGTTGCGTACCGGCTCCGGCTATCAAGCGCTGTCGGCGGAAGGTCGCGTGCGCGTCGACCGCTTGGTGCCGCTTTTGCTGCGCGAGACCGCGCGCGTTGCGTATCCCGACGTCACCATCGCGCGCCTGGTGCGGCTGTGCGAAGCGATCGGTCGGCGCACGGCCTATTTCGCTTTATTGATCGAAAATCCCACGGCGCTGACGCAATTGGTCAATCTTGCCGCGGCGAGTCCCTGGATTGCGAGTTGGATCGGTCAGCATCCGGTGTTGCTCGACGAGCTGCTCGATCCGCGCGGTCTGTACGAGTTACCCGAGCGCGAGGAACTCGAGCGAGAGCTGAGCGAACGTCTCATTCAACTCGGCGACAATCTCGAAGCGCAAACGGATTGGCTGCGCGAGTTTCGTAACGCCCATCTGCTGCGGGTCGCGGCCGCCGATATGGGACCGGGCCTGCCGGCCGATCGCGTCGGCGTGCATTTGTCGCAGCTCGCCGATGTGTTGCTGGAGAACTGTTTGCGCATTGCGTATCGAATGTTGGTCGCGCGTCACGGCGCGCCCGGCGGCGCCGCGCGGTGTCCGGAACCGGGCTTCGTCATCATCGGTTACGGCAAGCTCGGCAGTCTCGAACTCGGCTACGCCTCCGATCTCGACATGATTTTTCTGTACGACGAGGTCGAGGGCGGCACGACCCGAGGCGAGCGCCAGATACCGAACGAACTTTTCTTCGCGCGCCTCGGTCAACGCTTGATTCATCTACTCACCGCGCGCACGTCGGCGGGCTTACTTTATGAAGTCGACATGCGTCTGCGCCCGAGCGGCAATGCCGGCACCCTCGTGACCAGTCTCAATGCGTTTCGGCGTTATCAGGAAAACCAAGCGTGGACCTGGGAGCATCAGGCGTTAGTGCGCGCGCGCCCCGTTGCCGGCAAAGCGGAACTGCGTACGGCGTTCGAACAAACGCGCCGCGCGGTATTGTGCCGGCCGCGCGACGAATCGAAGCTGCGCGCCGAAGTAAAAGAGATGCGCGCGCGCATGGCGGCGACGCATGCGGCGCCTACGAACGCGAGTGGTTTCGATGTGAAGCATGATCGCGGCGGTATCGTCGATATAGAATTTATGGTGCAATACTGGGTCCTGCGATCAGCGCACGCGCATCCGGACGTCACCGTGCCCACGGATAATGTTCGCATCCTGGAAGCGCTCGCCGGCGCCGGCTTGATTGCGGCCGAGCGCGCCGAGTTTCTGAGCAACAGCTATCGCCGCTTACTGTCGGTTGAGCAACGGCTCAAGCTCATGGAGCGCGGCACGCGGGTTGCGCCGGAGGAGCTTGGCGATTTGCCGCAATCAGTGCTAAAGATTTGGAACGAGATCTTCGAAGCGGAGTGAGGACGATGGCAGCGGCGACATCCATGGCGGATCGCGACGGCGTGATCTGGTACGACGGCAAAATGGTGCCGTGGCGCGAGGCCACCACCCACGTGCTGACGCACACACTGCACTACGGCATGGGCGCGTTCGAGGGAATCCGCGCCTATCAAACGCCGACCGGCACCGCCGTGTTTCGGCTGCAAGAGCACACCGACCGGCTGTTCAACTCCGCGCGCATTCTTAATATGCGCATGCCCTACGACAAGGACACTATTAATAGAGCAATCATCGCGTCGATTCGCGAAAACAAACTCGCCGAAGCCTACATTCGGCCGATGTGTTTTTACGGGAGCGAAGGCATGGGCTTGCGCGCCGACAACCTGAGCGTGCACGTTATCGTCGCGGCCTGGGATTGGGGCGCCTATCTCGGCGACGACGGCGTTAAGAACGGCATCCGCGTGCGCACTTCGTCGTTCAACCGGCATCACCCAAACGTCGCCATGTGTCGCGCCAAGGCGAACGGCCAGTACATCAATTCCATGATGGCGCTACAAGAAGCGCTCGCCAATGGCGCGGACGAAGCGATGTTGCTCGACACCGAAGGTTACGTTTCCGAAGGCAGCGGTGAAAATATTTTCATCGTGCGCGGCGGCGAACTGGTAACGCCAGACCAGACCACGCCGCTCGATGGCATCACGCGCATGAGCGTCGTGCAGCTGGCGGAGGAAAGCGGCCTCAAGGTCACGATGCGCCGCATCACCCGCGATGAGGTGTACATTGCCGATGAAGCCTTCTTCACCGGCACTGCCGCCGAGGTGACGCCGATCCGCGAAGTTGATCGCCGCCCCATCGGCAGCGGTCAGCGCGGCCCGATCACAGAGAAGCTCCAAAGCCTTTTCTTCGACCAAGTCCACGGCCGCCGCGAGCAACACCGCGAGTGGCTGACGCCCGTAACCTGACGAGAATCAATGAGCATGCACCGAACCCAAAGCCCCGCGCCCGAAGCCAAGATCGAGCCGAACGCGCAGAACCGCTACGAGATCACGCGCGCCGATTTACCGCTGCACTGTCCAATGAAGAACATGAGCCTGTGGAATTCGCATCCGCGCGTGTACTTGCCGATCGAAAAAAGTGGCGAGGAACAATGCCCGTATTGCGGGGCGATTTACATTCTTAAAGATTAGCCGCAATTTCCCATTAGCCCTCGTCTCCGAAGGGAAGCCATTCGCGCAAGCGGCGAACGTAGGTTGGGTGCAGCGCAGCGCAACCCAACAAAATAGAAATAGTGTTCTCCCGTCAACGCCATCCGAAAATAGAAACGCCGAAGTGAAGGGCTCGATGTAAGATGTTGTTGGGTTACGCCGCGTTGCGGCTGACCCAACCTACGTGAGCTACGTACCCGACCTTGCATAGTCATTACCGCACTGGCGCTAGGTGCGTGGCGTAGTGCGCGAGATCAACCAAATCCGCGTCACTCAGCCCGGTGAGTTCGCCCGCCATCGCGCCGCCGTAACCGAGGCGCTTGCCGCTTTTGAAATCGCGCAGGGCCTTCAGCAAATATTCCTCGCGCTGATTCGCGAGCCGCGGTACCTGGTCTTTGCCGGAAAAATCCGGGTTGTGGCAAATGGTGCAGCGATGCTCCTTCGCCAGTGCGCGCCCACGGTCGAAGCGTGTTTTATCGCGCGGCTTTGCCGGTGGCGCGGGCGGCGGAAGTTTTGCGACCGCGTCCGAAAGCAGCTGCATATCGCCGTCGCTGACTCCCTTCATTATTTGAATCATGGGGGCGCTGTCGCGTCGTTCGCCGCGAAACAGAAATAACTGCGTGAGGACGAAGAACGCCGGTTGCCCGCCGAGATACGGCGTTAACGGTGTGTGCGCGTTACCAGTCGGGGAATGACAGCTCAAACACTCGGCCAGGCGCGCGTCGGTCGCTGCGCCGAAAGTAGGCGCGATAATGGCGAGCGATAAAATGATGCCGGCGGTGCGGGTGGAGCGCAATGAACGAAGCGCATTGCGCCAACGGAGTAGTAGCATGCGGTGAATTATGGCTTGAGCACCTGCAATCCGAGATGCTTTTCCATCGGATCGAAATCGCGGTCGAGATGCAACAGACTGTGCCCGTCCACAATACAAAACGTTGCGATTGTGACGTCGATCGTCTTGCGAACGGTAATCCCGGCTTTGCGCAGCTTGCGGTAATTTTGCGCGCTGCGCAGCGCCACCGGCTTGCCTAGCATGGGAGCAAACTCAAGGATATTCAGCAGTGCACGTGCTCGGCGGAAATCTGCATCGCTCCGAAAACCTTGCAGTACCTCCGTTAAAATAACATCTCCAATTAGTATCCGCTCCTCGGCAAGCAGTCGGTCGAGCAAATCGGTGTGCGGATTGGCAACGCCATTAAAGTAAGCAATCCAAACACTCGAGTCGACGACGATCATGCATCGCGTCGCATGGCACCGAGATTACCGCTCCACGCGAGCTTGCCGCGGGCGGCGCGAACGCGCTGTTGTTTCGCCACTTTTGCCAACAATTCCAAGCCCGCTTCAACCGCTTCGCGCTTTGTCTTGATTCCCGTGACCCTGAGAACTCGAGACATGAGTTTTTCGTTGATAACGATATTCGTTCGCATAGAAAACTCTCGTGTGTATGCCTGTGCAAAAGTATACACACGATGAGCCAACGCCGACAGTTGCGAATCGCTGCGCGATCGTTAAGCGCGAAACCGCGCTTAACTATTTGCCGTACGTGATTCGATAAATCGCGCCGTTGTGGTCGTCCGAGACCAGCAGCGATCCGTCTTTCATTACCATCACGTCCGCCGGGCGGCCGAGATAGCTGTTCTTCTCGACTAGGCCGGTCAGGAACGGTTCGACTTTCGCTTTGCCCTTAGCGTCGATGAAGACGGCAACGACGTCGGCGCCGTACTTCTGCGTTTTGTTCCATGGCCCATGGCGCGTCAAGAAAATCGCGCCTTGGTATTTCTGCGGGAACATCTTGCCGGTGTAGAAGCGCATGCCGAGCGGTGCCGCGTGCGGGCCGAGCAGCACGGCCGGTTTCGCGTAGCTCTTGCACGAATGGCCCCAGCCGAATTCCGGATCGGCGATGTCGCCGGCGCAATACGGAAAGCCGAAGTGTTGCTTGCCTGGTTGGGTCACGTGATTGAGTTCATCCAGCGGCAAATCTTCCGAGAGCCAATCGCGTTGGTTGTCGCCGAACCAGAGATCGCCGGTTTTCGGATCGAAGTCGAAGCCGACGGTGTTGCGCATGCCTTTCACGACGGATTCGACGCCACTGCCGTCGAGGTTCATGCGAAAGATTTGACTATGCGTCGCCGGCGGGTCGCAGATGTTGCACGGCGCGCCGACCGGTACATAGAGCTTGCCATCCGGTCCGACCTTGATGAATTTCCACCCGTGCGGTACATCGCCCGGCAGTTTGTCGTAGACCATCACCGGCGCCGGCGGGCTGTCGAGATTCGCTTCGATGTTGTCGTAGCGCGTGATGTCTTTCGGTGTCGCGACGTAGAGCGCGCCTTTGTGGAACTCGATGCCGTTCGGTAAGAACAACTTCTCGGCGATCGTTTTCACTTCGCGCTTGCCGTCTTTGTCGACGACCGCGTAGATCTTGCCGGCGACGAAGAGCGAACTCACGAACACCGTGCCGTTGTCGCCCTGGCGTAGGCCGCGCGCGTCGAGAATATTGCTGGCCCAGACTTCGGCTTTGAAACCTTGCGGTAGTTTGATTTTCTTAACGGGCAGTTTGTCCGCCGCGGTCGGTATCGGATACGCCGGCACCGGCGCCATCTTCATGGCGGTCTCCGAGGATTTCGGCCGACCCTTGGCCCAGAACGGTTCTTCTTCTTTCGGTGGATCGGCGGCAACAGCGGTCAGCGCGAATCCGATAAATAGAAAGCTCGAAAAAATCCTTATGAAGTTTTTCATCGTTATGTTCCTCCGTAACGGCGGTAAAGCGCAGGGAAGGCTGAAGCGACTGCTTACGCGAAGACGCGTCGAGGCCATCATACGATTGGAATCGCCTTGGCCGACAAATTTATTTTCTGAATAGCCGGCATTCACGCCGTCAATTGGCGTCAAAGAGCGCGGCGCCACTGGCTTGCGGCGCTAATCGCTTGGCTTTCGAGTTTCCGGCGGGCCGGCGGCGGTTACTTGCGGCAGCGTGTCGGTAATCTCGAACCACGGCGCTTTGGCGCCGGTCCAGACGTGCGCGAGCGGGCGGCGTCCGGGATCGTTGTCGATGATGCCAAGACGCAGGCGCAACGTGTCGGGATCGGACGGCCGGCGGCTGTAAATGGGCGAACCGCAAGTCGAACAGAACGCGCGAAACTTGCCGGGCGAGGATTCGTATTCGCGGATCTGGCTACGACCTTCGATGATTTCAAAATACTTCGCGCGCACCGGCGCGGTCGTCGCGAACGCAGTGCCGTTCGATTTTTGGCATTGCCGGCAGTGGCAAAAAACTGCGGGCCCGAGCTGGCCGGTGATTCGGAATTTGACGGCTTGGCACAAACAGCTTCCGGTTAGCATTTAATCCCCCGCTACGCGCGATGACACGCGAATCCATTCATCTCTCACGCCGGATAAATGGGTTCGCAGCGCACATCGGATTTCACCGAATTTGCGATGAAGCATTCTTCGTGCGCGGCGTGGTGGAGGGCGTCGATCTCCGCGGTTGTCGGAAGCTTCTCTCCCGCGAACGTCGCCTTCGGTTGCAGCGTGACGCGGGTAATCGCCATCTTACCGGCGTCGTTCTTCTCGATCACGCCAACGGCCTTGTCAATGTAGCTCTCCACGCGAAAGCCGTTCCGAGCGGCGAGATCGAGGAACCATAATAAATGGCAGCTCGAGAGCGACGCGACGAACGCTTCCTCCGGGTCGATCGCGGCGGCATCGGAGTAAGGCGGACGCACGATCTGCGGCGACGCCGATGCCGGAACGCTAAGGCCGCCATCGAAGGTCCACGTGTGCATGCGGCGGTAGCGGTGCAGTGAAGTATCGGCACCGCCGCGTTCCCAGGAAATAGTCGCTTGGTATTCGTGCATGATTTCTCCTAGCCGGACAATTCCGGAAGAAGGTATTTGTTCCACAGCAGATCGGCAAACTCCGGTCGGAAGAAACCGAAGTGGCCGATGCGCTTTACGCCGACGTCTTGCGGCGCGAGGCGCTTCATCGTCCGTGGCGCGTTCGTGAAAAAGCCGTGGAGCGATTCGATGTTGCGCGCGGACATGAATTCGTCGTCGGTGAACGACAGCGATGCGATCGGCGTGCGCACGGCGGCGTAACGCGCGCGCACGTCGCCGGGTTCGGCGCCAACGGCGTACTCCGGATTCAAACACCAGCGGCGCCATTGTTTTATGACACCGCGCGGCAGATCGCCGACGATGCGCAGGCGCTTGCCGGGAAAGTAACCGAACAATGCCACGGTGATCGGCGCCACCACGTACCAGAGAAACCAAGCGCGTCGATTGAGCGGCGCCGCCGTCTCGCGCCAATAGCCGCTGCCGGTAGCGATCGTCACGATTTTATTTACGCGCTGCACGTTCGGAACGAACGGAATAATCTGGCCGCCCAAGCTATGCCCGATCCAATAAAGCGGTTTGCCGGCAGCGCGGCTGCCCAACGCGTCGAGCGCCGCGGCGCAATCGTAAGTCGCCCAGTCGACGACATCGACGTCGAGATCGCGCAGGCGACTTGAGTTCGACAGGCCGATACCGCGATAGTCGAAAGTCGCGACGAGGTAACCCTGTCCCGCCAACCATTTGGCGAGCTCGGCGTAAAATTGCTGCGCGACACCCATGGCGGGCACGATCACTACGCCGGCTTTGGTTTCGCGCGCCGGCGCAAAGAAGCGAGCAACGATACTGCCACCGCAATCGAGCGCGATCGTCTCTTGCGCGAACTCGCTCATTCAGCGGCTGGCGTCGCAACCTTGCGGTTTGTACACGCGCTCGGTGGCGGCAGGAAATTTCGCAAGCTTACCCGCCGGGCGGCGCGGTCGCGGGATCAATTCGCCCCCGCAGTTCGGGCAAACACCGTGCAACCGCTGTTCGGCGCAGTCGCGACAAAACGTGCACTCAAACGAACAAATCCGAGCTTCGCTGGAATCGGGCGCGAGATCCCGGTTACAGCATTCGCAGTTGGGGCGTAGTTGCAGCACGCGGGTCTACTCCTTTTCGTAGTTCGAAACTTCGATCAGATTTCCATCGGGGTCGCGAAAGTATAGCGAACGCATCGGCCCGCTCGCCTTCGGTTCGAATTCCTTGCCCTGTTGATGCAGATTAATTTTCTGCGCACCGAAGATCAGCGCCCGGCGACCGCCGCCGAAGGTTGTCGCCCGCATTCCCAAAACCTTCGCGTAAAACGCGCACGTGCGATCGATATCGGCGACCGTCAGCGCGATGTGATCGATGGATTCGATTTTCATGGGATCGGCAATCCGTCGGGCCGCGGCAGCGCGCTGCTGCACTATAGCAGTCTTGTCGGCGGCCGCGCTTCGTCGCCACGGGCGACGGCCGCCGCGCTAATGCCGGATTTAGTCGACGAGCGTGACTACGTCGCCGCAACGGACGCGGCCCGGTGCTACGACCTCGGCATAGACGCCGAATTCCAAACCCGCGTATTCGGTAATGTGCCGCAGTATCCGCGGATCGTCGGGTAGTTCGCGCTGCGCCATCGCCACCATGCCGCAACGTTCGGTGCGCTGAATAACGCGCAGCTTCACGGCGCTACCGATTTCAATCTGTTTACTAACCCAGGTGTGTTCGAGCGGCGCGTGGTCCGGTATTTCGATAATGACGTTCGGGCGGAAGCGGCGCTCGTCGACGCGGGACTCGGGCAACGCGTGCGCGAGCCAAGCAAGCGAGCCGGTGGTAAGCAGATGAACCGGGGCCGCGTCGAGGTGCGAAACATCGGCCTCAGCGGCGAGCGTGACGGATTGTTTGAGTTCGCTTGATAACGCCGCGTGGATGTTCGGATCGCTCGCGGTGATCGTGCGACCGTCGGGAAAGTGGATTGTCAGCATCGCGCCCTCGTAGGCGGCGCGAAATTTGAAAAGTCCGTCGATCTTTCGAAAGCGCCGCGTATTCTTGCCGCTACCGAATTTACCGGTGGCATCGCGAATGGCGTAGGTCCGGTCTCCGTCGACGCCGCGGGCGTTCAAATCGATCAATTCGCGACGTTCCCCGAGCATCGACTTGACGGGGTAACGCCACAGTTCCTGCACACGGCCGAGCGTTGGCGATATTGTTGTCATACCGCGGTTTTCGTCATTTGTTCAACGCGCCGTCGATATTTTGGGTACAGCGATGCATTCAACCCTTCCAGCGAACGATCAAATTCAAATGATCCTTCTCGCGCCGCAGTCCCCACGGACTCCACGCAATGACCCAATCCTTGATTGCCGGTCCAAACGCTAGCGTTCCAGCCACGGCGAACGTAAATCCGAAGTTGCTCAAGGTCACGTCCTTGTTATCCGCGAGGCCCGCCATGCCTAACCCGATCGCCACGCCGACGATACCAACCGTCGACTCTAGGCACATGCAGCTCGCGCTGCGCGCCGCTACTTATGCACGATCGGCTTATCGGTGAAGAGGTAATCCTTCAGTTCCTTCGAGAACGTCGGGTCTTGGCGGCGAATCCATTCGAGCACCATCGCCGCGTGTTCTTTTTCCTCGTCGCGATTGTGCGCGAGTATCGCGCGCAGATTTTCGTCCTTGCAGGCGTCGACGCGCTGGTTGTACCAGTCGACCGCTTCCAGCTCCTCCATCAGCGACACGATCGCGCGATGCATGTCGCGGGTCTTATCGGAAAGTTCGTCGATCGGTTCGTGGTAACCCTCGTTTGCCATTGTTGCCTCCGGTCTCTATAAGCGCGATGTAACCTAGACCCTACGAATCATAACGGTTGCGGTTGCCGTCGCAATCAACTCGTCGTTTTGATAAAGCTCGCCGGACAAAATACTGATGTCTTTTCCGCGGCGAACGATACGTCCTTTGCCGAGCAGTTTGCCGACGATCGCGGGCTTCGCAAACGACACGTTTAGATTCAACGTCGGGGCAAATTCTCCGGCGCGTAGCGTCGAAGAAATGAGCGGTCCGACCGTATCGTCCAACATCGCCGCCAAGAACCCACCTTGAATGTGGCCGGCGGGATTGGTGAACTCCGGCCTGCCTTCGAACTCCACGTCGATCGTGCCGGCGTCGGGAGATACCTCAAGAATCCGTATACCAAGCGTCTTCGCCGCTTTCGGTGGCGGTAGCCTGCCTTCCTGTATCTGCCAGAAGAACGCATCTTTATCCATCGGTATTCTCGCTTTCGATCACGATTGATCGTGTGGCTGTCGATCGCTCGCGCAGCGGTGCAAGCGCGGCGTATTCGGGCGACGCAAAGCATTCGCGCAAGTTATCGATATTGTCGAACTCGACCAAGATGATTCGGTCGGGTTTCCAGCCGCCGCTATTTGGCGTCACTTTGCTGCTGCGCACGATGTAGCGGCCGTTGTGTTGGCGGATTACGTCCGGTATGCGGCGTATGTATTCGGCGTAGAGGCCGCTGTCTTTGACGCCGATTTCGACGAGCATGAACACACTCATAACATCAGTCGCGCACCAATAGGTGTGGACCCACGTCGGCGAGCGAGCGGCAGCCCAGTTGTCCGAGCACGCGATCCGTTTCGCTCGTGAGGATCTTCAGCGCATGACCCACGCCGGCCTCGCCGCCGGCGGCAAGACCGTAGAGTGTCGCGCGCGCGATCATCACCGCGTGCGCGCCGAGCGCCATCGCTTTCACGATATCGGTGCCGCGCCGAAAACCGCTGTCGACGATGATGGTCATCTGTTTGCCGACGGCTCGCACGAGATCGGGCAACACTTCAATCGGCGCGACGCAGGTATCGAGCTGGCGCCCGCCGTGGTTGGTCACGACGATGCCGTCGCAGCCGAGCTTTGCCGCGTGCAATGCATCGGCGACATTCAAGACGCCTTTCACCAAAAGTTTTCGCGGCCACAGATCGCGCAGCCAGGCGACGTCGTTCCAGGAAATATCCGGCGCGAACAGCTGCGGCACGTAGCGCACGCCGGCGCGCGCGCCTTGAAATTCCGGCGGCGTGAAATCAACGATGTTCTCAAAGCGCGGCAAACCGTTCGGCACCATCACGTCGTAGAACCAACGCGGATGGCAGGCGACGTCAATCATGTTGCGCCAAGTGAGCTTGGCCGGCGCGCGGTAGTTGCGCTGGTCCCACTCGCGCAGGCCGAACACGTTTGCATCCGAGGTGAACACCAAGGCTTCGTAACCGGCACGCTCCGCGCGGGTGACGATGTCGCGCGCGATCTCGCGATTCTTCATCACATAGAGCTGCATCCACAATCGTCCGCCGGCCTGCTCGGCGACATCGGCAAGGCGCATGTTCGACACCGTGCTCAACGTGAACGGAATGCCGGCGGCGGCAGCGGCGCGCGCGAGCATTACATCGCCGCGGTGGCGCGTTACGCCGTTAAGCCCGGTCGGTGCGACGATGAGTGGCGAAGGCGATTCTTTGCCGAAGAGCGTGATGCGCTGATGCCGCGCGCTGGTATCGACGAGCTGTGCCGGCACTAAGCGAATCTTTTCGAATGCCGTGCGATTCCAGCGCAGGCTCGCTTCGGTCTCGGAGCCGCCCTCGACATATTCCATGGCGAAGGTCGGAATGCGCCGGTGCGCGATCGCGCGCAAATCCTCGATCGTAATGGCGCGGCGAAAATCGCGGCCGCTGTAGAATTTGCGTCGTTGTGACATGGCTCGGCTCGAATTTTTGTTACATCTTAACGGACTGCGGCGGCAAGGTCAGCGCTGGCGCAAACGCCCAAAAAGCGTAACGTGTGCCGCGCGCACGATTGCGGCTGCCGTTTTAGTCGTCGTGATAGCGGAGCCACGCCGCCGCCGTGAGGCGCTCGACCGCTGCATAGTACCGGGCGCGCGACGCCTCCGGCGTATCTTCGCGGTTCAGTAAATCGTAAATCTGCTCGCCGACGGCGCTGCCGATGGCATGGATCGCGTCATGCCGCGGGAGTCCTTGTTTCATCAGACGCGCGAGCGCCCGCACCACCGGCTCGTCGCCTTCAGCCAGCTGATTTTCGACGATGACATGAAACGTCGCATGCGCCGAAGCGTTCGGCAGATCGATGCATTCATTAAGGTGAAATTCCTCGACGAGAATGATCCGCTCCTGCTCATCGAGCGCGAGCCACTCGGCGGAGTCAGGGGTCTGCGATGGGTCGTATCGTTCCATGGCAACGACATTGTTCAATCGAATGGCATCTTTTCACGCGTGATCGCGGTAATAGCGTGGCGCGCGCAGCGGCTACCCGAAGAAACACGCGTGTTTATCCTCGTCCACAAGCGCCAGGAACTTCTCCAGCGATCCAACTTGTGGGGTTGGCTCGTAACTATGCCACTTCAGGTCCGCGCGCATCCAGTAGACTTTCCACAACCCCGTTGCTCTGACGTACGTCGCTTTTGCGACCGGATGCTCCATTTTCTCGGTTGGCTTATTCCATCGAGGCCGAACCTCAAATAGCTCGACACTCTGTTTCTTGATCCGGTAACCGAAATCTAGCTTCGAACGAATGTGCGGCGGCGGCTTTCGCCGCTGCAAAAAGGCGGCGACCACCTTTTTCGCTCTCTTCTGTTCGAACTCGCCCAGGGCCATATATACGTTTAACGTTTTGTTTGTGCCGCGCGGGCACGATATTCATAGGATGGCGCAACGCTTACTCGCGTCGGCATGAAGCAATCGCTAGAGCTGTTTTGGATTAAAGGGCTCTGACCCTGAGCTTCTCTGAGCTTCCTGACCCTGAGCTTCCTGAGCTTCTGAGCTTTACGAACTCCACCAAATTGCACGGCCGCGTGCGGTAGTCGAGTTGTGCCTCGATCAGTTGGTCCCAGCCGGTCTGTTACTCAATCCGGCAGGCCCCCGAACCGGGAAAATTCGGGTACCATTGATCGGCTTGTGTGCCCCAGCGCACAGACGTCCATCGCCAATACCGTGATTATCCACTCTTGCCTGGGGAGAGGCGCGGTATTTTTTCGACTGCGCGAGGTCGCAATCTTCATGTTGCCGGCCCGACAAGCGCAGTTGCCCCACCGGATCGTTGTACACTTTTCACGGAAATCAGCCATGCCTGAAACAGGAAACAGCCCCGCCCTTGCCGACGATGCCGGCAAGGCAGATGGCATCACCGAAGTGCGGCGCCAGGAAGCGTTGCTTAAAACGGGAGCCTTGCAGAACGCGATTTTCAACAGCGCCAATTTCTCGAGTATCGCCACCGACGCGAAGGGCGTCATTCAGATATTCAACGTCGGCGCCGAGCGCATGCTGGGCTACACCGCCGCCGATGTCCTGAACAAGATCACGCCGGCCGACATTTCCGATCCGCAGGAAGTGATCGCGCGCGCCAAGGCGTTGAGCGTCGAGCTCGGAACAAAGATTACGCCGGGCTTCGAGGCATTGGTGTTCAAGGCCTCGCGCGGCATCGAGGACATCTACGAGCTGACCTATATCCGCAAGGATGGCAGCCGCTTCCCGGCCATCGTGTCGGTCACTGCGCTGCGCGACGATCAAGGTGCCATCATCGGCTATCTGCTGATCGGCACGGACAACACCGCTCGCAAGCAGGCGGAAGAGGCGCTGCTCAAGGCGGGGGCCTTGCAGAACGCGATTCTCACCAGCGCCAATTTCTCGATTATCGCCACCGACGAAAAAGGCATCATTCAATTATTCAATGTCGGCGCCGAGCGCATGCTGGGCTATCTGGCCGCCGAAGTCGTG
>Ga0209640_10000647_pt1 | contig 27462 bp, 25 predicted proteins | sample RifCSP10_1_FD_184018 | JGI IMG/M metagenome (GOLD analysis project Ga0209640, IMG submission 184018) | Soil microbial communities from Rifle, Colorado - Rifle CSP2_sed 10_1 (SPAdes) (version 2) | ecosystem: Environmental > Terrestrial > Deep subsurface > Rock core/Sediment | place: Rifle... | reverse complement strand
CGCCGGCGGCCGGGGAATCCAAGCCCGAGTTATCGCTCGCTCTCGAACTCCTCGCGACCGAAGCACCGGCCTCGCAGACCCGGGCCGAGGCGACGCCGAAGGCGCGGCTCGCTGCCGCCGACGCGGGCGCCTCTTCGGCCACACACGAGCAGGGCCGCGCCGCCACCGTCATGCGGGCGGGCGAGCACACGGGTGCCAGGCTGGACGATCGCCGCCGGATCAACCCGGTGATCGTGTTTGGAGTGCTGGCCGGGTTGTTCGCCGCTGGATTCGCGGTCTACGTGTACCTCCAGATCTACCATCCCGGCGTGTTCGTTCGCAAATCTCCGGCCCCAGCGACGGTATCGCCGGCCGCACAATCCCCGGGCCCGGCCGCCCCCTCGGCGCCCGTCCCGTCAATCGCCCCACCGATCCCTTCGAGCGCGGTGCTCGAGCCGCCCGTCGTGGAAGCGCCCGCGCGCCCTGCGGCAACTGAGCGCGTGCCTGCATCGAAACCTGCCGCGCCAGCGCTCGCGCAGAAAGCAACAACCCCTCCCGGGAGCAAGATCGTGGTCAGTGGCGGCACTGCCGCAGTGACGGTCAGCCCGTTGCTCGTGGAAGCCTATGGCGCGCTGCAGGCCGGCAACCTGGAAACAGCGCAGCGCCTGTACGCCCAGCTTGCGCGAAATGAGCCCAGAAACCTCGATGTCCTGCTTGGCCTTGCGGCAACGGCGGCATTGCAGGGCAGGGCCGACGACGCGACCCGTTATTACCAGCAGATCCTGGAACTCGACCCGCGCCACGCCTTGGCGCAGTCGGGATTGATCGGGCAGTTCGGGCGCGGCGATCCGCTGGGTGCGGAAACGCGCCTCAAACAGTTGATCGCCCGCGAGCCATCCGCTTTTCTCTATTTCACGCTCGGCAATCTGTATGCCGATCAATCGCTGTGGGCCCAGGCACAGCAGGCGTATTTCCAGGCCCATCATCTCGAGCCGGGCAATCCGGACTGCGCGTACAACCTCGCCGTGGCACTCGAGCACCTCTCCCAACCCGGACTCGCCCTGCGCTTCTATCGCCAGGCCGCGGGGCTGGCCGCGAAGCGCGGTCACGCCAACTTCGACACCGCCCAGGTCCAGGACCGGATCAGCCGCCTGGCGGCGCAGGTAGAATAGCCATCACCTCCGTCGCTGCTCCCGTCGCGGAGCATCATTGCGCGCGGCGGCCGGAACACCGGGCATGGGACCGGTTCACGATCGCTCCAGAACATGGCTGAACAGCGCAAGAAACTGCGGCTAGGCGACCTCCTCGTGCAGCAGGGGCTCATCACCCCCGATCAGCTCGCCATCGCGCTCGCCGAACAGCGCAACAACAACGTTCCCATCGGGCGCTTGCTCGTGCGGCTCGGATTCGTCACGGAAACGGCGATCCGCGACATCATGTCGCGCACCATCGGCCAGGAATCCATCGATCTGTCGCAGGTCGTCGCCGACGCCGAGGCGCTCAAATTGGTGCCCCAGGAATTCGCCCGCCGCAACCGCGTGATGCCCATCGCCTACGATCCGGCCGACCGCGTGCTGACCGTCGCGACGCCGGAAATATTCAACGTCGTTGCGATGGACCAGTTGCGCGCGATGCTGGGCCCCGAGGTCGAGATCAAGACCCAGTTCGCGAGCGAAGACCAGCTCGAAAACTACATCGATCAGTTCTACGGTTACGAGCTTTCGGTCGACGGCATCCTGCACGAGATCGAAACCGGCGAGATCGATTACGAGAGCCTGCCCTCTGGCGGTGACGAATACACGCAGCCCATCGTGCGGCTGGTGAATTCGCTGCTGGTCGATGCGGTCAAACGCGGCGCATCCGACATCCACTTCGAACCGGAATATGCCTTCATGCGCATCCGCTACCGCATCGATGGCGTGCTGGAGACCGTGCGCAGCCTGCACAAGAGCTACATGCCCGGGATCACGGTGCGGCTCAAGGTGATGAGCGACATGAACATCGCCGAGACCCGCGCGCCGCAGGACGGGCGGCTGTCGCTGACGTTGAACGGCCGCCCGATCGATTTCCGCCTGTCGACGCAGCCTACCATCTACGGCGAAAACGTCGTGGTGCGGGTGCTCGACCGCGAGAAATCGATCCTCAGCCTCGAGCGCATGAATCTTCCCGCGGGAACGCTGGCGCGGTTGAAGCTCATGCTCGCGCGTCCGGAGGGCATACTGGTGGTGACGGGTCCAACCGGCAGCGGCAAGACGACGACGCTTTACTCGCTGCTCGCGCAGGTCAATGATGAAACGGTCAACATCATGACCCTCGAGGACCCGGTCGAGTACCCGGTGACCCTGATGCGGCAGACTTCGATCAACGAGGTGGCGAGGATGGACTTCGCGGGCGGGATCCGCTCCATCATGCGCCAGGACCCCGACATCATCCTGGTCGGCGAGATCCGCGACAAGGAAACCGCGGAAATGGCGTTTCGCGCCGCGATGACGGGCCACCAGGTGTTCACCACGCTCCACACCAACTCGGCGCTGGGCGCCTTTCCCCGGCTGCTGGATATCGGCATTCAGCCCTACATTCTCGCCGGCAACATCATCGGAGTCATTGCCCAGCGCCTGGTGCGCATGCTCTGCCCGCACTGCAAGGAGGCCTACGCGCCATCGCCCGAGGAACTTGCGCTCATCGGCGACCGCGGCGACGCCCTCCCCAGCCTCTACCGCGCCGTGGGATGCAGGCAGTGCAACAACAAGGGCTACAAGGGCCGCACTGCAATCATGGAGCTGCTCGTGATGGACAGCGATCTCGACGAACTGGTCGCGCGCCACGTCACGGGGCAGGAATTGCGCGCGGCCGCGCTGGCCAGGGATTTTCGCCCGCTCGCGCTGGAAGGTCTGCGCCGCGCGGTCGACGGCGCCACCACGCTCACGGAAGTGGCCCGCTCCATCGATCTCACCGGCCGCTATGGTTAATGCGGAATGATGAATGATGAATGCGGAATGAAGATCACGCGGATCCTCGTTCTGCGCACTCCGTTCATCATTCATCATTCATCATTCATCATTGTGCGCTGATTCTAGTGCCTACTTTTCAGTACAAAGCCGTCGACCGCACCGGGCGTCCCGCCCGCGGCGGACTGGAGGCAATCAACGAGGTCGACCTGGAGCAGCGCCTGCGGCGCATGGGGCTGGACCTCATCACTTACCGGCAGCTCGAGGGCGCCGGGCGCAAGCCCGCCGCCGGCGGCAGGATCACGCGCCAGGAACTCATCAACTTCTGCTTCGACATGGAGCAGATGAACCGCTCGGGGATACCGCTGATCGACGGCTTGCGCGACCTGCGCGACACCATCGAGAACCCACGCTTCCGGGAAGTGCTGACGGGCATGACCGAGGACATGGAGGGCGGGAAGGTCATGTCGCAATGCATGGCGACCTACCCGCAGATATTCGACGAGGTGTTCGTGAGCCTGGTGCGCGCGGGCGAGCAGACCGGCCGCATGTCCGAGGTGTTCGCCAGCCTCACTGCGTCGCTCAAGTGGGAGGACGAGCTGTCATCGCAGACCAAGCGGCTCATGATCTACCCGGCGATGGTGCTCGCGGTGGTGCTTGCGGTGATCGTGTTCCTCCTGATCTTTCTCGTGCCCCAGGTGGTGTCGTTGCTCAAGACCATGGGCATCGACCTGCCGATCCAGACCAAGGTGCTGATCTTCGCCTCGCACGTGGTGATCACTTACTGGCCGCTGGTCATCGGAATCCCGCTCGCGCTCGCGATCGGCACGGTTGCAATGGTCAGGCGCAACGCGGCCGCGGCCTATATGTGGGATTACATGAAGTTGCGCCTGCCGTTCACCGGCGCAATCCTGAAGAAGATCATACTGGCCCGATTCGCCAACTTCTTTTCCCTGATGTACCAGTCCGGCATCACGGTGCTCGACGCGCTGAAGACCAGCGAGGACATCGTCGCCAATCGCGTGATCGCGGACGGCCTGATGCGCGCCGGGCAACAGATTTCCGCCGGCGAGAACATGACCGAGGCGTTCCGCAACCTGGGCCTGTTCCCGCCGCTCGTGATCCGGATGCTGCGCGTGGGCGAGAACACCGGCGCGCTCGACACGGCGTTGAACAACGTCAACTACTTCTACACCCGCGAAGTGCGCGAATCCGTGGACAAGGCATTGAAGCTCCTGGAGCCCACACTTACGCTGGGCCTGGGCACCTTGCTTGCGCTCATCATGTGGTCGGTACTATCGCCGGTGTATGATATTTTGGGTAAGCTTAAATTCTAGGGGCGTGATCGGTGAGCCGACGCCAGTGGCGCGAGCCGTGAGGCGACTATTGAGCCATGGGAAATGCATTGCGCAACACCGGGCGAGCGGCGGCCACGCCCACCCTCATGAGTTTGCGACCAATGGATCTCGATTCGCGGATCACGGATCACGGCTCACACATTTGAACAATGGCTGACACGATATTCATTTGCGTCTCGGCGGTTCAGGTGACGGCGGCATTGTGCCGTCGCCGCCAGCTCGTGGATTGCACGACCTTCCAGAACGACGAATCCGGACTCGCCGCTTTCGACGAATATCTCGCCCCTTACGCCGGCCTGCCGGCGTACCTGATGGTCGATGTCGTCGAGGAAGACTATCGCTTCGAGATGCTGCCGCACGCGTTCGGCGCCGACCGGCGCGAACTGGTGCAGCGCAAGCTCAAACAGCATTATCGCAACACGCCATACGTCGCTGCATGGCTGCTGGGGCGCGACAAGAGCAAGCGGCGCGACGATCGCTACCTGTTCTCGGCACTGACCAATCCAAACCTGCTCGCGCCATGGTTGCAGGCGGTGAGCGTGCGCGGCATGGCCGTTGCGGGCATCTTTTTGCTGCCGATCGTCAGCGCGACGCTCTTCGAGACGCTGCGCATCAAGGGGGCGAACCTGCTGCTCGTGTCGCAGCAAAGCGGCGGACTGCGGCTGACGTTCTTTCGCGATGGCCAGTTCCGCCTGAGCCGCCTGACGCGGGGCGATGGCGGCAGGGCCGGCGATCGCGCGCGTTTCATCACGGACGAAATCTCGAACACCCGGGTCTACCTGCACGCATTGCGTACCACGCGGCTCGACGAGCAGCTGACTCTCCTCCTGCTGGATCGCAACGACACGCTGGTCGAAGCGACCGGCGCGATTGCGCGCGACAATCCGAGCCTGGAATGCATGCGTCTGGGCCGGCGCGAGCTTTCCTCGCGGCTGAAGATTGCCGAGTCTGTGCTCGAGCTGAGCCCGGAGGCCATTTACCTGCAATTGCTGGCGATCCGCACCCCGGCATGCAACCTTGCTCCGAGCAACGTCACCATCGGTTTTCGGCGGCTGCAGTTGCGCCGCGCGATTTATGCGGCGGCCGGGGTGCTTGCCCTCGCCGGCGCCGCCTGGAGCGGCGTCAATCTGTGGCAGGCGGCCGATGCGCACGCCCAGAAGATCGAGGCCGCCCGCCAGACGGCACTGCTGCAGGCGCAGTACCGGGAAGCCACACGCCAGTTTCCCGCTGCCCCGACCTCGGCCCGCAACCTGAAGCGCACGGTCGAGATCGCGCAACAACTGCGCGAGGGCGTGCGCACCCCGGAGCTGTTCATGCGCGTCGTGAGCGCGGCACTCGAGTCCACGCCAGGCATCGTGATCTCCGGGCTCACGTGGAAGTATGGGGCGGGCGAGGCGGACGCCGGCACCGGCACGCGGCGCGCGGCGGCGGCACCCGCACCACCGGGCGTGCCCCCGGGGCGCAGGCAGAGCGGCGTCATTGAAGGCGAGATCAAGCCGTTCCGCGGCGATTATCGCGCCGCCGTCGCAACCATCAACGCGTTTGCCGCGCAACTCGCCCGGGACCCGGCCGTCGCGGACGCACGCATCGTGAAACTCCCGCTCAACGTCGATCCGGCGCTCACCCTGGCGGGCAACACGCTCGACAACCGGGAGCTGCCGGGGGCTGCGGATTTCAAAGTGCTGGTGGTGTTGAAGCCCAACCTATGAGAGACCTCGCCCATCGTGAGCTACAGCTGCCGGCCATCGTGCTGGTGCTGGCCGCAGTCGCGGCGGGCGGGGCGGTCTACTACTCCGAGACGCTGCTCAACGAGGCACAGCGGCAGCTCGCGCAACAGGAATCGCAGCTGCGCGACGCCCGTACCCGGCTGCAACGGTCGGGAGATGAGAAGGAAGTGATCGTCCGTTATGTCGGTGGCTACCAAGAACTGCAGCGTACGGGATTCGCTGGCGACGAGCAGCGCATCAACTGGCTCGACGGCTTGAGACTTGCGAACGAGCGGGCGGAACTATTCGGGGTCGATTACCAGATCAGTTCGCAAGCGCCCTACGCCCACGCGAGCGAGTTGAAAGCCGGCGACATTGCGCTTAACCAGTCGGTCATGACCATACGCTTTCGGCTGCTGCACGAAGAGGATCTTCTGCGCTTTTTCAACACATTGCAGGATGCGGGGGCGGGCATGTTCGCGATCGACGAGTGCGCGATGAAACGCACGGATACGACCGGCGCCATCCGCTACCAACCCAACCTCGCCGCCGAGTGCAAACTCTCGTGGATCACCGCCAAACCGCGCCGGGTGGAGAATCAGCCGTGAGGCGCGCGCTTCTCGGCCTCGCCTTCGCTCTCGCGCCGCTGGCGCCGTACGCCGCCGAGCCGCTCGGCCGGCTCTTCTATACTCCGGCCCAGCGCGTCCAACTCGACGTGGCACGCAGCCAGAAAAGCCGCGCCGCGACCAGTGCCGAGCCAGAGGAACCGCCGCCGTTGCCGGAGGTAGTCACCTACGACGGGCTCGTGCGGCGCAGCGATGGCAGGACTACGGTGTGGATCAACAACCGGGCAATCAATGATGGGAAAGCCCCTGGTGGGGTGCCTGTCACCAGCAGGCTGCGTCCGGACGGGAGCGTGAGCCTCGGCATCGCTCAATCCGATCATTCGGTCAATCTCAAGGTCGGACAAAGCGTCGAAATCGTGTCGGGCACGATCGCCGAGCCCTACAGCCGCGCACGCGGCAGCGACAAAGCTGCCGGAAAACCGGCGGTGTCACAGCCGAAGCCTGCTTCAACCGGAGCGCCGACCGGCGCGCGAGCGGCACCAGCGACCCGCAGGGATGCGGATGGCAATGGTGCGGACCCGCGCTAGGTGCAGCGTGCGCGCTGCGCAGAATGGGCAGGCGCTGCTCGCGCTACTCGTGATACTCGGAATCGGCTTCGGCGCGTTGTTCTACACGTTGATCAGTCCCGCTTCCCTCGCGCTCGAGACTGAGAAAACTACCAGCGAGGCCCTGGCGCAAGCGCGCGAGGCGCTGATTGGCTATGCCGCGAGCGACGATAACCGCCCCGCCTCGCTGCCCTGCCCGGACACCGACAACAACGGCTCCGCGCAGCTCTACGCCGGCAGCTACTGCCCGAGCGAGATCGGGCGTCTGCCGTGGCGCACGCTGGGCCTGCCGGACCTTCGTGACGGCAGCGGCGAGCGGCTCTGGTACGCCGTGTCGCGGGCGTTTTCGCGCAACCCGGCTGGCGCGCCGGCTCTGAACACGGACACGCCCGGTCAGCTGGCGGTGACCGGCACCGCGCCGGCAAGCAGTGTGGTCGCGGTCGTATTCGCGCCCGGCCCTGTTCTCGGCGCTCAGGCGCGGGACGCGGCGAGTCAGAATCTGGTGCAGAACTATCTCGAGGGCGGCAACGAAGTCACCGGCGCCACCACGTTCGTGACCGCGTCCGCCGGCGCTACGTTCAACGACCGGTTGCTACCGCTCACCCGCGATGCACTGCTGCCCGTGGTGGAGATGCGCGTCGCCCGCGAGGCGCGAACCGTGCTGCGCGCTTTTTTCAGCGCCCACGGCTACTTCCCGTTCGCCAACGCCTATGCCGATGGCACCTACCGATGCACCACCAGCCAGTATGGCGGTCGCATTCCGCGTTACTTCTCCGACGACTGCAAGATCGCTCCGACCGATCCGGACTGGAACGGGGTCACCTGGCCGGCGTGGTTTTTTTCGAATGACTGGCATCAGATTGCGTTCTACGCCGTTGCCTCGCGCTGCGCTTCGCCGACGGCGCCGGGCTGCGCCGCCGCCGGCAGCCTGATGACGGTCACCGGCATGCCCGCGCCCAACGATGACCTGCAGGCGCTGGTGATCATGCCTGGGCGCGCGCTGGGCGCGCAGGCACGCCCGTGCGCAACAGTGAACGACTGCATCGAGGACGTGGAAAACACGAACGGCGACTTCGTTTACGCCCGAACGGTCGTAGGCGCAACCGCGAACGACCGGCTGGTCACCGTCGCGCCCTGAGCGATGCATCGCTCTCAGCAGGGGTTTTCGTTGATCGAGCTGGCCGTGGCGGTGCTCGTCATCGCGCTTCTCCTCGGAAGCATCCTTGTGCCGCTCAACACCCAGATCGAGCAGCGCAGGACGAGCGACACGCGCAAGGCGATGGACGAAATACGCGAGGCATTGATCGGATTCGCGATCATCAACGGGCGCCTGCCGTGCCCGGACACCGACAGCGATCCCGCGGCGGCGGGATACGGCCTCGAGGAGGCCGCGTGCAGTGCCGACCCTGTGACCGAGGGGTATCTGCCCTGGAAATCGCTGGGCGTGGCGGAAATGGACGCATGGGGCATCCGGCGCACCGCAGTCGGCAGCCTTCGCATCGGAGACTGGCGCTACCGGGTGGACCGGAATTTCGCCGTAGCCTTCACGCTCGCCACCGGCTTCAGCGCCGATGCGCTCACGGTGAGGAACAGCGCGGGTACTGCCCTCACTTCGTCGACCGAGCGCCCCGTCGCCATCATTTTTTCCGCGGGCGCCAACACCGCGGCCGATGGGCAGAACGCACTCGCGAGTTTCGAGCCGACGAGCGGGATCTACCAGGCGGACGTTCCGAGCAGCACTTTCGACGACATCCTGATCTGGATTTCGCGGCCGATCCTGTTCAACCGCATGGTGGCTGCGGGAAAACTTCCGTGACTCCCGTTCACCCTGCGCTTCGCCGCGCGAGTTCGAAACAGACCCGGCCGCGTTCGTTGGCTGCAAGCCTGAGGGTGTACTCGAGCTGCGCGGCGTGACGCGCCGCGTGGTAGAGCCCGACGCCCAGTCCGTACCTGGAGGCCACGGGCGCAGCGAACAGTTGCGCCGCGATGCCTTCCGCGACCGGTGCTCCAGTATCACATACTGTGAGCTGTCCGCCGTTTGCGGGCGAGAACGTAACGCCGACCTCCAGCTCCCCGCCGTGTGTCCGTTTCCGGATCGCGTTCTCGATCAGATTGGCGGCGACGCTGTCGAACAGTTCGGCAGGCACGCTGGGCCCGGGCGCACTGGCGGTCGCGTCGAACCGGAACCGGATATCGCGCGCGCTGTAGCGCTGCACCAACGCATCCCACCATGCTTTCGCATCCACGAGGCTCGCGGCTGCGAAACCTGGTGCACGGAGTTTCTCGAGCGTCGTGTTCAGGCGTTGCGTGATCTGCGGCAGCTGGCGCTGCATCAGCGCCTGCAGCGCCGCGGCCTGCTCGGGAGTGCTGGTCTCGGCGACGGCGCACAACGAATGCAATGACTGCAACAGGTTCTTCACGTCGTGGGTGAGACGTGACCCGGTCTCGTAGATCGCCTGCGTATAGGCGTTTTGCAGCTGGGTCTGCTCGCGCTGCTTGGCGCGGTAGAAGTATCCCACCATCTGGGCGAGAAGTTTGGTGTGCAGCAACATCGCGGGGGAAGGCTGCCATCGGGTGTAGACGCGCAAGGCAATCTCCTGGGCCGCGATCTCGGATACGTGCCCGGACTTCCGGCCGAATTCGCCGCCGGCGCTCACCGCGCGCCACTCGAGCCCCGTCACCCAGGGCATTTCCAGCATGCGCTGCAACGCCGCCTCTAGGAAGCGTTCGGGCTGCGCCTCCACCTGCGCGAGTTCCGCGAGATTCTGGATCCAGCGCTCGAACGGCAGCCCGATGCTCAGCAGGTAGCGCGAAAGCATCTGCCCCAGGCCTGCGAAGCCGCTGCGCGGATTCCACAGCCAGGACAGCGCGACCAGCAGCAGTGCGATGACGAACAAAGTCTGCGCGAGGGCCCATGGGTATGCGCTGTGGCTTACCTGCTGCACCACGAAACTCCCCAGCACCAGCACCAGCACCAGAAGGAACAGCAGAATGCTGTAGAAGAGATCGACGACGACCAGCGCGGCGTCACGCACCGATTCCGTGCGCGTCAGGCCTATGGCGAGGGGAATGAACGCGAGCCCGTAGCGCACCAGCGCAAGCTGCGCGGTTTCGACGACGCTCCCCGCGTGGAGCTGCGGCACCACCCAGATCAACAGCATCGACAGCAGGTACACCGCTGCCAGGACGGACGCGAGACGCTGGCGGCGATCTGCGGTGCCGGGCACCGAGCCGCCGATGAGGCCGAACAGCACCGCCAGCCACACCGCCACGAGCCACCAGCTGCTCGACGCTGCCAGCACCACACCCGCCCCTACCACCAGCAGCGCGTGTCGCAGTTCGATCTCGCGCTCGCCGCGCCAGACCGGCTGCCACAGCAGAAACAGTCCGAAATGGGCGAGCAGAAACGCGCGCGCCCACCATTCGCTGATGTCCCAGGCGAGTGCAGCGTGCAACGCAAGCAACATCACGCACAGTCGCAAGTGTCCGTGGGCCGCGAAAGCGGCCACCGCCGGCGTGCCGGCGCGCCCATTCGTGCCCGGCCCATCTCCCCGCCCCGGGATGGCGCCCCGTGATTCGCTATACTGTGACGTCAATCAGGCACCATTTTCCATGCGCTTGGCCGCGACCATCGCCCGCTACACGCTGCTTGAAGCCGTGCGCACACGGCTCCCCCTGCTGGTGGTCTCCGCGATCCTGTTGCTGGTCTCCGCAAGCCTGTTCGCGCAGCAGCTTGCGATTGCTGAAGGCACGCGTTTCCAGATCGGACTTTATGCCGCGGGCGCGCGCCTTGGCGCAGTGTTCATCGCCGGATTGTACGTGCTTGCAAGCATGGCGCGCGAATTCGACGACAAAGGGCTCGATGTCATGCTGGCGCTCGATCTGCCGCGCGCCCATTACCTGCTCGGAAAACTTGCCGGATATCTCGCGATCGGCATGCTGCTCGCCGCAGCCGCGGCGCTACCGCTCGCGTTCGCCGCCCCGTGGTCCGCCGCGCTGCAGTGGGCCATCTCGCTCGGCCTGGAACTCTCCGTCGTCATCGCCTTCGCCCTGTTCTGCATCGTATCGCTCGGCCATCTCACGGTGGCGGCGAGCCTGATGGCCGGATTCTACCTGCTCGGCAGGTCGCTGGCGGCGGTGCGGCTCATGAGCGCGAACCCGATTGCCGGGGGCGACACCCTGGCGCACCAGGTAATGCACTGGACAGCGGAGGGCCTCGCGCTCCTGATGCCGGCATTCGACGAGTGGACACGCACTGCCTGGGTGGTCGACGCGCCTGCCGACTGGACACACATCGCGGTACTCGCGGGGCATGGCGCACTGTACGTCATGCTGCTCGCAGCAGCAGCCATGTTTGATTTCTACCGCAAGGACTTCTGATGCGCGAGCGCGGCGTCACCGCGGTTCCCCGCCCGGTCATTGCGCTCTTGGCGGCGACGCTCGTCGCCCAGATCACGTGGCAAGCCGCGCGCCCGGCGCCAGTCGCGCGCGCCGAAGCGCTTGGCTCGCCTTACCCGACGGCCGTAACGCGTGTCCTGACCGGCGACGAGGTAATTGCCGCTGCACAACTCGCGGCACTCTACCTGCAGGCCTTCGACAACCAGCCGGGCGTGAGCGTACCGTTTCGTGACCTCGACTACGTCCGCGTCGAACAGTGGCTCACGAGCATGCTCGAGCTCGATCCGCGCGGTCAGTATCCGCTGATGATGGCGTCGCAACTCTATGCGCAGGTGCCCGTTGCGGCAAAGCAGCGCGCAATGCTCGATTTCGTGCACCGCAGGTTTCTCGAAGATCCGGACCGGCGCTGGCGCTGGCTCGCGCACGCGGTGATCACGGCCAGGCATCGGTTGCACGACCTCAAGCTTGCGCTGCGTTACGCCGAGGACATCGCGCACCACGCGCGGGGCGCGCCCGGCTGGGCACGACAGATACGCATATTCATCCTCGAAGACCTGGGCGAACGCGAGTCGGCCTCGATCCTGCTCGGAGGTCTCCTTGCCGAGGGCGAGGTCACCGATCCGCAGGAAATCCGCTTCCTCACCGAACGTCTCGAAGCGCTTAAAGCCGCCGAAATCTCGTCATCTTCGACGGCAAAATGACAGTGCCGCCGGTAAGGCAGCTTGCGCTGCTCGACTGCCGATGGCCACCGATGCAGCAATGGCAACGAGATAGGGTTTCGGCATCGAAAGCCGGAATTGATGATTTCAATGTTTTTTCAATTGGTTATGACATGTCCCGGGCTCGGGGTTTACATCCAGTCTACGGTGTGCCCCAAAAAAGCGTTCTATCTCAAGGTGTTGGTACGCTAATTGCGATGTTGCGTGAGCCGGCTGCAACCATCAATCGCTGCGGGAGGAAATCATGAAGACCCAACAAGGCTTTACCCTGATCGAAATTGCGATCGTGCTGGTAATCATCGGCTTGTTACTGGGCGGCGTGTTGAAGGGCCAGGAACTGATCACCAGTGCCCGCGTGCGCAACCTGATCGCGCACCAGGATGGCGTGAAGGCGGCGTATTTCGGTTTTCTGGATCGCTACCGCGCGTTACCGGGTGATTACAGCCAGGCCACGACCAATATTCCAGGCTGTGCTGCTTGCCAGAATGGCGACAACAACGGGCAGATTCTTCTTAACGGCGCAATCCTCGAGTCGATTTCCGCATGGGAACATCTGTCGAAGGCGGGTTTCATAACCGGCAGTTACGTGTATGCAGCCGTGGCAGCGCCGAGTAACACGCCAGTCAATCCCTACGGATCGCTCGTGCAATTGATCTTTGACAGCGTCTATCAGGATGCCGCCCCCGCTGCTCGGCACAACCTGAAGACCGGTAACAACATTCCGTCCGATATCCTTGCCGAAGTCGATCGCAAGATTGATGACGGACTCGGCAACGGCGGACAGTTGAGATTCTCGACTTTCGGCGGCGCGACGAATGCCGCCGACGTATGCTTCGCTAGCGGCACGGGCGCATGGCAGTCGGCCACGCCCAACGCCAACTGCGGCGCGACGACGCTGTTCTAAGCGGCTGTCGGCCGCAGTTAAAAGCCCGCTGCGTGCGGGCTTTTTGTTTGCCTGCGTTCCGGGGGCCAGGTCACCCTTGCAGCAGCTTGATTTCGGCAGCAGCAAGGTCTCCGGCGGCGCCCAGCAGAACCAGCACGTCGCCTTCCTCGATGCAAGTATCCGGCGCCGGCGTGATGGTTCTGACGTTGTGCCGCCGCACTGCTGTCACCTCCACGTTGAGCGCGTTCAGGTCGAGGTGCGACAGGGTTTTGCCGATCGCCGCCGCGCCGGCCACGATCGTGACCGAATGCAGCCGTGGCTGATCCTCGTGATCGAGATCCTCGCCTTCATCCGAGATGCCGCGGAAAAAACCCCGGAACAGGCTGTAGCGATGCTCGCGCGTTTCGCGGATGCGCCGCAGCACCCGGTTGAGCGGCGTACCAATCAGCATGAGCGTGGTCGAGGCCAGCATCAGGCTGCCTTCCATGATCTCCGCCACGACCTCCGCGGCCCCGGCGTTCTTCAGCCGGTCAATGTCAGAATCGTCAAGCGTGCGCACCACGACCGGCAGCCCGGGGCGCAGTTGGCGCACGTGGTTGAGGATCTTCACCGCGGAGCCCGTGTCCGCGTAGGTGATGGCCAGTGCCTTGGCCCGCAACAATCCGGCCGCCACCAGCACCTCGCGCCGGGCGGCATCTCCGAATACGACGCTCTCACCGGCCGCCGCGGCCTCACGTATCCGGTGCGGGTCGATGTCGAGCGCGATGAACGGAACCCGCTCCTGCTCAAGCAGGCGGGCCAGGTTCTGGCCGCTGCGTCCATAACCGCAGACCACCACGTGCTGCTCGGCCGCTATCGATTGCGCCGCGATGTTGGTGACCTGCAAAGCCCGCGTCATCCATTCGGACGCAGCCCAGCGGCGCACGATGCGCTCGCTGCGCTCGATCACGAATGGCGCGATCAACATCGACAGCACCATCGCCGCCAGCACCGGCTGCAGGGTGTCGGCGCGCAGAAGCCCCGCCGCATGCGCGTGACTGAGCAGCACGAATCCGAACTCCCCGCACGCGCCGAGCGCGAGCCCGGCGCGAAGGGCCACGCTGATACCCGCGCCGAACAGTCGTGCAAGGCCGGTGATCAACAGGGTCTTCATCACCACAAGCGCCACCAGCAGCACGCTCACCCAGACGTTGTCCACGACAACGCGTACGTCAAGCAGCATGCCGATGGTGACGAAGAACAGGCCGAGCAGAAGTTCGCGGAACGGTCTTATGTCCTCCTCGACCTGATAGCGATATTCGGTTTCCGAAATCAGGACGCCGGCAACGAAGGCGCCCAGGGCGAGCGACAGGCCGGCCAACTCGGTGACGAACCCCACGCCGAGCACCACCAGCAGCACATTCAACACGAAGAGTTCGGACGACTTCTGGCTGGCAACGATGTGAAACCAGCCGCGCATCAGGCGCTGGCCGACGAATAGCAGAACCGCGAGCACGACCACCGCCTTGAGCAAAGCGAAGCCGAGATTGAGCGCCAGCGCTCCCGGCGGAGCGGCAAACGCCGGGATGAGAATCAGGAGCGGCACCACCGCGAGATCCTGAAACAGCAGGATGCCGATGATCTGCCGCCCGTGCGGCGAGTTGAGCTCCAGGCGCTCGACCAGGAGCTTGGCGAGGATCGCGGTGGACGACATCGCGAGTGCGCCGCCCAGGACGATGCCCGCCTGCCAGGTCGTACCGGACAGCAGGGCGAGGCCGAGCACGACCGCCATCGTGGTCGCCACCTGCGCACCACCCAATCCGAATACGATGCGCCGCATGGTGACGAGCCGCGACAGGCTGAATTCCAGCCCGATGCTGAACATCAGGAACACGACACCGATCTCGGCGAGCAGGTCGACTTGCTGGGTCGTGTGGATCCACCCCAGCGCGTGGGGGCCGATGATCACGCCGACGATGAGATACCCGAGCAGCGACGGCAGACGCAGGCTGCGGAAAACCACCACCACCACCACGGCGGCGGCAAGCAGGATGAGTACCTGTTGCAGTATCGTTTGCATGTCGTGCGGCGCAGGCGATCAGCCGAATCATGCCCTATCGACACTGGATTGCAAGCGTGCGGGCCGGCGCCGGAAGGGGCAGCGCAGAAAAGGCGTTCTGCTATACTCTCGCGCGATGAGCAGCCCGCTAACCCACGCACGATCGTCGGCGGCGGATGTGGTGGCCATGGCCCGCACCGTGCTCGAAATCGAGGCGAAGGCGGTATACGACCTGGTCGGCACGCTCGACGAGCGCTTCGCGCGGGCGGTGGAGATGATTCTCGAGTGCCGCGGCCGCGTGGTCGTGGGCGGCATCGGCAAGTCCGGACACATCGCACGCAAGATCGCTTCGACGCTCGCGAGCACCGGCACACCGGCCTTTTTCGTGCACCCCGCGGAAGCGAGCCATGGCGACCTCGGCATGGTCACGCGCGATGACATCTTCGTTGCCCTTTCGAACTCCGGAGAAACCACGGAATTGCTCGCGATCGTGCCATTGCTCAAGCGGCAGGGCGCCGCGCTCATTGCGCTGACGGGGCACCCGGAGTCGAGCCTGGCGCGGGAGGCGGACGTGCATCTGTACGCCGGGGCGCAGAAGGAAGCTTGCCCCCTGAACCTTGCGCCCACGGCGAGCACCACGGCTGCCCTCGCGCTCGGCGATGCGCTCGCGGTGGCCTTGATGAAGGCAAAAGGGTTCACCCAGGACGAATTTGCACTGTCGCACCCCGGCGGCACGCTCGGACGCCGGTTGCTCACCCACGTGCGCGACGTGATGCGCACGGGCGAGAACGCGCCGCGCGTGGCCGATGCGGTCACGACCATGGACGCCATGCTGGAAATGTCGCGGGGCCGCATGGGCATGACGGCGATTCTGGATGCGGGCGCCCGGGTCATCGGCATCTTTACCGACGGTGACCTGCGTCGCGTCCTGCAGAAGGGCGTCGACCTGAAGACGACGCCGATCATCGAGGTGATGTCGCCCTCGCCCCGCACCATCGGCCCGGACAGGCTCGCCGCGGAAGCGGTCGAGATCATGGAGCGCAACAAGGTGAATCAGTTGCTCGTCGTCGACCCGCAGTTGCGGTTGCTCGGCGCGCTCAACATGCATGACCTGTTCCGCGCCAAGGTGATATAGGGAGCGGGATTCGGGTGTCAGAATTCAGCTGTCCGCTCACCGCTCTGCGCCTACCGAATTGATGCAGGACGTCTATCACAAAGCGAGCCGAATACGGCTTGCAATCTTCGACGTGGACGGCGTGCTGACCGATGGCACGCTGTACTATTCCGGCGCCGGCGAGGAACTCAAGGCGTTCAACGTGCGCGACGGGCACGGCCTGAAGATGCTGCAGGCGAGCGGCGTCAGGCTCGCGATCGTCACCAGCCGCAAATCGAGCTGTGTCGAACTGCGCGCACGCAATCTCGGAATCGATCTGCTGTACCAGGGTGCCTCGGAGAAGCGCACGGTGTTCGAGGATATGCTGCGTGAACTCGGGTTGGCAGCGCAAGCCACGTGCTTCATGGGTGACGACGTGATCGACCTCCCCGTCCTGCGGCGCTGCGGTCTTGCCGTCACGGTGCCTGACGCCCCCGCGCTCGTGCGCCGGCACGCACACTACGTGACTGCCGCGGAAGGCGGGCATGGCGCCGTGCGTGAAGCGTGCGAACTCATCATGCGGGGCCAGAACACGCTCGACGCGCAGCTCGCGCATTATCTCGTATAGCGGATGCTGGGAGCAGGCTGAGATGCAGGAACGGTTGACCGCGTGGTTTCCGCTATTCCTGCTCGCGACGCTCGCGGCGCTGACGGTCTGGCTCGACCGTGTCGTGCAACCGCCGCCGCCGGGACGCCCGGCCATCGCGCGGCACGATCCCGATTACTTTGTCGATGGTCTGTCCGTGATGCGCATGGCGCCCGACGGCTCCATCAAACACACCCTGGCGGCCCACCGGATGGTGCATTATCCGGACGACGACACGACTCATATCGAGACCCCCCGCTTCGTCTCGTACGCGACCCGACGCGCGCCCGTCACGATCACTGCGAGGGGGGCGCTGGTTTCCAGCGAAGGCGAAAACATCTACTTCCAGGACGACGTGCGCGTGACGCGGGCGGCATTCGCCGACAGAAGCGAGCTGGTCGTGCAGACGAGCTATCTCCACGTCGTTCCCGACGAGAGCATAGCCCGGACCGATCGGGCGGTGACGATCACGGACGCGAATACCACAGTGCGCGCAGTTGGCTTAGAATTGAACAGTGAGACCCGCGTTCTGAAACTGCTGTCAAGCGTAAGAGGCATCTATCATGATCCCGGCAAGCCGGCTGACCGGCGCACCGGCAACCCGGGGCGACCTTAGCATGACGGGGCGGCGACTTGCGCTCGCGGGCGCATGCGCGCTGCTGCTGGCGGGCGCCGCCCACGGCGAGAAGGCCGACCGCGACAAGCCGATCAATCTCGAGGCGGACCGCGTCACGGTGGACGATGCTAAGCAGCTTGCAACCTTCGAGGGCAACGTGGTCCTCACGCAGGGCACGATGGTGATCCGGGGCGACCGCATGGAGGTGCGGCAGGATTACGACGGATTCAGGCACGGCATTTCGTGGGGCAAGCTCGCGTATTTCAGGCAAAAACGCGAGGGCTTCGACGAATACATCGAAGGTTGGGCCGAGCGCATCGAATACGATGGGCGCGCGGACAAAGTGCAGATGTTTACCCGCGCCGCGATGAAACGGGGCCAGGACGAGGTACGCGGTGACTACATCTCCTACGACGCCACGACCGAGTTCTTTCAGGTGATCGGTGGCGGCGCCAAGGCAGCGAGCCCCAACAATCCCGACGGCCGCGTGCGCGCGGTGATGCAACCCAAGTCCCGGGAGAAGCCGCCGGCGTCTCCTCCGGTGACGCTGAAGCCGGCGACGGACCTCGCTGCACCACGCGAAGAACCCGGTGCGGCGAAGAAGTAGGAAACACGCCGGGGCGGATGTGGCGCTCACCGCGCCCCCCGGCGCCAGCGTCCGAGCCCGACCCCTTTCGCAACCCGCCTCGCCGCCCGAATCTCTCGCGATACGTACGGGATAAAGATGTTCGCACATGAGTGAACTCAAGGCAGAACGCCTGAAGAAGCGCTACCGCTCGCGCGTGGTCGTCAAGGACGTCTCGCTCGATGTGAGCAGCGGCGAAGTGATCGGCCTGCTGGGTCCCAATGGCGCCGGCAAGACTACCTGTTTTTACATGATGGTCGGCCTCGTGCCGATGGACGGTGGCGACCTGTATCTCGACGGGCGCAAACTCACGCACATGCCGATACACCGCCGCGCGCGCCTCGGCCTGAGCTACCTGCCGCAGGAGATATCGATCTTCAGGCGCCTCACGGTCGCGGACAACATCCGCGCGGTGCTCGAACTGCACCATCGCGACCCGGACCACATCGCGAACCGCCTCGACGACCTGCTGCGCGACCTGCACATCGCCCATCTCAGGGACGACCCCGCGATCAGCCTGTCGGGCGGCGAAAGGCGGCGCGTGGAAATCGCCCGGGCGCTTGCCACCCAGCCGCGGTTCATCCTGCTCGACGAGCCGTTCGCCGGCGTCGATCCCATCGCCGTCCTCGAGATCCAGAAGATCATAGGATTTCTCCGGGAGCGCGGCATCGGCGTGCTGATCACCGATCACAACGTCCGGGAAACGCTGGGAATCTGCGATCGCGCCTATATCATCAACGACGGCGGGGTTCTCGCCTACGGAAAACCCGACGAAATCGTTTATAATGAGAGCGTCAGACGGGTTTACCTGGGAGAACATTTTCGCCTCTAGCGCCGTTGAGAATGACCTCTCCCAACCGGCGGAATGTGCTCCGGGGCGATCCGGCCCCGCGGGTGTTTTGTGGAACGCACTAGCAGTGGGAACGGCGTGAGCCGCGTCACGGCCCTGTCCAGCGACAGCCACTTTCACCTCTCGGCATGAAGCATTCCCTCCAGCTCCGGTTATCCCAGCACCTCGCGCTCACCCCGCAGCTGCAGCAGTCGATACGGCTCCTGCAGTTGTCCACGCTGGAACTGAATCAGGAGCTCGAGCGCGTGCTGCAGGAAAATCCCCTGATCGAGCGCGACGACGAAGCGGAACGCCCCGCGATCGCGCCGGACATGCGCGCCGATGCCCCGCTGGAACGTCCGCAGGATGCGGGCGAAACGGCCGAGCACGAGCCTGCGGATGTGGAGACCGCCGATTTCGGTGCATTGGACGACGCGCCTTCCGCGGGGGGGGGGCGCGACGATGGTGACGAAGGCGAATTTCCGCACGTGGTCGCCGAGTCGCCCACCCTTCGCGCGCACCTCCTCACGCAGCTCTCGCTCACCAAGCTCTCGCAACGCGACCGGCAGCTGGTCGCGCTGCTCATCGATTCGCTGGATGAGGACGGCTACCTCAAGCCCGAACTGCCCGAGTTGCTCGCCATGCTGCCTGCGGAACTGGAAGTCGAGCTGGAGGAATTGCAGATCGCGCTGAAGCATCTGCAGCATTTCGAACCCGCCGGCGTCGGCGCCCGTGGCCTGGGCGAATGCCTCGCCCTGCAGCTCGCGGCGCTGCCGGAGGACACGCCGTACCGCAGACAGGCCCAGGAAACCGTCACGGCGCACCTGGATCTGCTCGCGGCGCGTGATTTCAGCAAGCTCAAACGCCAACTGCACTGCGACGACGGCTGCCTTCGTGCAGTGCAAAAGCTGATTACGGGGCTCGATCCGCGGCCCGCGCGGAATTTCTCCAACACCGAGACGCGCTTCATCGTGCCGGACGTAACGGTGCGGAAGCTGAAGGGTGCATGGGTGGCGGCGCTCAATCCGCAGGCCATGCCGCGGCTGCGGGTGAACCGCCTCTATGCGGACATACTGAACCGGAATCGCGGCGCGGGCTCGCAGCAACTCGCCAGCCAGTTGCAGGAGGCGAAATGGCTGATCAAGAACATCCAGCAGCGGTTTGATACCATCCTGCGCGTGGCGCAGGCCGTCGTCGACCGGCAGCGGCAGTTTCTGGAGCATGGCGAAGTGGCGATGCGGCCGCTCGTGCTGCGCGAGATCGCGGAGGCTGTCGAATTGCACGAGTCCACCATTTCCCGCGTCACCACCCAGAAATACATGCACACGCCTCGCGGCATCTTCGAGCTCAAGTACTTCTTCGGCAGCCACGTCACGACCGAAACCGGTGGCGCCGCCTCGAGCACCGCGATTCGCGCGCTCATCCGGCAGTTCGTCGGCGCCGAGGATACACGCAAGCCCCTGACCGACAGCCAGATTTCGGAAATCCTCGGGCAGCAGGGGCTGGTCGTCGCGCGGCGTACGGTCGCCAAGTACCGGGAATCTTTGCAGATCCTGCCGGTCAACCTGAGACGATCGCTGTAAGCGAAAGGAAGGCACGATGAATCTGTACCTGACCGGGCACCATCTCCAGATCACCTCCGCGATCCGCGACTATGTCGCGAACAAACTCATCCGCATCACGCATCATTTCGACCATGTGATCGACGTCAATGTGATCCTCAGTGTGGAAAAACTGCAGCAGAAGGTCGAGGCCACCGTGCACGTCAGAGGCCGGGACATCTTCTGCGAGAGCAGCGATCCCGATATGTACGCTGCGATCGACAACCTGATCGACAAGCTTGACCGCACCATCATCAAGCACAAGGAGAGGAACCTGCGGCACCGCCACGATGACATGCCGATCAAACACAAGGCGGCGCAGTAACGGCGCCGCCCGCGCGACGCCGCTTCCCGGATCCACCACGCCCAACCCATGAACCTCATCGCACCGCTCCTTCCGCTCGCCCACGTGCTCGTCGACGTCGACGTGTCGAGCAAGAAACGCGTGTTCGAGCAAGTCGGCCTGCTGTTCGAGAACAGCCTTCATATCGCGCGCAGCACGGTGTTCGACAGCCTGTTCGCGCGCGAGAAACTCGGTTCCACCGGCCTCGGACAGGGAATCGCGATCCCGCACGGCCGGGTCAAGGGTCTCAAGGAAGCCGCCGGAGCCGTCGTGCGCCTGAGACAGCCGATCCCGTTCGACGCGCCCGACGGACAGAGTGTCGCGTTGATCTTCGTGCTGCTCGTTCCCGATCGCGCCACCGACCTGCACCTGCAGATCCTCTCCGAACTCGCGCAGATGTTCGGCGACCGCCCGCTGCGCGGGCGGCTTCTCGCGGCCCCGAGCGCCGCCGAGTTGCACCAACTGATCACCGCCTGGCAGCCCGATGCCGCAGCTCAGCATAGCCCGGTTGTTTGAGGACAACGAGGCCAAGCTCAAGCTTGCGTGGATCGCCGGCGAAGACGGCGGTGCAAAGGAACTCGACAGCGAACTCACCCGCGATTCGTCCCGGGGTCTGATCGGTCACCTCAATTTCATCCATCCCAATCTGATCCAGGTGCTCGGACTCTCCGAGGCCGACTATCTCAACGGTCTCGATCCCGAGCACTGCGGCAGAATGCTCGCTCAGGTCGCCACCGGCGATCTCGCCTGTTTCATCGTCGCCGGCGTCGCGCCGGCGCCGGCGACGCTCGTTACGGTCGCGCGGGCGACGCAGACCCCGCTCTTCCTCTCGCCGGTGCCGAGTGTGGAATTGATGTGGATGCTGCGGCCGTACCTTGCGCGCGCGCTCGCCGAATCGACCGCCGTGCACGGGGTGCTGCTCGACGTGCTCGGCATGGGCGTGCTGATCACCGGGGACTCCGGCGTGGGCAAGAGCGAACTTGCCCTGGAGCTCATCAGCCGCGGCGGCGGGCTGATCGCGGACGATGTCGTTGAACTGTACCGGGTCGGCCCGGAAGCGGTCGAGGGGCGCTGTCCGGCGCTGCTCAAGGATTTCCTGGAGGTGCGGGGGCTGGGCGTCCTCGACATCCGCGCGATCTTCGGCGAGGCGGCGCTGCGGCCGCGCAAGAACGTCAAGCTCATCGTGAACCTGGAGCGCCGCTCGGGATCCGACGCCGCGCCGCTGGAGCGGCTGCCGCTCAAACCCGGCACCGAGCAACTGATGGGCGTGGACATCCGCAAGGTGACGATCCCGGTGGCCGCCGGACGCAATCTCGCCGTGTTGACGGAAGCGGCGGTGCGCAGCTACGTGCTCGAGCTGCGCGGCTTCGACAGCACGCGCGAGTTCATCGCGCGCCAGTCGAAGGAGATGGAAAAGCGTGACCGGTGATGGGTGATGGGTGATGGGTGATGGGTGATGGGTGATGGGTGATGGGTGATGGGTGATGGGTGATGGGTGATGGGTAAAGGACAACGGACGGCGATGCTCTCGGTATACCGGCTACGGGTTACGGCTCACGGCTCACGGCTCACGGCTCACGCCTTTTTCTGAAAATGCAGCTGATCCTCATCACCGGCCTCGCGGGTTCCGGCAAGAGCGTGGCGCTCAACGTACTCGAGGACAGCGGCTATCACTATGTCGACAACGTTCCGGGCACGCTGCTGCGGGAACTCGTCTCGCATCTCGCTGCGGCGGACCACGAGCGGGTCGCATTGAGCATCGACGTGCGCAGTCCGGCTGCGCTCGCCGAACTGCCGGGGCAGCTGGCGGACTTCCGGCAGCGCGATATCGCCGTGCGGGTGCTGTTCATCGAAGCCAAGAGCGAAACGCTGATCAAGCGCTTCTCGGAAACGCGACGGCGGCACCCGCTGTCCGACGGCGCCTTGACCTTGCCGGAGTGCATCGCGAGGGAGCGCGAACTGCTCGCGACACTCGCCGAACAGGCACACCGCATCGATACCAGCGATCTCTCGCCCAACGCGCTCAGGGCATGGGTGAAGGACGTCGTGGGGCTCGCCGGATCGGGCCTGACGCTGCTCTTCGAGTCGTTCGGGTTCAAGAACGGCATTCCTCTCGACGCCGACCTGGTCTTCGACGTGCGCTGCCTGCCGAATCCTCACTACGACCCGCAGTTGCGCCCGCTGACGGGCAAGGACGCGGCGGTGGTCGACTTCCTGGAGGCGATCGCCGATACGCAGAGGATGCTGAGCGATATCCGGCAGTTCATCGAATCGTGGTTGCCCTGTTTCACCCGCGACAATCGCAGCTATTTGACGGTCGCGATTGGATGCACCGGTGGCCGTCACCGCTCGGTCTTCTTCGCCGAAGCGCTGGGCCGCCACTTCCGGCCGCGATCCCAGGTGCTCATCAGGCATCGGGAACTGGCATGATCAAAGGCGTGAGCCGTGATCGGCGAGCCGTGATTCGACGCGTCGAGCTGATCGCGTTTGGCCGGGCCGTCCCGGATGCAGTCGGATCACGGATCACGATTCACGAATCACCTTTTCCTGTGTCCCGCCGCTGACGTGCAAACCGCAGCCCGTCGCGAGATTCACATTTTCCCCCTGAACACGGTGTTGTTCCCCGGGGGCGTGCTGCCGCTCAAGATTTTCGAACAGCGCTACCTGGAGATGACCAAGACGTGTCTGCGGGACAACACGCCCTTCGGCGCGTGCCTGATTCGCGAGGGCACCGAAGTCGGCACGCCGGCGGTTCCGGAGAGTATCGGCTGTCTCGCGTCGATCGTAGAGTGGGAAATGCCGCAACTGGGATTGTTCCACCTGCTCGCGCGCGGCCGCGGGCGGTTCCGGATCGTGCACACCCGCACAGCCGCCAACGGACTCATTTCCGCAGACGTCGAACTGCTGCCGGGGGCGGCCGCGCCGCCGCAGGTCGATGCGACCTGCCGCAGGCTGCTCGAGCAGATCATCGGCAAGGTCGGCGCAGAGCGTTTCCCCGCCCCCATCGAGCTCGAAGACGCGGAGTGGGTCGCCTACCGTCTCGCGGAGTTACTGCCGATCGACCTCGCTCAAAAGCAGTCGCTGCTCGAAATGGACGACGCGATGGAACGATTCACCCGCCTGCGCCGCTTCCTTAACGAGCAGGGAATCGCCGCCTAGGACTCCGGCCCGTTCTCGCCCATGAGGCCGGGAAGTTCGTGCGCATAACATGGCGGGGAGCTGTAGCCCTGGCTCTCTTCGACCACATGCCGCCGCGGCAGGCCGCGCACCGCGAGCAGCTCCCTTGTCCGTTCCCGTGCGCGCTCGACCGCAAGCGGCTGCACCGCGTTGCCGCCGGCCTCGTAGATCGCGGCCTCGGTAACCACGAAATCCATCGCGATGTCGTGCGCCATCGGAAATATCGTCTCAAGCCGCGCCGACCCGTAACTCAACCCCACCGCGACCGGGCGCGGCGACAGCGCCGCGAGCGTCGCGTCGAAATAGCCGCCGCCGTATCCCAGCCGGTATCCGTTGGCATCCCACCCCACCATGGGCACGACCGCGACATCCGGGGTGACCACTTCGGTTCCGTCCGGCACCGGAATCCCCATGACGGCAGCTTTCATCGGCGCGCCCGGCCACCATCTGCGAAAGCGCAGCGGCAAGCCGGCCGCCACCACTTCCGGCAGCGCCGCAGCGGCCCCCTGCCGGCGCCAGTGACGCACGGCAAAGCGCGCGTCGAGTTCGCCCTTGTACGGCCAGCAGAACCCGACGATCATGCGCGAATCCACAGCCAGTCCACCGATAAGCAGACGGGTAACGCACTGGGTAGCAACCGCGCGTATGCCCGCGTCGAGCGCCGCCCGGCGCGCGATCAACTCCACGCGCTGCGCCTTGCGCCATGCGCGGATTTCACCCCACTCCTTCATCCCGCCACCCGGTTGCGGTTCATGCCAAGGACAGTAATTTAACGCAAAGACGCAAAGCAGGAAAAAAGGAACGCAAAGGAGAAACTTTGGAGTCGGACGCCAGAATGCGGTTGACCCGAAGTACTTGCATAGAATGCTGATCTTCCTTTGCGTCTTCTGCGTACCCCTCAAGGGGGTATTGAAATGAATCCTTTGCGTTTCCGCTTTTGACTTTCATAGGCTCGCGAGAATGCGCTTCACGGGCGCGGGCACCGCCGCCGACTGCGCGTCGTCGACCGACAACCAGATCGTTCCCGGCTCGCCCGCGCGCGCTTCGAGCCCCGATACCCGGACGCGCTGCGGCTGGATGGTGAGGCTGAAGTGGGTGAACCCATGTTCCACCGCAGGCATCGCGGCGACGGCGCCGACGCGCGCGCCAAAGCGCCGCCGGCACGCCTGCTCCACCGGTTCGTCCGCCGTGACCTCGGGAAAACACCACAGACCGCCCCAGATCCCGGCCGCCGGCCGCTTTTCCAGCAGAATCTCGCCTGCGTGCTGCAGCACCAGCATCGTAGTCGCACGGTGCGGCAACGCTTTGCGCGGGCGCGGCGTCGGCAGCTTGCCGGTCAAGCCTCGTTGGCGCGCGCGGCAGCTTCCTCGTAACGGACAGCGCCCGCACTCCGGCTGCCCGCGAGTGCACACGCCGGCGCCGAGATCCATGAGGCCCTGCGTGTAGGCGCCGATGCCGGACTTCGGCAGCAGGCGCTCGGCCCTGCGCCACAACTGCGCTTCCACCCGCTTGTCGCCGGGATAGCCGCCAACGGCGAAATGGCGCGCGAACACGCGCTTGACGTTGCCATCGAGGATGGCGCAGCGCTCGCCAAAGGCGAAGACGCATATCGCTGCCGCTGTCGAGCGGCCGATGCCGGGAAGTGCGCTCACCGCGGTGAATTCAGCCGGGAAGCGTCCGCCGTGCTCAAGCACCACGATCCGCGCCGCGCGATGCAGATTGCGCGCGCGCGAGTAGTAGCCCAGACTGCTCCAGTGCGCGAGCACCGAGTCAAGGTCCGCCGTCGCAAGAGCGGCAACGTCGGGGAAGCGTTTCAGGAACCGCTGGTAATACGGAATGACCGTCGCGACCTGGGTCTGCTGCAGCATCACCTCCGCGATCCAGATCGTGTAGGGATCGCGGGTTCCCTGCCACGGCAGATCGTGGCGCCCGTGGCGCTTCTGCCACGCGATCACCTTCGCGGCAAAGCTTGCCATCTGGAAGACCGTGATCCGTGATCCATGAACGTGATCCGACAACTGCAACATCGAAAGTGCGTGATCCGTGATCCGACGAAGGGCCAGGACGACCTTGTCAGTTCACGGTTCACGGCTCACGCCCTTGAACTCATCGGTTCACGGCTCACGGTTCACGCCCCATGCTTGAACCGGCTCAGCGGCCGAAGATACCCTTGATGCTGTCCCGCAGGCTGCCACCGCTCTTGCCCGCGTCTTTGGGCGCGGTACCGGCCGGCGCGTCCTTCTTCGCGCCGCCGCCCAGGAGACGTTCAGTCAGGGTCTTCTGGACCTGCTGCGTCACCGCCTCGGTCGCCATCGCAGCGAAATCCAGCTTGTAGGAAGGCGCGGCAAGCGGCCCGGTCACACGCACCGGAACGGTGATTCCCTTGAGATCGCCGAGCTCGCGTCCGCCCTGGCCCTTGCTGGTGCCTACGATCGATGTCTTCACCAGGTAATTGATGGTGTCCTGTCCAAGGTCGATCGCGCCCTCGCCGCCTACCCGCAGGAGCGGCGACTTCAATGCCAGGTCGTTGTTGTGCGCGACCCCGTTGCGGATATTGAACGTCGCCGTGAGCTCGGAAAAGTCGGTCTTCTGCGATTTGTCCGCGGCCTGGGTCTGCTCGCCCCTCAGCGTGCCGAGCTTGGCCTTCGCACTGCGAATCGAGCCGGCGATGTCGATGCCCTTCACCGCGCCGTCGTGGAGCTTCACCGCCGCGCTGCCATTCAACGCCCGCTTGAGTGCTGTGACAGTGTTGCCCTGAGACGTAACGTTCACGTTGACGTTGCCGCGTCCTTCGAGCGTGTCGTTGTTGGCAAGATCCCGCAGCAGGGGCCCGACGCTTACGCCGCTCAGGTTCTGCCGCACCGAGAAGGTGGGCGTGGCCGGCGCTGCGTTGATCGATACCGCGCCCGACAGCGACCCCTGATACAGGCTGGCCACCAGCGGGTTCACATCCACGCGCCCGTTGTTCGCCTTGATATCGAGGCGGACGTTGGCCGCCTTGAGGTTCTGCGCCTTGAGCGAACCGATGCGCACCGTGCCGTTCGCGCGCACGTTCCTCAACCCCGACAGGTCGAACGGCGGCTCGGCCTTCTTCGCACCGGCTGCGCCCGCGCCGCCGGCAGCAGGCTTGGGCGGCAGGTAGCGGTCGAGATCGAGCTGGTCGATGTCGAGGTCGAAGCCGATCGAGGGATGCGCGAGGTTCGCCACGTTGAGACGGGCCTTGATGGTGCTGTCGGCGACCTTGCCCGCAAGGTTGGCCTGCGCGTTGCCCTTGCCGGCATCGATATTGGCGCTGCCCGAGAGTTCCCCGCTCAGCGCCTTGCCGGGAAGGT
>Ga0209640_10000646_pt1 | contig 27471 bp, 20 predicted proteins | sample RifCSP10_1_FD_184018 | JGI IMG/M metagenome (GOLD analysis project Ga0209640, IMG submission 184018) | Soil microbial communities from Rifle, Colorado - Rifle CSP2_sed 10_1 (SPAdes) (version 2) | ecosystem: Environmental > Terrestrial > Deep subsurface > Rock core/Sediment | place: Rifle... | reverse complement strand
GAGCCGCAGGCGCCTGAGCCGATGGAGCAGGCGCCGGACACCGGAATTTACGAGGCGCCGCCGGCCCCGTTCGAGCCACCGGTCGCGCCGGTCGCGTTCGAACCCGCGCCGGCACCCGTGCAAGTCGAGCAGGCAGCGCCGCCGATCCCGATCGAAGAGGCACCGCCGCCGGTCCCGGTCGAGCCTCCTGCCCCGGCGCCGGAGGAGCGCGCAGCTCCTGAACCAGCCGGCGAGCCGCCCGACGCCGATCGCCACGAATACTGACGTCAGCAATGAACCTGGCGATCGTGGTGCAGCGGTACGGCGCCGACATCAGCGGCGGCGCGGAACTGCATGCCCGGTACATTGCGGAGCGGTTGTCGTCGCGGATCCGGGTCCGCGTGCTGACGACGTGCGCGCGCGACCACCTCACCTGGCGCAACGAGTTTCCGGCCGGCGCCGACGAGGTCAATGGCATCCCCGTCGAACGCTTCCGGGTTGCGCGCGAGCGCAGCATCCGCGACTTCGGCATCCGATCGCGCCGGGTGTTCACGCGTTTCCACTCGCTGCAGGAGGAGCTGGAGTGGCTGGACAGCGAGGGACCGGTGAGCCCGGGCCTCCTGTCACGGCTGCGGCGATCCGCCGGTGAGTTCGACTTCGTCGTCCTTTTCAGCGTCCGCTACCACCAGGCGTATCACGGCGCGCGAGCGGTCCCGGGCCGCGCGGTTCTCGTGCCGACGGCGGAGCGGGAACCGGCGCTGGCGCTGGCGATTTTCCAGCCGATCTTCCGCGGCGTCCGCGCGATCATGTACAACTCGCTCGAGGAGCGCGCCGCGATTCATGCCCTCGCAGGCAACGAGGACGTCCCGGGCGTCGTCGTCGGCGTCGGATCGATGATCCCGGCGTCCACCGATCCGGCGCGCGCACGGCAGGCGTTCGGGCTCTCGCGTCCGTTCCTGCTGTATGTCGGACGGATCGAGGAGAACAAGGGCTGTGCAGAGCTGTTCGACTACTTCCTGCGCTACCTCGAAAGCTCCCGCCGCGATCTGGATCTCGTGCTCATCGGGACGCCCGCGATGCCCATTCCCTCGCATCCGCGAATCCGCCATCTCGGGTTCGTGTCGGACCAGGACAAGTTCGACGTCCTCGCCGCCGCCGGCGCGCTCGTCATGCCCTCCTATTTCGAGAGCCTGTCGATGGTCGCGCTCGAAGCGTGGGCGCTCGGGCGGCCGGTGGTGGCCAACGGGAGATGCGATGTCCTGCAGGGGCAGTGTCTCCGAAGCAACGCCGGCCTCTATTACGAGAACGCGGGCGACTTCGCCGCGGCGCTCGATCGTGTGCTCAACGATGGCGGCCTGGCGGAGGCGATGGGGCGCAACGGCAGGGACTATTTCGCGCGTCATTACAGCTGGCCGGTGATCGAGCGAAAGTATCTCGAGATGTTCGAGCGGCTTGCGTCGGCGCCCGCGCACAGACGCATGGAACCGCTGCCCGGCTGGTTTGCGAGGCGTCGACCCACGGTGCCGGCGGCGCTGGACGTGCTGGCGAGCCTGCCCTCGGGACCAGCGCCCGCGAATCAGTCCATCCCAGAGGTGCCCGCATGAAGCTTGCGTTCGTGACGCCGCGCTACGGCGCCGACATCGCGAGCGGCGCGGAGCATGCGTGCCGGCTGCTTGCCGAGCAGGTCTGCGATCGCCACGACGTGGACGTACTGACGACGTGCGCGCGCGACCCGATGACGTGGAAGAACGAATCGGGGGAGGGCGCCGACCGTGTTCGCGGCGTACTCGTCCGGCGGTTCGCGGTCAACCAGCCGCACGACCCTGACGCGCTCGATCAGCTCACGGCCAGGCTCATCGCCGAGCCGCACAGCCTGACGGACGAACAGGAATGGGTCCGCCGGCTGGGACCCTCGTCGCCCGGCCTGATTGACTTCCTCAAGCGCCACAACCGCAACTACGACGCGGTCGTGTTCTTCTCGCTCTATCACGCGACGACGGTGCAGGGCATCGCGGCGGCGCCTGAGCGAGCCATCCTGTTTCCGCACCTGCAGATCGGACCCGTACTCCGCTTCGGGCTGTGGAGCGAGGTGGCCGGCTCGGCCCGGGCGATCGGCTTCACTTCAGCCGCCGAACGTCGTCTGACGCGCGGTTTCCTTCGGATCTTTCACAACGCCGACGAAGTCGTCGGGGTCGGCGTCGAGACGCCTGCGCAGCAGACGTATCCGCGCCACCAGCAGGATCCGGCCGACGACATCCAGGAGGACGAAGAAGGCGGCGGCGCCGACCAGCCTGACGCGCCCGAGTACCTGGCGGGCCGGGGTATCCCCTTCCGCCGCCGCCATCGCCTCTACGGATCGTTTGCGCTGTACGGCGGCCGCGTCGAGCCGGACAACGGGTGCGAGGAAATGCTGTCGTACTTCGACAGCTATGCCTCGACCGACGGCGACACGGCCCTCGTCCTCATGGGCGTCAAGATGATGAAGGTGCCCGAGGAGCCGTACATCCGCATGCCGGGCGTCCTGGCCGACCGCGAGCGGATGATCGCGTACGAGGCGGCGGAGGTGACGATTGCACCCGACCCGGGCGACCTGCTGGGCCTGTGTGTGCTCGAGAGCCTGGCGGTGGGGACGCCCGTCCTCGCCACCGCGCGAAATGAGGCGGCGGTGGAACACTGCCGCCGCGCGAATGCCGGCCTGTACTACGCCAACCGCGACGAGTTCGTCGAAGGCATGACGATGCTGATGACGAACTCCAGGCTGCGCGAGCGCCTGGGCCAGAACGGCCGCCAGTACATCCGCCAGAACCACCGCTGGGACGCGGTGCTCGGCCGCTTCGAACGATTGATCATGCGCGTCAAGAGAACCTGATCGTTTGCCCTGAAGTACGGAGGATTCATTGAGCGACCTTCAGGCATTGTCGCTGCTTCCATTCGTTCCAAGCGGGAAGAATTATGACGCCAGTCGCCGCCTGTTCGCCGACCTGGGTTTTGAAGAGACCTGGGAAAGCGACGGTTATGCGAGCTTCCAGAATGGTGAGGCGCAGTTCATTCTTCAGAAATTTGACGACGAGACCTTCGCCGGCAACTTCATGGTGAGGCTCAACGTGTGGGACCTCGACTCATGGTGGCAGGCCGTCTCGCAGAAAGAGCTCGAGAAGACATATCCGGGGTTTCGGATCAAGCCTCCAACCGATTTTTCCTGGGGCAGAGAGGTTCATTTCATTGACCCAGCTGGCGTCTGCTGGCACGTAGGTGAAAGCGCCGCTGAGACGACCCGCCGATAAAACCAGATGAGCGAACCGACACTGCAGGCCCAGATCGACGCAGCGAACGCATACGAGACCTTGATGGTGCCCGCACTGTTTGGCCAATGGGCTCCGAGGGTCTCGGACGCTGCGCAGGTGCGGCCGGGCCAGCGAGTCCTGGACGTGGCGTGCGGAACCGGCGTGCTGGCGCGCGAAGTGACGTCGCGCACAGGGCCAACGGGATTCGTGGCGGGACTGGATCCCAGTCCCGGCATGCTGGAAGTGGCCCGACGGCTCGCCCCTGAGGTCGAGTGGCGACAGGGCGTCGCCGAGGCGCTTCCGTTCTCCGATCAGTCCTTCGACGCAGTGGTCAGCCAATTTGGCCTGATGTTCTTCAACGATCGCCGCAAGGCCATACGCGAGGCGTTGCGCGTGCTGGCGCCGAAGGGTCGCCTGGTTGTCGCAGTCTGGGACTCTCTCGACAACATCCCGGCGTACGCAGCGGAGGTGGCGCTGCTCGAACGACTCGCGGGCCAGCAGGCGGCTGATGCCGTGCAGGCGCCGTTCGTACTTGGGCATCGGGACGATCTCGCCGCGTTGTTCCGAGATGCGGGACCCGCCGCCATTGAAGTGACGACCCACTCAGGCACGGCCCGTTTTCCCAGCATTCGGGTCATGGTCGAAGCGGACCTCAGGGGGTGGTTGCCTGTGATGGGAGTCGTGCTCCCGGAAGGGCACATCGCGCGGATACTCCAGGAAGCCGACGACGCCCTGAGACCCTATGTGACCACGGACAGAGGCATCGCTTTCGACTGCTCCACCCACATAGTCACTCTGACGAGGCCGTAGCGGGCGATGAGCGCCCATGAACCTTTGTGTCCTTGGTGGCTGGACCGTCTTCGTGACCTTCGTGGCCAGATCGTCTTCGCGGCCTTCGCGGCTTACTCGCGGGTGAGCTCGGTGGCCGGGAACGACTGGCGGCGCTGCGAGCCCGAACGCCGCTCGTCCCGTTCGTCGGCTGCCCCGTCCTTCTTGCGCCGGGGACCGATCTCGTAGCGCTTGATCATCTCGTTGAGCGTGGTGGGCTTGATCTTCAGCAGCTCCGCCGCCTTCTTCTGCACGCCGCCCGCCGCCTCCAGCGTCTCCTCGATCAGCCGCTTCTCGACGCTCGTGATCACGTCCTTGAACGAGATGCCTTCCGGCGGCACCACGAACCGCGGGATGTGGAACCTGGGAGACGACCTGACGTTGTCGGGGATGAGGTCGGCGTCGATCCGCGGCCCGGACGTCAGCACGACCGCCCGCTCGATGACGTTCTCGAGCTCGCGGACGTTGCCGGGCCAGTCGTACTCCATCAGCAGGTCGAGCGCCGCGGGCGTGAGCTCGAGACCCGGCTTGCGGTTCTCCTCGCTGTACTTCGCCAGGAAGTGGTGCGCGATGACCGGGATGTCGTCCTTCCGCTCGCGAAGCGGCGGCAGGTAGACGCTGATGACGTGCAGGCGGTAGAAGAGGTCCTCGCGGAAGCGGCCCTCCTCGACCATCTGCCGCAGGTCGCAGTTGGTGGCCGCGATGATGCGGACGTCTACCTTGATCGTCTCCATGCCGCCGAGCCGCATGAACTCGCGCTCCTGCATCACGCGCAGCAGCTTGGCCTGCGTCTCGAGCGGGATGTTGCCGATCTCGTCGAAAAAGATGCTCCCCTTGTCCGCGAGGTCGCACAGCCCCTTCTTCGGGTAGACGGCGCCGGTGAACGCCCCCTTCACGTGGCCGAAGAGCGTGGACTCCAGCAGGTCTGACGGCAGGTTGCCGGAATTCACCGTGACGAACGCGCGATCCGACCGCGACGAGTTGGAATGGATCGCCCGCGCCGCCAGCTCCTTGCCCGTGCCGCTCTCGCCCGTGATCAGGATGGTCGACCGGCTCGGCGCCGCCTGGATGATCAGGTCGAACACCTGCTTCATCCGCGAGCTCCGGCCGATGATGCCGGAGAAACTCTGCTGCTGCGCCTGCAGCGTCTGGCGCAGCGCCGTGTTTTCCGCCTTCAGCTGGCGGCGCTCCACGGCGTTCCGCACGACGACCAGCACTTCGTCGTTCTTGAACGGCTTGGTGACGTAGTCGAAGGCGCCGCGCTTCATGGCGGAGATCGCCGTCTCGACCGACGCAAACGCCGTGATCATCAGCACCGGCAGCTCGTCGTCGAGCTTCTTCAGCTCCTCGAGCGCGGCCAGGCCGTCCATGCCGGGCATCATCACGTCGACGATGGCCGCGTCGAACGGGACCGATTTCGCGAGCTCGATGCCCTCGGCCCCCGACGCGGCCAGACGCACGTGGTACCCCTCGCGCGTGAGCAGCGCGTCGAGGATCTCGCGCATGATCTCTTCGTCGTCGATGACCAGGATGGAGGCGTTGCGGCGCATGGCGTCCTGCTACGAGTGGGCGGCGCGCGCGGGCCGCTCCACGGGGACGGGCGGAAATTCAAGGACGAACCGGGTGCCCTGCCCGACCACGCTCTCGCAGTCGATGGCCCCGTGGTGCTCGCGCACGATGCCGTACGTGATGGACAGGCCGAGACCGGTGCCGTGCCCGATCGACTTCGTCGTGAAGAACGGATCGTAAATCCTGGCGAGGTACTCGCTGGGGATGCCGGACCCGGTGTCCGCCAGCTCCACGGCGGCCTTGCCGTCCTTGAGAGAGGTGGCCACCGACAGCCAGCCGCCCTTCGGCATGGCATCCTTCGCGTTCAGGAACAGGTTCAGGAAGACCTGCTGCAGCTTGTGCTCGAACCCGATGACCATCACGGGGTCGGCGGACAGCTCGCGGCGCACCGTGATGTGCTGCAGCTCGAACTGGTGCTCGAGCAGCGACAGCACGTCGGTGATCACCGCGTTGAGGTCCACGGGCGAGACGTCCCCCGCGGCCGCAGACGGAGGGCGCGACAGGTTCAGGAGCCCGTTGACGATCTTCGCGGCCCTGAACGTCTGGCGCTCGATCTTCTCGAGCAGCCGCGTCTTCGGGTCCTCGGGGTCGGCGCCCTCGAGCAGCATCTGCGTGAAGCTCGAGATCCCGGTCAGCGGCGTGTTCACCTCATGGGCCACGCCCGCGGCCAGCAGGCCGATCGACGCCATCTTCTCGGAGATCTGCAGCTGCTCCTCGAGCTCGACGCGCCTCGTGATGTCCTCGACGATCACGATGCTCCCCACCGCGGTCGCCGCCTCGTCGCCGGCCGCACGCAGCGGGACGACCGCCACGTTGACGATGATCGAGCGATTGCCGTCGCCGGCCCGCCGGGCCACGGGAATGCGCGAGAGCACGGCGCCTTCCGGCGAATCGCGGCGCGCGGCGCAGATCGCCTCCACGACCGGCGCGTCGAACACGTCCCGGAGCAGCCGCCCCACCGCCGACACGCGCGGCACGCCGTACAGCGCCTCCAGCGCCTTGTTCCACCAGACGATCCGGTCCCCCAGGTCGAGCACCAGCAGCCCGTCGTCCAGCGACTCGAGGATGTTCTCGTTGAAGGCGCGCAGCCGATCGAGCTCGGTGGCCTTGAGGTGCAGCTGACGGTACAGGCGCGCATTCTCGAGCGCGGTCGCGATCTGGCCGGCCACGGCCGACAGCAGCGCCGTGTCCTCGCTGTGGAGCGGCTCCCCGCTGTTCTTCCGCCCCAGTGCCAGCAGCGCGATCGTGCCCTCGTTCGACACACAGGGGATGAAGTAGTACAGCCCTTCGTCGCGCCAGAACTCGACGTCCTCGGCGGCGAAGCGGCCGGCGGCAATCGGGTCGTCCAGCGCCACGGTGTGGCCGGCGTCGAGCCGCTCGCCGATGCTGGATCCCCTCGGCAGCACGGGCGGCTGGCGATCGCCAAACCCCGAGGCGCGCACCGACGCGAAGTGCGGGGCGGTCTCGTCCGCCAGCATCAGGGCCATCCGGTTGACAAGGAGCGTTTCCATCACGCGCGACACGAGCCGGTCCGACAGGCGATTCAGGTCGAGGTCGGTATTGAGGTCGCGCGCAAAGCCGACGAGCGCGCGGCGATAGTCGTAGCGATCGCGATAGAACGCGCGATCGAGGGTGTTCTGGATGGCCTGCTTCACCGGCGGCGCCAGCACGAGCGCGATGGCCGTCACGGCGGCCGCAAGCACCCAGTTGCTGCCACGGGCGCCCGTCGCGAACACCCGGTCGAACGCCTCGAGCAGCGCGGCATACATCGCGATGACGGCGCCCACCGCCGCCGCATACACGAGGCCGCGCTTGACGATCACTTCGACGTCGAGCAGCCGGTAGCGCACGATCGCCGAGGCATACGCCAGCGGAATGAAGCTCAGGGGGACGGCAGAGAGCTGCATCAGGAGCGACGGCTCCACACCCATCGCCCACGGCAGCGCGTAGCCGAAGACGAAGGGCGCCACGCCGAGCAGCGTGCCCCACGCGATCCAGCGCAGCTGGCGGCGCGACGTGATCGACCGCACTTCAGCCAGCGCGCGCGACAGCGCGAAGAGGCCCCCCACGAAGCAGCCAATCAGGTACACGTAGTCCAGGCGATCGAGCGTGGCGATCACCCCCACGAACAGCGCCGCATTGTCGCTGCTGCGCGCCAGCGCAATCGCGCGGGCGACGCCGAGCAGCACGGCCGGAACGTAGATCAGGGGCACGAACAGGCGGCCCGCGCCCCCTGCGGCCCAGCGGCGGCTGCGCTCGGGAAAGACCAGCGCGAAGTGGAGGAAGAGCGCGGGCAGCAGCAGGAGCGACACCGCGTCGCCCCAGTAGAAGATCCAGTCGAGGCGATCGAGCCGGCCGCTGAACGAGAACGTGAACAGGCCGAAGAAAGCCACCGACAGCCAGAAGAAGTGGAGCGTGGCCGGGTCGCGCGGACGGCGCAGCCTCACGGCGCCCCCGACGAGCAGCGTGAAGACGCCGATGGACGCGAGCAGGAAATAAAAGGGACGCGTCCCATTCGGGATGGGGGCGACGTTGAGGTCCACGACTTCGCGCGCCCCGAGCCGCAGAACGGTGTACCGCGCGGTGGCGCCTGCCTGCGTCGCGTGCAGCGCCCTGACGACGTCGGCCACTTCCTGGATCGGCTGGTCGTCGATCGCCAGCAGCACGTCGCCGCGCGAGAGCCCGACCGCCGCCGCCGGCGTGCCTTCGGCAATGTCGGCGGCCACGACGCCCTCGGCATCCTGCACCCACAGCACGCCGTCTTCCGCCTCATGGAAGCTCGCCCGCGTCACGATGTTCGCCACGCCGAGACACAGCAGTGACGCGACGACGAGAATCGGCAGCCCGGGCCCGCTCCAGCGGGTCCAGATGGCAGCGTTGCCGAGTCTCGTCGAGGGTCCGGTCATGTGTGTGGGGCGGTGGCGCAGACGGTCGTGCACTCCCGCGAAGTCTCGCAAAAGAGCAAACGACATACCACGGTCCGCGGAACTATCCTCGTCGTAAGGCACTGATTTCAAACCACTTACATCTCAAACCGAACTCTCAAGCCCTTCTCGATCCAAACAAAAGGAGCGACCGTTCAACGAAATGGACGGCCGAAACGGCGACAGAAAAAGGCGAGCCTCACCGGAGACTCGCCCGAACGTGAAATCCTGCCGCGCTAGAAGCGAACGGTCACGCCGCCGACGACGCGCTTGGGGGAGCGCAGGACGAGCAGTTCGTCGTAGACGGAGGCGTCCAGCAGCTCGTCGCGGAACAGGCTCCGCACGGCCACCAGCATTTCCCACTGCGCGCCCGAGAAATTCAGGAACGGCAGCGACTGATTGACCTGCACGTCGAACCGGGCGCCCGCGCCAGGCGCGCCTGCGCCGGTGTCAGCCAGCTGCGAATTGATCTTGTAGATGGCGAACACGCGCGTCTCGGTGACCGGCAGCGTGCTTTCAACCGACGTCGTCAGGTCGTGGATCCGCTCCGTGCCGTCGCGCAGGATCGACATGGCAACGAGCGCCAGTGCCGCGGCGTCCGGCGAGCGCCGCATCCAGGTGGACTGGGCGTTGGTGTAATCCACCGACGCCCGCACTCGCGCCGGCATCGTCCGGCTGACGCTCACCCCCCAGCCCGTGGCCTCGACGTCACCTGCCGACGCGACGTAGTAGTGGCCCAGGCTGTTCGCGGCGGTCCCCGGCATGACGACCCCGAACAGCGTGACGATCTGGTCGTCGACGGTCTGCCGGAACGCGCGAACGCCTGTCACGAGGCCGCCCGCCCATTCGCGTTCGGCCGCGAGTTCGGCGTGCTCCATCTGCTGCGGCACGAACCCGCGCGCGGGCGCCAGCGGCGAGAACGTGCGCTCGGGCGGGAGCCACAGGCCGGTTGACGGCGGCACGAACTCCTCGGCGCCCGGGGCGGAAGCGCGCCTCGACACGGCCGCGCGAATCCTGAAGGTGTCGTTGACGATTGGCGTCAGCGTCACGCCCGCGCGCGGGCTGACGAGCGCCTGCCGCGCCAGGTAGTCGTAGCGCGCGTACTTCGCGCCGTAATGGACCGTGACTCTCGGCGAGATCGTCCACTCGTCGTAGCCGTACACGACGCCGACGTTGCGATCGCCTTCGGGCACGGCGGCGAGCGCATTGGCGTTGCCGCCAAGGTAGCTCTGCATGCCGTACGACAGGCCGGCCTCGTATCGATGCGCGGCAGGAGCGCGGCGATAGGAGCCGGCGACGATCCAGGACGACAGGTCGCCCTCCGTCATCGCGCCGCGCATCGCCCACTGTCCGCCCGCCGTCGGCGCCTCGAGCGCCAGGTACGCCACGCCACGCGGCATGGTTTCCATCGAGAACAGATCCTGCGGACGGTCGAAGGAGGTGCTCGTCAGCAGGTCGAAGTGGCCGTTCCACGGCACGTCAGTCAGGAGCGACGTCGCCAGCCGCGCGGGCGAACCGACCGCCCTGCCCAGGCCATCGAGCGAATCATCAAGGAAGGACCCGCCGGCGCCGGCGACATCGACCAGGCCGGCCGCGGCGTCCTTGAGCACGCTGCGCTTCAAGTGGCGCAGCCGCCACGCGACCTCTCCGTGGTCGTGCGTCTCCGTCTCGCCGTCCGCACCCGTGGCCGCACCCGCAGGTCCCACGCCGGCGGCCAGCACGGGCGCCGGCTCATCGCCGTCACCGCGGCGCGCCAGCACAATCGAGGCAACGGGCGCCGTGTCGCGATTGACCTGGATGAGCCGCGAAGGAGCCGGCACGTAGCCCTGGAGGTGCACGCGAAGAAGATAGGGCCCGTAGGGAAGGGTGCGGAAGAGGAACCGGCCGTCCGCATCCGACACGGCGTACGCCGTGGTGGAGCCGAGGGCCGACGCGACGGCGCCGGCGAGCGGCCTGCCCTGTTCATCAAGGACGATGCCGCGGAGCTCGGCGCGCGGCGCGGCCGCGATGTGCGCCACTGCGTGCGGCGCGCGCAGCTGGGCCGAGGCGGGCGCGGCCATTGCCGCCACACACATCACCGCCATCGGGAGCGACACGGTGAAGCGGTGGGTCATGGCAGCAGCGCCCTCCTTGCGGATCAGGCCTCGACCGTAAAATTGACGTTCTGCGTAAACGTCTTGCCCGAGAGCTTGTCGGTCACCTTGATCTCGAGCCGAAAGTCGCCCACGGGGAAGCTGGCCAGCGGCACCACCAGGCTGCCGGGCAGCTGGTGGCCGGCGGCGACGTCGAATTGCGGCGGCAGCGTCGACGCATTCAGCACCTGGGGCGCGGTCTTGTTGAAGTACTTCTCGCCTTCCGCCGTCTTCTGGTGGAAGTTGTACTCAATCTGCACGTCGGGCTTGCCGGCGTTCGCCTGCGTCCCATACACCCAGAACAGTACTTGTAGCTCGCCGCTCTTCTTGAGCTTCGAGTCGATCGACGGCACGACCCGCATGTTGCCGAACGTGTACGGATTCTCCTGCTGCTGCTCCGGCGTCAGCGGCGCCGTAATCTGCTCGACCGAGCCGAGCAACACGGAGCTCGTGGTGATGTCGGTCCCGGTGAAGTCCGGAACGGTGAGGCTCTGGCGCAGCATGCCCATCTTGGCGGGCGGCTGGTTGCGCTGCGGCTCGAGCGGGCTGCGCTCCTTCATGGTGAGGAACATCTCGTACTCGCCCGGCTTGAGCGCGATCGCGCGCGAAATCTTGCCCTCGCCGCGCAGGTCAATGAAGTTCACGTTGTCCCACGGGTACGTCGCAGGCGGAGGCGGCTGGTTGCGGTTCCGGTTGTTGGTGTTTTCGGCTGCCGGCGCAGGCGCCGGGGCGTTCTTGTTCACGACACGGATGTAGAGGGCCACGCCGGGCATCGGGAGCTTCGCGGCGTCGGCCACGATCGTGAATGGGATGTAGGTCGAGCCGTCCCCGCCTCTGAGGAAATGGTTGCCCTCCCAGCGCAGCGGGATGTCGGCGGGCGCAGGCTGCTTGCCGGCCGCCACCGCATCAACTGTCTGGACAAGCGCCTGGATGTCGCGCTGATCCGCCTGGCTGCGGCGCTCCTGGTCGCGACGATTTGGCTGTTGATTGTTCTGGGCGACAAGGACCGGCGCACTGGCCAGCGCGGCCACCGCAACGGCCAGCGAAATAACCCGACGAATCTGCATCATGCCACTCCGGAATGGGAGGACCCTGGACAGGGACATCCAAGAAACTGAATCGTCCGATCATAGGCACGATTCCGGGGCAAGTCAAACCACGAAAACGGCGCAAAATAGCGAGGTGGACCTCGACGATATCCTCGTCATCCTGCTCGCGGGCGGCGCGGGAGAACGGCTCTATCCACTGACAAAAGAACGGGCCAAGCCGGCGGTCTACTTCGGGGGCCCCTACCGCATCATCGACTTCACCCTGAGCAACTGCATCAACTCGGGGCTCCGGCACATCTACATCGCCACCCAGTACAAGTCACTGTCGCTCAACCGCCACATCCGCATGGGCTGGAACGTGGTTTCAGAGGAGCTCGGCGAATTCATCGAAATTCTCCCGCCGCAGAAGCGGGTCGGCGAGCACTGGTACCTCGGGACGGCGGACGCCGTCTTCCAGAACCTGTACTCCATCGCACGCGAAGCGCCGAGCCACGTCCTCGTGCTCGCCGGCGATCACGTGTACAAGATGGATTACTCGAAGATGCTGCGGTTTCACGTCGACCGGCGGGCCGACGCGACACTGGCCAGTCTCGAAGTGCCCATCGCGGACGGGTCGCGCTTCGGCGTCGTCTCGATCGACGACACCGACCGCGTGACGGGGTTCCAGGAAAAGCCGGCCAAGCCGGCGCCGACGCCGGGATCGCCCGACGCCGCGCTCGGCTCGATGGGCATTTACCTCTTCAAGGCCGACGTCCTGGTGCGCGCGCTCGAGGAAGACGCGGCACGGCCCGACAGCAACCACGACTTCGGCAGGAACATCATCCCGTCGCTCATCCAGACCGCGCCCGTCTACTGCTACCGGTTCTACGACGAGAACAAGAAAGCCGCGAAATACTGGCGCGACATCGGGACGCTCGACGCGTACTTCGACGCGAACATGGACCTCTGCCATGTCAACCCCGAGTTCAACCTCTACGATCCCGAGTGGCCGCTGCGCACCTACCAGCCGCAGGCGCCGCCCGCGAAGTTCGTCTTCGCGGAGCAGGGACGCCGCTGCGGACAGGCCGTCGACTCGGTCATTTCCGGCGGCTGCATCGTCTCGGGCAGCCGCATCACGGGCAGCATCCTCTGCCCCAACGTCCGCGTGCACAGCTTTTGCGAGATCGAGCAGGCGATCCTCATGCCGGGCGTTCGCGTTGGCCGGCATGCCCGCCTCAAGCGGGTCATCGTCGACCGCGACGTCCTGATTCCCCGCGGGGCGTTGATCGGCTACAACCGTGAGGAGGACCGCCGCCGCCACACCGTCACCGAAGGGGGCGTCGTCGTCGTCACCGCCGAAGACGAGCCGCTGATTGGGCCGATCAGCGAAGACGCGCTGCGCGTCGAAGCCGACGCCGATAGAGGGAGTCCCGCAGAGGCATGAACATCACCCGCATTCACGGCCGCGAGATTCTCGACTCGCGCGGCAACCCCACGGTTGAAGTCGACCTGTGGGCCGGCGAGGCGTTCGGCCGCGCCGCGGTGCCGTCGGGCGCCTCGACCGGCGAGCGTGAAGCGCTGGAGCTGCGCGATGGCGACAAGGGCCGGTATCTCGGCAAGGGCGTGCGAAGGGCGGTCGCGAACGTCAACGGCGAGATCGCGTCGGCGCTTCAGGGCCGTCCGCTCGATCAGCGCGCGATCGACACTCAGCTGCTGGAGCTCGATGGCACCCCGACCAAGAGCCGGCTGGGCGCGAACGCGCTGCTCGGTGTGTCGATGGCCGCTGCCCGGGCTGGCGCCGCTGCGGCGCGGCACCCGCTGTACGTCCATCTGGCCGCCTTGAGCCGCCGCTCCGCCGACGATGGGTTCCTGCTGCCGGTGCCGATGATGAACATCCTGAACGGCGGCGCGCATGCCGACAGCAGCGTCGATTTCCAGGAGTTCATGGTGATGCCCGCGGGCGTCCCGACGTTCGCGGAAGCGCTGCGCGCCGGCGCCGAAATCTTTCACGCGCTCCGCGCGATCCTCAAGAAGAAGGGGCACTCAACGGGCGTCGGCGACGAGGGCGGGTTTGCCCCCAACCTCAAGTCCAACCGCGAGGCGCTCGACATCGTCCTCGAAGCGGTGGGCCAGGCCGGGCTTCGCGCCGGACAGGACGTGTTCCTGGCGCTCGACCCCGCCGCGAGCGAGCTGTGGGACGGCGGGCGCTACGTCTTCAAGAAGTCGGGCGAGCCGGCGAGGACGCCGGCGCAGATGGTCGAGATGTACGCCGACTGGGTCAGGCAGTATCCGATTATCTCGATCGAAGACGGCCTCGCGGAAGGCGACTGGGACGGATGGAAGGCGCTGACGCGCGAGCTCGGGCTTCGGGTCCAGATCGTGGGTGACGACGTGTTCGTGACCAACCCGGCGATCCTGAAGAAAGGGATCGCGGATGGCGTCGCAAACGCGATCCTCGTGAAGCTGAACCAGATTGGCACCGTGTCGGAAACACTCGACGCGATTTCGATGGCGCGCCACGCCAATTACGCGACGATCATTTCCCACCGCTCGGGCGAGACCGAGGACAGCACGATTGCCGATCTCGCGGTCGGCACCTGCGCCGGCCAGATCAAGACCGGGTCGGCGAGCCGCAGCGATCGGACAGCCAAGTACAACCAGCTGCTCCGGATCGAGGAGGAACTCGGCTCGAACGGTGCGTATGCAGGCGCTGCCGCGATTCCCCAGCTGGCGATTCGTCAATCCGTGAAATCGTAATCGCAAATCGCAAATGCTCAGACTCGTCCTTCTTCGCCACGGCGAGAGCACGTGGAACCGCGAAAATCGATTCACGGGCTGGACCGACGTCGACCTGAGCGACAAGGGCCGCGACGAAGCCCGCGACGCCGGCCGGCTGATGGCGGCGGAAAAGTTCGAGTTCGACGTCGCCTACACATCGGTCCTCAAGCGCGCCATCCGCACGCTGTGGATGGCGCTCGACGAAATGGACCTGATGTGGATCCCCGTGCACAAATCATGGCGCCTGAACGAGCGGCATTACGGCGCGCTGCAGGGGCTCAACAAGGCCGAGACCGCGGCGCAGCACGGCGAGGCGCAGGTGAAGATCTGGCGCCGCAGCTACGACATCCCGCCGCCCGCGCTCACCCCGGACGATCCGCGCCATCCCTCGCGCGATCGCCGCTACAGCGGGCTGACGAGCGCGGAATTGCCGCTGACGGAATCGCTGAAGGACACAGTCGCGCGGTTTCTGCCCTACTGGCACGAGTCGATCGCGCCCGACATCCGCGCTGGGCGGAAGGTGCTGATCGCCGCGCACGGGAACAGCCTGCGCGCGCTGGTCAAGTATCTCGACAACGTGCCGGACGACGAGATCGTCGAACTCAACATCCCGACCGGAATCCCGCTCGTCTACCTCCTGAACGACGATCTCGAGCCGCTGCAGAAGTTCTACCTGGGCGATCCAGAGGCGGCGAAAGCCGCCGCCGCCGCGGTCGCGAACCAGGGAAAAACCAGGTAGCCGGACACCTTCAGGTGTCCGGCGCGTACGTGAAAAGGGCCGGCGGTGAAGCCGGCCCCGAGGGAACCAGGAACGTCGAACTCAGAACTCAGAACGTAGAACTCAGAGAGGCGGCCGCTATTCCACCGCCTCTTTCGCTTCATCCGCACCGATGCGCAGCGACCGGAGGAACCGGCGGTCGTTGGCGGTGAGGTCGAAGGATCGCCGCGCGGGCAGCAGCCGCGCCGGCGTCGTGATTTTTGTGACTGCGCTTCCGCTGGTGCGGTTCACGAAGCCCACGACGGCCTCGAGCGTCACACGCATGTCGAAACCGGCCTCCCGCGCCTTGGCTCGGCAGGCTTCCACTTGGGCATTCTCGGCTACGGCAGCGGCGATCGCGTCGGCCAGCTCTTTCGCGAACCGGTTGACGACGTCATCCATTCCTGTTCCTCCTCACCCGCCGCCGGGCCGGGATCCGGGGGCGTTTCCCGATCCGAACCTGCGCGACCGGGGAGATCGGCAGGGATCGGGCGCCAAAGGTTTCAAATACAGGGGTTTAGCCTTCCACGAAGACTATCGGCATTGTAGAGGCACGGCCTGAGGGTGTCAACAAACCGGCGCTATTTCGCCAATTTTCGGCATGGAACAGACGACCTGCCTGCCCCGATCGGAGGGGTAGAATCCTCGGACGAGGATGTCCACGCGCCCCGAGACACGCGCATTCGCGGCGCCGGACGATCTCGTCCATCCCGACATCGAGCGCGACATCGGCACGCCCGGCACTTTCCCTTTCACGCGCGGCGTGCAGCCCGACATGTACCGCGGCCGTCCCTGGACGATGCGGCAGTACGCGGGCTTTGCGACGGCCGCCGAATCGAATGCGCGGTTTCGCTACCTGCTCGATCACGGCGTCACCGGCCTGAGCGTCGCGTTCGACCTGCCCACCCAGATCGGCTACGACTCGGATCATCCGCTCGCGGCCGGCGAAGTGGGGCGCGTCGGCGTCGCGATCGACTCCATCGAGGACATGGACACGCTTCTCGGCGGGATCCCGCTCGATCGCGTGTCCACGTCGATGACGATCAACGCCACCGCCATCATCCTGCTCGCGCTGTACGCAGCGGTGGCGCGGCGCCAGGGGATCGCGCTGCCGTCGCTGGCGGGCACGCTGCAGAACGACATCCTCAAGGAGTACGTCGCCCGCGGCACCTACATCTATCCCCCGCGCCCGTCCCTTCGCATTGTCACCGACGTGATGGCGTTCTGCGCGCGCGAGATGCCGATGTGGAACACGATCTCCATCAGCGGCTACCACATTCGCGAAGCGGGGTCGACGGCGTCGCAGGAAGTGGCGTTCACGCTCGCGCACGGGATGGCATACGTGCAGGCGGCGATTGACGCCGGCCTCGACGTGAATGCCTTCGGCCAGCGGCTCTCGTTCTTCTTCAACGCGCACAACCATTTCCTGGAGGAAATCGCGAAGTTCCGCGCGGCGCGGCGGATGTGGGCGCACATAATGCGGGACGGGTTCGGCGCCACGAACGCGCGCGCGCAGCAGCTGCGTTTCCACACACAGACGGCCGGCAGTACGCTCACGGCCCGGCAGCCCGACAACAACATCGTCCGCGTGGCGCTGCAGGCGCTCGCGGCTGTCCTCGGCGGTACGCAGTCGCTGCACTGCAACGGCCGCGACGAGGCGCTCGGGCTGCCGACCGAGGAGAGCGCCACGATCGCTTTGCGGACGCAGCAGATCCTGCTACATGAGACCGGCGTCGCGAACACGGTCGATCCCGTGGCCGGGTCGTACACCGTGGAGACGCTCACGAACCGCATCGAACAGGACGCGCGAGCCCTGCTCGACCGGATCGCCGCGGCCGGCGGCGTCCTGGCGGCCGTGGAAGGCGGCTATATCCAGCAGCAAATCCAGGAAGCGGCCTATCGCACGCAGCAGGCGATCGACGCCGGCGAGGAGGTCGTGGTCGGCGTGAACCGTTTTCAGCAGGACGATCAAAGCCCAAATCCCAAAGCCCAAATCCCAAGCCTCACGCCGTTTCGAATCGACCCTGAACTGGAGCGGCGGCAGATTGAGCGCCTTCGCGCCCTGCGGGCCGGCCGCAGCCACGACACGTGGCAGGCGGCCCTCGCGCGGGTCGAAGCGGCCGCGCAGGACGGGTCGAACCTCGTCCCGCCGATCATGGCGGCCGTCGAAGCGCTCGCCACCCTCGGCGAGATTGCCGACGCCCTGCGACGCGTCTTTGGCGAGTACCACGATGCTTCTTGACGTCCAGCACCTGACCGTCGTCTTCGAGGGCGCGCAGTCGCGCGTCACCGCCGTGGACGACGTCAGCTTTCAGATTGCTCCGGGCGAAACGCTCGGCCTGGTCGGCGAATCCGGCAGCGGAAAGTCCGTGACGGCCTTCTCGATCCTGCGCCTGCTTCAACCGCCCGGCCGGATCACCGCCGGCCGCATCATGTTCGAAGGGCGCGACCTGCTCGCTCTGGCGGAGCGCGAGATGCGGCACATCCGCGGCGCGCGCATCTCGCTGATCTTCCAGGAGCCCATGACCGCGCTGAACCCGGTGATGCGCGTGGGCGACCAGATTGCCGAGGCGCTGACCGTGCACGGCAAGGCGGGCGCGAGCGAAGCCCGCGAACGCGCGGTCGCGCTGCTCGACGCGGTGCACATTCCCGACGCCGGGCGCCGGGTGCGCGACTACCCCCATCAACTGTCGGGCGGCATGCGGCAGCGGGTGATGATCGCGATCGCGCTGGCCTGCCACCCGGCGCTTCTAATCGCCGATGAGCCGACGACCGCGCTCGACGTCACGATTCAGGCGCAGGTGCTCGATCTCCTGCGCGAGCTGCGCGCGCAGTACAACCTGGCGCTTCTCCTCATCACGCACGACTTCGGCGTCATCGCCGAAATGGCCGACCGGGTCGCCGTGATGTACCGCGGCGCGATCGTCGAGCAGGGCCCGGTCCGGCAGATTCTGAGAACACCCACCCACGACTACACGCGCGGCCTGCTGGCGGCGGTTCCCGGCACAGGCGGACCTTCAGGTCCGCCGATCCGCTGATGGCGCCGATCCTGGAGGTCCGCCACCTCGTGAAGCACTTCGTCCGCAAGCAGGGCCTGCTGCGGGCGCCCGCCGTGGTCAAGGCGGTGGACGACGTGAGTTTTTCGGTGGATGAGGGCGAGATGTTCGGGCTCGTCGGCGAGTCGGGCAGCGGCAAGAGCACGACCGGCCGGTGCATCCTGCGGCTCGTGGAGCCGACGTCCGGCGACGTGCTTTTTCGCGGCGAACACGTCCTGGAGTTCTCACGCGCGCGGATGCGGCAGGCGCGCCGCGACATGCAGATCGTGTTTCAGGATCCGTACTCGTCGCTCAATCCCAGGATGAAGGCGGGAGACATCGTGGAGGAACCGCTGATCATCCACAAGCTGGGCACGAAGAAAGAGCGGCGCGGCCGCGTGGCGGATCTGTTCACGCTCGTGGGGCTCGACACCAGCCATCTCACCCGCTATCCGCATGAATTCAGCGGCGGTCAGCGCCAGCGGATCGGGATTGCCCGCGCGCTGGCGCTGAACCCGGCGCTCATCATCGCGGACGAAGCCGTGTCGGCGCTCGACGTCTCCATCCAGGCGCAGGTCGTGCGGCTGATGCTGGAGCTCAAGGAGCGGTTGAAGCTCACGTATCTGTTCATCGCGCACGATTTGCGGCTCGTCGAACACATCTGCAACCGCGTCGCCGTGATGTACCTGGGGCGGATCGTCGAGCTCGGCGACACGCGCGCGCTGTTTGCCAACCCGACGCATCCCTATACCCGTGCGCTGCTCAGCGCCGTGCCCGTGCTCGACCCGGATACGCCGCGCCAGCGGATCACGCTCGACCCCGCGTCCTTCAACCACGAGGCGCCGCTGAAGCAGGTCGGCGACGCGCACTGGGCGTCCGTGTAACACTCGAACCTGCGTGGGCCCCGAATTTCTGCGCACGTACCGCCTGGTCTGGATCGCCCTCGTGTTCTGGGCGCTCGCGGGAACTCTGTACGCAGGACGCCGTGCCGTCTTCGGCGACAGGCCTGCCGCCATCCACGTCAGGTGGGCCCCAGCGGTGGATGCTGCGCGGCGGCAGCAGCTCGAACGGCAGTACGGCCTGACCGTGCCCGAGCCGACGGAAGGCCGGACCTTCGCGTACGCGCTGACGGACCTGTCGCTTGCGAACATCAGGGCGCTCGTCAGCGACCCGGAGGTCGAAGATACGCACGAGATCAATCGAACCGCCTACCGCGTCGGGTTCTTTTCGCCGCGGCTGCCCTATCCCACGGCGTATCCCTCGATTCCAAGAGCACTCGATGCGCTCGCGCTGCTCTGTCTCTTCCTGGGCGCGGCGTGGACGGCGGTGCGTGGCGGCGCCCCGCGGCTGGCGCGGTGGATTGGCGGGCGTATTCCGGACGCCTCACCTGAAGCGGTGGCGCTCTTCCGGATCGTGTTCGGCGTATTGCTCCTGATCATCGTGCTGCGAAGGCCGGTCGTCGCGGCCTGGGCCGCCGAACCCTCCAACGTGATTTCGCCCGCGCAGCACGCGTTGCTGCAGCTGTTCGTCTACGCGCCGTGGATGGTGGACGGCCTCCGCTGGTGGCTGGCGTTCTGGGGCGGCCTCTTCATCGCCGGCGTATTCGCCCGCGTCGCCTTTGCGTGCCTCACCGCGGGCGTCTTCGCATGGGCGCTGCTCTACACCACCACCACGACGTATCACACCGTCAGCTCCCTGCTGCTGGCGCTCCTCGTCCTGCAGTGGTCGCGCTGGAGCGATGCCTGGAGCGTCGACGCGTGGAGGCGCGGGCAGGACGCGCAGCGGGCGGCACCGAAGGCATACGGCTACACGGTCTGGGTGCCCGGGATGGTGCTGGGCGTCGTCTTTGCCGCAGCCGCCGTGGCCAAGCTTCGCGACAGCGGCGTCGCCTGGATCCTGAACGGCACCGTGAAGTACCACTTCCTTTCGGACTCGATCCAGGCGATGGTTGATTGGGGCCTCTGGATCGGGCGGCACCAATGGCTGTCGGTCCTGCTTTCGTTTGGCGCCATCGCCATCGAAGCGCTCGTCATCGTTGCCGTGTTGATGGGCGCGTATCGCTATCGCCTGGTGGCCGGAGCCGCCGCGCTCGGCCTCCTGCTCGGCTTCACGCTGCTGCAGGGGCTTTTCTGGCCCGCGTGGTGGTTGCTGCTGTTGTCCTTCCTGCCGTGGCACGCCATATACGGTCCGGCTAAAGCCGGACACTACGTACCGGGAGGTCGCGTCCGTGTAACGGAAGGTAGTCTCCGCGTACCGGAACGTAGTGTCGTACCGGAACGTAGTGTCCGCCTTCAGGCGGACCCGTTTCCGCGGGCGCAAGTATTCGTCGTGATGGCACTAATAGCGCTGCAACTCGGCGTGTCGCTCCTGAAGCTCGAGGTGTCGCCGCTCCTGTCCACGTACGACATGTACGCGACAACGTACGGCAGCCCGGCGGAGTACGAGCAGAAGGCGGGGCAGTCCTACTGGGTCGTCGGCGTGGACGGGGAGGCGCAGGCCCACCGGTGCCGCATCACGCGCGCCGAGGCCGACACGTTTGCGGGGACCGCGACCGCCGACCCGCGTGCCACGGGATCACTGATGCGGCGCTGCTTCGATCCGTCGCTCGACATCCGGAAGGTGTCGCTCGAGGCCACGAGGGTGCACATCGACTGGACGCGGTGGGAGCGGCTCGACGAGCCTATACGCGTGCCGCTGACGGGCGCGATCCCGCTGGAGTGACGTCCTTTTCCACCTGCCCGTCCTTCAGGTGAATGATGCGCCGCGCAAAAGCGGCGACGTCCGCTTCGTGCGTCACGAGCACGATCGTGTTGCCCGCCTCGTACAGCCGCTGAAACAAGGCCATGATCTCAGCGCCCGTCTTCGAATCGAGGTTACCGGTCGGTTCGTCGGCGAGCAGCAGCGACGGGTTGTTGACGAGCGCCCGCGCAATGGCGACGCGCTGCCGCTGGCCCCCCGAGAGCTCGTTCGGACGGTGCGTCATGCGCGGCAGCAGGTCGACTTTCTCGAGCGCGGTGCGTGCCCTCGTCTCGCGATCCCGTGCCGGCACGCCGGCGTAGATCAGCGGCAGCTCGACGTTCTGCAGCGCGGACGCGCGCGGCAGGAGGTTGAAGGTCTGGAAGACGAACCCGATCTCCTCGTTGCGAATCCGCGCCAGCTCGTTGTCGTTCATGTCGCTGACGCGCTTGCCGTTCAGGAGATAGTTCCCCCTGGACGGCGTGTCCAGGCATCCGATCAGGTTCATCAGCGTCGACTTGCCTGAACCCGACGGCCCCATGATCGCCACGTACTCGCCGCGCTCGATCGAGACCGACACGCCGCGCAGCGCATGGATTTCCTCCTCGCCCATGACGTATGTCTTCCACAGGTCATTGGTCTCGATGAGCGACATGTCTACAGGCCGGACGCGAGGCGCGCGAGGAACGCTTTCACCTGGGCGGGCGCGTCGGTTGGAACGTGCGCCGACCAGGTCCGGGTGTTCACCGGGACGACAACCACCTTGAGGCCGGGGGGCATGGGCTTCCTGCGCTGTTCGTTGATCGCGCGCCCCAGCTCGCCGGCCGGAGCGACCGTCGGCCCCATGATGAACAGGCACGCCTCGCGCTGATCGTCTTTCCTCAAGCGCAGGGCCAGGCCCCAGCTCTCCTGCACCGCGCCCGCGTCGACCTGATCGACGACGCGCGCCAGCAGGCGCGGCGGCACGGTGCGGCTGAGGAAACCGCCTTTCGGCGGCGCGCACATGACGTCGAACCCCGGAATCGGGGTTTCCTCGCACTGGCCGAATTCCTGCTGGAGCGCGTGACGGAACCGCTGGACCGCCGCCTTGCGCATGACGTCGGTCGTGCCCACGCGGCCCGACGACGCGGTGGACGGCCGGCCCGGGCCGGGGTCAGCTGTCTGAGGACGACGTTCCGCCGGCCACTCGGCGCGTTCCGCCCGCGGCGGCGGGTGGGGCGGCGGCTGCGAGGCCGCAGCCCGAATCACCTCGACCTGACCCGCCTTCAGATGCGCGTCGTAATCGGCGCGGAGCGATTCATCACTGAGGGTCTTGTAGGCCTGTGTGAGTTCGGCCGCTTTGACAGCCGCGATCTCCTGGAACTCGCGTCCGAGGTGCTGAACCTTGTCGGGATGGTACTTGGCTATCTCGCGGCGGAACGCGCGCTTGATCTCGTCGGCTGGCGCCGTGGGCACGACGTCCAGCATTTCGTAATAACTCGCCACTGATCCAGCAGTGTATCTCCTACTTCTTGTTCTTGAACTCGGCGACGTTGCTGGCGGCTGGGAGCTCGCGGCCGGCGCGGGCGGGTTCGATCTTTTTCGATCCGCGTTTGGCCGGTTTCGTCACGGTGCTCTTTGCGCAGAACGGACAGAACTTCCATTCCGCCTTGACGGGCTTTCCGCAGTGCGGACACCCTCCGCCGACGTGCTGCCCGCAGTTCGGACAAGCGGTGAAATCGGCGGCAACCGACTCGCCGCACGCCGGGCACCGCGCCTGCATGTGGCGCACTTCGGTGACGACGCGGAGCAGCTCCTGCGGCGTCGTCACGCCCGCCTTGACCTTCAGCAGGCCGTCCTCGCCGAGCGAGATCATGCCCGACGCGAGCGCCGCATCCCTGATCCGCGCTTCCGCGCCCACCTGCGCGATGGTGCGCCGCAGCTCGTCGGTGACCAGCATGATCTCGTAGATGCCCACGCGGCCGCGGTACCCGGTCTGGTTGCAGTGATCGCAGCCAACCGCGCGGTAGAACGTCAGCGTCGCCGCCTCGGCTTCGCCGATGTTCATCGCCCGCAGCGTGTCGGCCTCGGGCGTGTAGGGCCGCTTGCACTCGGCACAGAGGCGCCGGACGAGCCGCTGCGCGATCACGCCAACCAGGGCCGACGCGCTGACGTACGGCTCGATGCCGATGTCGGTCAACCGCGTCACGCTCGACGGCGCATCGTCGGTATGGAGCGTCGACAGGACGAGGTGGCCGGTCTGCGCCGCCTGCATCGCAATCCGGGCCGTCTCCTGGTCGCGGATCTCGCCGAGGAGCACGACGTCGGGATCCTGCCGCAGGATGGAACGCAGCGCGCTGGCGAAGGTCAGGTTGATCTTCGTGTTGATCTGCGTCTGGTTCACGCCGGGAATCTGGTACTCGACCGGGTCCTCGATCGTGATGATGTTCGTGCGTTCCGAGCGGACGGCGGCGAGCGCGGAGCACAGCGTCGTCGTCTTGCCCGAGCCGGTCGGGCCCACGACGAGGATCATCCCGTGTTGATGGCGCAGGAAGTACCGGATGTGCTCCATCGCGGCGCTCGAGAAGCCGAGATCCTCGAGCGGCGGCACGCCCTTGCGATGGTCGAGGACGCGAAGCACCACCTTCTCGCCGAAGATCGTCCGCAGCGTCGAGACGCGCAGGTCGATCTCCTGTCCTTCCTCGGTCGTGGCGCGGATGCGGCCGTCCTGCGGCAGCCGCTTCTCGGCAATGTCGAGCCCCGCCATGATCTTGATGCGGGCGACCACCCCCTCGTGGACCCACTTCGGCAGGTCCATGACCTCTTTCAACAGGCCGTCGAGCCGCTGCCGGACGACGACGTCGCCTTCGGTGGGCTCGATGTGAATGTCGCTCGCGCGGCTCTTCAGCGCACTCTTGATGACGAGCTCGACCATGTCGATGATCGGCGCCGTCTCGGGCGTCGGGGCCTTGCTGGCGGCCGTCTGATCGAAGACATCCTCGTCGGCCTTGGTGATGCCGAACCTGATCCCGGAGCCCTCATCGGTCGCCGCCGCACCTCCGGGCGCGGCCGCCTCGCCCGGACGCTGACGTCCCTCGATGCCTCCCTGGGGCGCGACGCGCACGAGCGCCTTGTCCGGGTACCAGCGGTTGATCGCCTCGACGATCTCGTCGCGCGTGGCGACCACCTGCTTGATCCGGTAGCCGGTCTGGAACTCGAGGTCCTGCACCAGCGTGAAGAGCAGCGGGTCCGACATCGCCACCGTGAGCATGTTCTTCTCGACGGCGACCGCAATGCAGTTGCGCTTGAGCGCGACCTCTTTCGGAATCAGGATGACGGCATTGGTGTCGGGCGGGTGCTCGGCGAGATCGACGTACGAGAATCCGAGCTGGTAGGCGAGCGCCTTCGCAATCTGGCGTTCCGTCGCCAGGTTCATCCGGATGAGGACGGACCCGAGCCGCTCGCCGGACCGCTTGTGCTCGACAAGCGCCGACTGCAGGTCCGCTTCGGTGATGATCCCCGCCTGGCGGAGACACTCACCGATCATCGTACGCACGAATACACTCCGAAAATCGTCACTCGACCCCAGATCGCGTTTCGGCCGGTCGGGCGACTCGCGGTAGTCGACAGGCGAATTTTGTAAGCGGGTGACGGGACCGGGCTACGGCGCAAGCCGGTAATGTTAACGTAAATCCGCAATCCCTGATCAGTCCTGGACTACCATCTTCCCTGATGGCGGAAGCGTCCCGGGCTGGCCGCGATGACGTACAGGACGTCGTCGAACTGCGCACGCAGCTCGGGCGCTCCCTCCAGGGACGCGCCGAGACGATCGTCAGGGACACCATTTCCGTGTGCCTCTTCGCGGGGATGGATCGCGTCGCCACCGATGACCGCGCGAAACTCGTCGGCCTGGTCTTCCAGCTGCTGGCGGGCGCCGTGCGCGAAGGCGCGCTCGACTCGCGCACGGCGGTCGTGGCGGAGCTGGGACAGCTCCTGACCGACAAGGGGATCGATGCCCGCATGGTGTTTAACGTCGTGTACCTCACCGAGCGAACAGCGCTGGACGAGGTGGCGGGAGACGACTCGTTCGGCGCCACGTCCCAGCCGTGGCCGGTCGTCGCGCAGATGGTGCGCCGCGCGTCCTTTGACGTGTGCAGCGCGTTCACCGAATACATCACGAACGAGATCGCGCCTGCCGCCATCGTCGACCCGCTGACCACGCTGCATACGCGGTCGGTCTTCGTCGCGGCGCTCGAAAAGGAGATCCAGCGGGCCGAGCGGTTCGGGCATCCCTTCGCCATCATCCTGTTCGACGTCGACAACCTCGCCGAGATCAACGCCACGCACGGCTACGGCTCCGGCGACCGCATTCTCGAGCGCATCGGCATCACCATCCGGAACTATTTCCGCGAGACGGACTGGGTGGCGCGGACCTCGGGCGACGCATTTGCCGTCCTCCTTCCCGAAATCCAGCGCGTCAATGCCGAGCGCCTGGCCGATCGCGTTCGGAATGTGGTCCGCGAACGGCTGCAGCTCCACGATCACCGATCGGATAAGCAGATCGCGGTGACTGTGTCGGCAGGCGTGCTGATCGCCGAGTCGGTGGACAAGAGCGTCAGGGCCGACCAGATGATGATCGAAGTCAAGGAGGCGGTGGACCGGGCGAAACAGGCCGGACGCAACCGCATTCAGAGCGCTGACGTCGTCATCGGACGCAGCGTGGCGCCGACGCGCGCCGGAATTTCGATGGACTGAAGCACGGCAGTCTTTCTACTCAACAACGCCGAACTGCTTCACGTCTTCCGGGGCTTCCTTCAGTACGACAGGTCCCTCCCCTTGAACCTGTCGCCGAATCAATTCGACGATCTCAGGGTTGGCCAGCGTTGTCACGTCACCGGTGTCCATCGAATTCGAGATGGCCGCGAGGACACGGCGCATGATCTTGCCCGACCGGGTCTTCGGCAGGTCGGGTACGATGTGCACCGACTTCGGCCGCGCGATCTTGCCGATCACGGTCTCGATAGTAGTGACGATCTGGTGCTGAACCCGATCCCCGTCCGAGACTCCCGGCTTGAGGGAGATATACACGGCAGGCACCCGGCCTTTGATCTCGTCAACGACGGGAACGACCGCCGCCTCCGCCACTTCCGGCACCGTGAGACACGCCGACTCCAGTTCCTTGGTCCCAAGCCGGTGTCCCGCGACGTTGATCACATCGTCGACGCGACCGAGGATCCGAAAGTACCCATCCGCAGCAAGCACCGCTCCGTCCGCTGCAAAGTACGGCCAGTCCCGCCAGTCCGTGCTCTCCTCGTTCTTGCAGTATTTGCGGTAGTACTGGCTGACAAAGCGTTCGCTGTCTCCCCAGATGGTCTGCATGATGCCGGGCCAGGGATTTCGAATGCAGATGTTGCCCGCTCTTCCGGAGCCGGCCGGGATCTCACTGGCATTCTCGTCGTAAATGACCGGAAAGATCCCGAGCGCCGGTGGACCCGCGCTCCCGGGCTTCATGAGATCAAGAGCCGGCTTCGTGGTGCACAGGAAACCGCCATTTTCCGTCTGCCACCAGGTGTCGACGATGACCGCTTCGCGCTTGCCGACGACGTCGTAATACCACCGCCACGTCTCAGGCTCGATTGGCTCGCCGACCGTTGTCATGTGCTTGAAGTGGTAGTCGTATTTCCCGGGCTCGTCCGGCCCGGCTTTCCTGAGCATGCGGATCGCCGTCGGAGACGTATGGAAAATGTTGACGTCCAGCTTTTCGGCAACTCGCCACGGCCGCCCCGGATCGGGCCAGGTTGGAACGCCCTCGTAGAGGACACTCGTCGCCGCCAGGGCGAGGGGCCCGTACACGATGTATGAATGACCGGTAATCCAGCCGATGTCAGCCATGCACCAGTAGACGTCCTCCGGATGAATGTCCTGGTAGTACTTCGACGTTCCCGTCACGTACGCGAGATAGCCCCCGGTGCGGTGCTGGCAACCTTTCGGCTTGCCGGTTGTGCCGCTGGTGTACATGAGGAAAAGCGGATCTTCGGCATCCATCGAAACCGGATCGACCTTCACGCCGCGGAAGTTCTTCAAGACGTCATTCATGAAGTAGTCGCGGCCTTGCACCATGGGCGTCGTCGAAAAGTACTGCCCGTGATGCCGCCGCCACACGAGGACCTTTTCGACCGTGGTGCCCTCGGTTCCCGCGGCTTCAAGCGCGATGTCCGCGCTCGATTTGTGATCGATTAACTTGCCGTTCCGGTAATAGGCGTCTGCGTACACCATCACGCGGCTTCCGGAGTCAGCGGCGCGGAGCCCCGCGGCCTCGCCGCTGAATCCCCCGAACACGACGGAATGGACGATCCCGAGCCGCGCGCACGCCAACATCGTGATCGGCAGCTCAGGAATCATGGGCATGTGAATGGTGACGCGGTCGATCACGAAGTTGGCG
>Ga0209640_10000645_pt1 | contig 27487 bp, 18 predicted proteins | sample RifCSP10_1_FD_184018 | JGI IMG/M metagenome (GOLD analysis project Ga0209640, IMG submission 184018) | Soil microbial communities from Rifle, Colorado - Rifle CSP2_sed 10_1 (SPAdes) (version 2) | ecosystem: Environmental > Terrestrial > Deep subsurface > Rock core/Sediment | place: Rifle... | reverse complement strand
AGCTCCGTGGGGCCCGCCGTCAGAGCCGCGCCGCCTGCGGCGCCGCCCGTCGCTTTCAACGCGTTCGTGAAGATCGGCGCCGACGACAAGGTCACCGTCATCGTGAAGCACCTCGACAAGGGCCAAGGCGTGACGACGGGTCTCTCGACGATCGTCGCCGAGGAGCTCGACGCGGCCTGGTCGCAGATGGCGTGGGAGTTCGCGCCGGCCGATACGGCGCGCTACGCGAACTTGGCGCTGGGTCTGCAAGGCACGGGCGGCTCGAGCTCGATCTCGAACTCGTGGATGCAGTATCGCCAGGCCGCGGCCGCCGCGCGCGCGATGCTCGTGCAAGCCGCGGCCGAGCGCTTCGGCGTCGCCGCGGACTCGATCACGGTCGCCGACGGGATCCTGCGCGAGCCCGGCGGCCGCTCGGCCACCTTCGGCGAGCTTGCCGAAGCGGCGGGTGCGGTGACGCCGCCGGCCGAGCCCGCGCTCAAGGATCCGACGAGCTTCAAGCTCATCGGCACGCACGTGCCGCGTCTCGACAGCGTCGCCAAGACGGACGGCACGGCGCTCTACACGATCGACGTGACGCGCCCCGGTATGCTCACGGCCGTCGTGGCGCATGCGCCGAAGTTCGGCGCGAAGGTCGCGTCGTTCGACGCGAGCCGGGCGCGCGCGGTGCCGGGCGTCGTCGACGTCGTGCAAATACCGACGGGCGTCGCCGTGCTCGCGGAGGGCTTCTGGCCCGCGCTCAAGGGCCGCGAAGCGCTCGCCGTCACCTGGGACGAGAGCGGCGCCGAGAAGCGCGGCACGGCGGAGCTCATCGAGCAGTACACGGCGCTCGCGGGCACGCCCGGCTTGGTCGCGCACAACGACGGCGACGCCGTCGGCGCGCTCGCCGGAGCGGCAAAGCGCATCGACGCCGATTTCGTGTTCCCGTATCTCGCGCACGCGAGCATGGAGCCCATGAACTGCGTCGTGGAGCTCAAGCCCGGCGAATGCGAGATCTGGACGGGCTCGCAATTCCAGACGTTCGACCAGACGACAGCCGCGCAAATCGCGGGCGTCGCGCCCGAGCAAGTCAAGATCAACACGTTATTCGCGGGCGGCAGCTTCGGCCGCCGTGCGGTACCCGATAGCGATTACATCGCGGAAGCCGTGACGATTGCGAAGGCGATCGACGGCCGCGCGCCCGTGAAGCTCCAGTGGTCGCGCGAGGACGACATGCGTGCTGGAAAGTATCGGCCGCTGCACTTCCATCGCGTGAGCGGCGGCATCGACGCAAACGGTGACATCGTCGCGTGGAGTCAGCGCGTCGTGGGCCAATCGATCGTCAAAGGCACGGCGCTCGAGTCGTTCCTCGTGCGCGAGGGCATCGACGCAAGCTCCGTCGAAGGCGCCGGCACGCCCTACGCGATTCCGAACCTGCGCGTCGAGGTGCATCACCCCGACGTCGGCGTGCCCGTGCTGTGGTGGCGCTCGGTCGGCCACACGCACACGGCGTTCGCGACGGAAGTGTTCCTCGACGAGCTCGCGGCGGCCGCGGGCAAGGACCCCGTCGAGCAGCGACGCGCGCTGCTCAAGGATCATCCGCGCCATCTCGGTGTGCTGAATCTCGCGGCCGAGAAAGCGGGCTGGGGCACGCCATTGCCTGCTGGTCGCGGACGGGGCATCGCCGTGCACGAGTCGTTCGGCAGCTTCGTCGCGGAAGTCGCCGAGGTCACGGTCGGCTCCGATGGCACGTTCTCTGTCGACCGCGTCGTCTGCGCCGTCGACTGTGGCATCGCGGTCAACCCCGACGTCGTGCGCGCGCAGATGGAAGGCGGCATCGGCTACGGCTTGAGCGCGGCGCTCCGCGAGGAGATCACGCTTGCGGACGGCGCCGTGGAACAATCGAATTTCACAGACTACATGCCGCTCCGGATCAGCGACATGCCGGTCGTCGAGGTGCATGTGGTGCCGTCGACCGCGCCGCCGAGCGGCGTCGGCGAGCCGGGCTTGCCGCCGCTCGCACCCGCCGTCGCGAACGCGATCCGTGCGGTCACGGGTAAGCCAATCCGACGATTGCCGCTCGGTGAGCGCATGCCCGTGTGACTTGGCCGCAGAGTCGCGACGCGAGGAATTCGAGTCGGCGCGCGGTCAAGGGCGCACGGCGCAGTCCGGCGCCTCGCGTCAGGCCGGCCGCGGCGTCCTAGGCGTGGTGCGTGGCTGCCTGCAGCTTCGGAGGGCCGAACTTCTCGTGCCCTTCGAGCTTCCCGACGCGGCACAGGAGCCCGCGCAGCTGATAGGTGCCCATCTGCGGGTCGAACGGACCGCGGTTGTCCGTCAGCAGGTTCGCGTTCGACTCCCAAATGCCGTAGTCCGGGCCCTTCCTCTCGGGGAACCACCAGCCGTGCTCGCAGTGGATGACGCGCGGATCGATCTTGGTCGTCACCTTCGCCTTCTGCTTGATGCGGCCGCGGCGCGTCTCGATCCACATCCAGTCACCGTCCGCGATGCCGAGCGGCGCAGCCGTATCCGGGTGAATCTCGGCGAGCGGCTCCGGGTGGCCTTTGCGGCAAAGCGGAAGCTGCCGATGCTCCGAGTTGAAAAAGGTCGGAATCCGTCCACCGGTCGTCAGCACCAGAGGATACTCTTCCGCGACCTCGGGGGTGGAGAGCGGGCTTTCCGGCGGTTCCTCATAGTAGGGCAGCGGCGCGTAGCCCATCTTTTCGAGACGCGTGGAATAGAGCTCGAGCTTGCCGGTCGGCGTCTTGAAACCTTGTGTCTCGTACTTGCGGTACTTCTGCGGGACATGGATCCAGCCTTGCTCCGTCAGGCCTTTGAAGTCGACTTTCTGGCCGCCGTTCTTGAGCATGTTATCGAGCACTTCCTCGACCGACTCCGTGCAGACCGGCAGCTTCATGCGCCGCGCGAGCAGAACGAAGATTTCCTCGTCCGACTTGCATTCTCCCATTCGCACGACTTGCTGGTTGCTCATGACCACGTTGCCCGCAATCGTCGGCAGGGCGCAGATCTGGTTGAGCTCGGGCCAGGACGCGGCGGGCAGCACGATGTCGGCGAGCTCGGCCGTCGGCGTCATGAAGAGATCGGCGCAGACCATGAAATCGAGCTTCATGAGAGCCTGATAGACCAGATTCGTGTTCGCATACGTCGTCAGCGTGTTGTTTCCGAACACGAGAAACGCACGGACCCGATAAGGCTCGCCGTAAAGCATCGCATCGATCAGCGACGGAATGTGACAGGCCGGAAGGTCCGCGCCTTCGCCGCAGAGCATCTTGTACTTGTCGTAGCCTAGCCTCTTCTTCTCGACTTCCGGATCCAGATTCTCGATGAGGCTCGGGAATTTGCCGGCGCCATGCATGCCGAAGATCCAGCCGCCGGGCACGTCGATGTTGCCCGTGATCGCCGGGATCATCGACAGCGCGCGGATCGTCTGAATCGTGTTCGGCGTATGCTCGATCGCGCAGCCCCACTCGAGCATTGCCGGCTTGACGGTCGCGAAGAGGCGCGCCGCCGCACGGATCTTGTCCGCCGGCACCCAGGTAATGGGCTCCGCCCACTCCGGCGTGAACTTGTGGACGTGCTCGGCGAGCTCTTTGAACCCGTGCGTGTACTTCTCGCAGAAGTCGTGATCGTAGAGGTCCTCCTCGATGATGACGTTCAAGAATGCGAGCCCGAGCGCATCGTCGGTGCCGGGCCGAAGCTGCAGCCAGATCTCGGACTTCCTTGCGCAGACCGTCTCGCGCGGATCGATCGTGATGATGCGGGGCTTCGCGAGCAACGACTCCCGGACACTGAACCGCGTCTCGCCGTCGGGGCCTGAATGCGGGGGGTTGTGTCCCCAGTACATGATGAGCTTAGGCGGCGTGCCTCCCGTGAAGTCGCAGACCGGCAGGTCGCCCATCGTCTGGATGCAGGTGTTGACGCGCGGGTGGAAGCACTGCGCGAAACCCGGCTCGCACCAGTTCGGCGTCCCGAGCGCGTTGCCGAAGCGCGATACCCAACGAATGTGATGGCGGCCCGTGCCCGTGCCCATCGCGATCGACTCGGGTCCGGTCTCCGCGCGGATCTTCAAAACCTTCTCGGAGATCTCGTCGAGCGCCTCGTCCCACGAGATGCGCTCCCACTTTCCGGAACCGCGCGGCCCGATGCGACGCTGCGGGAATTTCAGGCGGTCCGGGTGATAAACGAGCTCCGTGGTCGCCGCGCCGATCGGACAGAGGTAGCCGTGATTCAGCGGACCTTCGGGATCTCCTTCGACCTTGATGAGCTCACCGTCCTTGACGTGCATGAGCGTGCTGCAACCGCCGTGGCAGCTGCGGCAGACGCTCTTCAGAACCCGTACGTTTCCCGGTACCTCTGCGTCCCGAGGTGAAAGTCTTGCGCTCACGGTCCCTTCCCCTAAATACCGCTCCAGCGTTGATTCTGCGAGCTTATCAGAACCTTCCGGCGCTAGCGATTAATCCGCGAAACCGCAACCTCCGCGCCGCTCAGCCGTGCGCCAGGCGACCGCGGCACAACGGAAAAAAGCGGCCGGGCCGAGAGCACGGCGCACATTGTTAAAGAAATCTCCGATCCATGAATGAGCGTCGATCGCGGAACTCTACGAAGGCGAGTGAATGAAAGTGTACTCACCGAGTTGCGCCTCGCCTTTCTCGCGCACGTCGATGACGCGCATCCGCATCGTGAACGCCGGCATCGCCTTGAGCCACGCTGCCGACGGAATCACGAGCACCTCGCCGGCTTCCGCATCGAACGGCACGTCGGTGAGGCGCACCTCCGGCTCACCGCCGCCGACCACCTGCACGACGTCGAGTCGCTGCACGCCGGCAAGCGGTGCGCGGATGCGCGAGATGACGGCGTCGTCCTCCGCGCGGATAGTGCAGTTCACGCTGCCGCCGGACTCGACGCCGTATTCGCGCAGGCGCAGCCGGCCTCCTTCATCGCCTCGACGAAGCGCGGAGCAACCACTAGGCTCACCCTGCCGCCTCCCAACGCCGCACGCACGCCCGCGCGGCGAGCGCGACGAGCTGCTCGAGCCGCTGCGAGCAGTGCGCGCACGCGAGGAGGTGCTCCTCGAGCGTCGCCTCGTTCTTGTCCGGCACCTCGCCCAGCCAGTAGGCGACGAGGGTCTCGAAACCGATCGGGCTCTGGCATGTCACGGTCCGTCCTCCCCCGTGCCCATGCAGTCGCGCAGACGCACCAGCGCGCGGTGCCGGATCACGCGCACGTTGCCGCCGCTGATCGCGAGTTCCGCGTCCACCTCGTCCACTCCCTTGTCGGCGAAGAAGGTCTGCACCACCACCGAGCGCTCGCGCTCGGAGAGCGCTTCCAGGCATCCGGCGAGGCGGTCGGGGTCGAGCGCCGGCGGCTCCGGCACTTCCAAGGCCTCCGCCGCGCCGCCCCAGGTCTCGAGCAGCGCCTCGCGGCGCCGCGTCCCGCGCCGCATCTCGAGCACCGTCATGGGGCACGTGCCGAGCACGAACGAGGCGATCCTCGTGGGCTCGCGCACCTTCCCGGCACGCAGGCGCTCGAGCGTCTTGAGGAGCACCTGCTGTACGAGGTCCGCCGCCGTCTGCCGGTCACGCAGGTGGCGCAGGCCATAGAGCCGCACGCGCGGGCCGAGCCGCCGGTAAAGCTCTGTTTCGGCTGCCGAATCGGGCGCGGCGCCGGCCTCGGCAATCCGGCGGGCGAGCGCGCCGTCGTCGAGCGCGGCGAGATGGGATTCCTGAGGCACGGGCGAAGCATAGCGATCATATCCAAGGATGTGTAACGACCCGCCGCCTCGTTACACATCCCCGGCATGACCAACCCGCATCACAACTTGAGAGGAGAACCCATGATCACGAACAGCGCGAGCGGCACCAACGTCCACGAGATCGCCTCCGGCATCTACCGCATCAACACGCCCGTCGAGATCGCGGGCGGGATGGGCTTCAACTTCAACCAGTACCTGGTCGCCGACGACGAGCCGCTTCTCTTCCACACCGGCCCGCGGCACCTGTTTTCGCTCACCGCCGAGGCGATCGGCAAGGTCCTGCCCGTCGAAGAGCTGCGCTACATCGCCTTCTCGCACTACGAGGCCGACGAGTGCGGCTCGCTGAACGACTTCCTCGCCGTCGCGCGTTCCGCCGTTCCCGTTTGCAGCCAGGCGGCGGCGATGGTGTCCGTGGACGACGTCGCCGCGCGCCCGGCGCGGGCGCTGGCCGACGGCGAGGTGCTCCGCACTGGCCGTCACGCCTTCAAGTGGCTCGACACGCCGCACGTGCCACACGGGTGGGAGTGCGGCTTCATGATGGAGCTTAAGACCCGCCACGCTCCTCTGCGGCGACCTCTTCACGCAGGGCGGCTCCGGCACCGTGGCGCTCACCGAGGGCGACATCCTCGGCCCGAGCAAAGCCTTCCGCCGGGCGATGGACTACTACGCGCATGGGCCGCAGACCGGCGCGACCCTCGAGCGCCTCGCCCGCGAAGAGCCCCAGGTCCTCGCCTGCATGCATGGAAGCGCTTGGCGAGGCGACGGCGCCTCCCTCCTTCGCGCCCTAGGCCGCTCCCTCACCGCCCCGGCTGGCATGGCCGGCGTCGCATAGCCGGACGCAAGGCTCAACAACCCGCGGATTGTTAAACTCGGACGGTTACGCCAGTACGTAAACCCGGTGGCCGACGATGCAACACGATTTCAGCGACAGGTATTTTCTGGTCACCGGCGCAGGCCGCGGCCTCGGTCGACATCTCGCCCGGCACCTCGCGGGTTTCGGCGCCACGGTTGCCGCGGTTGATATCGACGGCGCGAGCTGCCGCAGCACCGTGGCGGATATCGTGAAGGCCGGCGGCAAGGCCGTCGCTTACGAGGCCGACATCGCGCGCCGCGACACGTTCCGGCATGTCGCTCGCGATTTCGCGGACCACGGCGGACGCATCGATGCGATCGTCAACAACGCCATGATCCTGCATTACTGCCCCGTGCAGGACGTCGAGACCGAGCGCCTCGGCGCGATGCTCGACGTCGGCATCAAGGCGCTGTTCTGGTCGGCGCAGACGCTGCTCGAGCACTACGACCCCGAGCGCGGAGCCAGCTTGATCAATATGGCGTCGCCGGTCGCCGTGCGCGGCTATCCCGGCACTTCGGTTTACAGCACCGTCAAGGGTGCCGTCGTGTCCTTCACGCGAGTCATGGCGGCGGAGCTCGGTCCGAAGAGGATACGCGTCAATGCCGTCTCCCCGGCATCGGTGCCGACGCCGGGCGGGATGGGGCTCAACACGCCGGAGGAATACGCCAAGCGCGCCGCGCGGATTCCGCTGCGCCGGAACGGCACCGAAGAGGACAACTCGAACGCCATCGCGTTCCTGTTGAGCGACGACGCGAGCTTCGTCAACGGCGAAATCTTCAACGTCGACGGCGGCGTCGCGGCCTGCGCTTAGGCCTCGTCATAGCTCGCAGCGGTAGAAGGCGTCGATGAGACGGGCCGCCCGCGGCCCGTTCGTGCCGACGGCGTGCATCTTGTTGCAGGCGTACGAAAAGCCCATGTCGGCATCGGGATCGCAGAAGCCGATCGAGCCGCCGATGCCGTGATGGCCGAAGCTCCGCATGTTCGGGCCCATGTAGACGGCTTCCGGAGTATTCAGCAGGAGGCCCAAGGCTTGGTGGTACGGCCGGTCCTGCAGCGCTTCGGTCTGGTGGTGCTGCTCGGTGATCATCGCTTCGATCTGCCGCTTGCTCATGATCGTGACGCCGTCGAGGCTCCCGCCGCTGCCGAGCGCGCCGTAGATTCTAGCGACGCCGCGCGCGTTGCCATGGCCGCTGCCGCTCGCGATCTCTACCGTGCGCCACTCGGGCTTATTGAGCGTCACGGCCCAAGGCTCGGCCGGGTTCTGTTTGAACGCGAGCGCCTTGAGCGACGTCCGGTCGGCGCCATCCTTCGCGGCGAAGAGCTGCGCATCCATGTTGGGCATGACCTCGGCGACGTGCGCCTGCTCCGCTTCGGTCATCCCGCCGATGTAGTACTCGGCATCGAGCGGCGTGCTCACTTCCTCGCGCAGGAACGGGCCGACGGTCTTGCCGGTCACGCGGCGCATGATCTCGCCGAGCAGAAAGCCCTGATGATGAACGTGATAGGCCGCCTTCGTGCCGATCTCCCACAGCGGCTCCTGCTCCTCGAGCGCTTTCACCATCGCTTCACGATCGAACATCGCGCCCGGCCAGAGCGGATTCGTCGTCAGCACGGGCACGGCCGCCGTGTGGTCGAGAAAGTGCCGCACGAGCGTCTTTTCCTTGCCGTTTCGGCCGTACTCGGGCCAGTACTCGATTACGCGGGCGTTCGGATCGACGAGCCCGCGATCGATGAGCATGTTGAAGCAGATGGCGGTGATCCCTTTGGCGACCGACATCATGCAAACCGTCGTCGGCGCATCCCACGGCACGCGCATGGCGCGATCGCGCCAGCCGCCCCAGACGTCGACGACCGTGCGTCCATCGAGCACGATGGAGCAAGCGGCGCCGACCTCGTCCTCGACTTTGAAGTTCTCGACGAACGCGTCGACGACGGCGCGGAACTCGGGTGCGTAAGATCCGGCGAGGTGAAACGTCGCGCCGCGCGCCTCGATCTGCGTACTGAGGTCCACGAGATTTTCTCGCTATACTGGTCGCTTGAGCGGCTGCGAACATAGCAGCTAACGAGCGCGGGCGACAACGCTCGTTACGGGCGACAACAACACGAGCTTTTGGACCGGCCTGCTTGAGCAGCACGACACCTTCATTCGATCGCAACTTCGATTATATCGTCGTCGGCGCCGGGACAGCCGGATGCGTCCTTGCGGCCCGCTTGTCGGAGGACGCCCAAAATCACGTCTGTCTCATCGAAGCCGGCGGCTCGGAGCGCCACCCGTTCATCACGATTCCGGCCGCCGTCGGTGCCGCGATCATGAGCCCCAAATTCGGCTGGGGCCTTTCGACGGTACCGCAGCAGCATCTCGATGGCCGGCGAGTGCCCCTGCCCCGCGGCCGCGTGATCGGCGGCTCCGGATCGATCAACGGCATGGCCTACTTCCGTGGGCCGGCCAGGGATTTCGACGACTGGGCGGCGATGGGCAATCCCGGCTGGTCGTATGCGGATCTCTTGCCGTATTTCCTGCGCTCCGAGCACAACCCCGAATATGCGGGCTCGCCGTACCACGCGACGGGCGGCCCGATGGGCGTGAGCTTTCCGACGAGCCGCAACCGCCTCTGCGATGCGTTCAACGCGAGCATGGCGTCGCTCGGGTACGCGGAGCTTCCCGACTTCAACGTTCCGGATCCGAACGGCTACGGCTATCGACAAGGCACGATCTGGAAAGGACGCCGCGTCTCGACGGCGAGCGCGTATCTCGAGCCCGCGATGACCCGGCGGAATCTCGAGGTGCTGACGGAGACCCGAGCGCGACGCGTTCTGCTCGACGGCAAACGTGCCGTCGGCGTCGAAGCAGAGGCGCCGGACGGGATCAAGCGGCTCCGGGCGCGTAAGGAGGTCGTGGTCAGCGCCGGCACTTTTCATTCGCCGCACTTGTTGCTCCACTCAGGAATCGGCGACGAGCGGGATCTCGAGTCCTGGGGCGTCACGCCCATGCATCACTTGCCTGCCGTCGGCCGGCACCTCAAAGATCATCCCGCGGCGCCGATCGCGATGGAGACGGACGATCCCACGTCGTATGGCCATTCATGGAAAGCTCTACCGCGTAACGTCCTGCAATGCCTTCAGTACCTCGTAACCCGCAGAGGTCCCTTGGCGAGCAACCTTTTCGAAACTAATGCCTACATCCGAACGCTGCCTGACTCCGACCGCCCCGACTTGCAGATCGTGTTTCAGCCGGCGCGTCGGAACACGCGCCCGTTCCCGATTCCTTTGGGACACGGCTTTGCGATCGTCATCGTGTGTCTTTATCCGAAGAGCGAGGGACGCGTGAGCCTCGCAGGCCCCGACCCGCTCGCCGAGCCGCTCATCGATCCGGCGCTCGGCAGCGACAAGACCGATCTAGCGACGCTGCTTCGGGGCCTCAAGATGGCGCGAACGATATTCGCGCACGAGAGCTTCAAGCCGTACCGCGCCCGCGAGGTGTTGCCCGGCGCCACGGTCTCGACCCATGAGCAATGGCTCGAGCACATCAGGCGAACTCTCGTGACCGTGCACCATCCGGCCTCGACATGCCGCATGGGGCCGGCAGGCGACAACGTCGTCGACCACGAGCTCAAGGTGCACGGGCTCGAGCGACTCAGGGTCGCCGATGCCTCGATCTACCCGCGCCTCGTGGGCGCGAACACGAATGCGAGCATTGTGGCGATCGCGGAGAAGGCGTCCGATATGATCTTAGGAAAGCCGGCGCCGGCGCCGATCACACCGACAACTTGAACGAGCGGAACGAGCACGAACGGGGGGAACGATGTCCATCGAAACCATGCGCACCTGGAAGATCGGCGACGTCGAGATCACGCGCATCGTCGAGGTCAACAATTGGGAAGACGACATCACGATGCTCTTGCCGGACGCGACGCCGCAAACCGTGCTCGCGTATCCGTGGCTGCAGCCGCATTACGCGACACCGCAAGGCAAGATGATCATTTCCTTCCAGTGCTTCGTGATGCGCACGCACGAGCATCGAATCATGCTCGACACCTGCATCGGCTCGGATCGGCAGCGCGAATTCGCTATCTTCACGAACATGCGGAGCGATTTCCTCGACGACTTGGACCACGCGGGGTTCCGGCCGGACGAGATCGATTTCGTGCTGTGCACGCATCTGCATTTCGATCACGTCGGGTGGAACACGCGGCTCGTCGACGGCAAGTGGGTGCCGACGTTCCCCAATGCCCGCTATCTATTCGGGCGCCGGGAATACGAGCACTGGACGATGCTCAAGGAAACGCACGGCTACCACGATCTCAATCACATGTACGACGCCGTGCAGCCGGTCGTCGATGCCGGGCTCGTCGACCTCATCGGGCCGGACCATGCGATCTGCCCGGAGCTCAAGCTCCATCCCACGCCGGGCCACACGCCGGGCCACGTCAGCATCGCGATCGAGTCGCGGGGTATGCGCGCGATCGTCACGGGCGACATGATGCACAACCCGATCCAGCTCGAGCGTCCGGACGATACCGCACGTTTCGACATGGATCAGGCCATGGCGCGGCGGACGCGCCTCAAGTTCATCGACGATCTCGCGAATTCCGACGTCTTGGTCATCGGCAGCCATTTCAGCGACCCCACGGGCGGCTGGATCGTCCGCGACAAGCGCGGTTGCCGCCTAGCGCAGCAGCCGGCCGCCAAACAGTAGGTCTGGTCTGTTTCGGAGTTATAGTGCCGGCTTCCCGGGGGAGACCGCCATGCGAAGCTCATTGATCATCGTTGTCCTGCTTTTCTCCGTCGTAGCGGGTTGCGGCGGCGATACGCCCTCCGGTGCGAGCACCGCGGCGAACGCGCCGCCCGCCAACGCCGAGCCGCAAGCCGTCGCGGCGGGCGACTGGCCGGCCTACAATCGCACGCTCGCGGGCGACCGTTTCTCGCCGCTCGACGAGATCAACCGCGGCAACGTCGGAGAGCTCAAGGCCGTCTGCACCTACACGTTGCCGGAAGTGACGGCGCTCCAGACCGGGCCGATCGTGATCGCAGGCTCAATGTACTTCACGACCGACACTCGCTCGTACGCGATCGATGCGGCCACTTGCGCCGAAAAGTGGCAAGTCGAGCGGCCCGGCGAGCGCCGTTCACCGCTGGGCGTGCATCGGGGCTTCGCCTACCTCGACGGGCGGCTCTTCAGGGGCACCTCGGACGCGCACGTACTGGCGCTCGACGCGACCGACGGTCATACGATCTGGGACCGCAAAATCGACGACGATGCTCCGGGCGTCTCGATGCCGATGGCGCCGATCGCCGCGAACGGACTCGTGTTCATCGGCCACGCGGGCGGCGATCAAACGGCCGTCACGGGGCACGTCTACGCGTTCGACGCAGAAGACGGCCGCGTCGTTTGGCGTTTCGACGTCGTGCCGGACGACCCGGCCGTGCGCGCGACCTGGCCGAATGCGGACCGGTACCCGATCACGGGCGGTGCGTTCTGGACCTCGTTCACGCTCGATGTGGAGCGCGGCGTGCTGTACGTGCCGGCCGGCAATCCGGCGCCGGATTTCGACGTCGAGGCGCGCGGCGGCGACAATCTCTACACGAACTCGATCATCGCGCTCGACGCCGCGACGGGGCGCATGCAGGGCTACCACCAGATCGTAAAGCGCGACAACCACGACTGGGACGTGAGCAGCCCGCCCGCACTCGCGACGACGCGCGCGGGCCGCGCGGTCGTCGCTTCGGCCAACAAGGACGGTTTGCTCTCGGTGCTCGATCGCGCGGCGCTCGCGTCGGATACGCCGCCGGCGGATCTGTCGGCTCGGCTGCCGATCCTTTATCAGGTGCCGACCACGACGCGCGAGAACGTCGACGTGCCGCTGTCGCGGACCGAGCCAGTGCGTTTTTGTCCCGGCATCCAGGGCGGCAGCGAATGGAATGGCGCGGCGTTCCATCCGCGGCTGAACACGCTATTCACGGGCACCGTCGATTGGTGCGCAACGGTGCAGCTGCAACAGGAAATCAGCGTGCCGGAGCCGGGCGTGATCTGGTTCGGCTCGAAGCCCGGCGATATTCAGGGGCCGCCGACGGAGGCCAAGGGTTGGCTCACGGCCTTCGATGCCGATACCGGTGCGGTGCGGTGGAAATTCGAAGCTTCCGCCCCTGTGGTCGCGGCCGTCACACCGACCGCCGGTGGCCTCGTCTTCAGTGCCGATTTGAAAGGCGGGCTGCGCGCATTCGACGCCGAGACGGGCGCGGTGCTCTGGCAGCTCGATACCGGCCAGTCGATCGGCGGTGGCATCGTGAGCTATGGCGTCGGCGGCCGCCAGCGGATCGCGCTCGCGTCGGGCATGAAGTCGCCGATCTGGCCCGGTGCCGCGGAGCAAAGCCGGATTCAGGTGTTCGGCTTGCCATAGGCGACAGCGGGCCGATTATTCGGTGCTTCTCCCTCGGCGCGCGCTGTGCTGCCACTTAGCTCGTCGCGAGCTCGACGACGGCGTCCGGGCGGACCCAACTTAAGCCGCCTTTCGATACTCCGCGGCGCGCTGCCCCGGAGCCGCTCCCACTTTGCGCGGCGCGGTCTCTTTGAGAAAGAGCGCCGCGACGCCCGCGCAGAACGCGCAAACGCCAACGACGATCACGGGAGCGGCGAGGCTTGTTCGGTCCGCGAGCCAGCCGGCCGCAGGTGGTATGGCGGCGCCGCCGACGAGCTCGCCGATGCAAACGACGAGCCCCATGGAGCTCGCGGCGAGCGATCGGGACACGGTCTCGCCCGGCACGACGCCCATGAACAACGGAAAAGAACCCGTGCCGCTCCAGCCGATGAAAAGCAGCACGCCCAACATCCATAGCGGACCGTTGAAATAGAGCGCCGCGAGCGACGTCACCATCCCTAGGAAGCAGAAGAGGATGATCGCGGGCTTGCGGCCGACGCGGTCCGACCAAGCGGGCACGAGAAAGCCGCTGAACAAAGTCGCGAGGCCGGTCACTCCCACGAGCCCGCCGGCTTGCTCCGCGGTGAAGCCGCGATAGTTCTGGAAGAAGATCGGCAAGAAGACTAGAGCAACGAGGAACCAAGCCACCATGAAGATCGAGACCACACAACAGACTCGGATGTTGTGCGCCTTGAGCATGGCGAGCGCACCGAGCCCGACGGTGTGCGCCGGCCCTGCGCTTGCGGCGGTATCGCGCGCCGGCTCCTTTAAATAGAGCCAGACGAGCAACGCACAGATCAGGCCTGGAATGCCCGTGAGGAAAAACGTCGCGCGCCACTCGAAGAACTCAGCGAGCCGTGGAATCAGGAAACCGGACACCATCGTGCCGAGCAGTGCCGCGAATACGTTCTGCATGATGCCGGCATTGAGGCCGCGCCGATTCGGCGAGGACTCTACGTTCATGATGGAGAGGCAAACCGGCAGGAACGGCCCTTCGGCGATGCCCATGACGACTCGAGCAAGGAGGAGGGCCACGAAGGACGTGGCGAGACCCGAGAACGCCGAGCACAGCGAGAAAAGAATGATCGACCCCAGCACGAAGGGCTTCCGCACGCCGACGCGATCGGACCAGGCACCGACGAAGTAGGCCGACAGTGCCCAGGCCAACGACAAGCCCGAGCTGAGCCATCCCAATTGCGCGCCGCTGAGCTCGAGCTCGGCGACGATGTCCGCGGCGAGGAAGTTGATCGTGTTCCGATCGAAAAACACGAGACCGAAGCTCGTGCCGAGCAACAGCAGGATGCCGTTCTCGTAGGTAAGCCAGCGGGATCGGCTCGCTGTGTTCATGCTGAAATCGCCGGCGCTCATGCGCGCTCCTGAAGTCGGTTCGGCGGCTATGGTAGCCTTGCGGCGCAACAGCCGATAGGTAGAAGGCCGTGCCTGACTCGACTCCCGGTCTCGATCCAGACCGCCTGTTACACCTCAAGGCCGCGATCGAAGCGGACATCGCGGCCCGACGCTATTTCGGCGCCGTCATCGCCGTCGCGCGCCACGGCCGGATCGGACTCGAAGCGCACTTGGGCTTCGGCGACGAGCAGGGAGCCCTGCCGCTCACGCGGGACTCGGTGTTCTCGTTGTTTTCCTTGACGAAGGCGTTCACGAACATCCTCGTGCTTCGCGCGATCGAGCTCGGGCAATTCGCGCTCACGACGCGCGTCAGCGACATCATTCCCGAGTTTCGGGGCGGCATTCGCGAGACGGTGACGTTCTTCCATTTGCTGACGCATTCATCGGGCCTGCCGCCCGTCTGGATCCCGAAGCCCGGCATGTATATCGATCGACTCGAGGAGATCATTGCCGCGATTTGCGCGAACATTCGGTCGCTCGAGCCCCCGGGCGAGCGTATTCATTACTCGCCGCTCGTGCATCACGCGCTCATGGGCGAAGCCGTCCGCCGCACCGACCCCAAAGGCCGCAGCTACCGCGAGCTTCTGCAGGACGAATTGTTGACGCCGCTCGGCATGCGCGACACCGCCATCGGCCTCCGCAAAGACCTCGCTGCGCGGCACATCTTCCCGGATTTTCGCGGCCACGCGCCGCAGGAGCACCTTGGCCGTAGCAACTTGGGTCCTCAGGGTGCATTCAAGGAGGAGCATGCGGAGATGCCTTGGGTCGGCGCCATCTCGACGGTCCCGGACCTCTATCGCTTCGCCGAGATGCTGCGTCAGGGCGGCACGCTCGACGGCAAGCGGATCGTGTCGCGCCCGATGCTCGAGCTCGCGACGCGCAACTGGACGGGCGACAAGCCCAACGAGCTGTACAAGAGCGTCGCGATCAACCACGGCTGGGAACCCTATCCGGCCTATATCGGGCTCGGCTTCGCGTTGCGCGGCGAAAAGGTTTGCCCGGGCCTCTACGGCACGCTGACCTCGCCCCGCACCTTCGGCAACTACGGCTCGGGCAGCACGCTGTTCTGGGTAGACCCGGAGCTCGACATGACGTTCGTTTTTCTCTCCGCCGGCATCATGCAGCAGGCTCCCAACATCGAGCGCTTTCAGCGCTTGTCGGACATCGCGGTTTCCGCCGCTCTTTGAGGAACATCTCGATGAGACTGATCCTGGCCGAAAGCCGCCCACTGCGATTCCTCTCCTTCACCGTGTTCTATGTTGCGCAGGGCCTACCGTTCGGGCTCGTGACTATTGCGTTGCCCGCGTATTTGGCCGAGCAAGGGGTTTCCGGCGGAGTCATCGGCTCGTTCATCGCCGTCGCCATGCTGCCCTGGACGTTCAAGTTGTTTGCCGGGCCCGTCATGGACCGCTTTTCCTATCTCGCGATGGGCCGCCGCAGACCCTGGGTGATGCTATCGCAGCTATGCCTCGTGCTGATCGGCGTCGCATTCGCGTTCTTCCCGCAGGCGCTAGAGAACATACCGGTGCTAACCGCGCTGTGTTTCCTGTTGAACTCTTTCGCCGCCACCCAGGACGTGGCCGTGGACGGCATGGCCATCGACGTGCTGCCGCCCGAGGAGCACGGCAGAGCCAACGCCTTCATGGCCTTCGGTCAAGTGATCGGCATCAGCGGCTCGGCTACGGTCAGTGCCTTCAGCGTGCTCCACTTCGGCATGCTGGGTGTCGCGCTCATGCTGATGCTGGGTTTCGGCCTCATTCTCTTTTGGTGCGTCGTCGTGCGCGAACGCACCGGCGAAAAGTTGCTGCCGTGGACCGAGGGGCGCGCAACGCAGCGGTCCATCGAGCTCCGTGCGACGAACTGGATAGAGATCGGCCGGGACCTGTCGAGAGCGTTGTTTCTGCGCGCGAGCCTCCTGATGCTCGCGGTCGCGTTCCTGTTTCGGTTCGCCGACGGCTTCTGGATCACCGTGGCACCCGTCGTCGCCGTGCAGCAGCTCGGCTACGCAAGCACCGACTATTCGTCTTGGACGGCGTTGGCGAGCTTCATTGCGGCGACGGCCGGGTTGCTCGTAGGCTTTTACATCGATCGAAAAGGCGTGAAGCTGCTTTATGGGCTCGCGCTGCTCTCGTATGGATTGCTCGCTGTCGCGGTCGGGCTCTCCGAGACCGCATGGTCGTCGCCCGCGTTCCTATTGGGCATCGTGTTCCTGCAATCTTTCATCTACCAGGGCGTTTTCATCAGCTTCATCGCCACGAGCATGAATCTGTGCTGGGTCAAGGTATCGGCAACCCAGTTTGCGATCTACATGGCTTGGGCCAACCTCGGACGTTCGTTCGGCGCCGGCGCGATGGCGAGCGTCGAGTCACGGCTCGACTACAACGAAATGTTCTTCTTCATCGGGCTCACGTTCTTCGTAGCGGTGGCGCTCCTTTGGAAGGCGAACCTGTCGGCGCACCGAAAACGAATCGAAGTATTGGCAGGCAATGACGCTCGGCGCTTGAGCCCGGATTTCGCTCCGCGCTGAGCTAACCTGGAACAGGAGGCGGAGGCGCGGACAGCCAGCTTCTTACGTCGGCATCCCCGCCTTCACCAGCCTCTCCGTGCAATCGTGGACGGCCGACACTGCGGCGGAAAGCCGTGCCTTGTTTCAATTCCGCGAGCAGGATCATTTTGGCCCGGACCGACAGCGAAGAAGGCGCCGGCGGCGACCGCGGACGCTGCGGCGCGCCACTAGTGACGGCGTCGTCTACGCAGCTTCGCCAAACGCGTCTGGACCGCGCCGATGGCCAGGGCCTCGGCCCAATCGTTGAGAGGATAAGTATCTTTGCCCGGATGCACCACGAACACGCGTTCGAGTCCGAGATCGTGCTGCGCTACCGAGAGCGATCGGGTCACGATCGGCGCATCCGCGTACTTGAACTCGAAACCGAACTTCCGCCCGTCGACGAATAGCAGCAAGTCCAGCTCGGCCCCACCCTGTGTGTTCCAGAAGTAGGCTTCACGCTCACCGGCAATCCGCAGGACGTGTTCCAGTGCGAACCCTTCCCATGAAGCCCCGAGCTTCGGATGCGCTTCGAGCGCCGCAAAAGATCGGATCCCGAGCAGCTCGTGCAACAAACCGCTGTCTCGCAAGTACACCTTGGGGGACTTGACCTGCCGCTTGCCGATGTTCTCGAACCACGGCGGCAGCTGTCGCATCACGAGCGCACCGCACAGGACATCGAGATGCCTTTTCACCGTCGTGTGAGCCTCCCCCAGCGAACGTCCGATCTCCGATGCGTTCCAAATCTGCCCGTGATAATGCGCGACCATGTTCCAAAAACGACGCAGACTCGCCGGCGCGACCTGTACACCGAAGCGCCGCAGATCGCGCTCGAGAAACGTTTGGATGAAGTCCGCTCGCCAGTTGCGGCTGGTGCCATCGGAGCTCGCCAGCAACGAGCGTGGAAACCCTCCGCGCCACCAGAGAGCGCGCAGCTTATGCGTGCCTACCTCGGCTAGATCAAAACCGCTCATCGGAAGCAGAGCAACGCGTCCGGCCAGCGTCTCCGAGGAGTCGCTCAACAAATCGGGCGAGGCGCTCCCAAGCAGCAGAAATCGTGCGGGCGACGAGTCTCGATCGGCCAACACGCGCAGGATCGGGAATAGCTCCGGCTTCAGCTGTGCCTCGTCGAGCACCACGTGGCCACGTAGAGGCTCGAGTGCAGTCAGTGGTTGCGCCAGCCGCGCCGTGTCCGCAGGCGATTCGAGATCGAAATACTCCGCGTCGCGGGTGCGGGCGAATTCTCGAGCCAAGGTGGTCTTGCCGCATTGCCGTGGCCCGAGCAGCAGCACGATAGAATTGGATCTGAACCTATCCTTGATTTGCGCGAGCAGCGCAGGTCTGTCGACGAGCTTTGGCACGCGTGCATTTTGAGCGGATACTGCTCAATATGCAAGGATAGACGGCGACGGCGACAGAGCGAGTTTCGCTGCGGTTGTCCGAGCCGCTTGGTATCACGAATGCGCGCGAGGAAGTCGAGCGGCTCAAGCTTCCACGGTATCGCTAGCGGATAGTACGCACAAAGGGCCTTATATAAGCAGGTGACCCGGCTTGCCGTCCTTGGAAAAGGGCGGAAAGCGCGCAGGAGCGGCTCGCGGGCCAGGTCGTCGTCGTGACGGGCGGCGGCGGCACGATCGGAGAAGCCGCCGCGCGAGCGTTCGCGGCCGCGGGTGCCGAGGTGGCCGTCCTCGATCGCGACCGGGAAGCGGCGCTTCGAGCCGCAGAGAAAGTAACGGGCCTCGCGGTTGGCTGCGACGTCACGCGCGCCGATTCGGTGGCGACGGCTTTTGCCGATGTCGTGCGCGCCTACGGCGGCATGGACATTCTCGTCTCCAACGCGGGCGCGGCCTGGCAGGGCAAGATCGGCGAGGTCGACGAGGCGGTACTCCGCGAGAGCTTCGAGCTCAATTTCTTCGCCCACCAACGAGTCGCGCAAGCGGCCGTCCGCATCATGGAGGCGCAACGCACGGGCGGGTGTCGGCTCTTCAACGTCTCGAAACAAGCCGTGAATCCGGGACCCGACTTCGGTCCGTACGGATTGCCGAAGGCCGCAACGCTGTTCCTGTCCCGGCAGTACGCGGTCGACTACGGCGACGCCGGAATCCGCTCGAACGCGGTGAACGCGGATCGGATTCGGTCGGGCCTCCTGACCGACGAGATGGTCAAAATCGCTCGGCGGCGCGCAAGCTTTCAGAGCGCGAGTACATGACGGGCAATCTGCTCGGCCAGGAAGTGACGGCCGACGACGTCGCGAACGCGTTTGTTGCACTCGCTCTCGCCGGACCACGGCCGCGGTCCTCACGGTCGACGGCGTCATCATCTCGCAGCTCCTGTGGCTCGAGACGCGCAGCGATTCGCACCGGCCCCGATAAATACGTAATTGCCGATATCCGCTGTGCCAAGCCATACGTACATGTCCGCATAGCGGTGCTCCGGGCTGCTGCACAAAGGTGCGCGTGGCCATGAACGATCATGTGGCGACAGGCAACGGTGTGTCCAACGTGGAAGCGAGTCCCGGCGTCGCAAACAGGCTGGTGTTTGTCTTGACGCTGCCGCTGATGCTCGCGGCGCAGCAGGCGATGCCGCAGGATGACGCGTCGGCTTCAGATCGGCTCCATGACGAGCCGCTCGAACAGATCATCGTCGTCGCTCACAAGGACGCGCTGCCCATGCGCGATATTGCCGCCAACGTGACGGTCGTATCCAGCGACGACCTGCGAGCAATGCTGGCGACCTCGCTTGCGGATATTTTTCGCTATTCCCCGGGCGTCCACGTCGAAACTGCGGGTACCCGGTTCGGCGCGGAGGGCGTCAGTATCCGGGGCATCGGCGGGAACCGTGTCGCAATGCTGCTCGATGGCGTGCCGCTGACCGATCAGTTCAAGGTCGGCAGCTTTTCGAATGCAACGCGCGACTTCATCGACGCGGGTTTCACCAAGCGCATCGAGGTTCTGCATGGTCCGGCGTCGGCCCTCTACGGCAGCGCTGCGCTCGGCGGCGTTGTCGCGGTAACAACGCCCGATCCCAGCGACGTGATGGGGGGGAAGCAACGAGGCGGCCGCGTGCTGACGACCTGGCGCAATGCCGAGGAAGGCCTCGCCGGCACCGGCTTGTTCGCAATCGGCGACGAATCAAGGGGCCTGTTACTCGGGGCCAGCCTGCTGAGCGGGGACGCACGCGACTCGGCGGCCGCAAACGATCAGCTCGATGACCGCGATTACGAGCGCGAAGCGGCACTGATCAAGCTCGTAGCCGACGATCGCTCGGGACGTACCTGGCGCATTGGCGTATTCCACCAGGCTGCTCAGGTTGGCTCGGCGCTCAATTCACTGCTCGGCAAGGGAAGGTATCGCTCGACGACGGCGCTTCACGGCGATGATGAGTCCCAATTGGACCTCGTGACTGCCGAGCTGCAGTTCGGCTCACCGGGTGCATGGGTAGAGCAAGGCGTTGTTCGCGGCTATCGCACGACGGCGGCCATTAGTCAGCACACGCTGGACGAGCGTGCGCTGGCCAGCCCGCCGGTTGCGATCGACCGGTATTTCGAATTTGACCAGGATATCTACGGCGTCGAGCTTAATCTGCGAAAGCAGCTGGCAACGCGCCGACTTGCGCATCGTCTAGGGTTCGGCGTCGAGTACCGGCGACGCGACACGGCCGAGCGGCGTGACGGGCTGGCGACGAGCCTCATCGATGGCACGACAACGAACGTCATCCTCGGCGAAGCCTTCCCGCTGCGCGACTTTCCGCTCAGCGAGTCCGCCGAGTGGGGCGCTTACATCGAGGACATCATTGCTTTCGGCGACTGGACCGTCATCGGCGCGATCCGCGCGGACCGCTACGAGCTCGAGCCCACGGTGGACGCGATGTATGCGGAGGACTTTCCGTTCGCCGAACCGGTGTCGCTGACTGAGGCGGATCTGTCTCCGAAGCTCGCGGTCGTCTATCGGGTCTCGCCCGAGACCGAGCTGTACGCGCAATATGCCCACGGATTTCGTGCGCCGCCGTACGAGGACGCGAACATCGGTCTCGAGGTTCCGCTGTTCAACTACCGCGCAGTGCCGAATCCCGACTTGAGGTCGGAAGAGTCTGACGGCATCGACCTCGGCATGCGTTGGCACACCGGACGCGCCGGTGCCCGCCTGTCGTTATTTCGCACGCGATACACCGACTTCATCGAATCCAAGGTACGCATCGGGACCGATGGCGCGAGCGGTCGGATACTTTTCCAGTCGCAGAATCGCGCGCGGGCCGTCATCGAGGGGATCGAGGCGGGCGGGTACTTCGATTTCGGCGGGCCGTTCGACAACCTGCGTCTCGAAGGCTCGATGTACCGCGCACAGGGCGAGAACCGGGAAGACGGGCAGCCACTGAACTCGGTGGGCCCGGCGCAGGCCGTGCTGGCACTGCTCTGGACGGCGTCCGACGGGCGTCGGCGCGTGCGCCTTCACGGCACCTTCACGGACGCGTGGGACGATCGCGACGAGAGCGGCGGGGAGCTCTTCGAGCCGCCGGCTCACGTAGTGTTCGACCTGTCTTTCATGCAAGAACTCGGCGACGGCATAACGCTGCGCGCCGGGCTTCTGAATGTGGCCGACCGCGTCTACTGGAGCTGGCCTAACGTCGCCACTCTTTCGGTCGACGACCCGACGGTCCCGTATGTCGCTCAAGCCGGGCGCAGCGCCATGGCGAGCGTAAGTTTCAGTTGGTAACCATATGCGCCGTCATCGACCGAGCGCGACAGGAGTGTGGGAAATGAAACGATCGACGATCCAATGGGTGCTGCTCGGCGCGGCAGCAGCGGCAGCGGCGTGCTCTCCGGACCGCGACGGTGATGAATCCGCGGTGCCGGCGGCCGACGCGGTCGTGCACGAGGCGGAGGTTGCCGCAGGTGAGCTGGCCGCCATGCAGGCGCGAGGGGAAGCCGTGTTTCGCGCCAACTGCGCTGCCTGCCATCAGCCCGAGGGGACGGGTGTCGCCGAAGTTTTTCCACCGCTTGCGCAATCGGATTTCCTAGCGGGCAACCGGCGTGAGGTCATGCAGGCGGCGCTGTTCGGGCTGTCCGGTCCAATTACGGTCAACGGACAGGACTATAACGGCATCATGCCGAGCCTGGGCTACCTGCCAGACGAGGAGCTTGCCGACGCGCTGACTTTCGTCTTCACATCCTGGGGCAATAACCTGCCCGCCGTTACGGCCACCGAGGTTGCGGCACTGCGCGTCGAGCTCGGGTACGCCGACAGCGCCAGTGACCAGGTTCATGTTGGCGAAACTCAGGTGCGTTACAGCGGCGCGCCGTCCGCTGTCCCGCCGGGGGGGGCGCGTCAGATCGTCGGCGTCGCAGGACCCATGCTGAGCGAAATCGAATTCCAGACGGCGACGCGAATCTATTTCGAGCGGTGCGCCGGCTGCCACGGCGTGTTGCGCAGAGGTGCAACCGGCAAGCCGCTGACGCCGGACATCACGACGGTGCGAGGCACCGATTATCTGACAGCGCTGATTATGTACGGGTCGCCGGCCGGTATGCCGAATTGGGGCAGCTCCGGGGAATTGACGCTGACGGAGATCGACGTCATGGCGCGGTTCCTCCAGCAGGAACCGCCGGCACCGCCCGAATTCGGCATGGCGGAGATGCGGCAAAGCTGGCAGGTGCTGGTGCCGCCAGCGGACCGGCCCAGGGAGCCGCAACACAAGCGAGACATCGAGAACTTCTTCTCGGTTACGCTCCGAGATGCCGGCCAGGTCGCGATTATCGACGGGGACACCAAGGAAATCGTGTCGATCTTGTCGACCGGCTACGCCGTGCATATCTCACGCGTTTCGTCCTCCGGCCGTTACGTGCTGGTGATCGGGCGCGACGCCAAGATCGACATGATCGATCTGTGGATGGACCCGCCACGGATTGTCGCGACGGTCAAGGTAGGACTCGAGGCGCGTTCGGTCGAGACTACGAAGTACAGGGGTTACGAGGACAAGTACGCGATCGCCGGTTCCTACTGGCCGCCGCAGTACGTCATCATGGACGGCGCCACGCTCGAGCCGCTGAAGCTGGTCTCGACTCGCAGCATGACCGTCGATACCCAGGAATACCATCCGGAGCCGCGCGTGGCCGCGATCGTCGCCTCGCACGAGCATCCCGAGTTCATAGTCAACGTGAAGGAGACCGGCCACATTCTGCTCGTCAACTACGAGGACGTGCAGAACCTCAGTGTTACCGACATCGGGGCAGCCAGGTACCTGCACGATGGCGGCTGGGACCGGACGCACCGCTATTTCCTGACCGCGGCAAATGGGTCGGACAAGATTGCGGTAGTCGACTCGCGCGAACGCAGGCTCGAGGCGCTGGTTGACGTCGACAAGACTCCCCACCCCGGGCGCGGCGCCAATATCATCGACCCGGAATACGGTCCCGTCTGGGTCACGAGCGCCTTGGGGAACGCCAACGTCGCCTTCCTCGGTACGGATCCCCAGGACCACCCGGAGCACGCGTGGAAAGTAGTGCGCATGCTGCAGGGCATGGGCGGCGGCTCGCTGTTCGTCAAGTCGCACCCGCGCTCCCGGAACCTCTGGGTCGACGCACCCTTGAATCCCGACGAGAGCATCAGCCAGAGCGTCGCCGTGTTCGATATCGATAATCTCGACGCCGGCTACGTGACGCTGCCGATTGCCGAATGGGCCGGTCTCGGACCAGGGCCGAAACGCGTCGTCCATCCCGAATACAACAAGGCGGGTGACGAAGTCTGGTTCTCAGTGTGGAGCGGCCAGGAACAGGAATCCGCGATTGTCGTGGTCGACGATAAGACCCGGTCCTTGAAACACGTCATCAAGGGCCCAGAGGTCATCACGCCAACCGGCAAGTTCAATGTCTACAACACGCTGAACGATATTTACTGACGGGGGCTGCGGCTCGCAAGGCAGCGTGGGCCCGGCGGGCGACTCGAGCACGGCGCAGGTCGTCGTGTTCGCGCTGCCGTAGCGCTTACCAGAGCCTGCTGGCGAGCGCGGCGCCATCGGCGAGCGCTTCGAGCTTTGCCCAGGCGATCTCGGGGTGCTGGAGCACCGTCGTCTTGTGCGTGATCACGCCCGGGATCAGCGCGCGGCCGGGCGGCAGCTTCACGCTGTTAGTCAGGCCCCGACTTTGGATTGGGGTTTCTACGGATGGATCGAGCTCCGCGTCGGATCTAGTCTGTGAACGATGCTGTGGCTTCGAACCACGAAGAACGGATTGCCATGAGGACGGTACGGGTACTTGCTCTCGGTGTATTCGCGGCTTCAGTCTCTCCGCCTGCGGTCGCGCAGACCTTCGGCGAGGCCGTGCGGGCATCCAAGTTTGATATCGACTGGCGGCTAAGGCAGGAGACCGTCGAGCAAGACGGAATCCCGAGCTCGGCGAATGCGGTGACGTCGCGGCTGCGCGCGGGCGTGACGACGGGTGCGTTCCGGGCGACGTCGTTGCAGATGGAAGCCGTATATGTCGAGGACATCGTCGACGACTACAACAGCACGCTCAACGGCAATGTCGGCTATCCCGTCGTCGCCGACCCGGACATCACGGCCGTCAACCGGTTTGCGTTCATCAACAAATCGCTGCCGAAGACGACTCTGACTTTGGGCAGGCAGCGGATCATCCTCGATGATCATCGCTTCGTCGGCAACGTCGGCTGGCGGCAAAACGAGCAGACCTACGACGCGCTGCGCGCCGTGCGCACAGGCGAGGGCGTTAAGATGGATGTGACTTACGCCGATCAGGTCAATCGCGTATTCGGGCCGGAGTCGCCGGCCGGTAAGTGGCACGGCGATGTAGTGCTCGCGAATTTCGCGCTGCCGATGCCCGTCGGCACACTGACGTTTTTCGGTTACCTGCTCGACTTCGAGGACGCCGTTGCGGCGTCGAGCAACACCGTCGGCGCAAGGCTCACGGGCTCAAAGCCCATAGGCTCGCTGACCGGCCTATACACGCTGAGTTATGCCGCGCAAGAGGACGCCGGCAGCAACCCAGCGAGCATCGGCGAGCACAGCTACCTGCTCGAAGGCGGCCTCAGGATCGCAAAGCTCACGGCCTCGCTCGGTTACGAGGTTCTGTCCGGCAACGGCACAGTGAGCTTCCAGACGCCGCTTGCGACGCTGCACGCGTTTCAAGGGTGGGCCGACAAGTTTCTCGCGACGCCCGTGAACGGCATCGAGAACCCGTATCTCAAGCTCGGCTACCGGGCGGAGCCGCTGGGGCCTTTCAAGAGCGTCGCGGCGCTTGCGGTCCTGCACGAGTTCAACGCCGAAGTGGGCTCTGCGCATTACGGTGACGAGCTCGATCTGCAGCTCGTCGCGCAGACCGAGCGTCTCACGTTCATGATCAAGTACGCGACTTACGACGCCGACGAGCTCCACACGAACACCGACAAGTTTTGGGTTTCAATGGAGTATGCGTTCTGATCCACCTCCCGAGGGAGCGGCTTTAGCCGCGACGGTTAGTACGCACAAAGGGCCTTATGTAAGCAGGTGACCCGGTTTGCCGTCCGGAGCAGAGACGGGAATGGGGTCGGCACGGGCGCTGGGGAGCGCGGCGGGTGAAACCGCCGCACATTCGTTTCTCGGCGCCGAGCCCGGAAATCCGAGCACGTCCCGTCGACGGACACAACGACGCCGTCGCGCGGCTTGGAGAAGGGCGGAAAAAGCGCAGCAGCGGCGGCGCGCATGAGCGCGGCGGATTTCAGAACAGCGACGGCTGCGGCGGCGCGCGGGGCGAACGGCGAGTGCGTGCGCTGATCCTCGGCCCGCTGTTCACGACGGGATTAGCCTCTTCTGTAGCCTGCACTCACGGTCGTTTCCGACAGGGCCGGTTCGAGCTTTACCATCGTGCGCCCACACCGTAACCTAGGCACCCCTAGGGACAAGCGAAGCCTCGCGCAAGCGACTGCGGCGCAACGTAAAAAAGGCGGCGGGCGCGAAAGCCCGGCGCATTGCTAAACTCGGACGGGTACATCGAGGGAAGGCTAAGCCTGATGGACAAACTCAGTACGCTTGCGTTTTCGACGTTGCTCTTTGGCATCGGGCTCGCGATGAAATACACGGCCTGGCGTCATCCCGCGTTCCGCGAGCGGCTCAAAGAGCAGAACCTAACCGCTCAGATCCGCGCCAAACAAGGCACAGGCCGCTACTTCGTCATTAAGGATGGCAAACTCTCGTCGCGGCACGGCATCCACCCGAGCCCGGACGTCGTCGTCACGTTCAAGACCGCGCGCCTAGCGCTGCGAATCTTCACGCATCCAAACGACCAGCTCGGCCGGATCAACGCGGCGAAGTCGTTCAGCATGACGCTCGACGGCCCCGAGGAGAAATCGATCTGGTTCATGTTCACGCTCGAGCAGCTGTTGCAAGCCGGCTGGAGTTACGGGGTCGATGTCGGCGGTGGAGAGACCCGCTACTGCAACATGGCGAACGGCGGTCCGCTGTTCGTCTATGTGAAAGACGGGAAAATCGTGCGCACGACGCCGATCACGTTCGGCGACGACGATCCGCAACCGTGGAGCATCAAAGCCAAAGGCAAGGTGTTCACGCCGCCGCGGAAGACCTCGCTGGCCCCGCACGGCCAGAACGTCAAGTCGACCATCTATTCGCCCGAGCGGATTCTGTATCCGATGAAGCGCGTGGATTTCGATCTGAACGGCGAGCGCAATCCCGAGAATCGAGGCGTCTCCGGTTATGAGCGCATCAGCTGGGACGAGGCGCTCGACATCGTCGCGAACGAGATCAAGCGGCAGAGGACGATTCATGGCAACGGTGCGATCGCATGCAGCCATCCGTCCCATCACGCCTGGGGCAACATCGGCTATTACTTGAGCGCGCTGCGCAAGTTCGAGAACGCTGTCGGCATGACCGAGGTCCACCACAACCCCGACAGCTGGGAAGGCTGGTACTGGGGCGCCATCCACCACTGGGGCCAATCCATGCGCGTCGGCCAGTGCGAGACTTACGGCACGGTCGAAGACTGCCTCAAAGAGGCCGAGATGGTCGTGTTCTGGTCGAGCAATCCGGAATCGAACAGCGGCGCGTATGGCGCGCTCGAGGGCACGGTTCGAAGGCAGTGGCTCAAGGACGCCGGCATCAAGCTCGTCCACATCGATCCTTATTACAACGACTCGATTCAGCTCTTAGGCGGCAAATGGATCGCGCCGCGTCCCACGTCGTGCCCGGCGCTCGCGCTCGCCATCGCCTACGTCTGGATGACCGAGGGCACTTACGACAAGCAATACGTCGCGACGCACACGCACGGCTTCGAGAAATGGCGCGATTACGTGCTTGGGCTATCCGACGGCACGCCTAAGTCGCCCGAGTGGCAGGAAAACGAGACGGGCGTGCCGGCAAGCGACGTGCGCGCGCTCGCGCGCGAGTGGGCGAGCAAGAAAACCTATCTCGGCGCGGGCGCCTGGGGCAACGGGCACGGCGGCGCGTGCCGGAACGCGACGGGCATTCAGTGGGCGCGGACGATGGTCTGCCTCATCGCGATGCAGGGGCTCGGCAAG
>Ga0209640_10000644_pt1 | contig 27492 bp, 24 predicted proteins | sample RifCSP10_1_FD_184018 | JGI IMG/M metagenome (GOLD analysis project Ga0209640, IMG submission 184018) | Soil microbial communities from Rifle, Colorado - Rifle CSP2_sed 10_1 (SPAdes) (version 2) | ecosystem: Environmental > Terrestrial > Deep subsurface > Rock core/Sediment | place: Rifle... | reverse complement strand
CTGGCCGAGCCTCACGCCTCGCCAGTACGAGGTGCTCCGACTCCTGTGCTCGGGGTTGAGTACGAAGGAGATCGCTCTCCGCCTCAAGGTTTCGCAGCAAACGACGCGAAATCACATCTCCGGTGTGCTCCGAGCCTTGAACGCCCGGTCGCAGAGCGAGGCGGTCGTCATCGCGCACCGACTCGGGCTCGTGAGCGAGACGTGAGCCCAGATGGTTGTCGTTCCCAGAGACGGGTTGTTCAGGCTGGCGGCGTCCCAGCGTCCGGTTGAGATCGTCGGGCGTAGCTCCGCTTAAGGCGGTGATCACCTCGGTCGACCGGGCGCCCGCGTCGTCGGTAAGGCCTCCGCGCCGAAGCCGCTGGATCTCGGCGAAGGTCTTCGGGGTCATGACGACACCGCGCCAGCCACGCGAGGAGAGTTCGAGCACAGTGGGCCGAGCCGTAGTCGGCAACGAGAGCGAGTAGGACCGCCCGCGCCTTCGTCGGCCGCGTGCCAGCCGTTGACTTCGGCTTCCGGACAGCTACCGTAAGGCAGGCCAATGTACGATGAGCGCGTCGCGTCGTCCGGCGCAGAGCAGGGACAGCCATCGTTCCGCTCTGTAGCCGAGGCCAATGTTCGATGAATCCGTAGCCCGCCCGGCGGACCTGCACGCCTCGCTGCGGATCCTCGATCGGCAGAAGTGGGTGATTCTCGTGGTCCTGCTCGTCGCACCCGTGGCGGCCTACTTCTTCTCGCGCGAGACGCCGCTGTACAGAGCATCGGCGGAGGTGATCTTCGATCGCCAGACGCTCGCGACGACGCTGACCGGTATCCCGGAACCCAGCTCGAGCCGACCGCTCGAGACACAGGCCGAGCTTGCCCACGAGCCCAGGATCGCCGCAAAGGTCGTGAAGCGCGCCCGCGTGCCCGGTATGACGGCCGACGGGCTCTTGGCAGCGTCGAGCGTTGCTGCGAAGAAGGACGTCGACGGGCTCGTGTTCTCCGTGACCGACCCCGCGCCCGCCGTTGCCGAAAGCCTCGCGACCGCGTACGCCAAGGAGTTCGCCGTCTACAGACGCCGGGTCGACAGCCAGCTGTTCGCAGCGACTCGCCGTTTGCTCAGCAGCCAGATCGCGAGCCTTCGCGTCTCGGGTGACGTGGGCTCTCCGCTCTACAAGAGCCTCGTCGAGAAGCAGCAGCTCATCGATACCGCGCAGGGTCTCTACACCTCTGACATCTTGATCCTGAAGCCCGCGAAGGGCGCGGTGAAGATCCGTCCGAAACCGGTGCGCAACGCCGTGCTCGCCTTCGGGTTGGCGATCGTGTTCGCGGCCGGGCTCGCGCTCGTTCGGGAGGCACTCGATACACGCGTTCGGACGAGCGATGAGCTCGGTGAGCGGCTCGACTTCCCACTGCTCGGGCGTCTGCACAAGCCGTCGCGCCACCTCCGCAGGGCGAACCAGCTCGCCATGTTCGCCGACCCCGGAGGTGCCGAGGCCGAGGCCTTCCGCGTGCTGCGGGCGAACGTCGAGTTCGTCAACGCCAAGGCGGGTGCCCGCACGATCATGATCACGAGCGCCATCCAGGGTGAGGGGAAGACGACGACCGTCGCCAACCTCGGGCTCGCCTTTGCGCGCGCCGGCTACCGAGTCGCGCTCGTCGACCTCGACCTGCGGGCGCCGTATCTCGACCGGTTCTTCCCGCTCGACGGGCGTCCCGGCCTCACGCAGGTCGCGGCCGGGTCGGCGCGGCTCGAGCAGGCGATCACCCCGGTTGCCCTGTGGGACGGGGTCCCGCGGGATGGGGACCGTACGTCGGACGGCCCGGGCGATCGCAAGGGGCTCCTGGAAGTCCTGGGGTCGGGCCCGCGCCCTTCCGACCCGGGCGAGTTCGTGGTCAGGCGCTCGGTAGCCGACCTTCTCGAGCAGCTTGCCGCCCGCGCCGACATCGTGCTGATCGACTCGCCGCCGCTCCTTGCAATCGGGGACACGCTCGCTATGAGCGAGAAGGTCGACGCGCTGGTCGTGATGACGCGCATGAGCATGCTCCGACGCCCGATGCTGAAAGAGGTCAAGCGCGTCCTCGACGCGTGTCCTGCCCGCAAGCTCGGCTTCGTGCTCGGCGACGCGCAGGCCGAGAAGGGATACGGCTACGGCTACGGCTACGGGTACGGCTACGGGTATCGGGACCGCGACCGCGGGAAGTCGAACGGCGGAGCTGTGCCGTCACGACCGGCGAGCGCTCTCGACCAGCAAGGTGGGTGAGCGTCCCGTGCCCGACTCCCCGGCGGTCGAGGCGGCCGCAGGCGCTCGCCGCCGGGCCTGTCACTTCAACCCGGGTTCCGAACCGACATCTCGCTGCCGCTACGAACGATCCCGGCGACGCTGAAGGGCACGGGCCGCGTCGCGTAACCAGCGGGCGCGCCACAGCACCTTTCCTCGGAGCTCCTCGACGCGGTTCCGGACACGGAACCACGAGCGCGGATTCCGCCGCAGCCCGCGCCGCGTAAGGCGGTGCGTTGCGTCCCACACGAAGCAGAGCTGACGCGAGCCGCCGGTGAGCTCGTGGTTGCGCCGGGCCTCGTCGCTGTCCTGCACCCAGGCGGCCTCGCGCGGCTTTCCGGGCACGAACGCGTAGTGGTGGTCCTGGTGAACGGCCGTGACGACCGGGGTCGCGTCGACGACCGTCGCGCCGAGGTCGCGGGCACGCCACACGAGCCAGTTGTCGTACCGCGTCCGGCCGAGTACGAAGGGCGGCACGCTCCCGTAGAGGTCGCGCGAGAAGACGAAGTAGTCAATCGCCTTCGCGCCGCGTGACCGGCCGCGGGCGCGGGCGACCTCCGCGAGCCGCCCCGACCGGAGCTCGGCCGCGGCGAGCGCGGGGTCGAGGTTGCGGCATTCGCCGATCATCAAGAACGGCTCGGGTAGGACGGCGACGCGTGCGACCGCGGCGGAGAAGTCCTCGAGCAGCACGATATCGGCGTTCAGGAAGCAGAGGAGCTTGTTCGTCGCCAACCACCTCGCCTGCTCGAAGACGTTGTCGAGGAGCGGCGTGCCGAGCTCGTTGCGCGCGATCCTGGGCACGTGCTCGACGCCGTGCTCGCGCGCTGCCTCCGCCGTCCCGCCGTCGTCGCCCAGGAGGATGACCTCGGGCGCCGGGCGGAGGGCGAGCCAGCTCTCGAGCGCCGTGCGCTGGATCGCAGCGAAGTCGCCGGCGAACTCGCGCGGGACCGTGAAGATCGTCAGCACGGCACGCGGGTGTGGCCCCGGCGCACGAGCAGGAACTCGGCGAGCTCGAGGTCGAAGCGATCGTCGATGTCGATCGAGTCCTCCGGCGCCATGACGTAGGGACGCACGTCGTCGCCGTAGAGCGAGCCCGCGCGTACGGCTGCCGGCCGGGTGACGAGCACCGCCGGCCCGTTCCGCGCGTAGACGGCGGGCTTGTCCTGTCGCCTCGTCGGCTGCTGCCCGCCCTCGTAGGGAACGAGCCGGCCTGCGACGAGGCGAAGGAGCGACGGCGGCGAGAACGCGTGCGGGACCGGGACGACGCTCACGACGGAATCGGCGCCGGTCTCGGCCCAGAGCTCGATCGCCTCGTCGACGTGGACGCTGCGGCGGAGAGGCGATGTCGGCTGCAGCAGCACGACCGCGTCCGGGTCGCCGAGCTCGTCGAGAGCATGCCGGACGACGTCGAGCATCGTCGTGTCGTCCGCCGCGAGGTCTGCGGGGCGCAGGAACGGAGCATCGACGCCCAGCGCGCGGGCGGCGGCGGCGATCTCCTCGGAATCCGTCGAGACCGCACCGCGCGTGACCCGCGCGCTCGTCCGGACGGCATCGCACGTGTATGCGAGCAGCGGCCTGCCGGCGAGGAGCGCGAGATTCTTGCCCGGCATCCCCCTGGACCCTCCGCGGGCCGGAATGAGCGCGAGGACGTCCATCAGTAGGCGATGCGCTTCTGCACCGTCACTTCGACCGAGGCCAGAACGTCGGCGATCCGCTCGCCGGCGCGGCCGTCCCCGTAGATCGGCTCCGACGGGTACGGGCCATGGGCCCTGTGGCGCTCGATCGCGGCCACGATCGCGGTTCGGTCGTGGTCGACATCGATCACGTTCGTACCTCGCTGGCGCCCGGCCTGGCGAGAGCCGACGTTCACGGCCGGCACGCCGATGAACGACCCCTCCCGGATCGCCGAGCTCGAGTTGCCGACCACGCACGCAGCCCGTGCGAGCAGGCGGACGTAGTCCTCCGTCGGCAGGTTCTTGAAGAAGTGCATGCCCTCGGCGAGCCCGCGCTCGCGAAGCTTGCGGATGCCCCGCGCGACCTCCTCCGCCCCGGCGTCGGCGTTCGGCCAGAGGACGATCGCGGGCAACCCGACTGCGCGAACGGCCTCGAGTGTCTCGTTTATCTGCCGCTCTCCGTCGCCGTACTCGGTCGTCACCGGGTGCTGGGAGACGACGACGAATGGCTCGTCGAGGGAGAACCGGTCGCCGACGCCCTCCGAAAACACCCGGCCGAGCTCGTTGCTGTCGTCTGCGAGCGCTTCGGCGACGAGGTCGATGCGCGGGCAACCCACGGTGTGCACCGTCTCGGGCCGCTCGCCGAGGCGGACGATTCGATCGGCGGCCTCGCTGCACGCCGGAAAGTGGATGTGCGCGAACTTGGTGACGGCATGGCGGATGCTCTCGTCGATGTTCCCGGAGACCTCCCCGCCCATCGTGTGGGCGAGGGGGATGTTCATGTAGGCGGCGGCGAGCGCGGTCGCCATCGTCTCGAACCGGTCGCCGACGGTCAGAACGATGTCGGGCTGCAGGCGCTGGAACGAGGTCGGCAGCTCGAGCAGGCCGAGTCCCGTCGACTTCGCCATCGTGCTCGGTGTCTCGCCCTCGATCAGCATGAAGACCGTGTCCGATGGTGAGAACCCGTCCTGCTCGATCGTCTCCAGCAGGCTGCCGTAGCGGTCGAGCAGCGCCGACGCGCCGACGACGAGCTGAAGGGCGAGATCGGGGTGCGCCTCGATCACCCGCATCGCCGACTTGATGCTGGAGTAGTTGGCCCGCGAGCCGACGACGACGCAGATCTTCCGCGTCAGGACGGACCGTCCCAGTCGACGTCACCGTCGAGCAGCACCTGGTCGGCGCGGAGGTCGCGGAGCGCACGGCGACCGACTACGTCGCCAAGCCGCCGGGCCGGGATTCCCGTCCCGGGCTTCTTCGTCGCGACCATGTGGCGCTCGATCGTCGCGCCGGCGGCGACGTCCGTGACCGCGACGACGCTCTTCTCGAATACGGCTTTCATCTCGGCGAACGGCGCGACGTCCTCCTTGTCGACCGGCGAGGCGAGCATGCGCTCGACCTCGCGCACTCCGCGGACGAGCTCGGCGAGCTCCTCCGGCTCGAGCGAGAGAGCGGCGTCCGGGCCGTAGAGACGCTTCGAGAGGGTGAAGTGCTTCTCGAGGACCGTGGCGCCGAGCGCAGCGGCTGCGATGCACGCGGTGGAGCTGAGCGTGTGGTCCGACAGGCCGACCGGGATGCCGTAGCGCTCGCGCAGCTCGAGCATGACGTTCAGGCCGACCCGCTCCGGCATGCACGGATACTCGGAGGTGCACTGGAGGACCGTCGTCGGCGACCCCCGCAGCGCAGCGACGGCGGCGTCGAGCTCGGCCCACGAGCTCATGCCCGAGGAGAGCAGCACCCGCTTGCCCGTCGCAGCCACGCGCTCGACGAGCGGCAGGTTCGTGACCTCGCCGGACGGGATCTTGTGGCGCGGCACGCCCAGTGCCTCGAGCCGCTCGACCGCCTGGATGGAGAACGCGGAGCAGAGGAACTCGATGCCCGCCCGGTCGCACCGGTCGCGCAGCCTGCGCCAGCCGTCGTCGTCGAATGCCGTGCGTTCGAAGTACGCATAGCGAGACTCGGCCGAGAAATACGGCGGCGGAGGCGCGTCCGCGGTCGACTCGGCGCCAGCGTCGTGCAGCTGGAGCTTGATCGCATCGACGCCGCACTCGGCGGCCACGTCGATCATCCGCTCGGCGATCCCGAGGCTGCCGTCGTGGTTCATGCCCGCCTCCGCGATGATCAGAACGCCGTTTGCCATCGCTGGCACAAGCCTAGCGATGAAGCCGCCTGCGGCGACGGCCACCTCGTTGTTCGGCATCGAGCACCTTCCTGTCCGGGCGCCGGGCCCAATGACTGCTCAGGCGTCGACGCCGGGGTCGCCGAGACATGGCGACCCCCACTCCGGCTTGACGGTTGTCGGAGTGCCGACGACAGTGTTACGGCGATGAAGCTGCTGGCGTGCGTGACGAGCTGCGACCGGCCGTTGCTCCACCGCAACGCGGTCGAGTCCCACCTCCGGCTCGTCGCGGAGCGCGGCTTCCGGCTCGCCCGAACGGAGAACGACACGTCCGAGCTCTGGCGCGCATGACGACGGTCTCACCCGACCGAGCCCTGCCCCCGAGCCAGATGCTCGGGAACGAGGCCGCCGACCTCATCCTGATCGAGCCGCGGGCGCGGGTCTCCCTCGGCTTGGGCGAGCTCTGGCGGCATCGTGAGCTCGCGTGGTTCTTGGTGCTCCGGGCCGTCAAGCCGCGCTACCGGCAGACGGTGCTCGGGGTCGGCTGGGCGGTCGTCCCGCCCGTGGCGATGATGGTCGTCTTCTCGGTCTTCCTGAACCGGTTCGCCGGCGTGCCTTCGGAGAGCGGAATCCCGTACCCGATCTTCAGCTTCAGCGGGCTCCTCGCCTGGCAGTACTTCGCCGTCGGCGCGACGCGCGGCGCGGGCAGCCTGCTCGGGAACGCCGCCTTCCTGACGAAGATCTACTTTCCGCGGCCCCTGATCCCGCTCTCGGCCGTGCTCGCGGCGCTGTTCGATCTGGCGATTGCATTCCTCGTGCTCGTCCCGCTGATGGCCTACTACGGGTACACACCGGGCTGGGCAGCGCTGACCCTGCCGGCATTCGTTGCCCTCGCAACGGCTGCCGCGCTCGCGGTGAGCCTGTGGATCGCCGCGGCCGGCGTGCAGTATCGCGACCTCGGTCTCGCGGTTCCGCTGCTCATCCAGGTGTGGCTGTTTGCAACGCCCGTCGCCTACCCGCTCTCGGTCTTCCCCGACGGCTGGCAGACGGCGCTCCTCGTCGCGAATCCGATGGCGACGGTCGTGGAGGGGTTCCGCTGGGCGCTGCTCGGCACGGGCGCGGTCCCGGGCTGGCCGTCCGCGGCCTCGGCCGCCCTCACCCTCGTCGCGGTGCTCGGCGGCCTGCTCTTCTTCAACCGCATGGAGCGGACATACGCGGACGAGATCTGACGTGACAGGGATCGGGATCCGCGTCGAGTCGCTCGGCAAGCGCTACCGGATCGCCGCAACCGGCGAGCGGCGTCTCGGCCGCCCGCGCCGGCGGCCGCTGTGGGCGCTTCGCGGCGTCAGCTTCGAGGCGCCGCGCGGGACGACCGTGGGCGTGATCGGGCGCAACGGCGCGGGCAAGACGACGTTGCTCAAGGTGCTGTCGCGTATCACGCCGCCGACGGAGGGCCGTGTCGTGCTCCCGCGCAGGACGAGCGCGCTGCTCGAGGTCGGCACCGGCTTCCATCCCGAGCTGACGGGACGCGAGAACGTCTACCTGAACGGTGCGATTCTCGGTATGCGCCGCCGCGAGATCGCGCGCAAGTTCGACGAGATCGTCGCCTTCGCGGAGATCGAGGAGTTCATCGACGCTCCTGTCAAGCGCTACTCGTCGGGGATGAGCCTGCGCCTCGCCTTCGCCGTCGCCGCCCACCTCGAGCCCGACGTGCTCCTCGTGGACGAGGTGCTCGCCGTGGGCGATGCCTCCTTCCAGTCGAAGTGCCTCGGGAAGATGGACGAGGTGACGGGCCAGGGGAGGACGGTCGTGCTCGTGAGCCACAGCATGCCGACGATCGCCAGCCTTGCCGACCGCTGCCTCTGGCTCGATCGCGGGGAGATAGTGGCCGAGGGGGTGACCGCCGATGTGATCCGTCGCTACCTCGCGTCCGCGCTTCCGGCCGACCCCGGCGCGGCGGCTGATCTCAGCGGCCGCGAACGGCCACGCGAGCACCCGGGCCCGCGGGAGCTCTTCCTCCGCTCCATCACGCTGCTCGATGCGAACGGCGCGCCCAGTCGCTCCTTCTACGAGGGCGATCCGATCGGGGTCGAGGTCGGCTTCGAGGTGACGAGGCCGCTCGGCTGGGTAGAGCTCCGCTGCTACGTCAACACGATCGAGGGTGTCTGGCTGTTCGCGGCCAACTCCGGGAAGCGCCGGCGCGATCTCGATCCGGGTTACTACACGACCGCGACGACCTTCGCGCCCAACCACCTGCGGCCGGGCTCGTACACCATCGATCTCGGCATGCAGTCGGCGGTACCCCAGGACATGGTTCCGGATGCGATCCGGTTCGAGATCGAGTCGAGCCTGGAGGGCTACGACGACCCGGCTTGGGCCGGCAGCATGGGCCTCGTCCGCTTCGACTACTCATGGAGCGATCCGGAGCCCGTCGTACGAGAGTGAGGACGCCTACTTCAGGAGCGTCGTGACGAGCCTGTACAGCGGTGCCCGCTCGACCGAGTCCCTGTTGCCGATGATCTTCACCGCGAGCGTGCCGACCGCGTTGCCCACGAATCCGATCACCTCGGGCTCGGCCCGGAGGAAGGCGAGCGGCGACGTGAGCGCGAGGAAGGCGTCGCCAGCGCCGATCGTGTCGACTACCTCGGTCGAGAACGCCGGTACCCGCGCGATCTCCTCCCGAGAGCGGACGATCGCGCCTTCCGGGCCGCGCGTAACCGTGAAGAGCGACGCGCCGAGGTGTGCGGCGAGTCGCTCCGCGACCTCGTCCAGCTGCGCGAAGCGGTCTCGCACCGCGAGCAACGCTTCCTCCCGGTCGAGGCACGCGTAATCGGCGCGCGCGTACTTCGTGATGTCGTTGAAGCCGAGGTTGATCGCGTTGCTCTGGGCGTTCACCGCGAGGAACCGTGCCGACTCCCCCAGCGCCGTGATCGCCTGCGGCCCGAGGAAGCCGTTGTCGAAGTCCGCGACCACGGTGAGATCGGCGTCCGCCGCATGGCGGGCGACGAGGGCCGCCGTCTCCGAGCCGAGGGCGTCCGCGAGCGGCGCATCCGTGAAGAAGGAGACCTCGAAGAGCTTCTGTGTCAGGAACGGTTGCACGTAGCGGCGCTTGATCACCGTCGGCGCGTCGTCCCGCATCACGAAATGCGGCTCGACGTTCGGCTTCAGGCCGGCCCGGATCTCGCTCTCTCGTGAGTCGAGCGAGCCCAGGCAGCTGATCAGGCAGACCCGGCGGCAAAAGGCCGCCAGGTGGTTCGCCACGGCGAGCGCGCCGCCGAGATAGCTCTCCTGGCGCAGCACCTGCGCGGCGATCGTCGAGGACTTGCGGGCCATTCCGTACGGCCTGCAGTAGTGGTACTCGTCGATGATCGCGTCGCCGACGACGACGACGTCGAGCTCGCAGAGCGACTCGAGCAGCTGAATGATGTCGTCCGCCGAGTGGCGCTCGCGGAAGGACGAGAGGAAGTCCCCGGCCTCGGGCGGGAAGACGTCGAAGTGCGCGTTGAGCAGCTGCGTGGAGCTGAACGTGACGTCCTGCGTGAAGTGAATGCGGCCGCCGGTGGCGAGCACCGCGCTCTCCTCCTCCAGGATCATCCCCGTGAGGTCGTCCTCGCGGCGCTCGTAGTCGGCTCCCTTGGCATAGACATCCGGCCGGATGAGGCCGATCGCCTCGACCGCGGTCGGCCACTCGTTGATCGCGACGAGCTCGACGGCCTCGAGCGCCGCGATCGACTCCGCGCGAAGGCGCTCGTTGAACACGGGCCGCCCCGGCCCCTTGTTCACGAAGACGTCGGGTGTCACCGTGACGACCAGGGCGTCTCCCTGGGCTCGGGCTGCCTGAAAATGCCGGATGTGACCGGGATGGACGAGGTCGAACGTGCCGTGACAGTGGACGACCGTCTTGCCGGACGCACGCAGCTCGCCTACGGCGGCGGCGAGCGCCTGCACCGTGACGACCTTGCGCGCGCCCGATCGGCTGACCGTTGGATCGCCCACGTTTCAGCGCATAACGTATCCGTTGCAACAACAACGGACAGAGGAGCTCGAAATCGGCCGGTTGAGGGTATGGAAGAAGCGGGTCGGCGACCGTGTCCGCGCGACGGGCGTGGCGAGACGGGTCGTACGAGCGCTCTTCCTCCGCTCGCTCGGAGATCGTCTCCCGGAGGCCGCGCCGTTCTTCCGCGCCGACGGGCCGGCGGCGCTGCTCGAGCCGCTCCTCTACGCACGCGGTCCCGCACGTGTGCGCCGACGTCGCACCCGCAGCTGCGACGTCGTCTTCGTGGCGCCGGGAGTCGCGCCCGAGCTCGTGAAGGACATGGTCGTCCTGCGGCGGCTCGAGCCGCAGCTGCGCTGCGTCGTACTGACGATGCACGCGGGCCCGAACGACGCGCTCGCGGGCTCGCTCGCCGAGCTCCGGGGGTGGCGGACGCTTGGCGAGCTCGCAACCGAGCTCGCATCCCTCGAGGCCCGATCGCTCGTCGCCACCTGTCGGGGCTCGTCGCGGTACGCGCTCGCGCCCGGCGTGCTCTGGAGCGGTCGCTTCGTCTACCGCCCGTATCCGTTCGCCCACCGGGAGTCGGACGGCCGGCTCGACGCGCTCGAGGCGGAGAGCGAGAGATGGGTGCTGAACCGCGCGGACGCCGTCTACCACTTCTTCGCGGACGAGGCCGTCGACGGGCTGCGAGCGCAGCTCGGCTTTCGCTGCCCGGCGGCGGCGATCCCTCCCGCGTGCGTCCCCGAGCTCGGCCCGAGCGCCGTCCGCGAACGGCTCGCGAGCCTCGACGGGGGGCCGCATGTCGCGTACGTGGCGGGGTTCAACCGTCGCGGCGAGCAGCTTGCCCCGTACCTCGAGACGCTGCCGGCGAAGCTCGGATCCCTGCTCGAGGCCGGGTATCACGTCCACGTCTACGGGCGTGGAGCGTCGGCAGACGACTTCCACGAGAGCCTGGCCGAGGTGGTCTCCCACCCGTGCTTCCACGTCGAGCCGCCGCGCGCGTTCGACAAGCTCCTCGACGAGCTCACCGCGTACGATTGGGGCTTCTACGACTTCGACATCGACCGCGTGGGGATGAGGCCCGGGTTCGAGCGGTTCGCGAGCAACGGCTTCTATACCTACCTCCAGGCAGGTGTGCCCGTCATCGTCTCCCCGACCACGCCGACCTACACCGAGCTGACCGAGCGCTTCGGCGCGGGGCTCGTCTTCGCAGGCGCCCCCGAGGCGCTCGGGGCTGCGCTCGCCCAGGTCGACGCCGAGGCCGCGCGCGCCGGCGCCGTCCAGGCGCGGGAGCACCTCGTCGTCGACGAGCGGCGCCTCCACGAGGTCGTCTTCGGCGCCGGAGGCTGACGTGGCGCGCATCCTCGTGCTCGGGGCCGGCGTCGCCGGCTGCACCGCCGCCCACCTCCTCTCGCGCCGGGGCCATACCGTCACGGTGCTCGAGGCGGGCACACTGCCGGGCGGGGGCGTGCGCACGGCCTGGTACGGGGGCCATCCGCACACCTTCGGCCCGCGGGTCTTCTTCTCGCGCGACGACGAGGTGATCTCGACGCTCACGAGCCTCGTCGAGTTGCGGGAGTTCGATACGAGGACGTGGACGTACGTCGCGGAGGACGGGGCGCTGTACCACTACCCGCTCTTCGCGGGTGATCTGCCGACGATGCCGGACTGGCCGCAGATCAAGTCCGAGCTCGACGAGCGGACGGGAACGACGCCGCGAACGACCGATTTCGAGCAGTACTGGCTCGATGCGATCGGGCCGACGCTGTACCGCAAGTTCGTCGATCACTACTCGCGCAAGATGTGGGGGGTGGAGTCGAACCGCCAGCTCGCCGCCGACTTCGAGTGGGTGAACCGCGGGACGCCGATCCGCGAGACGGACACACGCGTCTACGGAGATCAATTCCAGGGCTACCCGGCGGCCCCCAACGGCTTCAACGGGTACTTCGAGCGCTGCCTCGCCGGCTCGGACGCGGTCTTCTCCTGCAAGGTCGGAACGATCGACCCGGGCGCGATGACCGTCGCGACGAGCAAGGGCACGCACAGCGGCGACGTGATCGTGAATACGATCCACGCCGATGCCCTGTTCGGTTTCGCCCACGGTCGGCTGCGCTGGTGCGGCCGCCGCTTCGTGAAGCTCGTGCTACCCGTCGAGCAGGCGATGCCCGACGACGTCACCTGGATCCACTACAGCGGCGACGAGCCCTACACGCGCGTCGTGGAGTTCAAGAAGATCACCGGCCACGTCGCCCCCGACACGCTGCTCGGGATCGAGTTCCCGAGCGAGGAGGGCCGTTTCTACCCCGTGCAGAGTGACGTCGAGCGGCTGCGCTACGACCGCTACACCGAGCTCTTCCCCGACCGCTTCTTCTCGATCGGGAGGCTCGGGAGCTTCAAGTACAAGGGAATCCCGGACTCGATCCGCGACGCTCTCGATGTCGCCGCCGCGCTCGCATGAGCAGGCGCGCGGTGGTCACGGGGGGAGCGGGCTTCATCGGCTCGCACGTCGTCGACCTGTTGCTCGCCGACGGGTGGCGGGTCGCCGTGCTCGACGACCTCTCGACCGGCAACGAGGCGAACGTCGACGCCTCGGCCGACCTCATCCAGTTCGATGTCTCGACGTCCGACGGCTGGCTCTCTGCGCTGCGCGGGGCCGACACGGTGTTCCACCTCGCGGCTCTGCCTCGGATCCAGCCGTCGTTCGACGACCCCGTCGGCCATGAGCTCGTGAACGTCGTCGGGGCGATCCGGTGCGTCGAGGCGTGCCGTGACGCGGGCGTGCGCCGGCTCGTCGTCGCGGGCTCCTCATCCTCGTACGGCGATCCTCGGCGGCTGCCGACCCCCGAGGACGAGCCGATCGATCCGCTGAGCCCCTACGCGCTCCAGAAGTACGCCGCCGAGCGCAGCTGTCTCGTGCTGGGCGAACGCTACGGCGTGCCGACGATCGCTCTCCGCTTCTTCAACGTGTACGGACCTCGCTCGTTCAGCGAGCGGAACCCGCTCAACGCGTACTCGTCCGTCGTCGGGATCTTCGCCCGGCAGAAAGCGGCGGGCACGGCGCTGACCGTGACCGGGGACGGACTCCAGAAGCGGGACTTCGTCTACGTCACGGACGTCGCCCGCGCCAACCTCGCGGCTGCGATCAGCGAGCGTCCGTTCGGCGTCTACAACGTCGGCGCGGGCGAGACGATCTCCATCCTCGAGCTCGCCAAGCTCTTCGATCATCCGTACGTCTTCGTCGAGGAGCGCCAGGGCGAGTCCCGCACAACCTGGGCCGACATCTCGCGTATCCGAGCCGAGCTCGGCTGGTCACCCGAGGTCTCGTTGGTCGAGGGCATCGAATATGGCGAAGCCGAGCTCTGACCTGCCCGGGCAGACCATCACGTGTCTGATCTGCGGGGGCGAGGCGACCGTCTTCCACGTCTTCCCGCGCCGCGCCCTCCTCAACAAGCCGCTGCCCGAGCCGGAGCCGGAGGCGGTCGCGGATTTCCCTCTCGGCTACTGCGCCGGCTGCCGGCATGTCTCCGGGAGCTACGACTCGCCCCTCGCAGCCGAAGCGCGGGAACGCGTGTACCGCGAGCTCTACTCCCGCCACGCGCCGACATCGCTCTCGGACGGGCAGGTGCGGTGGCAGGAGCTCGTGGCCGCCTGGCTCCTCGACCGTGCGCCGGCCGGTGGGCGCGTGCTCGAGATCGGCTGCCACGACGGCCATCTGCTCTCCCTGCTCGCCGCCGCCGGGCTCGCCGTCGAGGGGGTCGAGCCGTCCCCGTTCGCCGACGCCGCGCGCGAGCGCGGGCTCGCCGTGCGGCAGGAGTTCTTCCAGGCTGACGTGTTCGCTGCGGGCAGCTTCGACCTCGTCGTCCTGCGACACGTGCTCGAGCACGTGCCGGAGCCGGCCGCGATGGTCGCGGACGCCGCGCGGCTGCTGCGGCCGGGCGGCCTGCTCTACGTCGAGGTTCCGAACAGCCTCGTCTCGCTCGAGCAGCGCATCTATCCGGAGTTCCACGTCGATCACCTGTCGTACTTCACCCCGGCCTCGCTTCGCTTCCTGGTCGAGCGCAGCGGCGCCGGACGCATCGTCCGGCTCGAGAGCGCGTGGGCATACATCAACTTCCCGTTCCTCTGCTGTCTCGCGGCGATCGACCGGCCGACGGCGCCGGCCGACGGCACCGAGCTCCACGACTTCGCGATCGGCCGCACGCTCTCGGGGTTCGGAGACCGCTTTCCGGCCTATCTCGCCAACGTCCGCTCGCTTCCCGCGCGCGGCCGCCTCGGCGTCTGGGGGGCCGGAGTGATGGGAACGCAGTTCGCGATCGACGGCGGCTGGAGCGAGCAGGCGGCGTGGGTCGTCGATCCGAACCCCGTGAACGAGGGTCTGCGGCTGTCGGTGACGGGTCACCGCGTCCATGCGCCGGCCACGCTCGACGAGGTAGGCGTCGAGCACGTCTTGCTGGCGAGCGGCTGGGAGGAGGACGCGCGGCGCCAGCTCGCGGAGGCGACCCGTCGGGCCGTCCCGGTCCACGTCTTCGCCGACCTTCTCGGAGACACCGATACGCTCGGTTAGAGGTAGGTTCCGCCTCGCTCGCGCCTCGTCGGATGGCTCACCTCGAGCGGGTCGCTCGGGCGATCCCCTCGAGGATCTCCTCGATCCGGCCGCCCGCGGCGTCGAGGGAGAACGACTGCTCGTACGTGCCTCGCGCGCCGCTCTCGAGCCGCGCTCGGAGCTGGCGGTCGCCGAGCGCGACGAGCACGGCCTCGGCGAGGCGCTCCGGAGAGTCGCCGACGAGCGCGTTCTCGCGATCGGCGAGCTCGGGAATCCCGAGCCTGTTGACCGCGTGGCTGACGACGCAGCACCCGTACGAGAAGCCGGAGAGGATGCGCACGCGGACGCCGAGCGGGATCGCGTTCGGGACGAGCAGGACGTCGGCCCTCAGGAACTCCTCGCGCGCATCCTCGGTGTGGCCGCAGAAGCGCACCGCGGGGTGCGAGAGCGCCTCGCGAAGGGAGGGCGGTCCCTCGTAGCCGCCGACGATCCGCACCTCGAAGCCGTCGCGGCCGAGCGCGGCGTCGAGCCGGGGCAGGATCCCGCTGGCGAAGAGGCGCAACCCGTCGAGGGTGACGGTCCCGCTCAGGTGGCCGATCAGCAGGATCGCCGGCCGGCCGGCCGCCGCCGCGCGGCGTTCCCGTTCGTCGCGCCACGCGGGCCCGATCGGGTCCGGAATCGGAGTTCGGAGGTACTCGCACCCGGCGACACCCGCGCGCCGCAGCTCGGCCGCGTGATGGGCCGCGAACGCCCCTGCCGCGTCGCACTCCCGCAGGAGCGCGACCGAGAGCCGTTGCTGGCTGCGGGCGCGGCGGCGCACCGCGATCTCGGCCCGCACCCGGCGAGGCCCGCGCGACTTCGGCTGGGCGCGCCAGCGGTAGATCGCCGGCAGGTGCGGCGGATCCCCGACCGCCGCCAGCCGCGGCGCAGCTACGAGCCGGCTCGCGGCGAGGCCTTCGAAGTGGTAGGCAAAGACCACTTCAGGATCGACGTCTGCAACCGCCTCGCGGACGGCTCCGGCGTCGACCAGCGTCGGGAAGAAGTCGGTGGATCGTGACCGCGCTGCTCCCGCCTCGCCCGCGCGCGATGGCACCGGCAGCACGGACACGCCTGCGTCGCGCAGCGCCTCCAGCCGGCGGCCGGCACCGAGCCCGGAGGGATCGGCGTCGTCGGGCGGCACGAGCGGCAGCACGGTCACCTCGTGGCCGCGATCCGCGAGAGCGTGGACGACGGACCAGGCGGTCAGCGCACCGCCACCGCTCGTCGGGTTCGGGACACCGCCTGCGAGGACGGCGATTCTCACCGCTCGCCCGTCGCGACCGCCCGCTGCAGGTCGGCGAGCGCGGCGAGGATCTCGTCCAATGAGATCGTGACCTCCCACTCCGGATAAGCGGCCCGGAAGCGGCGAAGATCCGTGATGTAGCAGATGTGGTCGCCGCGGCGCGGCTCGTCGACGTACGTGCGCGCCAGCTCGGCGCCGCAGAGGTCCTCGAGCCTCGCGATCGCCTCGATGACGGAGATGCTGTTGGGCCTCCCGCCGCCGAGGTTGTAGACCGCGCCGCACGTCGGCCGGCCGGCGAACGCGAGCGCCGCGGTGCAGACGTCGTACGCGTGGAGGTTGTCCCGCACCTGCTTGCCGCCGTACCCGTAGACGGTGTAGGTACGCCCTTCGCGACGCGCGCGCGCGAGGTAGGCGAGGAAGCCGTGCTGCTCGGCGCTTGCGTGCTGCGGGCCGGTGAGGCAGCCGGCGCGGAAGCAGACCGTCGGCAGGCCGAAGTTCCGCCCGTACTCCTGGACGAGGACGTCGGCGGCGAGCTTCGAGGCGCCGAAGAGGCTGTGCACGCTCGAGTCGACACGGCATGTTTCGTCGACCCCGTCGCGACCGTCGGCGTAGTCCCAGCGCGTCTCGAGCTCGACCAGCTCCAGCTCGTTGGGGGCGTCGCCGTAGACCTTGTTCGTCGAGAGGAAGACGAACGGCGACTCCGGGCACGCCTGCCGCGCCGCCTCGAGGAGGTTGAGCGTGCCGACGGCGTTGACCTCGAAGTCGTCGAACGGCCGCGCGGCGGCGAGGTCGTGCGAGGGCTGCGCGGCGCAGTGCAGGATCACTGCCGGCCGCGTCCGCGCGACGAGCTCGATCATCGCGGACCGGTCGCGGATGTCGAGATGGTGGTGGGCGAAGCGCTTCGTCGCCGCGCGCAGCCGCCGGAGGTTCCAGGCGGTGTCGCCGTCCGGGCCGAAGAAGTCGCGGCGCATGTTGTTGTCCACCCCGTGGACGAGCCAGCCGCGCCGGTCGAGGAACTCCACCGCCTCCGAGCCGACGAGCCCGCTCGACCCGGTCACGAGCGCGACCTTAGGAGCGGTCATCGAATCGCGCCCGCGAACACCATCAGGTTCGAGTGCATCCAGGACGGCTCCGAGACATCGGTGATCGCAGCCTTCAGCGCAGCTTCCATCTCACCGGCCTGCTCGGAGCCGTGGGCTCGGAAGAGGTCGACCCAGAACTCGTGCGGTTGCTCGTTCACGTGCAGCGTGCCGCCCTGCCCCGGGGTTGCCGCCGTGAAGACGACGACGCCGGAGAGCCCGACGAGGCCTGCGACGAGACCCGCGGCGCTCCGTCGCGGGAGGTGCTCGGCGACCTCGATGCAGAGGCAGACGTCGAAGTGACCGAGCGGCGGCAGGGCGCGCTCGAGGTTCCAGCGGACGACGCGCCCGGGGACGTGGGAGACGGCGATCGCGTGGCGGCTCCCCTCGACGCCGGTGACCTCCACGCCTCGCCGCGCGAGCTTCGCGAGGAGGAAGCCGGTGCCGCAGCCGACGTCGACCGCCGTCGCCGGGCGGAGGAGCTCGTAGATCCCTGCGGCGAGCCGCTCGTACATCGCGTCGTGCTCGGCGTCGAGGTAGAAGTCGCGGTCGTACACGCGCTCCTTCGCGGCGAGGAGGGGTAGGCGTGCGAGTGCGAGGTCGGCGCTTCTTCCGAGGCTTCGAACACGCCGTGCCACAGCCCCCGGCAACGCTCGTGGCCGCATCGTCCTCACTGTACGAACTGCGGCGGGGAACGCAACCAGGCCGCCGCAACTACACTCCGTCAGTGCCGAGGCCGCTGTCCAGCACGCGGAGACGGCTCGAGGGCCAGCGGCTCGACCTCCCGCTGCCGTCTCCGATCGCTGCTCGCCACGTGGAGCGGTCGCTGCTCTTCTCCCTCGACGACGACCCGGCGAGGCCGTCCCAGCGCCCGCTCGACCTGTCGCTCGCCACGATCGCCGCCGCCCGGCACGTCTCGCTCGACCGCCGGCTGTCGGCGGGCGGGGACTAGGCCGTGGCCGGGCTGAGCGAGGTTCGCCGGAAGGCCGCAGTGCGTGCGAGCGGCGTCCGGAACCGCGTGGCCGTCGCGCGGGACGTCCGTCGTATCCGGCGCCGTCACGCCTTCCTGCGCGTGCCGACGGGGTCGCCGAGCCGCGGCTACGCGCTCGCCGTCAGCCTCACCGACTGGCCGTACCAGCTCAAGCTGGAGGGGATGCTGCTCAAGGCGCTCGAGCTCGAGGGCTACGAGCCGGTCGTCCTGACGTCACGGGCGGCGGCCGGGACGGCGCGCCGCTACGCCGCGGCCTTCGGCTGCGGGCGCGTCCTCGTCCTCGACGACTACCTCGACGGCGAGTCGCCCGACGTTCGCCCGCTGCTCACGGGGCCGCTCACGGTCCAGCGGCTGAAGGCGCTCGAGGTCGACGGCGCGCACGTCGGGCGCCAGGTCCTCTCGACGATCTCGCGGAACCTGCGCCGGGGGTCGGTCGAGCTGGAGAGCGCGGAGGCGCGAGCGTGGCTCGAGCAACTGCTTCCGAACGTTCTCGCGGTCAGAGAGGCTGCGGAGCGCATCCTCGAGGATCTCGACCCGGAGATCGTGCTCTTCAACGAGGCCCGCTACGCCGGCTACGGGTCGATCTTCGACGTCGCCCTGCTCAGTGGCCTCAACGTCATTCAGTTCGTGTCCGGCTTCGTCGACGACGCGTTCGTGTTCAAGCGCTACACGCTCGAGACGCGCCGCTTCCACCCGCGGTCGCTCGGCCCGCAGGCGTGGGACGAGGTGCGCGCCGGCCCCTGGACGGAGGGCATGCAGCGCGAGCTCGACGAGCAGTTCGAGCGGCGCTACGCAGGCGACGGCGCCCTTGGCTGGCAGCTTCACGGCTGGACGCGCCGGCGCGACGCCGCCGAGATCGTCGCCGAGCTCGGGCTCGATCCGGCGAAGAGGACGGCCGTCGTCTTCTCCCACGTGCTCTGGGACGCGAACCTCTTCTACGGTGAGGATCTCTTCGAGGACCAGGGTGAGTGGCTGACCGAGACGGTCCGCGAGGCCGCAGCCAACCCGGCGGTCAACTGGGTCGTCCGCCTGCACCCGGCGAACGTGTGGAAGCTCGAGCGCGGGACACAGGGCGAGCTCGACGAGGTGCGAGCGATCAGGGAGCGCGTCGGTGAGCTCCCGCCCCACGTGCGACTGCTGCTCCCCGAGAGCGACGCCAGCGCGATGTCCCTCTTCGAGCTCGCCGATTACGCCCTCACGATTCGCGGCACGGTCGGCGTCGAGGCGCCGTGCTTCGGCGTGCCGGTGCTCACCGCCGGTACCGGGCACTACTCCGGGCGCGGATTCACGGAGGACTCGGCAAGCGTCGGCGAGTACCGCGAGCGCCTGCGCCGGATCGCCGAGATCCCTCCCCTCTCCACGGAGCGGACCGAGCTGGCGCGAAGGCACGCCCACGCCCTCTTCTGCCGCCGCCCGATCCGCTTCACGAGCTTCCGCACGGTCGCGATGGCCCTCGAGCGGTCTGCGGATCCGCTCGCGCTGAACCTCGAGCCACGCGTCCGGTCTCGCGAAGAGCTGGTGCGCGCCGACGATCTGCGGACGTTCGCGCACTGGGCCCTCGACCGCTCCTGCATCGACTACCTCGCCCCACCGTGTGCGGAATAGCGGGCTACGCCGCCGGCTTCGGCAGCGCGGAGATGGACGTGCTCCGCCGCAGTCTCGTCCATCGCGGTCCCGACGGGTCGGGCTCCTATGTCGATCCGGCTGCCGGCGTCGCGCTCGTGGCCACGCGCCTCGCGATCCAGGATCTCGACCACGGCGCTCAGCCGATGGCGAACGAGGACGGCAACGTCCACGTCGTCTTCAACGGCGAGATCTACAACGCGCGCGAGCTGCGCAAGCAGCTCGCCGGCTCGGGCCACCGGTTCGCCAGCGCGAACTCCGACACGGAGGTGCTCGTCCACCTGTACGAGGAGCTCGGCGAGACGATGGTGAGCGAGCTCAACGGAATGTTCGCGTTCGTCGTCTACGACGAGCGGCGGCGACGCCTGTTCGGCGCGCGCGACCGGATGGGGATCAAGCCGCTCTACCTCGCCCGGCCGCACGGCGGGCTCGCCTTCGCCTCGGAGCTGAAGACCCTCGTAAACCTCCCGGGCGTCGAGCGCGAGCTCGACCCCGAGGCGCTCTCCCACTACCTCAGCCTGCGCTTCGTCCCGGGCCCCGGCTCGATCATCAAGACGATCGAGCGGCTGCCGGCTGCGCACCTGTTCGTGTACGAGCCAGGCGAGGCAGAGCTCACGACGAGGCGGTACTGGCGCCCCCCGTTTGGCGTTTCGCCGCCACTCGACGAGCGCGAGCTCGTCCCCCTGCTCCGCGAGCAGCTTCTCGGCGCTGTCTCGCGCTGGACGCTCAGCGACGTGCCGATCGCCTGCTCGCTCTCCGGCGGTATCGACTCGAGCGCGGTCACCGCCCTGATGAGCGAGGCCGGCTATCCCGACCTCCGCACGTACTCGCTCGGCTTCGAGGAAGAGGAATGGAGCGAGCTTCCGCTCGCGCGTCTCGTCGCCGCCCGCTACGGCACCGAGCACCACGAGCTCGTTCTGCGCCCGAGCGAGCTCCTCGACGACCTGCTCGGGATGGTCTGGGCGCTCGAGGAGCCGTACGGAGGCGGGCTCCCCTCCTGGTACGTCTTCCGGCTCATGAGCGGAGAGGTCAAGGTCGCCATGACCGGGACCGGCGGCGACGAGCTCTTCGGCGGCTACGGCCGCTTTCGGTGGTTCGAGGAAGGCCGGCTGCCCCGCATCGGCGCGTCGAAGTGGATCGGCAGCCGCCCCGTTCGGGCCGCGGCCGCCGTCGCATCGCGCGTTCCCGGGCGGTGGACGAGCGACATCGGCCGGGCCGCGCTGCGGGACCTCCGTTCGCTGCGCGCGGAGCCGGCCCGGTGGCACTACTTCGAGCGCTCCTACTACTTCTCGGACCAGGCAAAGCGCGACCTGGTGCTCGAGGACGCAGATCGACTCCCCGCGACGGGGAGTCTGCTGCAGGCGATCTACGACGAGTCCGGCGCGGCGAGCCCCCGAGACGCCGTCGCCTATCTCGACTTTCACACGCAGCTCCCCGAGGAGTTCCTGCTCATGACCGACCGCTTCTCGATGGCGCACTCGCTCGAAGCCAGAGTGCCTTTTCTCGACCACGAGCTGGTCGAGTTCGTCGCTTCGATCCCAGCGTCCCTACGGACGCGGCCCGACGACCTGAAGGCGCTCCTCAAGGCGGCGGTGGCGGATCTCCTGCCCGAGCCGATGCTCGGGGCGACCAAGCGCGGCTTCGTCATCCCGACGGGCGAGTGGCTGCGCGGCGAGCTCCGTCCGCTCGTGCTCAGGTTCCTCGACCCCGAGCGGCTCCGCCGGCAGGGGCTCTTCCAGCCGGCGATCTTCGAGCGCTTCGTGCTGCCGCATCTCGACCGGCGGGCCGACTTCGGCGACCAGATCTGGACGCTGCTCATGTTCCAGCTCTGGCACCTGCTCTATCTCGAGGAACGACTGACCGCTGCGCCGACGTTCACCTGGCAGGACGTCGCCGCCTGACAGGGTCTTGGCATTCGACGACTTCCTGGCTGTACGCTAGCCGGGCGCGTGTGAGCCCGGCCTGGCCATGCAGACGGTCCTCCACCTCAGCCAGTTCGACGCAGCCGGCGGATCCGCACGCTCGGCGTACAAGATCCACACCGAGCTGCAGCGGCTCGGCGCCCGCTCGCGGATGCTCGTGGGGCACAAGACGACCGACGACCCGAACGTCGCGCCGCTCGCCGGGAGCAAGAACTGGTGGCGGGCGAATCTTGCCGCCTACATGCTGACCGAGCGCCTGAGCCTCCAGTACGCCGTCAGCGCCTCGTGCTTCGCTCTCAGGGCGCATCCCTGGTTCCGCGAGGCGACGGTGCTCCAGCTCCACAACCTGCACGGCGGCTGGTTCGCGCACACGTCGCTGCCGCTGCTCGCGCGCGCCCGCCCGACCGTCTGGCGCCTCGCCGACATGTGGCCGCTGACCGGGCACTGCTCGTACTCGTTCGAGTGCGGCCGGTGGCGGACGGGCTGTGGCTCGTGCCCGCATCTCGACGGCTATCCGCCTCTGCGCCACGACCTGAGCGCCGTGAACTGGCGGATCAAGGACGTCGCCTACCGCCACAGCCCGATGACGATCGTCGCGCCGAGCGACTGGCTTGCTTCGCTCGCCCGAGAGAGCCCGCTGCTCAACCGCTTCCCCGTGCGCGTGATCCGGACCGGCGTCGAGCTCGACGTCTTTCGCCCGCAGCCGCGCGCGGGCGCGCGGGCGCAGCTCGGCGTGCCGGTGGATGCGCCCGTCGTCCTTGTCGCCAGTCGCGAGGAGCGCAAGGGAGCAGGGCTCGCTACCGCTGCGCTCGGGCGGCTCGGCGCGCGGCATCCGGGCCTGACAGCCCTCGTCTTCGGGCAGGGGGAGACACCGATCGAGCCGCCGGCTACGCAGGTCGTCGCGCTGGGGATGATCGACGACCGCGAGCGGCTGGCGCTCGCGTACGCGGCTGCGGACGTCCTCCTCTACCCGACGCTCGCCGACAACCTGCCGAACACGATCCTCGAGAGCATGGCGTGCGGGACGCCCGTCGTCTCGCTCCCGAGCGGGGGCGTGCCGGAAGCCGTCACTCACCTCGAGGACGGCTACCTCGTCGAGCGGGCCGGCGGCGAGGCGCTCGCCGAGGCCGTCACGACGCTCCTCGACGACCCGGATCTGCGCGCCCGCCTCGGCTCCGCCGCGGCCGCGCGCGTCCGGCGCGAGTTCAGCGTCGAGGCGCAGGGCAGAGCATTCTTGGAGCTCTACGACGAGATCGCGGGAGCGGAGCCATGATCGTCGCGCGGTCGTCTGGACTCGTCTCGATCGTGACCCCCTCGCTCGACCAGGGGCAGTTCATCGAGCGTTGCCTCGAGAGCGTCGGCGCGCAGGACTACCGCCCGCTGGAGCACATCGTCATCGACGGTGGATCGACCGATGCCACGGTCTCGATCCTCGAACGCCATCCGGAGATCACCTGGGTCTCCGAGCCGGACGACGGCCAGGTCGAGGCCATCAACAAGGGCTTCGGCATGGCGCGGGGCGAGTTCGTCGCGTGGCTGAACGCGGACGATTTCTACCTCCCCGGCGCGGTTGCGAGCGCCGTCCGAACCCTGCGGCAGCATCCGGATGCCGCCTTCGTCTTTGCGAACTACGTCGTCGTGAACGAGAGCGGCGAGGAGCTGCGCCTGGTGAAGCCGGAGAGGCTCGACCTCCGCCACCAGCTGACGATCGGGAACCTCATCCCCTCACCGACCGTCTTCATGCGCCGGCAGGCTCTGGACGCCGTAGGGCAGCTCGACGGCTCTTACCGGAACTCGTTCGACTACGACCTCTGGAACCGGATCGTGACGCAGTTCCCGATCGTCTACTGCGACGAGTACTGGACGTGCTTCCGGCTCCACGAGAGCTCGAAGACGGTCTCCCGCAGCGCCGAGTTCATTCGCGAGGATCGCGAGATCGTTCGCCGCTACCGAGGGCGCCGGTTGCGGCTCTTCCCGGACTACCGCGTCCGCATGATCGCGCACCGGTGGCCCCTCCTCGGTCTCGCGCTCGGGAGGGCCTTGCGTGCGGCTCGCCTGCTCCGCCGCGGCGAGCTGCGGGAGCTCGGACGGCGGACCCGGCAGAACGCCCGCTCACTCCTGAGAGCGCGTTGACACCTGGCTCGCGGCGCGCTCGCGCTCCCAGCGCTCCCGCAGCTTCATCCAGTACGTGAACTGGTAGACCGCGCGCATTCCACCGTCGAGGATGCCCACCCAGCCGTCGCGGTAGCCGCGCCACTTGAGGACGTACAGGTAGAACGCGCGGGCCGCTTCGAGCAGCGCCTTGCCGGCGCTCGGCGGCTGGGCCGGGAGCGTCACTCTCGGCACATCCTCGTCGGTGTAGTAGTTGGTCTTCTCGAGGTACTCCGCGACGCTCGCGTAGTTGTAGTGCAGGTAGCCGTGGCGCGCCCGGAGCCAGGTGCCCGAGGTCTCGAGCTCCTCGTGCTCGTGCCGGACCGGATAGCGCGCAGCGCCCCGCCGGAACAGCATCTTCCGGTAGTGCTCGCGCCCTGCCCCGTGGGCGAGCTCGCGACCGAGCACGATCCGCCGCTCGCGAAGCTCGTAGCCGGTGACGCCCGCCGGCGGCTGGGCGAGGATCGACTCGATCTCCGCCGCGAGCTCGGGCGTGATTCGTTCGTCGGTATCGAGCCGCATCACCCAGTCGCTCGTCGCCTGATCGAAGCCGAAGTTGACATTGCCGAAGATGTAGTCCTCGCGCTCGTGCAGCCGGCAGTTCGGGAAGTCGGCGCAGACGGCGGCCGTGTCGTCGGTGCTGAACATGTCCACGACGACGATCTCGTCGGCCCAGGCCACGCTCTCGAGGCACTCGCGAAGCAGCCGCGCCGTGTTCTTCGTCGGGATGACCACCGAGAGTGTCGCGCGGGGCGGCATGAGCCGATCATAGGGTGGCGGCCAATACAGTTCGCGATCATGAGCACCGGGGAGCCGGCGGTCTCGGTCATCGTGCCGACCTACAGGAGGTCGACCCACCTGCGTGCCTGCCTCGAAGGTCTGCGCGCCCAGTCGCGACCGGCGCGAGAGGTCGTCGTCGTACGCCGCGCGGGCGACGAGGAGACGCGGCGAGTGGTCGCCGAGCACGAGCCCGGCTCGCTCGTGGAGGTCGTCGTGGACGTCCCGGGCGTCCTCGCTGCGATGCACGCCGGCATCGAGCGCGCCACCGGCAACGTGATCGCATTCTCGGACGACGACGTCGTCCCACGTCCCGACTGGCTCGTCCGACTGCTCGAGCACCTCGCCGACCCGGGCGTCGGCGGAGTCGGCGGCCGTGACCACACGCCCCAGTCGGTTCCGCCCTTCACGGAAGACGTCGGCAGGATCTCGCGCTGGGGCAAGCTCGTCGGCAATCACCACGTGGGCGCGGGCCCGGCGCGGGACGTCGACGTGATCAAGGCTGTGGGCGCCTACCGGCGCGAAGCGCTTGCGCTACCGGCTGGTCTCAGGGGCGAGGGCGCTCAGGTGCACTTCGAGGTCGCTCTCTGTCTCTGGGCGCGGAACCACGGCTGGCGTCTCGTCTACGACCCCGCGATCGTCGTCGACCACCATCCCGCCCCGCGCTACGACGCCGACCGCCGCGGCGCGCCGACCTTCCGCGCGGTTCGCGACGCGACGTACAACTTCGTCGCCTGCCTGCTCACGCTCGAGCGGGGACTCTTCGTCCGCCGCGCCGTGTTCGGCGTGGTCGTCGGCGACCGCTCCATGCCGGGGCTCGCGCGAGCGGCGCTCGCGCTCGCGCAGCGCGAGTGGCCGACCGTGCGCCAGCTGCCGGCGTCGCTCCTCGGTCAGATCGAGGCGCTCTGGGACGTGGCGCGCGGGCGAGGCGTCGTCATGGTCTCCGCGGCGCGTCCAGCGGAAGCCAGGCCGCGACCGCCTCGGACAGGCTAGGGACGACGAGATCTGCGACCGACGGCTCCCCGCGCGCGGCGATGCGGACGGTGCGGCAGCCGGCTGCGCCGCCGGCCTCGACGTCGCTCTCCGCGTCGCCGATCATGACGCTCGCCGGCAGGTCGATTCCGTGCTCTCGTGCCGCGCGTAGGAGGAGGCCGGGCGCCGGCTTGCGGCACTCGCAGCCGGCGTCGCGGCGGTGGGGGCAGTAGTGAAAGCCGGCGATGGCCGAGCCGCGTCGTGCAAGCTCATCCTGGATCAGCCGCTCGATCGTCCCGATGGTGCTCCAAGAGACGCTGCCCTCGCCGATGCCGCGCTGGTTCGAGACGACGATCGCCACGTAGCCGCGCGCTTGCAGCACGGCGACTGCGTCGGCTGCCCCGCGTATCCAGCGGAAGTCGGCGGTCGAACGCACGAACTCGCCGGGCGCGGGTCTCTCGTTGAGGACGCCGTCACGATCGAAGAACGCGCCCGGGCGCGGGCCCGTCATGCTTCGCTCAGGCGCTCCCTGAGATAGGCGACCAGCAGGTGGTTGACGGCGAGGTGAACGTCCTCGACGAGCCCGAAGTGGTCACTGCGGACGAGTACGTGCTCGTCCGCAAGGTGGATCGCATCCCCGCCGTCGAAGCCGAGCAGAGCGAGAGTCGTCGCCTGCCGCTCGCGCGCGAGGCGCATCGCCGCGAGCACGTTCGGGGAGCGGCCGCTCGCCGAGATCGAGATCAGCGCGTCGCCGCCGGCGAGCTGCGGCCGCAACTGCTCGACGAAGACGTGCTCGTAGCCGATGTCGTTCGCGAGGGCGGAGAGAAGAGCCGTGTTGTCGGCCAGGCTCGAGACGCGGAAGGTCGAGCCGGAGACCTCGATCCGGCCGAGATCGCACGCTATGTGCGAGGCGGTCGCTGCGCTCCCGCCGTTGCCGACGACGAAGACCTGCCGCCCGCCGCGCCACGTCTCGATGAGCACGTCGCCGATAGCCTCGATGCGGTCGGCCGGCAGCGCCTGGATCAGCTCGCAGAGCCGGTTCGCCTGGCGCGAGACCACGGAGAGCGCATGCGACGACCGCGGCTTCTGGTCGTAGATCGTCACGGGCCAATGATGGAAGCAGCCGGGAGAGATCACCTGGCTCGCACGAGCACGCATCCGGTTCCCCGTGGCCCGTTCGGGTCATCCGCGGCGCTCGACGGACTGGACTCGCGGAACACTCCCGTCTAGGTTGAGTGGTCGCAGGCTGCCGCTCATGCCCTCGGAACGAGACCCCGTCATCCCTCCGACGACCCGGAGGTCCCGACCGGGGGCAGGATGACCGCGTCTGCTTCGGAGCGTCGATCGACTGCGAGAGCGTCGGCCGCCGGCGACTCGCCGGCCGCCGCGAGGCGCACCGGCGGGCAGCGGGTCGACCGGCCCGCCTCCGTCGAGAGAGGTCGCCTCCTCGTGGTCAGCCACCCCTGTGTCGTGCCGGTGAACCAGTCGGTCTACGTCCGCCTTGCCGAGCTCGGCTGGGACCCGGTCGTCGTCGTCCCCGATCGCTGGCGGCACGAGTACTCGCAGGAGGCGTTCGCCCCGCGTCCGCTTCCCGGCATGGAGGATCGCCTCATGCCGCTTCGAATCGTCCTCCCCGGCCGCCCGCAGCGGCACTTCTACCTCGCGCGACCGGCACACGTCGTGCGCAGGGTCCGCCCGCGGGCCGTCTTCCTGCACGAGGAGACGTTCTCGGTGCCCGCCCTCCAGTGGGGGTTGACCATCCGGCGGATGGGAATCCCGTTCGGCGTTCAGGCCTACGAGAACCTCGACCGCCCGCTGCCCTGGCCGGCGCGGCTCATCCGGCGGGCGGTCCTCGCCCGGGCGGACTTCGTCGCCGCCCGCTCGCCGGCCGCCGGTGAGCTCGCGCGCCGCTGGGGCGCGGTCGGCGACGTGGTCCTCGCGCCGGAGGGCATCCCCGACTGGGAGCGGCCGCTGCGCCGGCCGGCCGGCCCCTACACGATCGGCTTCGCCGGGCGGCTGGTGCCCGAGAAGGGCATCGGCGATCTCGTCGAGGCGGTGCGCCTCCTCGAGGGCCCGGTCCGGCTCCTGCTCGTGGGGGACGGCCCGCT
>Ga0209640_10000643_pt1 | contig 27526 bp, 24 predicted proteins | sample RifCSP10_1_FD_184018 | JGI IMG/M metagenome (GOLD analysis project Ga0209640, IMG submission 184018) | Soil microbial communities from Rifle, Colorado - Rifle CSP2_sed 10_1 (SPAdes) (version 2) | ecosystem: Environmental > Terrestrial > Deep subsurface > Rock core/Sediment | place: Rifle... | reverse complement strand
GTGTTCCTGCCGCACGTGGACCTCTCGCACGGCGTGTCGACCGCGGCGGGCGAGCAGATGATCGAAGCCGAGATGACCAGCCTCAGGCCGGAGGACGAGCCTGTTGCTGTCCGAGAATAGTTCACACTTCTCGGTTCTCACTTCTCGGTTCGTGTTTCCGCCTCCGCCAAGGCTACGGCGGACCCGCCGAAGCGTCCCGCGAAGGTGGGCATGTTCAGGTTCGCGACGTGAAACAAAGGCGAGGGGTTTCTGCCCAATTTAGTTCTGCGCGGCAGATCCGGTTCGGCTGAGGGCAGCCAGCGCCCTGCTCTGCGCGATATCGGCCTTCTGCAGCGTCGGCAGTCGCCCCGCGCGCAGACCCTCGGCCCGCAGTCGCCAGCTTTCCTCACGCAGGCGCGCGTACTCCGTGACGTCCGCCAGCATCGTCTGGTGCTCATGTGGCACGTTGCCGATCGAAGCCAGACGCGTTCGGGATGATTGCAGCTCGGATGCTATGGCCTCGGCGAGCCCGGCCAGCTCCTTAGCGTCGATGCGCCCGCTTCTGAACCGGGCAACGGCCGCGTCGTACGCGCTGGCCGTGCGATGTTCAATCTCCGCCACCCGTGCGACCTCCCCCGTGATGTCGGCGAGCCCGCGCAGCGGAGCGGCAAAGACGACGACGACCGCGACAGTGGCCGCCAGCGCGGCACACACTCGCCGGACCGGCGGCTTCTGCGAGATGACGCGTCCGGCCAGCACCATCCCGCTTACGAGTCCCACCACCAGCCCGGCCTGCATCGACACGCTGAACAGCCCTTCGGTCAGCAGGTTGTAGACGACAAACACCGCCGCGCCCGGCCAGAGCCCCTTGAGGGCGGCGAAGGGAATCGTCATCGCCGAGCGCTGGACCAGCCCCCAGCCCAGTGACGCCAGGAGCAGCCCGTAGAGACCGAAGACGGCTCCCGCCGCACCGGCTGCGACCGAGACCGGATGCGTCGCGAGACTCCACAGGCTCGCAAGGATCCCCGAGGCAAGGTAGACGGCGGCAAACGCGAACGGTCCGACGAGGCGTTCCAGCAGGCGACCCGTCTGCACCAGGCCTGCGAGGTCGGCGACCAGGTGAAGCAGTCCCCAGTGAACGAACATCATCGTGACCAGCCGCGCCCACTCTCCGTTGGTGGTCCGCGTCCCAAGGCTGCCGCCCCAGGAGACGATCGTCTGGGGATCCGAGAGCTCTCCGGATCCGAAGAGCATCAGGACGTAGACCGTGAGGTTCACAGCCACGAGGCCAGCCGTGACCAGTGCCCACCGTGTGCGTGCCCGCAGCGCTTCTTGGAAGGGTTCGCTTCCGTCAGGCGCCTTCGTGACAGCGACCCACAGGAAGCGGAGAGCGCCAACGACGACGTACAGGAGTCGCGTCCGTTCTCCGGGAGTCATGCCGCGCAGCACGAGCCCGAGTACGACCGCGAGGAACACCATCATTGTCGTCACACGGTCCCCAACCTCAAGACGTGTGCCAACCTGGGAATGAGAATCACACCTGTTTCGGCGCCCAGTTCAGTCAGCCTGGCTGGGGGGAATTGCAAGACTCCGTGCTGGCTGACGAGGCTTGTAATCGAGTCCGCGGCCCTCAAAATGGGATCCCGGCTCCCTGGGGGTGGGAGCCATATCAACGTCCTCACGCCTACCGGCGATTGGCGAGCGGAAGCTCTGTCATCCAGACGTTGCCGCTGTGTTCGCCCAGGTTGAAGACGATTCTGTTACGGCTGACCGCGATATCGGGCGCTCCCAGGTACAAGTTCCGCCACGACAGCCCCCTGCTGTGGAAGTGCTGGATCCCGAGCGGCGATCCGATCGGCTTCTTCGTGGCCCGGTCGAGGCGCTGCGCCCAGAGGCAGGGAGAGCCGTCGCGACTGGACCAGAAGTAAAGGAGACCTGCATCAGGCGACCAGGCCGGCGCGTCCCCGTCTTCAGCGACGGCTATCCAGTCCTTCTCAGCGGCGACTGAGGAGTCGAAGACCCTCGAGATGAAGACCCGCGCGGGTGCCAGGCTGTTCGGCCTCGCGTTGAACGACACCCAGTGGCCGTCCGATGAGAGGCGTGCATTGAAAATGCCGTAACCCGGGTGCGTCAGCCATTCACGCACTGGCGGGGATCCCGGTTTCAAGAGACCGATGCCGGAAGGATCGTGCGCCGTCACGAACAGAATGTCGCGACCGCCGGGCGCCCACTGCTCGACGTCGCCGCAATCGTCGCACGCCAACTCGGGCGATCCTCCGCTCAGCGCCACCACAAAGATGGGAATCTTGCCGTTCTGTCGGAACGAGTACGCGACCCTCGTTCCATCTGGACTGACCGCCGGATAGTCGTCCTCGGGCGTCGCGGTCACGGCCGTTTCCTGACCCGTCGCCAGGTTTGTCGAGAACACGTCGAATCGCCCGGCCCGACGTGAACGAAACACCATCGTTCCGCCGTCCGCCGACAGCGACGGATCGTAGTCATCCGCCAGATCCTGCGTGACGCGGGTCAACACACCGAGCATCTTGCCGCGATCGGCATCGATGGGCAGGCTCCAGATATCGGCGCCGCTCGTTCGGCTCATGAACACCATTCGCCCGCCCGCCGTCGTCGACGCGGCTGCTTCGTCCGTGGTCCCGAACGTCACACGCTGTGGCGCGTCGATCTGCCAGCTCCCCGGGGCCATGGCGACCTGCCACATGTTCCATGAATCGCCCACGTGCCCGTGAAAGACGACACGGTTACCGGTTCCGGCCCACGCATCGGGCGTCGGCAGCCCGTGAAACGCCTCGAACCCTTCTCGAAGCAGCACGCTCCGCGCGCTGGTTCGGACCGGAGAGCCGCCTGTCACACGAGTGACGTACCAGTCGACGTTGTTCTCGGGTGGCGTGTCGCGGTCGCGCTGGCCCCAGAAGAGCAGGTCGCGTCCATCAGGTGACCAGACGGGAGCGCGGGCCAGGTAGAAGCCCGGGGCCACCTTCGTGCCAGGTCCTCCGGTTGCGGGCGCAACGTAGATCTGGCTGCCCGGTGATTCAGAGACGCCGTAAGCAATCCACTTCCCATCCGGTGAGAAGCGCGGGGAGAACCCTCGCTCGACGATCAGCCGCTCGTCGCCGCCGAGTGTGGGGACCACATAGATCCCTCCCTCGGGTCGGCTCGACTGAAACGCGATCCGACTCCCGTCAGCCGAGAACGACGGATCCACATCGTCTGCCGCGTGCCGGGTCAGACGCACCGGCGGGCCGCTCGGGATCTGCTGAATCCAGATGTCGAGATTCCCGTCGCCGCTGCGGTCGGACGCGTAGGCCAGGATCTTCCCGTCGGGGGAAATCGCGGGGTAGTCCGTCCAGCCCACATCCGAGGTCAGCCGCGCCAGGGGTGGGCTCGGACCGGATGGCGCCGCAGCGGTTCTCCACCGGGCAGCGAGCGCCAGAACTCCGATCGCCCCGATCGAAGCCGCCACGAGAAGAATCGGCCACAGCGTCGATCGCTCGGCAGGAGTCGACACGGGGATCGTGGAGTGCCTGTCTATCCCGGTATCGTCACGCACTTCCTCGAGCGCCACCTTCACGTCCGCCATCGACTGCCACCGCCGCGCGGGATCTTTTCGGAGGCAGCGCCCAATCACCTTTTCGAGATCTCGTGACACGCGGGCGTTCGCCTCGCTCGGCGGCTTTGGCTCTCGCTCCAGGATCGCGGCGATCGTGGCCATCTTCGTCGCGCCGTCGAACGCGCGACGCCCGGTCACCATCTCGTAGAGCACCGCGCCAAACGAGAAGATATCGGAGCGCGCATCCGTCGGCTTCCCTTCCGCCTGCTCGGGCGACATGTAGGGCGTCGTTCCGAGGATGGCTCCCCGCTCGGTCAGGTGTTCTGCCGGGACCTGAGTCTCGGTGCTGGCGTGATCGTCGATTGGCTCGAAGCCCACCGGTTTGGTCAGCTTCGCGAGCCCGAAGTCGAGGACCTTGATCGACCCCTTGTCGTTGACCATGATGTTCGCCGGCTTGAGGTCGCGATGCACGATGCCCGCCGCGTGAGCCGCCGCAAGCGCGTCAGCGACCTGGACCGCGTACTCGAGCATGTCCTCCAGTCGGGCGTGGGGGTGTCCGACCAGGCTCGCGAGAGACTGCCCCGCGACGTACTCCATCGCGATGAAGTCCACTCCCTGGTCCTGACCGATGTCGTAGATGGTGATGATGTGTGGATGGTTCAGTCCGGACGCAGCCCTGGCTTCCTGCACGAAGCGTTTCCGTCCCTCCGCGTTCAGTGAGGCGTCGCCACGCAGCACCTTCACAGCCACGGGCCGGCCGAGACGTGTGTCGACGGCGCGGTACACCGTGCCCATGCCGCCTTCACCGAGCGGCTCCAGGAGCTCGTAATGGGAGAGCGTCTTGGTGACCATCATCGGCGCGTATCCGAACATCAGCGCAGCACGACTGCCGCCGCACCTTTCTCAGCGATGAGCCTGTCGATCTCGACCTTCATTCTCTCGCGACGGTCCAGAATGGCCGCGATCTGGTTTTTTTCGAGCCAGGGTCCCAGTTTCGCATCGAGCTCCTTCCGGGTGAGCCCCTGTACACGATCCCAGAAGTCGCCCTCGATCCGGCTCACTTGACGCGAGAGCTCTGTCGTGGGCCCGAACGCCCGGATATGGTCGAGCAGAATCAGGTTCCACGCTCCATCGCGCAGCACGCTTGCCTGGTTTCGGTCAAGGTTGCCGATGAGGGTATCGAACATCCTCATCCGGGCCACCTGCTTGGCCCATTCGGCCCGGTTCGCCTCACCGGGCGGTGCTTCACCCTTCCACGTCTCGACGTTCTCCACCCACAACGTGGCAGCACCGGTGTTGCCCTGCAGCCGCCGTTCCACTGTGGGTGGCACCATGTCCATCTTCAGAAGCCTGTCGAGCTCGTAGGCGGCGATCTGGGTCTTATAGCTCGTGAAGAAGCCCCGGTAGATTCCTGGGGGCAACACCAGCCACGCTATCCGCGCCACGGGTCCACCCGGCCGAAGCACGCAGCGCAAGGTGCTCGTGCTGGGGCCGAGCTCTTCGATGCTGAGGCATTCGGCCGTCCTCAGGTATTCCTCGATCTCCTGATAGCGCCCGACCCAGATCTTTGCGTTCGTCCCCTGGGCCGCCGTCTGCGCGGCTCCGGGCGATTCGAAACCCCATAGCGACAGACACAACGCCGTCAGGGCGCCTCTTCTCGAAATAATCATGGCTGCCTCCCTATGGCAGAATAGCCGGGGTGGACGGCGTTGTCCTCGCGGAGTTCTCACGAAACCCTGATTTCTTTCGACGCTGCTGTGCGCGTGGCCTTTGGAACGTGCGAGTTCGACTCTCTCCGACATGTGCTTGTGCGACATGGGCGGCCGGTCCCGCTGTCTCCCAGGGCGTTCGCGCTCCTCGAGCTCCTGCTCGATCGACGACCGGAGGTGGTGTCGAAGGCTGAACTGCTCGAGCGTCTCTGGCCGGGAACGTTCATCTCCGATGCAAGCCTGCACAACGTCGTAACCGAGGTGCGTGCCGCCATCGGCGACACGCCGCAGGCCCCACGATTCATCCGAACCGTTCCGCGATGCGGCTACGGCTTCCACGGTGATGTGGTTGACAAGCAGGCGTCCGACCAGTCTCGGGCCGGTGCCCAGCTCGTCTCGAAGCGCCGCGAATGGAGCCTCTCCGAAGGCCCCAACGTCGTGGGCCGTGACCGGGACTGTGCCGTCAGCGTCGATTCCCCCAGCGTCTCGCGGCGTCATGCTCGCATTATCGTGAGCGGCGGTGAGGCGACAATCGAGGACCTCGGGAGCAAGAATGGGACGTATGTGGACGGGCAGCGCGTCCAGGAGGTCGCACCGCTTCAAGACGGCAGCCAGATGCGGGTTGGCTCCGTCACGATGGTGTATCGAACCGTAGGCGCGTCGCCCACGACTGTGACCCAGCGACACAAATAGCAAAGCTCAGGTGGCGAAGTTCCGACCGTTCCGCCGTCTCTACGCTACGAGAGTGATGAGCATCCTCGGGCTGCTGATCATCATGGCGAGCAGCCCGGCACTGGCTCAGCGCGACGTGGCGGGCAACTGGTCGGCCCTGTACCACGAAGACCAGCCGCACCGCATTCCGGGACCCGACCTCGGTGACTACACCGGGCTTCCTCTGAACGACGCAGGTCGCCTGAAAGCCGACAGCTGGGACGCTTCCATCCTGACTCTTCGAGAGCACCAGGCAAAGCCGCATCCATCCACGTATTCCCTGAGAGGACCGGCGAATATCCGGATCACGAGACAAGTCGATCCGGTCACGCAGGAGACCATCGGGTACGAACTGTTCGGGACGTTCGGACAGGCTACGCGAATGATCTGGCTGGACGGACGGCCGCATCCTCCGGCACACACCGCCCACACGTGGGCCGGCTTCTCGACGGGCCGGTGGGACGGCGACGCGCTGGACGTCGTCACCTCGCATCTGAAAGCGGGATGGCTGCAGCGCAACGGCGTTGCCCACAGTGACAGGGCGACGATGACCGAGCGCTTCGTCCGCCATGGCAACTATCTGACCGTCGTGTCGATTGTGGATGACCCGATCTACCTGGACGAGCCGTTCGTTCGCAGCACGAACTGGGTGCTGAATCCGGATCAGGAGGTCCGGCGTACGCAGTTCGACGTCGTCGACGAGGTCGCTGGACGGCAGAAGGGAGAGGTGCCTCACTATCTTCCGGGATCGCCGGAGGCGTTGGCCAAGCTGACTGAGTTTTCGGCCAAGTACCGGCTGCCCGTTGGAGCAGCGCGCGGGGGTGCTGCAACGACCTACCCGGAGTTCATGCGCGGCCTCCCTGTTGGGGTCAGACCCCTTGAGTCGCCCCGTGTCACGGGGTCTGACCCCGACCGCGAGATTCAGGCCCTGCACGTCCAGGGAAACGTCTACATGCTCGTTGGCGCCGGCGGAAATATCACCGTGCAGGCGGGCAACGAAGGCGTGCTCGTCGTCGACACGGGCCTTGGACCTCGCGGCGCCGATGTCCTCGCCGCGATTCGGAAGATATCGGACAAGCCGATTCGCATTGTCATCAATACGCACGTGCACGCCGATCACAGCGGCGCAAACGAAGCGATCGCCGCAAAGGGTCGAGCGCTCGGGGGGAACGCACCAGGAAACTTTGGTCTGGCGCTCGAGAACGCACGGGTCCTCGCGCACGAGAACGTCCTCAAGCGCATGAGCGCGCCGTCGGGTGAACCGTCGCCGAGACCCTTCGGCGCCTGGCCGACGGAGACGTTCTTCGGCGAGGACAAGGAGATCTTCTTCAACGACGAGGCGATTCAGTTGATCCACCAGCCCGGCCACACCGATGGCGACGTCCTGGTGTTCTTTCGCCGCTCGGACGTGGTGGCAAGCGGCGACCTCTTCCTGACGTCGACCTATCCGGTGATCGATGCGCAGAGCGGCGGCAGCGTGCGTGGAGTCGTCGATGGGCTGAACCGGCTGCTCGACATCACGATCCCGAAGGACAAGGCGGAGGGCGGCACCTACGTCATCCCCGGTCACGGGCGACTCTCGGACGAGGCGGACGTCGTCGAGTACCGGGACATGCTCACGATCGTTCGCGATCGCGTTCAGGACCTCATTGCACGAGGCAAGACACTGGCCGAGGTCAAAGCGGCGAGACCGACGCGCGACTACGACGGCCGCTACGGTGCGAGCACAGGCCCCTGGACAACGGATCTCTTCGTCGAAGCCGTCTACCGTGATCTCAGTCCGGCCACACGCTGACGCTCGGCGCCGGTCCGGCTGAAGCCGGACACTACGTACGGAATTCCGGCACGAGGACGTGCCCGGTGAAGAGCGCCCGGGCCGTGCTGATGATCGCGGCTTCCTTGACCGTGATGCTGCCGCTCTCGACCTCCGTCTCGATCGACACCGGGCTCGCACCCGTTGGATGCTCGACGAGCATCAGCTTCGTCCGTCCCTCGGGGATGGCCGCCACGTCGTGCGCGGGACTGCCAGGAAGCAGACACGCCGTGGCCACGCTGAGGGCCGCGAAGACGCCGATCGTCGCGTGGGCCCGGTGCGGGATGAACGAGCGCGTCGAGATGGCTCCGCCCGAGCGCGGCGTGGCGACAAGAATCATCTTCGGGACGGTCTGGTCCTTCACGTCGCCGAGCTTCATCATCGGCCCGGCCTTCAGGCGGATCGCCTCGACCCTCGCCTTGAGCTCGGTATCGGCATCGAGCTCGTCCCGGCTCTCGTAGCCCGTGCGGCCGACATCAGCCGCGCGCATCACGACGACCGGCATGCCGTTGTCGATGCAGGTGACATCGACCCCCTCGATCCTGTCGACGACGTGCCCGGTGGGCAGCAGGGATCCGCAGGTCGAGCCGGCCGTATCGGCGAAGCTCAACGGAATGGGCGCGGCCGTGCCCGGTACGCCGTCGATGCGCGCCGTCCCCGCGTACTCCGGCGTCCCGCCCGGCGTCTGCACCGTCGCGACCACCGTCTGGGCCGAGTTGACCATGAAGATCCGCACCTTCGTGACGGGATCGCACCCGCGCACGAGCCCGCGCTCGATGGCGAACGGCGCCACGCCAGCGAGGATGTTGCCGCAATTCTGCGCGGTGGATACCTCAGGCTGGTCGACCCACACCTGGCAGAACAGGTAGTCGACGTCGATCCCCGGCCGTGTCGACGGCGACACGATGGCCACCTTGCTCGTCAGCGGGTCGGCGCCGCCCATGCCGTCGATCTGCCGCGGGTCCGGCGATCCCATGACGGCCAGCAGCACCTGGTCGCGCGCCGCCGCGGCTGACGGCAGATCGGAGGCAACGAAGTACGCCCCCTTCGAGGTGCCGCCGCGCATCATGGTGCAGGGAATGGATCTCTGCATCGTGTAATTCAAAATGCAAAATGCAAATTGCAAAATTGATTCAAAATTGCGTCTTCATTTCGCGTTTCATTTTGCATTTTGAATTTTGCATCTTGCATTACTTGGTTCTCGGCCCAGTGTACTGCTCAATCGGCGGCGTGCCGTGCGTGTGGAAGCTCTCGATCGTCTTGAGCCCCCACGCCTGGCCCTTCTTGCGCTCGGCCTCGGTCCAGACGATGGGCTGCCAGTCCGGCGCGAGCATCAGTCGCGCGCCGGCGCTGTCGACCTCGATGCGGTTGCCCCCGGGCTCGTAGACGTACAGGAAGAAGGTCTGCTGCACGGCGTGCTTGTGCGGACCGGTCTCGATGTAGATCCCGTTCTCGAGGCAGATATCGGCGGCGCGGAGGACCTCGTCCTTCGAATCGACGGCCCACGTGGCGTGGTGGAAGCGCCCGTGCGCCCCGTAGTGATCGGCCGTGAACGCGACGTCGTACGTCTTGTTGTTGGACGTCACCCAGGCACCGGCCACGTTGCCGTTGTCGAGCACGATCATCTCGGTCGTGCGCATGCCCATCACGTCTTCCATGAAGGCCCGGAGCTCCTTGACGTCCGAGGTCAGCAGGTTCAAGTGGTCCAGGCGGCGGACGTTCGCGCCGCGTGCGGGGAATCGCATCGCCTGGTTCTTCAGCGATGGCTTGAGCTCCGGCGGCGCCTTGTACCACTCCGTCTCGTAGTACAGCTCCATGCTGTGGCCGTCCGGGGTCGTGAAGGCGTAGGCGGGCCCGTGACCGAGGTCGCCCTCGGTCCATCCCTTCCCGGTTCCCGCGCGCTCGATGACGGCCACGCGCCGCTGCAAGGCCTCCGGGCTCGTGGCGCGAAACGCGAAGTGCCCCATCCCGGCGACCTTCGATGCCGTCAGCTTGAGCGTGTGGTGCTCGTAGTCGTCCCAGCCGCGCAGGTAGACCGACTCGCCCCGGCGGGCGGTCTCGGTCATCCCCATCACGTTGACGAAGAAGTTGAGGCTCTCGTCGGGCTTGGGTGTCAGTAACTCCAGGTGCGCCAGATGGGCGAGATCAAATGATCGGATCGTCGACTGCACGATGCGTTGGCCTCCGGGCTTCGGGCTCCGGTCTTTGGTCTCCGGTCTTCGGTCTCCGGGCTCCGGGCTTCAGGCTTCGGGCCTGTGAACTGCCTACTGTGAACTACCGACTGCCTACTGTGAACTGCCTACTGCCTACTGCCTGCCTTCCTCGGCCCTTGCGGCGCTCAGGATGTTCGCCAGCCCGCGGTTGCCCTCGTGGCAGGCGTACTCGTAGGGCGCGTGCTCGGCGTCCCGCTTGAGCGGCATCGCGTACGCCCACGACTGCTCCCAGGTCTCCGGGTCGTCGAAGCGGATCTCCCAGCGCAGCGTGTTCGCGTCGATGGGCGTGAACCGTTCGACGACCTCGAGTTTCTCGCTGGCGTTCCGGAAGGCGATCAACGGGTGGAAGTTCCTCGTTTTCACGACCAGCGTGTCACCCTCCCACCGGCCGCGGGCGTCACCCATGTAGTTGCTGATGCCCGCCGCGAGGTGAGGGCGGTTGTCGACCGGGATGAGCCGAGCCTCGTGGATCATCTCGTACCGGATCGCCACGAACCCCGGGCCCTGCGTGATGTCGTACGCGTTGCCGTAGATCATCGGCGTCATCGAGCCGGGGACGCCGAGCGAGATACAGCGGTCGTACAGGCTGCGGTCCGTCCACGAGTCGGCCGGTCCCCGGCCCTTGCGCGACGCCTGCCGTGCGGCTGCTCGCTGCCGCGCCGCCGCTGTCGTTGGCGGAATCCTGCCGCTGGGCGGATCGAAGACGAGCCAGGGTTGGGCGTTGGCCGCCTCGAGATGCTCATACCAATGCGAGGGCCCAGCGCCGGTGTCCTCCGCCTGGCTTCCCCCGATGCGGGCTGCGCCGGCCTTCGCGCGCTGCTGTCGCTCGATGCGGAGCGCCGCCATCTCCTTCTCGCCGAAGTCCTCGAGCCGTTTGCCGGCAAGGTCGGGCGGCTGCTCCATCGGCGTGCCGTTCTCGTCCTTGTTCGTGTAGGTGCCTTGGATGTCCGGGTCGCCCCATGGGGTGCGTGGCGGCGAGAACTCGCTGCGCGCAGCCGCGCCGGCCCGGCCAGCCAGCGACTGCGCCGACATGGTCGTCCAGCAGCCCACGAGAATCGCGATACCAACAACGCCGCTGAGTGCAGTGCGCATGGTCAATCTCCCAGTCGAACCGCGAACCACGAACCGCGAACCACGAACCGAACATGAACCTGAACACGAACCGAGAACCGAGAAGTGAGAAGCGTGAACGTCAACCCGTCCTACACGTCGTCGGATTCCACTTCGATCCGTCCGGCTCCTTCTTGAAGTTCGAGCTCGTGATGAAGGGCTGCGACAGCATCTGCGGGTCATCGACGGTGGTCGTCACGACGAACCAGTCGCCCGCCTCGGGGTGCGTGAACCGGGTGAAGTGCTCGGTGATGACCGCGTCCTGGCTGTAGGGCACGCCGTTGCGGCGCACCCAGCCCGGCAGCACGTTCGTCGTCGTGACCTTCAGTGCGCCCCATCGCTGAGGAGCGGCGCCGGCGCCTCGCTCGAGGAACGCGTCGAAGGCGCCTCCGCTGCGCAACCATTCGGCCGCTGAATAGCCCTGCAGCGTCCGCGGCTGCGACAAGGTGGCCGATGTCGTCTGCGGCGGCGCGCCCGGCGCCGCGAAACGAAGAAGCCGCGTCTGCTGGCCGGCGTCGGTCTCGATCTTCAGCGTGTTGTCGTCCTGCCAGCTGATGCGCAGGCGTCCGGGCATCCGCATGACGCCGCCCACGCCGTACGCCTCGCACATCCCGTCCTTCGACGGGTCCCAGGTATCGGCCACCTGCCGGCCGCGGGGGGTCATCGGCACACTGGTGTAGTCGCCCTTCGGCGGTGTTCGCATGCGCCACTGCCAGTCCTCGGTAACGACCGACACCCAGTTGCCGACGAGGTCCACGGGCGCTCCCTGACGCCCGGTCGGCGGCGGCCCGAGGGGCCCGCGACCACGGCCCCTGCCTCCCGGAACTGCGGGCGGCTGCTGACCGGCGGGAGTGGAAGCCTCGGACGCCCGCTGGGCCGCTTCCGGCTGAATCACCGCAGTGAAGATCACCGCGCACACGGCGGCGGCCGCCACGGTCCTCAGAACACGCGCGCTCATTCCGTTCTCCCTCGTCGCTGAGTGGCCGGCTTCGCCGGCGGATTGGCCTCGACCATCTGCCGGTAGATCGTCTCGACGAACATCGACGTCGTCCAGAAGCCGGTGTCGCTGCCGTAGCGGGGATCGAAGTCCAGCGTCGGCCTGGCGGCTTTCACCTGCTCGAGGGTCATGCCGCGCTTGACGTATTCCCTGACGCGATCGCGGACGATCGTCGCCATGTTCCGGTACTCGACCACGTCCTGCTCGTCGGACAGGCGGCCGTGGCCCGGCACGACCATCGTGCCGCCCTCGTTGACGTTGCTCGCGACGGTGATGTCCATGATGGCGTTGAGCGCCTTGACGTACCCGTCGATCGTGCCGCCGTTGGCTGCGTCGATGAACGGGTACATGACCGTGGTGAACAAATCACCGGTCGCCAGCACATCCGACCGGCGGAAGAAGACCACGCTGTCGCCGTCGGTGTGCGCGTTCGGCTCGTGGATGATCTGCACGGCCTCGCCGTTGAACAGGAACTCCCGTCTCTTCGTGATGTAGGTTTCCGTCGGCCACAACGCAAAGGCGACCTGCGTCTGCCCGGAGGCCGGCTCGGCGCTGAGGCGCTTCAGCACGTTCTCGTGGGCGATGATGACGGCCGTCGCCGTGGCGGCGGCGCCGAGGTCGCCGACGACGTTGCCGCCCGCGCGGAAACGCCCGGCCTTGGAGATGGCCTCGTTGCCGCCGATGTGATCGCCGTGCATGTGGGTGTTGACGACGTACCGGATCGGTGCGTTGCTGATCGCCCTGATCGCGCTGAGGATCTTCGTGCTGAGGGGGGCGAACTGGGTGTCGACGACCATGATGCCGTCCGAGCCCACGTGGATCGTGGTGTTGCCGCCGGCACCCACGAGCATGTATACGTTGTCGCGTACCTTGACCGTGTCGATCTGGACCGCGTCGAAGTTCTGATTCTGCTGTGCCACGGCGCCCGAACCAACGGCCAGCACCGCGCCCGCGGCGATCGCCGCGGCGCCCGACAGGAACCGGAGTCTCGTCGAGAGGAATGCCTGCATCGTCGTCATGGTCAGCGACCCTGCTGCTGGCCGGGGCCCGTCACCCGCGACGCGCCTCGCTGCGGCGGCGGCATCGGCGGTGGAATCGGCGCCTTCTTCAGCACCTCCTGAAACTCCGGGTACATCGTCGCGGCGCCGCCTCGGACGCCGATCTCCGGGATCCCGTGGCGCCGGGCGTACTCGTCCTTGAACGGATGCTCGCCAGGCAGGTAGGCCGGCACGTCGCCTTCCTCGCGAGTGGCGATCTCGAGCACCGGATCGCAGACCCAGAGCCAGGTGCCGGCCGGGAGCTCCCGCTGGCTGCGAAGGAATTCCTGACTCCTGACGAGCGGCTCGGTCAGGTACACCGGATCGATCAGCACGGTGATGTGGCTCATGACGTCGCCGTTGCGCACGAAGTAATCGGTCATCTTGGCCCGGTCGCTCATCGGCACGCCGTTGCGACGCACCCAGCCCTTCTTGAGATGGGTCGTCTCCACGATCAGCATGTCCCCGTCGTAGCGGCCCGTCGAGAATCCCATCCAGGTGTGCGGGGCGTTCGGACCGGGACGGGGCCGCCCGTCCATCCAGATCGTGCGCGTCTGCTCGAAGGTGCTGCTGTAGTGCTTGATCGCGATGAGGTCCTGCGTCTTGGGATCCTTCTCTTCCCAGATGCGCAGATTGAGCGGCCCCCGGTAGATGTAGGGCGACACGTGCACGCGGCACTGCTCCTCGGGGAGCGTGAGGCGCGACGAGTCCCAACTGTCCGCGTACTGCCGGGCCGAGTCGTTGATGGGCAGGCCCGTGTAGTCGGTCAGCTCCGGTCCAGGAATGCGATCCGGCTGGTCCTCGTGGTACCGCGGCTGCCACACGCCCGTGAAGTCCGCGCCCGGGGGCCCGGACTGCCGGTACGGAAAGTCCCCGCCGGGTGACAGTTGGGCCTGAGCCCAGACGGGCGTCGCGGCAAGCGCCAGCACGAAGATCGCTGGCATGAAGGCACTCATTCGTTGTCGCATATCACCGTTTCCTGAGAAGTCGGTCAGCAGCCTATTCTACATGCGACGTGGACTGCAGCTAGAATTGCACGTCCCGAATAAGTCCCGGACAGAGAACGATGCATCCTTCCGACGTTCCCGACATTCGAGCCCGGGAGCTGCTGAGCGTCATCGCCCTCGCCGAGTACGGCAGCTTCGTGGCGGCGGCGGCGTACCTGAAGACGTCCCAGCCGGCTCTGACGAGGACGATCAAGCGCGTCGAGCGCATCCTGGGCGTCACGCTCTTCGCCCGCAACACCCGGCGCGTGGAGATCACCGCCGCGGGCCGCGAGTTCGTCGCCGTGGCCGAGCGGATGCTGAACGAGCTGCACCTCACGGTGCGGAACCTCAGCGAAGTGACCAACGAGCAGCGGGGCCGCATGACGATCGCCACGTACTCGGCCTTCGCGGTGAACCCGCTGCCATTCCTCGTGCGGCGGTACCGCGAGACTCGCCCGCTGATCGAGGTACGCATCCGCGAAGGTCGGCAGTCGGAGATCGTCGAGGACGTCAGGAACGGCGCCGCCGATTTCGGCGTCGGCTACGTCAACGCGCTGCCCGATCTCATGGAGGCGACGGTGCTGCGGAAGGAGGCGCTGTACGTGCTCATCCCTTCGTCCCACCCGCTGGCGATCAAGAAGCGTCCGCGCATCCGGCTCGCCGAGCTGCGGGATGAAGCCCTCGTGTCGGCGCCGAGCGACACCTACCTGAGACGGCTGATCGACGCGGCGGCCATGTCGGCTGGATTCAGTCTGCACCACAGCGTGACGGTCGACCGCCTGGTCAGCGTGCTCCATCACGTCTTCGCGGGTGTCGGCATCGGCATCCTCCCCTCTGGCTGCATCCCGCCGATGCAGTGGGGGGAGGGGTGCCACTCCGCGCCGCTCGTCGAGCCCTCCCTGTCGGTGAACGTCGGGCTCATCACGTCGCGCAGCCGCTACCTCACGCCGGCTGCGGCGGGCATGGCGGCGCTCATCAAGGAGCAGGTGACGGCGAAACAGAGCAAGACGTAAGAAGCGCGTCACGGACCTGCTGTGGTGTCAAGCCCAGCTTTTCGGCGGCGTGGACGGTGTCCTCGAGGTCAACCGGGTACCAGTTCCCTTTCCTCTGATCGCACAGGCCCGCGATGTTCCAGTCGGCAAGTGCGGCGGCGACCTCGCTCTCGTGACAGCCGATATCGACCCCGGCACCGCGAGCCGGCGACAGCCGCTCGAGTGCGGAGGTGAACGCAGGGCTGTCCGCGCACAGAAAGCCCCGAGGTGCGCGCGGCGATGAGAGCCGCCGGGCCATCTCGGCGAAGCTTGCCGCGGCAAAGTAGAACATCGAGTACGCAGCGAAGCTGGAGAAGTGTTGAAACCCGGCGTAGCTGCCCGCAATGAACCGTGCCGTGAGATCCGCCTCGGCGAGCGTGAGGTCGCTGTAGAGCGCGGGCTTCAGCCCGCGCGGTTCCTGTTCCAGCATGCCCGCAAGCCGCTCGATGCCGAGCAGCGTCAGCGGAATTCCCGTCGAGAACAGCGGATCCACGAATGCGGCGGCCGATGGCAGCATGACCCACCGCTCCCCTGCCCCGACGGCCGCGCGATACGAGAGTCGCGGCATCCAGGTGAACTCGCGAATCGGACAGACGTCGCCAAACTGCGCTGCCACCGACGGGTACCGAGCGAGCAGCCGCGCCCAGGCCGGCGCGCCGTCGGATAGCCTGAGTTCCTGCGCCAGCCAATCCTCGGCCGCGACACCCGCGCTCACCACCCCGTTGCCAAACCGCAACACCCACATCCACCCGCCGTCGAATACGTGATGCAAGGCGGCGGCGTCCATCGGGTACGGGGGACCGGGACTCGCCCCACCCGCACCACCAGCCCTACCCGCCCCACTTGCCCCACTCGCCCCTTGATAGTCCGACATGTCTTCACATCGCGTGACGTCCGTGAAGTGCGAGAACAACGCCTGCGTGGCCGGGTACCCTTCGAAGCCCCGGTCCTCGATATCGAGGGCCCTGCTCAGGAATCCACGCGGGCCCGAGGCGTCGACCACGAACCGCGCGTGGATGCGGAGCGGCTTCGACGCTCGCTCGCCGACGAGCACAGGTTCGCCGCCCGGGCGCCACTCGATGCTGTGGAGTGAGGTCGAGTCCAGATACTCCGCGCCGAGCGCGACGGCCTCGTTCACGAGGAAGTGGTCGACGTCGCTGCGCAGCCAGTGGGTGTCGGACAGCTCGTCGCTCGGGCTGGCGGCCACGAGGAGCTGGTTCGATTGATGGGGCGCCGTCCGGTACCGGCACCCTGCTTCGTGCTTGAAGAAGGTGAATCCGCGCTTGAGCCCACAGACGATGGTCGGGTAGCTGCGTTGCCAGGTCCCGTACGCCGACAGCGGCCTGAGGCGCGGCAGGTCGTAGCGGTCGGCCAGCTGCTCGATGAGGATCCCCGCGAGCGGTGAGGCCGATTCGCCGATCGCGAACCGTGGATGCCCGCCGCGTTCGATGAGCATGACGCGGAGCCCGAGACGCCTGGCGATCATCGCCAGGATGGAGCCGCCGAACCCTGAGCCGACGATGGCGAGATCAGTGTCCGGCGTCACACGCACACACCACGCGCGCCGGTGCGCGCTGCTCGCGGTTCATCAGCGCGAGCCGCGCCGCGCGCGCGGGCGAACAGTCGCAGGAGAAGAACCGCTGGATGTCCCAGAGATCGGCGAACACGCGCATCCCCCCCCCCGCCCCACTCGCCCTATTGGCCCCACTCGCCCCACCCGCCCCACCCGCCCTACCCGCCCTATTGGCCCCACCTGCCCCGCTGGCCAACCCATACTCAATGACCAATTCGAGCGCCGACAGTCGCGTCGGCTCGAACGGCGGGTCGATCGCCTCCATGGCCCCGTTGCCGCCGCGGGTCGGGATGACCGTGCACGCCGTGGCGCCGCACTCGGAGGCGACATCGACCGATCGGCAGGCCCACTCAACTGCCTCGCCCGCGGCCATGAAGGGCGGGCTCAGCAGGACGAACACCCGCAGCGCGATGTCGTGATCCCGCAGGAAGCCGGCTGCGCGACGGAACGCGTCGAGCGTCATCTTCTTATTGAGCCGCTCGAGCACGCCAGCGTGCGCCGTCTCGAGCCCGATCGCCACCTCGAGCTCAGCGCTGATCAGGTCACGGAAGCGAAGGCATCGCTCTCCATGGGCGCCGGCGAGGAATGCTGGATGCGACTCCACGATCACGCGCTCGAAGCCCTCGACCTCACTCGCGATCTCCTCATCGTCTTCGGGCGGGATGGCCCCGGGGTCGAAAAAGCTGCCGGCGTTGTACAGCTTCACCTGACGTGCGGGTGCGAGACGCGACAGGGCCCCTCGAATCTGTCCGGCAAGCGCGCCGCGCGGCACAGTGTCATCGAGCGTGTTGGTCCAGAGGTCGCACATCACGCACCGGAAGGGGCACTCGCGGTTCGTGAGGAAGATCACGGCCGTCGGCGCCAGTGCACCCGACTCATCCAGCTCCTCTTCCCACACGGAGGCGTAAGCGCGGCGCGGATCGAGGGGGATCTTCGCTGGTCTGTGTTTGAGGACGAATTGATCCAGTAATTCAGAATGCAAAATTCAAAATGCAAATTTCAAAAAGAACCTGCATTCTCCATTTGCATTTTGCATCTTGAATTTTGAATTACAGCCGACCGACAGGAGTGTCGGCTTCTTTCAGCCGCTCCTGCCACTGTCGGCTGAACACCCGGCGGCACCACGCCTTGCGGACCCGCGCGCGAGGGGAGGCCGACGCGCCGTCCTGGAAGCGGCGTTTCGGGTTGGCAGGCATGTCGATGCCCGTGAGCGATCTGATCCCGGCGCCCACCACGTCTCCCTTCAGCGTGAACAGGCGATCCTCACGGCCGTCGAGTACCTGCTCGAACGGGATGGCCAAAGCCGACGCGATGACGGACCTGACAGTGAACGGTGAAAACGCCTCGAAGCCGAGCTCGGCCGCCGGGGCGTACGTCCGCACATAGCTGCGCGACAAACCGCCGGAATACGCGAGGCTGTGCTTGATGGCATCGATGCCCCAGCCCTCCTGGTAGAGCCGTGGATTGCGGAGCACGCTCGAGAGCGTCAGGTCCGAATCCTCGAGCGGGTACGACTTGAGGTTTTCGTCGCCGCCGTCGCCATCGAGCAGGTACTGCAGGCCGGGGTACCGCTGGCGCACCCCACGCAGCAGGCACATCGCGGTTGCGGCGCACTCGACGTCGAGTGGCTGATAGTCCTCGATGAGCCCTATCGCGCCTTCCAGGTCGTAGTCGTCCTGGGACGCCTCGACCCGCTCCCAACTTGCCTCGAGCCCGAGGTCGTGCGCCGCTCGTTCCGCCTGTGCCGCGTCTTCGCCTCCGCCGAAGTCGAGCGTGAACGCCCTGATCTGATCCGGGTTGCGGCCGAGCTCCCTGCTCGCGTGCCGGGCCAGCAGCAGGACGGCCGTGCTATCGACGCCGCCGGAGAACGCCACCGCCACGGGCGCGCCATCGGGCACGGCGGCCAGCCACCGCTTCACAGCCCGGTAGGCGGCGGTGATGTAGGCGGCACCCGCCTCATCGATGTCGGGGGATCCGAGCGCAACCGGCGGATCGAAGAAACGCTGGTATCGGGGTGCCGGGTCGGGGCATCCCACCTGATCGATCTCGACGATGTAGTGGGCGGGAACCGTCCGCGTGTAGGCCGGCTCGAACTGCCAGGCAATCCGTTCCTGCCGGCACCACGCGAAGATGCGATCCATGCGATCGGCCACCACCAGGAACGGGCCGTGGTACATCTTCGCGACGAAGTAGCGCAGCGGGATCCCGATCGTCCGCGCGAGCCGCACGGTCTTCCCGTCGCGGCCCACGGCCGCCAGATGCCCGTCTGTCGCACTCAGCGCCGCGAGGTCGCAACTGGCGGTCCACGAGGCAACCTGCGCCTCGGAAGCGCCAGTCAACCCGGCCGTTCGCGTGCCCACGAGATCAACCAATCGATCCATTTGTGATCTTTGATTATCGATCGTTGAATCCTTGTTGATTCTCGAATCTTGATTGTTGATTTTTCAGCCTGGCATTGAGCATTGAGCACTGAGCATTGGGCATTGGGTATTGGGCATTTCTATTCCCCCGGCTCCGCCCACGCAATCAGCAGCCCCGGCTCCTCGGCCGGCTGGCCGCCGCTGGCCAGCGTCGAGTAGCGTCCGCTGAAGAACACCAGCGGCGCGCGCGGCAGGTCGCTGCGGTGGATGGTCACGACCTGTCCGACGACGATCCAGTGGTCGCCCGCCTCGTGCACGGCGTTCACCGTGCACCCGAGCGTCGCCACCGATCCATCGAGGCGAGGGCCGCCCTCCGATGACGTGAACGAAAACGGCGGCGGCGTCTTGTCCTTCCATGCCCCGGCGAAGTAGGCCGAGAGCGCGCGCTGCTCCTGGCTGAGGATGTTGACCGAGAACTCGCGGAGCCGATCGATCGCCTGCCCGGCTTTCGTGCCCTTCCCGAGACAGAAGAGCACGAGCGGCGGATTGAGCGAGACGGACGTGAACGAATTGGCTGTCAGCGCGCGGACCGCGCCTTCGACCTCCATGGCGATGACCGTCACGCCGGTCACGAACAGTCCAAGCGTCTGACGGAAGGCCCGCGGGTCAATGGACACTTCTTGGTTCTCTTCTATCCCTTCGTCGCGATCTTCTTCACGATCGCGCTGACATCATCGGACTTCACGAGGTCGGGTACCGTCCAGCCGTCGAGGTCGTATTCGGCCATGCACTGCTCGGCGAACCCCTTGTATCGCTTGGTCGCGCCGGTGACGTCGGCGACCATCAGCGTCTCGAAGCGGATGCTCTCGTGGTTGCCGAAGTAGTTGCGCTCGTACAGCTCATGGCGCCCGCCGAACTCGCTCCCGATCGCGTCCCACATCAGCTTCATCAGCTTGACGCGATCCTCGGCGGAATAGCCGTTCGAGCCGCGCACGAACTGATCGAGATACGGGCGCAGCTCGGGCACCTTGAAGTCCAGCGCGCTCGACGGCAGATAGATCAGCGCGCTGGCCAGCGTGTTCTCGATGATCTCCTTGATCTTCGGATAGGCCAGGCTCGCCATCACGCGATACGCCAGCCCGTAGTCGAGGTTCGGCAGCACATAGCCTTCGGTCCACGGAATCGTGGTCCGCGCCATGGCGTCGGTCAGGCCCCAGAAGAGGTTCCGCCAAGCCAGCACCTCGCCCACCTGGGCCTGGACGCCGCGGAAGTCCTTGGCGCCCGTGGCTTCGACCGCCTTGAGCAGCAACCCGGCGAGGAAGTCCATTTTCACCGCCAGGCGCGTGCACCCCTGGAACATGAAGCGCGGCAGGAACCCCGAGCGCGGGAAGAAGTTGTTGACCTTGTCGATGTCACCGTACGCGAAAACGTTCTCCCATGGCACCAGGACCTTGTCGAAGACGAGGATCGAGTCGTTCTCGTCCATCCGGCTCGACAGCGGGTAGTCGAAGGGCGTCCCCATCACGGCCGCGGTCATCTCGTACGACGGGCGGCAGAACAGCTTCACGCCCTTCGCGTCGGTCGGCACCATGCAGACGAACGCGAACGGCTTCGTCTTGATCGGGAGCGCGCCGTTGTTGGCGATGAAGTTGAAGTGGGTCAGCGTGGACGTGGTCGCCACGACCTTCGCCCCGCTGACGATCAGACCGGCGTCGGTTTCCTCCTCGACGTGCATGTACACGTCCTTGACCTCGTCGAGCGGCTTGTCGCGGTCGACCGGCGGGTTCACGATTGCGTGGTTGACGAAGGACACCTCGTCGTTGACTTTCTTGTACCAGCGGCGCGCGTTCTCGTCGTAGGGTGCGTAATAGGCGGCGTTGGCCCCGAGCGTCGCCAGGAACGCGGCCTTGTAGTCCGGGCTCCGGCCGATCCAGCCGTAGGTGATACGTGCCCACTCCGCAATGGCGTCGCGCGCGGCAACCAGTTCCTCGGCGTTTCGCGACGCCTTGAAGAACTTGTGGGTGAAGCCGCCGGTGCCGGTGTCGGTCGGCGTGGTGAGGACGTCCTTCCGCGCCGGATCGTGGAGGGCGTCGTACAGCCGGGCGATCATCCGCGCCGTGTTGCGAAACGCCGGGTGCGTCGTCACGTCTTTGACGCGTTCGCCGTAGATCCAGATCTCGCGGCCGTCCCGGATGCTCTCCAGATACTCGGCGCCGGTGTAGGGACGAGTGCGCCCCGCTGTCTGAGCGGCCATGGTGATTACCCCTCCAGTTCTTTTGCCCGTCGCTCCCACTCCGCCATGAACCGAAACACGTTCTCTTTCGGCGGCTGCGGCGCGAACGTCTCCAGCCACGTGACCGGCTGGGTGCCAACGTTGGCAAACCCGTGCACGCAGCCGACGCCCGTCCAGAAGACGTCGCCCGGCTTGCCGGTGTACGTCTTCCCGTCCAGCGTTCCCTCCACTTCGCCGCTCAAGATGAAGTACGCCTCCTCGAAGGTGTGGTCGTGCAGTCCCAGGCGGACGCCCGGCTGATACTCGATGAAGAGCAGCCGATGGTGGCGCGCGCCGAAGTCCTCGTCGATGAGCCACTTGAGGAAGACGCCCTCGAGCCCGGTGACGGCCGGGGGCCGCTGGCCGGGAGGCGGAATCTGGCCTGCGTCGAAGTGTCCGAGAAGATTTCCCTTCAGGTCCTGCAGATCCAGTCGCGACGCCGACGTCGCGATCGATCGATCCTTCAGGAAGAACGTATCTCGTTCCGCGCCGATCGGCTTCGGCTGCGGGGCAGCCATCTGCAGCCATCGAACGGGTGAGGCGCCCACAGCCCTCCAGGCATGCGGCGTCCCCACCTTGATGGCGGCGTAGTCTCCGGCGCGCACGAGGTAGCTCGCCGCGTTGATCGTGACGAGTGCCTCTCCGCCGAGCAGGTAGAAGCTTTCTTCGAAGGAATGGACGTGGGGGTGAATCGTCCCGCCCGGCGCGAGCTCGGTGATGCTCAGGCCGGTGTGAACCGAGCCCGCCTCCCGGCCGACCAGCGACGCGTGCATGTAGCCCTCGCTGTGCCCCTCATAGTTTGGATGATGGCCAAGGGCGCCGGGATCGAAGGTGCCGAAGTAGTGCATGTGGGCACTACGGCGCCTCGATGGGCTTGCCGTCGGGTCCGAGCGGAACGGGCACGCGGTTGGAGATGGGCGGAAGCGACTTCAGGTACGCGAACATGGCCTTGAGGTCCTCTTCGGGAAGCTGCCCGTACCAGTTCCACGGCATCGGCGGCAGAATCTGTCGCCCCTTGCCCATGTGCTTACCCTGCTTGATCGCGTCGACGAACATGTCCTCGGTCCAGATGCCGATGCCGGTGTTCTGGTCCGGCGTGAGGTTGGCGGCAAACGACACGCCCCAGGCGCCGCTCCACGCCGTCAGGTGATCGTTTACGTGCGTCGTCCACTCGCTGCCGGCCTGCTGGGCGAATGGCGCCGTGATCACTTGGCTTTGAGGGTGGCCGGACAACGCGCGCGTCAAATCCGCCTCTGGTCCGGCCGGCCCCATGGTCTTCGGTGAGTGGCAGTCATGGCAACCGCCGCCGACGACGAGGATCCGTCCGCGTTCTACCTGTGACACGGCTGGCGCCGCGGGCGTCTCGGTCGCGGGTGGAGCGCTGGCCGGTTGCCCGCACCCGGCGAGCGCGGCGGCGAACAGCAGACTGGCTGACGTCAGGACAACGCGAGACGGAAACAGACGCATGGGCCGCAACTCCTCAATGAAACTCGCTGGTAGCTCGTAGCCAGTAGCTAGTAGCCGTTCGATCTTCTTGCTAGTGGCTACCAGCTACTCTCTACCAGCTAGCTACGAAGGCGGGCAGAAATATACACCATGATGACGCAGCGCGCTGCAGCGGCGTCTAGGGGTCCGCGGCCGTGGCGAGCCATGAATAAGTGTTACCGGGGGGCGCATCGTCGCGCCATGAATGGTGGTACCGAAGGTAGCGAGGGTTTGAGGGTCTTGAGCTGTAGGGGCCGGCGAGCAGTAGAGTACGGCGACGGGTATGAGCAACAGCATGCTGAACGCAGGAACAACACTGGGGCCGTATGAGATCGAGTCCGCCCTGGGGGCCGGCGTGGGCGAAGTCTACAAAGCGCGCGACACGAGATTGCAGCGCGATATAGCCACTGGGTGGACCCGGCTGGCTGTGTTCGGATGAACTGACGCTGGGGACCGGCGCTGCACGAGTCCCCTGGAACTTCACCAGCCACCCGGGCCCGGCAACGAGCGCGTGTGGTTGAACGCATACTCGCCCAGTACACGCTCGCCGCCTGTGTCACCGACCGCGACGAGGCGCATGACCATCGTCGTGGTCGGCAGGGCCTTTGCGTAAGCGATCGACTCCTGGTAGACGACGCTGCTGGCCCCGGGACGATGCGGGATATCTGGCAACCGGAGCTGTTCGACGCCACGCTCGTCACAGAGGCAGAGATCGACTCGTCCTGCCCCGCTGAGGTCCGCCGCCAGACGCCCGATCAGGATATCGTCGTCGGCCGTGATGGTGCACTGGACGCTGCCTCCCTGAGGAGAGGCATACTGACGGATGCGCACGCCGTCGGCCGCGGCGCGCTCGAGAAAGGCGTCGCTGACAACCATGCGCAGGCTTCCCTCGCGCGCCAGGCTGCGGACGCCATCGGCCAGCGCGATGATGTCACGGAGCCGATCCCCGCATCGGTCGCACTCGAGCAGATGCTGCTCGACGGCCTCTTCCTCGGGTTGAGGCAGCACGCCGAGCCAGTAGTCGGCCAGGACCGCGGCGAGGACGGGGTGTGCGCAGCTCATTGGGGCACTCGCAGTTTCATCCTCACGCGGCCACGCCCAAGCACGCACGGAGCTGCTGGATGGCCCGGTGCCGAATCACCCGGACGTTGGCTTCGGACACACCGAGGAAACTGGCGATGTCCGCGCCTGTCTGCTCGTCATAGAAGCTCATGACCACCACGGCTCGTTCGCGCTCCTTCAGCATCTGGACACAGCGGGCGAGCTGTTCGCGGTCCAGCTGCGGCGTGGGCGACTGGACCGGCGCCAGCAGGTCCGCCCCGAACTGTGCGAGCAGGCGCTCCTTTCGGTGAGCGCCGCGGCGCAGGTCGAGCACCGTCATTCGGCACGTTCCCAGCACGAACGACACGAGCTTCTCCGGCTCGCGCAGACGGCCCGCCCGCAGTGCCTCCAGCGTCGTGATGAGCACCTGCTGCGTCAAATCCTCCGCTGCGTGCGCGTCTCTCAGGTGACGTAAACCATAGAGCCGGACGCGCGGAGCCATGCGCCGGTACAGCTCGGCCTCGGCTTCGGGGTCGCTTCGAGAGCCGATCTGCCGCACCAGGCCGGCATCGCTCAGTTCGACGTCCATCAGCACACATTCTATGTGTAACGGACCGGCCGCTCGTTACACATCCCGGGTGTCAGGACGTCGCGAACGGATATTCCTTGAAACGGAAGGGCTCACCATGATCGCAAACACAGACACAGGCACCAGCGTGGACGAGGTCGCAGCGGGAATCTATCGCATCTCCACGCCGCTCGACGTGATTCCCGGGGGATTCACCGTCAATTCGTACCTGATTGCGGACGAGGAACCGGTGCTGTTCCACGCCGGATGGCGAAAGATGTTCCCGATCACGCGGGAAGCCATCGAAAAGGTGATGCCGGTGGGAAAGCTTCGCTGGATTGGGGGCTCGCACTTCGAGGGTGATGAATTCGGCGCGCTGAACGATCTGCTCGCCGTGGCGCCCGGGGCAACGCCGTTTGGCTCCGACGTCGGCGTGCTGACATCGCTCAATGACCTTGCCATCCGGCCCGCCCGCGGGTTCCGGGACGGCGAGGAGTTTTCGATCGGCGGCCGTCGGATGCAGTGGCTCTACACGCCGCACGTGCCGCACGGCTGGGACTGCGGCATTCTGTTCGATCTGTCCACCAGGACGCTCCTCTGCGGGGACCTGTTCACGCAACCAGGCGCGAACATGCCGCCGGTGACCGAATCGGAGGTGCTCACGGCAAGCGAAGGCATGCGCGCGATGATGGACTATTACGCGCATTCGACCAGCACGTCGGCCACGTTGGATCGCCTGGCTCGTCTGCAGCCGTCAATGCTCGCCTGTCAGCACGGGAGCGCGTATCGCGGTGACGGCGCCGCGCTGCTTCGCGAACTGGCCGCCACGATTGAAAAAGGGATCAACGAGCTATCGCCCGCGACCGCGTAGTCGCTTCCGGAGGCGCCCTGTGGCTGGCTGCACAGCCGCCGCCAGGCCAGCCGCACATCATCGAGGAACTCACCGACCCTCGCTCGCGTCTGGTAACGTGTGTCCTCGAACCCGTGAGCGACCCTGCCCCTCCGATTGCCGACGGCGCCGACCACAGGCTGGATCCACTCGTCATTGCGCTGGAGCGAACCGTCGCCTGGATCGTGACCGCGGTCCTGGCGGCGATCTCGTTGCCGGCCGTGTTCATTATCTGGTTGGCGAACGGCCTTCCGTGGCTGGCCCTCATCGCACTCGTTCTCGCCTGGGCGCTCGTCGTCGCCGTGTTGGGCTGGCATGCGCACTACTGGCCGCCCATTGCGTACCGCTACGCCTCGTACCGAGTCGACGAGCTCGGCATCGAGATCCGCAGAGGGGTCTATTGGCGAAGCGCCATCAACGTGCCGCGCTCCCGTGTACAGCACACGGACGTCTCCCAGGGGCCGCTCGAGCGTCAGCACGGCCTGGCCACGCTCGTTGTCTACACAGCGGGCACCGACCACTCGAAGGTCGATCTGGGCGGCCTCGATCACGCCGTCGCACTTCGCATCCGCGAGCACCTCCTGCCGCCGGGGAAAAGCGATGCTGTCTGAACACCGGCTGCACCCGGCATCGATGTTGTTCCTGTTCGGCCGGAGCCTGAAGCTCTTTGCCCTGCCAGGCCTTCTGTTTCTCGTGGCCGGGCGATCGTCCGTAGGCCCGCCCATCCCATTCGGGCGATGGGTCCCCGGCGACTCTCAGCCTGGCGGGGAGTGGCAGGTCTGGATGATGGTGCTCCTGATTCCAGCCGCCTTCGTTGCGGTCGCGCGGTACCTCTCGTTCCGTGTCCGCTACGAGGGCACCGAGCTCGTCATTCGATCGGGCATCATCTTCCGGAACGAGCGGCACGTGCCGTATCACCGCATCCAGAACCTGGAGGCGGTGCAGAACGTCTTTCATCGCGCGCTCGGCGTGGTCGAAGTGCGCGTTGAGACGGGTGCCGGCAAGGAGCCCGAAGCGACGATCAGCGTCCTCCCCGCAGCCGCGTTCACCGAGATGCGCCGCCGCGTCTTCGAAGGACGCACGCGAGTGGGCGAGCAGGCAGATCCCGCGGCGGCGTTCGACGGTCCGGCCCCACGGGCCGCCGAGGCGCGCACGCTGGTGCACCTGCCGCTCCGCGAGCTGCTGCTCCTCGGCTTCCTCGAGAACCGCGGCCTCATTCTAATCGGCGCCGCGTACGGATTGTTGTGGGAGATCGGACTGCTCAACGGACTCTATAACCGGTTCTTCGATGAGCAGTCGTATGCGCCGGGCGGCGTGCGCCTCACGCTGAGAACGATTCGGGATGGAGGCTCGCTGCCCTTGGGGCAAATCGCCATTGTGCTGGCAGGCATCGCCGGCCTGCTGGTCGTGGTGCGACTGGTCTCCATGGCGTGGGCGACGGTGCGTCTCCACGATTTCCGCCTCACGCGCACGGGAGAAGACCTCCGCACCGAGTTCGGTCTGCTGACGCGGGTGGCAGCCACGATTCCGCTGCGACGGATTCAAACGCTGACGATTCGTGAGGGACCGCTGCAGCGGCTGGTGACGCGCGTGTCAGTGCGTATCGAGACGGCCGGGGGCGGCAAGCTGGAGCCAGGGGCGAGGATGAACGAGCGTGAGTGGCTGGCGCCAATCATTCATCCGTCAGCCGTTCCGAGCCTCGTGCGTGAAGTGTTGCCTGAGTTCGATCTGGCCGCGGTCAGCTGGCAGCCTGTACATCCGCGTGCCTTTCGGCGCGCCGTCAAACCGGCGCTGTTCGGCACGCTTGCCGTCATGCTCCCGTTGGCGGGACTCTTCAACTGGTGGGCGCTCGTCGTCCTCCCCGTCGCCATCGCCTGGGCCATCCTCGTCGCACGCCAGCGCGTCCGCCATCTGGGATGGGCGGCAACCGACGATGTGGTGGCATTTCGAAGCGGGTGGCTCTGGCGAAGCGTGACCGTCGCGAGGGTCGTGAAGATTCAGGCGGTCACACGACTCGAGTCACCATTCGATCGCCGTTCGGCGATGGCGCGCGTTCGCGTCGATACCGCCGGCGCGAGCGAACGGTCTCATCGCGTGGATATTCCCTACCTGGCGCGCGACACAGCCGACGGCCTCTGCAGCCGTCTGGCCGTGCAGGCGGCGTCCACCGAGTTCCGCTGGTAG
>Ga0209640_10000642_pt1 | contig 27532 bp, 26 predicted proteins | sample RifCSP10_1_FD_184018 | JGI IMG/M metagenome (GOLD analysis project Ga0209640, IMG submission 184018) | Soil microbial communities from Rifle, Colorado - Rifle CSP2_sed 10_1 (SPAdes) (version 2) | ecosystem: Environmental > Terrestrial > Deep subsurface > Rock core/Sediment | place: Rifle... | reverse complement strand
CCCGGGCCGACGACCATCTTGAGCTCCGCCTGCGCCCGCGCGGCAATCGTGCGGGCTTCGCCGCCGTAGATGCGCCAGAGCCGATCGGCCTGATCCGCCCCGAGCTTTGCCCCGATCTCGGCGCGCAAGTCGCGGCTCGCCGCGTCCCCCAAGGCACCGGGCAGGGGGCGCTCCCGCGAGGCGCTCTCTCCGCCGACGCCCAAGCGGCGCCGCAGCCGCCGCAGCACGTCTTCGGCAAGCGCGCGGTGCGTCGTCAGCTTGCCGCCGATGATCGAATAGAGGCCTTGCGCATTGCGGTGCTCGTGGATGATATGACTGCGGGTGATGGCGCCCGTCCGGCGCTTGGAAGTCTGCGGCAACGGCCGCACGCCCGCCTGCGTGTAGCACACGTGGCGCTCGAGGGGTGCCGCGGATGGAAAGAGCCGCTCCGCGGCGGCGATCAGATAACGGTACTCCGCCATGCTCGTGCGGGCTTCGCCCGGATCGTCCACGTAACGCTCGTCCGTGGTCCCGATCAAGTACAAGCCGTTCCACGGCACGACGAAAAACGGCCGCGCGTCGCCGGCCGCTTCCGCGTAGACGGCGTGCGCCGGCGCGCCTGGAAACGGGGTGCAGATCACGTGACTGCCTTTGGTTCCGCCGATGAGCTTTCGTGTAGCGAGGTCGCCGACCACGCGATCGACCCAAGGGCCGCTCGCGTTGACGATGATGTCGGCGTCGGCGCGCCCCCGCGTTCCGTCGCGCCGCCGCCACTCGATGCCGCGCGCGCGGCCGTCAACCGCGATGATCTGCGTCGCACGCGTGTACGTCCGAAGCTCGGTCCCGTGGGCAACGGCGTCAAGCACGTTCTCGAGCACAAGCCGCTCGGGAAACGCGACCTGGGCGTCGTGGTACTCAGCGCCGCCGCGCAATGATGCGGCGGCCAAGCCCGGCAGCTCCTCGAGCAACTCGTCGCGGCCGAGCATGCGGTGGCGCGGGACGGACTTGCCGGCCGACAGGAGGTCGTAAAGGCACATGCCGGCCCGAATCTGCCACGCCTTGCGGGCGCCGCCGCGATAGATCGGCAAGCACAACTTGAGCGGCGTCACGAGATGCGGCGCGAGACGCAGCAATCGCTCACGCTCGTGCAAAGACTCCCGCACCAGACCGATCTCGGCGTGCTCGAGATAACGCAATCCGCCGTGTATCAGGCGCGTCGACGCGGCGCTGGTTCCCCCGCCGACGTCGCCCTGCTCGACGAGGAGCACCTTTCGCCCCAAGAGCGCGGCTTCCCTCGCAACGGCGGCGCCGTTGATTCCCGCGCCGATGACGATGAGGTCGTAGCGGCCGGCGCTCAAGCGCGCGTCTGACCGCTACCGCGCACGACGTATTTGTAGCTCGTGAGCTCGGCGGCACCGACGGGCCCGCGCGCATGCACGCGCCCCGTCGCAATGCCGATCTCCGCGCCCATGCCGAACTCGCCGCCGTCGGCGAATTGCGTGGACGTGTTGTGCATGAGGATCGCGCTGTCGAGCTCGGTGAGAAATCGTTCGGCGGCGCGCGCATCGTCGGTGACGATGGCATCGGTGTGCGCGGAGCCGAAGCGGCGCACGTGGTCGAGCGCCGCATCGAGACCGTCGATGACCTTGACGGCCACGATCGCGTCGAGAAACTCCTTGCCAAAATCGGCGGCACTCGCGGATTTCACGCGACCATCGACGTTTTGCGTCGCCGCATCGCCGCGCACTTCGCATCCTGCATCGAGCAAGTCCTTGACGATCGGCGCAAGGTGGGTGGCTGCGCAGGCGCGGTCGACGAGCACGGTCTCCGTGGCTCCGCAGATGCCGGTCCTGCGCATCTTCGCGTTGAGCACGATGCGCCGCGCCATTGTAAGATCGGCGGCGCCGTGGACGAAGGTATGGCAAATGCCTTCGAGGTGGCCCATGACGGGCACACGTGCATCCTGTTGCACGCGCGCGATCAGGCTCTTGCCGCCGCGCGGCACGATCACGTCGATGTATTGCCCCATGTCGCGCAACAGGATGCCGACGGCCTCGCGATCCTGAGTGGGCACCATTTGCACGGCTTTCGCGGGGAGACCTTGCGAAACGAGCCCGCGCACGAGACAGGCGTGAATCGCGGCGCTCGACAGGGCGCTCTCCGACCCGCCGCGCAGAATGACGGCATTGCCGCTCTTCAAACACAGTCCGCCCGCATCGGCCGTCACGTTCGGCCGGCTCTCGTAGATGATGCCGATGACCCCGAGCGGCACGCGGACGCGCTGAATCTTGAGGCCGTTGGGCCGCTGCCATTCGCCGATGATTTCGCCGACCGGATCGGGCAGCGACGCGATGTCCTCGAGACCGCGCGCCATCGCCTCGATGCGCGAGTCGTTGAGCGCCAGACGATCGAGCAGCGCCCCGCTCAAGCCACGCTCTTTCGCTGCCGCGAAATCTTGCTCATTGGCGCGCAGTATCGTCGCCGCCGACTTGCGCAGCTCCTTCGCGGCGTCATTGAGCGCCGCATCGCGCGCCGCGGTCGGAGAGCGCGCGAGCTCGGCGGCCGCCGCTTTCGCCGCGCGGCCGATCTCCATCATTTGCTCGTATATGCTCGAGGCGACGGCGCGCTCGGCGGTGCTCATGACTGCTCCCTCTTGTGCGTCAGGACAAGATCGTCGCGGTGAATCATCTCATCCCTGCCGCGATAGCCCAAGATCTCCTCGAACCGCTCCGACTTATTGCCCGCAATCGCCGTCGCCTCCTCCGCCGAGTAAGCGATGAGCCCCCGGCCGATTTCCGTGCCGTCGCCCGCGGCCACTCGGACCGCGTCGCCGCGCTCGAAATAGCCCTCGACACCCGTGACGCCCGCGGGAAGGAGGCTGCGCCCGCCCGTAAGGGCGCGCTCGGCGCCGGCGTCGACCAGAATCGTGCCCTTCGGCTGCAGAGTCCCGGCGATCCATTGCTTGCGTGCCGCGCGCGGCGTCGCCGTCGGCAGGAACCAGGTCGCACGCGCGCCATTGAGCAACGCGCTCACGGGGCGACTCACGCGGCCGCTCGTTATCGCCATGCGGCACCCGGCGCCGATCGCAATGCGCGCCGCGTCGAGCTTCGTGCGCATGCCGCCCGAGCCGTGCTGCGATTTCGGCCCGCCCGCCATGTTCCAAATCTGCGCGCTGATCTCGCTGACTTCCGGCACGTGACGCGCCGACGGGTCGCGCTGCGGGTCGCCCGTATAGAGCCCGTCGACGTCCGACAGCAAGACGAGGCACTCGGCGCTGATCATCTGCGCCACACGCGCGGCGAGACGGTCGTTGTCTCCGTAGCGCAGCTCTTGCGTCGCGACGGTATCGTTCTCGTTGACGACGGGAACCACGCCGCCGCGCAACAGCGTCAGCAGCGTGCGGCTCGCATTGAGGTAGCGCCGGCGGCTTTCGCTGTCGTCGAGCGTGAGCAGCACTTGAGCGGCCTTGATTCCGAGCTGCCCGAGCGTCTCGTGGTAGGCATGCGCGAGCAGGATCTGCCCGGCGGCCGCGGCGGCCTGTTTATCCTCGAGCTGCGCGCGCCGCGGATCGAGACCGAGCTCGCGCGCACCGAGCGCAACTGCGCCCGAAGACACGATCACGACTTGCGCTTTGTTGCGCTTGAGCTCGGCGACGTCCTCACACAACCCTGCGAGCCAACCCCGATCGAGCGCGCCCGTCTCTTGATCCACGAACAAGGCCGAGCCGATCTTGATGACAACCCGCTCGGCACCGCGCAAACGCTCGGCATTGGTATCGATGGATGGCGCGCTCACGATGCTTCATCTCGTGCCGCGGCCGAAAACCGGCGCACCCCGGGCGACCGCCATCGCGCCACCGCGTACGACCGTCGTGAGCCTGCCGGTAGCGGCAATGCGTTCCATGAATCGATCGACCTCTTGGCTCCCGCCGATGAATTCGATCGTGTAGTGTCCTTGATGATCGTCGAGAATACGAGCACTCGATTGAGCGACGATGCGCGTGAGCTCCTCGACGCGGCCGTTGACCATGTGCACCTTGAACAACGCGAGCTCCCGTTCGATGTGATCGAAGCTCGTGAGGTCCGTGATCGCCACGACATCGATGAGCTTGCCGAGTTGCTTGGTAATCTGCTCGATGACCGGGTCGGAACCGCGCGTCACGAGAGTCACGCGCGACACTTTCGTGTCCGCCGTCGGCGCGACGTTCAAGCTCTCGATGTTGTAGCCGCGCGAGGAAAACAGGTTGGAAACGCGCGACAGGACGCCCGCTTCGTTCTGCACCAGGATGGAAATAATGTGTCGCATGGCCGCTTGCTGAGGAGCCGTCCTTAGCCGGTCAATGTTGGCGCAGAACAACGGCTATTGCAATGCAATACCTTTTCGTCAACACTCAGGACGATCGGCACGCCCGAAAGGCCCGCATTTGGCCACCTGAGCAACCATGGAAACGCAGACACAGCCGCGCGTCGAAAGCACTCACCCGCTTGCGGGGACGCGCTTGAACGGCGCCGACATGATCATTCAGGTGCTCGCGGACGAAGGCGTCGATACGATCTTCGGCTACAGCGGCGGCGCGATTCTGCCGACCTACGACGCCGTCTTTCGCTTCAATCAATCCCACTCGCGCAACGGTGTCGAGCCGATGCCGTTGATCGTGCCGGCGAACGAACAAGGCGCAGGCTTCATGGCCGCAGGCTACGCGCGCGCAAGCGGCCGGCCAGGCGTCGTGATGGTGACCTCGGGGCCGGGTGCAACGAATTGCGTGACGCCCGTGCGCGACTGCATGGCCGACTCGGTGCCGATTGTCGTGATTTGCGGCCAGGTGCCCACGTCCTCGATCGGCACGGATGCATTTCAGGAAGCCCCCGTCAGCGCCATCATGGGCGCCGTCGCGAAACATATCTTTCTCGTCACGGATCCGGAGCGTCTCGAGGCAACGGTGCGCACGGCCTTCGAGATCGCCTCCACGGGCCGGCCCGGACCCGTCGTCATCGACGTTCCCAAGGACGTGCAGAATTGGGAAGGCGCCTTTCACGGCGCCAGCCGCTTGCCGATCCCCGGTTACAGGTCGCGGCTCGCGGAGATCGAAAACAACGAGATCGACGAAGCGAAGTGCCAGCAGTTCTTCGAGATGCTTGCCGAGAGCCGGCGCCCCATGATCTATGCCGGCGGCGGCGTGATCAACGCCAACGCAAGCGGGTCGCTGCGCGCGCTCGCCACCGCGTACCAGATTCCAGTGACGACGACGTTGATGGGCTTGGGCAGCTTCGACACGAAGCATCCTCTCGCCATGCAGATGCTCGGCATGCACGGCCTCGCGAGCGCGAATTACGCGATCGACGACTGCGACCTTCTGATATGCGTGGGCGCGCGCTTCGACGATCGCGTCGCCGGCAATCCGGCCAAGTTTGCGGTGAAGGCGCGGCGCATTCTGCATTTCGACATCGATCCGTCCGAAATCCACAAGGTGAAAACCGCGCACTGGCACCATGTCGGACTTCTCGGCGCTGCTCTCGAGCGACTGCTGGCATACGGCCGGCGCAACGGCTTTGCCGCGGATTTCAGCGTGTGGCACGCGGAGATCGAGGCGCTGAAATCGACCTATGGTCTCAATTATGATCGCGACAGCGCGAAGATTCAGCCGAATTACGTCATCGAGACCATGAATCGCATCACCAAGGGGGAAGCAATCATCTCGACCGGCGTCGGCCAGCATCAGATGTGGGCGGCGCAGTATTTCGACTTTCGCGAGCCGCGGCTGTGGCTCACGTCGGGCAGCATGGGCACGATGGGCTTCGGATTGCCGGCCGCGATCGGCGCTCAATTCGCGCGTCGCGACAAGCTCGTCATCGACGTCGACGGGGATGCGAGCATCCGCATGAATCTCGGCGAGCTCGAGACCGTCACGAGCTACGACCTGCCGCTCAAAATCGTCGTGCTCAACAACTACGGCGACGGCATGGTCATGCAGTGGCAACGGCTGTTTTTCAAAGGACGCTTGTCCGCGAGCGACAAGTCGCTGCGCAAGAAGGATTTCGTCAAAGCGGCCGAGGCCGACGGGTTCCGCTATGCGAAACGCTTGAGCGAGAAGAAGAACGTGCCGCAAATTCTCGACGAGTTCCTGCACCACGACGGCCCGGCATTCCTCGAGGTCATCATCGATCCCGAGGCGGGCGTCTATCCGATGGTGGCCCCGGGGCTTTCGTATCGCGAGATGGTGACCGGCGATTTCATCCCGAACCGGTACGACGGCGCGGATGAGGTCGAGCCCGACGCCTCGGAGATGTTCTGATTGTAGGAGCGAGCTCCGCTCGCGATTGAAGAATCGCGAGCGAAGCTCGCTCCTACGACGCTAGCTCCGCGACGACGTCGACGACCGCGTCGATGAGCACCTCGAGCTCGCCGGAGGCGATCGTGAGCGCCGGCATCAAGTAGACGACATCACCGAGCGGTCTCACCCAAACGCCCGCTGCGATGAAACGCGTCCGCAACGCATCGAGATCGCACCGACGTGCGAGTTGCACCACACCGATCGCGCCCTTGACGCGGACGTCGGCGACGCCGGCCATGCCTCGACAGCGCCGCAATCCCTCGTCGAGTTGCGCCGCGATGTCTGCGACCTGCGTGAGTCGCGGCTCCGTCGCGAACAACTCGAGCGATGCGTTGGCCGCCGCACACGCCAACGCGTTCCCCGAGAACGTCGGACCGTGCATGAGAGCTTTGCCCGCGTCCGCGGAGAGAAACGCCTCGTAGACGTGACGCCGGGCCGCGGTCGCTGCGAGCGGCAGCGCCCCCCCCGTGAGCGCCTTCGAGAGCGTCATGATGTCCGGCACCACGCCCGCTTGCTCAGCGGCGAACATCGTCCCGGTACGCCCGAAGCCCGTGGCAATCTCATCGAAGATCACGAGCAAATCACGGCGCCGCGCGCAATCCACGATGCGGGCGAGCATGGCGGGCTCGTGAAACTTCATACCGCCGGCCGCTTGTACTAAAGGCTCGATGATGAGCCCCGCGAGCCCGGCGGCGCGCTCGTCGAGAGTGCGCTCGAGCTCCGCGAGCCCCCGATCATTCGCCGGTAGCTCGACGATGCATTGCGGCGCCAAGAGCCCCGCGAACAACGCATGCATGCCGTCCTCGGGGTCGCACACCGACATCGCGGCAAACGTATCGCCGTGATAGGCGTTGCGGAAAGCCACGAACTGCTTGCGCCGACGTGTGCCGCGATTGATCCAGTATTGCAGCGCCATTTTCATCGCGACTTCGACGGCCACCGACCCGGATTCGGAAAAGAAGACGTGCTTAAGATCGCCGGGCAGAATCGTCGCCAAACGGTCGGCAAGCTCGAGCACGGGCTCGTGCACGAGCCCGCCGAGCATGACGTGCGGCATCTTGGCGAGTTGCATCTCGATGGCTTTGCGTATGTGCGGATGATTGTAGCCATGGCACGCAGTCCACCAGGACGCGTTGCCGTCGACCAGCCGACGGCCGTCGGCAAGCTCGATATAGACGCCGTCGGTGCGTGCGACGCGCAGCGGCGGCGGCGCGGTCGCCATTTGGCAGTAGGGCATCCAAACGGACGATGTCATGCATTCCCTCCGACGGCCGCGGGCATCCGAACGATACTACGCCAAACAATCGCGCCGGCGTTTCTCGGTATACTGGATTCATGAAAATCAACTGCTTCAAGGCTTACGACGTCCGCGGTCGCGTGCCCGAGGATCTCGATGCCGAGATCGTCCATCGCATCGGCCGCGCATACGCCGAGTTCGTGGCACCGCGGAAGATCGCCGTCGGTCAAGACATTCGCTTGTCGAGCCCCAAGCTCGTCGCCGCGCTCGTACGCGGGCTCACCGAGTCCGGCGTCGACGTCGTCGACATCGGCGTGTGCGGCACGGAGATGGTCTACTTTGCGACGTTTCACTTGGGCTTAGACGGCGGGATCATGGTCACGGCGAGCCACAACCCGCCGAACTACAACGGCATGAAGATGGTGCGCGAGCAATCCCGGCCGATCAGTGGCGACACGGGGCTCGAGGACATACGCGCAATCGCCGAGCGGGGGGAGTTCGCGCCTGCCACCCGCAAAGGCACGGTCCGCGACATCGACGTGCGCAAGGAGTATGTCGACCATCTGCTGTCCTACGTCGATGTCGCGGCGTTGCGGCCGCTCAGGATCGTCGTCAATGCCGGCAACGGCGGCGCCGGGCCGATCGTCGATCTGCTCGAGCCGCACCTGCCGTTTCAGTTCATCAAGCTCAATCATGAACCGGACGGCACTTTCCCGAACGGCGTCCCCAATCCCATGATCGAGGAGAAACGGCAATCCACGATCGCGCGCATACGCGCGACGGGCGCGGATCTCGGTGTCGCTTGGGACGGGGACTTCGACCGTTGCTTTCTGTTCAACGAGCGCGGCGAATTCGTCGAGGGCTACTACATCGTCGGGCTGCTCGCGCATTCATTCCTGAGCAAATCGCCGGGCGCGACGATCGTGCACGATCCACGCCTGACTTGGAATACCCTCGACGTCGTCGCGCAAGGCCGTGGCCGTGCCGTGCAAAGCAAATCGGGACACGCCTTCATCAAGCAAACGATGCGCGACGTGGACGGGATCTACGGCGGGGAGATGAGCGCACACCACTACTTTCGCAAGTTCTCGTATGCCGACAGCGGCATGATTCCGTGGCTCCTCGTCGCCGAGATCATGTCGCAGGAGGGCGCGAAGCTTTCGAGCCTCGTGGCCGATCGAGTTGCGAAGTTTCCGGCGAGCGGCGAGATCAATCGCAAGGTGGCGGATGCCAATGCCGTACTGGGCCGAATACAAGCCGCCTACGCCGCCGACGCGCTCGCCACCGACCATGTGGACGGTCTCAGCATGGAATTTTCCGATTGGCGCTTCAATCTGCGCGCCTCGAATACGGAGCCGTTGTTGCGCTTGAACGTCGAAAGCCGCGGCGACGCGGCGCTCATGCGCGCGATGACGGCCGAGCTTCTCGCGCGCATCGGCGGCGAGCCCGGCTGAGCCGTACGATGACCAATGGGTCCTTGGACCGCTTCGCCCAGCACAAGCTCGACTCGCTTGCGCGACGCAATTTGCGGCGCGAGATGGGTGTCACGGAGCGCCGGAGCGGCTCCGAGGTCGACAACCGCGGCACGCGTCTGATCTCGTTTGCCTGCAACGACTACCTTGGGCTTTCGCATCATCCCGACGTCATCGAGGCGAGCCGGGCTGCGACAGCGAGATACGGAGCCGGCGCCGGCGCCTCGCGCCTCATCACGGGGAATCACCCGCTCTATGCCGAGCTCGAAGACTGCCTGGCGCGGCTCAAGGGCAGCGAGGACGCGATCGTTTTCGGCAGCGGGTATCTCACGAACGTCGGCGTGATTCCCGTGCTCGCCGGCGCTTCGGACCTGATTCTCGTCGACGAGCTCAGTCATTCGTGCATATTGGCGGGCGCGGCGTTGAGCCGTACGCAAGTCACGACCTTCAAGCACAACGACGTCGACGATGCGCGCCGCGTGCTCGCTGCGGAGCGCGAGCGATACCGGCACTGCCTGCTGCTCACTGACGGCGTATTCAGCATGGAAGGCGATCTCGCACCGCTCGCGACGCTCGCGACGCTCGCGGAAGGCTATGACGCGTGGCTCATGACGGACGACGCTCATGGTCTCGGCGTCGTCGGCGCCGGCCGCGGATCGACGTTCGCCCACGGAACGCCCGTTGCCGTGCCGTTGCAGATGGGTACTTTGTCGAAAGCGGTCGGCGGATACGGCGGCTACTTGTGCGCGAGCCGGCCGGTTGCCGAGCTCGTTCGCAACCGCGCGCGCAGCTTCGTCTACTCGACGGGCTTGCCGCCAGGCACCGTCGCCGCCGCGATCGCGGCGCTCAAGATCATCATGAGCAACGTCGCGCTCGTTGCCAAACCGCTTGCCCACGCGCGGCGCTTCACGGACCTGCTTGCGCTGCCGCCGGCGCAGTCGGCGATCGTTGCGATCGTGCTCGGTTCCGCCGAGCGCGCGCTGCAAGCGGGCGACGCGCTGCGCCGTGCAGGCTTCCTCGTCGCCGCGATCCGGCCCCCGACCGTGCCGAACGGCACGGCACGTCTGCGATTCGCGTTCTCGGCCGCGCATTCGGACGCGGAGGTCGCGGCGCTCGCCGCCGCGGTGTCCGCCAACGGCATCGCGGCGTGACGCGCGTCTTCGTCACCGCGACCGGCACCGGCGTCGGCAAGACGTTCGTAATGTGCCGGCTCATTGCGGAGCTCAGCGTCTCCGGCCGGCGAGTGCGCGCTCTCAAGCCCGTGGCCACCGGCTTCGACGCGGCGGCGCCCGCGACGAGCGACACGGGGCGGTTACTCGAGGCACAACGGTTGCCGTTGTCGCATGCGAACCTCGAGGCGACGACGCCGTGGCACTACGCAGCGCCGCTTTCTCCGGACATGGCTGCGCGGCGCGAGCAGCGCTCGATACCGTTCGACGAGCTCGTCGCGTTCTGCGCTGAATCCGCCGACGCCGAGCTCACGCTGATCGAAGGCATCGGCGGCGTCATGGTGCCGCTCGACGCCGAGCACACGGTTCTCGATTGGATCGAGCGCGTTGCGCCCAAGACCATTCTCGTCGCCGGCAGCTATCTCGGCACGCTGAGCCACACCTTGACCGCAGCCGCGGCGCTGCGTGGGCGTGGCATCGAGCTCGCGGGTGTAGTGATCAGCGAGTCATTGCAGCAACCCACTACTCTTGCCGAGACGGCGGACACATTACGGCGCTTCTTGCGTGCCGTGCCCGTTATCGCGTTGTCGCGGAATCCGGAGCGCGACACTTCGCGGATTGCGGATTTCGTCGAGACGTTCGCGACCCGATGAGGCCGGGGCGAATCGTGAGCCGGGATCTGGCAGGCTCGATTTCAAGCACCTGCCGGTTCCTCACCGCCGAGCGCCCGTTCCGCCTGCGTCTCTCCTGTGGTCGGCGCGCCCGTTCTGAAGCCATCTCGGGCGCGCATCTGCTCGAGCAGTCGCACGACATCCGCCATGCCCTCGACGGCCGCGAGTTTCTCACGCAATGACAAGGAGCGGAAATATAAGAGCTGCGAGAGATTGTGCTCGCGCCACGCGTCCTTGAGCGAAGCCGACTCGCGTGTCTCGTCACTCGCCATCGTCGGTGTGCTCCATCAGCAATCGCAACTGTCGGATGTCCTCGAGGTCCTTTTCGCGTCCCGCGGATTCCTTCATGCGAATGAGAGTTTCGATCCGCACGAAGGGGGCCCGCAACCCGGGCATGATCTCACCGATTTTAGCGCACCGGTACTCGTGCTCGAAATCGAACGGTTCCGCAACGAAAAGGTCGATTTGCGTGTCCCGATGCCGCTCGCTGTGGAGCTGAAACACAACCATGTTTTTCTCACGTGTCCAGGTCTCTCGCTTCTTCGCGTCGGCAAAATCCTCGACCGGCACGGGCACGAGCGGCAGGTAGCCCAGCGACTCGAGCGCCCTCAACGCACGCAGCACATTGTCAGGGCGGAGCTGAACGACTAGATCGAGATCGAACGTGAGGCGCCCATAGCCATGAGCGGCAACGGCAAGACCGCCGACAATCAGATATCGGGCGCCGGCGTCATTCAAGACGCGCAGGATGGCTTCCAGACTCGTGACTCTCATGTGGAAAAGTCGACCTTTGCTATTCGATCGTTGGATTCCGTGGAGTCAGTGTACCGAACGCCGGCATGGCCGACAGCTTCGATGATGCCGCGACCAACGCGCCTCATGGTGAGTCGACGCCGTGCGCTTGCACCGGCAACGTCCGCAGCCCGGCGATGAGCTCGGCCGTGCGCTCGATCTGATCGGATAAGCGGCCGCCGACGCAGTGCTCGAGCACGCGCGCGATTTCCTCGTCGCGGTCGGCGTTCTGATGATGTAGCGCCGCGACGGCGACTACGATGCCGGCGTACGCGATCTGTAGCTGGAAATGCAGCCTTCGGAGCCGGTCCGCAATCCGTTGCTCGAGAGCGAGCTCCGCTTCGCTCATGGGTGTATCCTCATTGAATACTGTACTTTGATACAGTATAGACGCCGCGCGCAATGAGCGTTCGCCACATTTATGGATGAAACGACCGGAAATGGGAACTGCCGGGAGACGGCCCAGCGATCAAACTCGCCGTTTGCGGGAGCGGCGCGCGGCCATGAGCCTCGCAACCACGACGTCGGGCGGAACGCGCAAGCCGTCGCAGAGAGCGAACAGCGTGATCAGCGTGGGCTGCCGCCGGCCGCGCTCGAGCAACGAGACGAACGTCTGATCGAGCTCGCTTTCGAGTGCCAGTTGCGCCTGGGAAAGGCCTCGCTCTTCCCTGAGCTCCTTGAGCAGATCTCCGAACGATGCTCGGAGCCAGTCCTCCTCATCCATGCCGCGCAGCATGGCCGTTGTGCACGAGGGCTCCAAAGACTATAGTCTTGGCGTGAACAGACAGATCGAGTGCATCGCTCGCCTGCGGCTCGAGCAAGAGCTGGGGCGTTTGTGCGCACGATTACGAACGGAAGCGTCGTCGGTGTGCTCGAGCAATAGCGGTGACGCGCACACGCGGGGAATGTTCGACACGCTCGGCAAAGTGGCCGCTCTCTTACATGTGCTCGCACGGGAACCCGGGGGCAGCGACCGCACGAAGCGTCACGGGCTCGTCTAGCCGCCGTCCGCCGAAAGCGGCGCAGTGTACAGCAAAAGGCCGGCCGTGCGCTCTCGCGGACGGCCGGCGAAAATCGGGACTCGAAACCGCTGCTACCGAATCGCGGCCGCAGGCCGCTCCTACCGGATCGCGGCGCTCAGGCCGCTCCTACAGAGTCATTGCCGCGCGACGCGTTCCGCGGCATTCGGACGAACGATCGTGAGGTCGACGCGGCGCTCGAGCGCGAGCGCATCGACGTCGCCCTCTTCCGCCGTCGAGTCGGCCTCGCCGGCCGCACGCGTCGCGATGCGGTCGAGCGCGATCCCGGCATGCAGGAATACGTCGCGTACGGCGGCCGCGCGCTGCGCCGATAGCTGATCGTTGTACTCCGCCGCGCCGCGCGCATCGGCATGTCCTTCGATGACTACCACGAAATCCTCCATCGGCTCGAGCAATTCGGCGACTTGCGCCAAGCGCTGCTCGGTTGCCTCGTCGAGCGTGCTTTGCTCCGTCCGGAAATACACCTCGATGTCGAGCGCCGTCTCGAGCGCCGCCGCGAAAGTCTTCTGCTCGTCGGCGAGCGCGGCTTGGAGCGCGGCCAATTCGCGCTGGCTGCCGCGCAACAGGCTCGCGAACGACTCCGCATCGGCGCTGGCGCTCGCGTAGCGCTGCTCGAAGTCCTCGCGCTCGGAGCGCTCCCGGTGGAACCGGTCGCCGAGCCAACCGCCGAGCGCCGCGCCGACCACGAATCCGACGGGGCCGCCGGCCATGGCACCGATCGCGGCGCCGCTGCCGACGCCGATCTTTTCCTCCTTGGGAGCGCCGCTGCTCTCGGCGGTCCACGCGGGCGCCGTCACGAGCGCTCCGATCACGGCTATTACGAGTTGCTTCCTCATGTTGTGCTCCTTCGATTGTCTGCCGGGAAACCTGCTTTCCCGAGCACATTGGAGCGCAAGGCGGAGTCACGCCTCTGACGGAAAGCGGCGGAACGCTTGGCAAATATGACGAATTCTGACGCGCGTCAGTCGGCGCGGCGCGACGGCAATGCGACGAACGTGCCGCCGTTACGCTGACAGATCGCGCGCATGAGAATCGCGAAATTCGCGGCCGTCAGCATCGAGCCGGTTACATCGTAATAGACGGGGAAAGCGACCGCGTGAATGCGCACGCGCTGGTTGCCTTCGGCGTCGAGCGTATTGCGCCGATCGATCTCGCGCACGATGGCGCTGATCGACCCCCGCGAAAGGTCATCGCTATAGACGTAGAGCGAAATTTTCTTCTCGGGATCGTAATAGGTGTCGATCGCGGTCAGAATGCCTTCGCGCGGGCTGGAATCGGAGAACGCGTTCCAGTTGCGCAGCGCGTCGATGATGGCCTCGCGGCGCGCCGGTGTATCGGGCATCCATTGGCCGCGATAGGTTCTGAACATGTGCTCGCCTTCGTCATTGAGCACCTGGATGCCCTTGACCGTGGGATACACGTCGAGCGTCTCCTGAATGATCTGCTGCACGCGGTCCCACTCGTACGACCGCATGCTTCCCGACGTGTCGATGAGGAAGATGATGTACTCGCTGTCGACGGGAATGCCGCCGACTTTGTACTCGTCGGGACGCGGCCGGTTGTTCGCGAGCAGACGGCGCATCTCTTCGGTTAGCGACTGCCTGGCCTGCGCGAGCTGGCCCGCAATCTCGGCCGAGTCTTCCTCGGCGTCTTGTTGCGCGAGAAATGCCGCACGGATGCGCGTGAGCTCGCGCTCGAGCTGCGCGAGCTGTTGCTGGTCGAGCTCCACGTCGTCGACGATCTCGAGCTGCTCGCGTTGCACGCTTTCGGTCTCGCCGAGGATCTCCGCGAGCTCTTGAGTGTACTGCTCGAGCAGCGCTTCGAGCTCGAGGTTGCTCTCCTCGAGCCGAACGGGCTCGAACATCTTCACGATCACGAGCATGAGAATGATCGCGCCGAGCCCGCAGGTGATGGCGTCGAGAAACGACAAGCTCAGCGTTTGGAAGTCGCGGCGTGAGCGCTTGCGCGTCATGGCCAGTCCTTCGACGGCGCCATCATCGAGCCGCCGCTCTTGAGCGCGAGCGTCCAGTAGCCCGGCGCCGCCATCGGGTCGCCTTCCATCGCGAACAGCAAAACGTTGACGGGAACGTTGAACGGCACTTCGCGCAGTGCGCGCTGGAAGTGGTTTTGCCGCTCTCGCCCCGTCACGCCTTGCCGCGACGGGGTCACTTCGCCCATGGTCGGCAGGCCGTCGACGAGCAGGTAGATGTTGTCGGGCTTGGGCTCGAGCGCGCTCGCCGCGGCAAACGCCGCGTGCAAGCTCGTCGGCCCCTGGGGCGTCAAACGGCGCATGCTTTGCACGGCGGCCTCGAGGCTCTTGCCGTCATCGGCCCGAATCCATTGACCGTCCGTCCCCTCGATGAGCGACCACGCATGGTCGCTGAACGCAATGACCTGGAACTGCGCGGTCGATGGGACCTGCGCCGTGAGCCAATCGATCGTGCGCACGACCTGCTGCCACTTCGGCGCTTGTCGCTGCTGCTCGGGAGACATGTTTCGGCGCCGCAGTATGTTCACGAGCGTGGCGTCGAGCATGCTCGTCGACGCGTCGACGAGAATCAGGATTCGCTCGCCGCCCATGCGCATTCCCGTCAAGTATTGGCGATAACCTTCGCCGCGAACGCTGCGGATGAAGTCGCCGGCATCCTCGGGCGTCGGAGCCGTCGCCGAGAGGTCCTCGGTCTGTGCCTGGAGCGCCGCGAGATCGGCACGGAGCTGCTCGATCATTTCCCGTTGCGAGTCGCTGTCCTGCGTCAGGGTCTCCATCTCTTGCTGGGTGCGCGTGATCTCGGCCACGATCTCGCCGCGCACGGCCCGCGATGAGGCCCACTTTTCGACGAGGCGTTCGAGCTCCTCCTTGAGCTCGACGAGATTTCTGCGGCCGACGAGCACCTGCAATTGGACGCGATCGACCTCGGCCGAGCGGTCCTCGAGCACGGTCTCGCGACGCAGGTCGACCTGGGCCGTGATGATCATGTAGAAGAGGATGATGGCCCCGAAGCCGCAGGTGATGGCGTCGAGAAACGACAGCGAGAAGATATCGATGTTGCGTCTCTTGGCCACGTTACCGCTCTACTCTGATGAGCTCGAGCTCGGCGCCCGGCGAGCCGATGCGTATGACGTCGGCCGGATGCAGAACCTCTTGGCCGGACACGCGCCTCTCGTTCACGAACGTTCCATGCGTGCTCAAATCGCGCACGACGAGCTCGCCGTGGCTGACCGCGAGCTCGCAATGCGAGCGCGAGATGCCGCTCGACACGTCGTCGATGACGATCATGCGCCGGTCGTCGATCCTCGCGCGTCCGATCAGCAGTCCCTCGCCGTTGATCGGATAGGCCACGCCGCGATAGACGACGTGCGTCGGCGGCCCGGCCGGGTCGTCGGCGAGCCCCGTCCGCGGCGGCTCGGCGGCCGCGGGCGCCTCGACGGGCTCGCCGCGCCACGCGAGATGCCGCAACAGCTTGACTTGCTCACCCGGAACGATTGCGTCGAGTGCGGCGAGCGCGCCGCGCGCCGCGCGTCCCGGCTCGTGCGCGACGACGATGGCATCGTCGAGTCGCGCGAGCGCATCGACGAGTCCGGGTCGCCGCGCAAGCCGGTCGCTGAGCTGCACGGCGAGCGCCGAGCCCGGCTCGCGCGTTTGCGCAATGAGCTGCAGCAGGGCCTTGTAGACGCCGCCGGCCGCGGCGAGCAAGTGGCCGCGCTCGACCTCGACTCGGAGCTCCTCGTCGCCGAAGGGCAACGTGAGCTCGGCACGCGTTTCGGTATTGAGCTGCTCGAGCCATTGCGGCAGCCGGTCGTAGAGGGCCTGCTCGCTCTCAGCATGGTGGAACGGGTCGAACCGCGTCGCGAGCACGAAGATCTCGGCGATGCGCTTGGCGAACAAGTCATCGAGCGCCGCGAGCCCCAAGGCTCCGAGGCTCCTTTCCTCGAGCGCCGTCACCTCCCGATCCTGCCGTAACGGCGTCACGGCGACGCGATGCAGGCTCGCATCGACATAGACGAGCTGCCGTCCCGGATACGGCCGCTCGCTCGCCGCGGCTGCCACGTCGATCATTCCGCGCACCGGCATGCCGCATTCCTCGGCGATCCCCAGCAAGATCCCGAGCTGCAGCTTGTCGTAATGGCCGGGCACGACCAGCACGGCGTCGTTCGCGACGTTCTTGTAGCTCTCCCAAATGGCGCGCAATTGCGCAAACGCGAGCTCCGCGCTGTTGCGCGCGCCCGCGATTCCGGCCGTCGCGCTCTCGAGGCTCAAGTCCGCCCAGAACCGGTTGCTGACGTGACCCGGTCGCAGCCGCGCCTGCGCGTACGCGGCGCCGCCCGTGACGGTGCCGCTCTTGTCGACGAGCGCATAACCGGGCTCCACGGCGAGAATCCCCTCTCCCCCCGCGATCGTGAGCCCTGCGTCGTTGATCTCGATGGCGATCGTTGCCACGGTCGTCACCTATGGGCCGCCGCGCGCTTGCATGTGGCGCACGAGGTTGTGATCGACATAGCTCCGCGCATCGAGCACGAGCCGCTCTTGCGTCAATTGCAGCTGGTGGACGAGGAACATGAGGACCAGCGAGATCAGGAGCGCCACGAGCGTCGAATTGAACGCCGTGCCGAGGTTCTCGGTGACACCGGTGATGTCCCCCTCGACGGCGCGGTGCGCCTCGTTGAGCGCGAGACCGATGCCGCGAACCGTGCCGATGAACCCGAGCGACGGGATGGCCCAAGCGATATAGCGAATCATCGCGAGCTCCGTGTCGAGCCGCTCGTTTTCGGAGTCGCACTCGGCGTTCGCGACCGAGGATACATCCTGCACGTTGCGCGTCGCGCCGAATCTCTCGAGAGCGGACAAAAGAACGCGCGGCAGAAGCAGCTTGCGCGTCTCATCCGGCAGCGCTTGCAGGGCACGGCCGTACTCGCGTGTATCTTCGGGCAAGATGCGCACTCCCTCGCGCACCGGCAACAACTCCCGCTGCAACAGCGCGCGCTCGTTGAAGATCATCCTCGCTTTGTAAGCCAAGATCGCGAAGGCCCACAACATCAAGATGATGCATGACTCCTGCTCGTAGTCGCGAATGATCACGGCGATCGACGGCGGCGGCGAGTAATTCTCTTCCTGCTGCATGCGCAGAGCCTGCTCTTCGAGCACGGCGTCCGCGTTCGGCCGCACGCTCGTCACGTAGACGGCATGGACGATGATCGTGGCGATGATCAGCGAGAAGAGCTGATACATGAACTCGTTGGAAAATGTGCGGCGCATCGATTGCAAGCTCCCAGAACGTCCTAGATATCGACGGGAAACGTGACTTCCTCGTCCGCGGCGATCTCCTCCGTCGGCACGAACACGTCGTCAGCCGGATTCGGTGCCGGAAGCGGCGCGGACTCCGGCGCCGGCGGCGATGCCGGCTCGGAATTCGCGGCCGGGTCGGCTTCGCCCGGCGCATCGTCCTGGGCCCAAGAGCCCGCGGTGACGAGCGCGAGCGCGGCCAATGCGGGAAAGTTGCGTAACATGCTCATGGTGACCTCGCGCTGATTCGGCAAAACATTAGACCGCGCGGCATCGGCTTCATTCCAAGTTGCGCGCGATGCGAAAACCGAGATCTTCGCGCACATCGGCGCTCGAGTTGCGGTACGCGAGGCGCAATTCCGTGGCCGTCGCGCTGCGCCAGCTCGCGTCGCGTACCACGTGTATACGGCCATCTTCCGGACCCAACGGGTCGGTGACGACGCCCTCCGGCGGCGTGATTTCGATCTCGTAGAAATCCTGCACCCACTCCGCGACGTTGCCGCCGAGATCGAAAATTCCGGCGGGGTTGGCGCTGAAGCTGCCGCTCGGCGCAGACACGGGGAACGCGTCGTTGTAGGTCACGAGCGTCGTCGGCAACAATTGCGCAGCCGAGAGATCCGCATAGTTGCCGGCGCGGTCCGGCGGCGGCAGCTCGTTACCCCACGCGTAGACCGCGGGTGCATCACGGCCTGCGGCACGAGCCGCCCACTCCCATTCGGCTTCTGTCGGCAAGCGGTAACCGTTGCGCAACGGTCGGTGCGGGGCCCACGCATCGAACGTCGCGTCGTACACGGGTTGCAACGAATTTTCGATGCTGAGCCAGTTCAAGAATTGCGCCGCCTCTTCCCAGGTCACCCGAACCACGGGTTGATCGTCGCCGTTCAACGACTCGCCGTTGAACTCGCCCGAGTCGTGCGTCGAGCCCTGCGCCTCGCGAAACTTGCGAAACTCCGCATTGCTCACCTCGCGAACGCCGAGATAGAACGCGCGGCTCAATTCCACCTCGTGCAGGATCTCGTTGGAGCGGCGGTACTCCTCGCGGCGCGACGAGCCCATCATGAACCGGCCGGCGGGAACGAGCTTGAGCTCCTGTCCCAACGTGGTCGTGATCGTCTGGAGATACCCGCCTCCCGAGGCGTCATCGAACGCTTCAAGCTCGAACCTGCGCATGACCGGGAATCCGGGCCGCGGCGTGATCGTGGCCGATTGCGGCGCATAGCCCGCGTGCCGCACCTCGACCTCGTGGTCGACGGCAAGAAGATTGAGGCGGCTCGGCGTCATGCCGACGAGCCGGTCATCGACCCAGATTTCGGCATTCGACGGCTCGCTCTGCACGTCGACTTCCCCGTACTGCGCGACGAGCTCGATCGTAAGCTCGCGCCCGCTATCCGCCGCCACCGACAGGTCGCGCTGCACGATTTCATAGCCGGGCTTGGTGACTCTGATCGCGTGATTGCGCCCCGGCGTCAAGCGCAGCGTCAACGGCGTGCGGCCGCGAAAATCGCCGTTCACGCTGACATCCGCTTCGGGCGGAATCGTCGCGAGCTGCACACGGCCGTCGGCAAGCGCGAGCTCGACGGGCGGCAGCTCCTGCGGCGTGTTCGCAACGACGAGGATGCGCGAGCGCCACGCGTTGTAGCCGCCCGAGCGCACCTCGATCTCGCGTTCGCCGGCCGCGAGCTCGAGCACGATCGGCGTCACACCCGCGGGCTCGCCATCGACGACGACGCTCGCGCCGGGCGGCTCGGTTGCAAGCGTCACGGGCGCCCAGTTGGGCGTCAATCTCACGACCAGCGCTTGCCGCTCGTGCCCGCCGGCAACGACGAGCTCGCGCACTTCGGACAAGTAGCGCTCTGCGGAAAACTCGATGCGATGCGGCCCCGGCGCGATCTCGAGGTCGGCGAGCGGGGTCGTGCCGACGAGGTTGCCGTCGAGCCGCACGGTCGCGGCCACAGCCGGTTCCGCTTCGAGCGTGACGAGACCCGGGAGCTTCGTCAATGCAAGCTTCACGGTTTGCGCCGCCGACTGGCCGACGTCGATGCTCGTTTCGAGCGGATAGTAACCGGCGAGCTCCGCGGTGACCCGGTGCCGGCCGGAGCGCAGCAGGTGGCGGTCGCCGATACTGAACTTGAACAACGTCTCCGGCAGACCGAACTCTTGCACGGGAGGCTCGAATACGAATTGCACGGACTTCGCCGTCACGACGAACCAAGCGAGGATGGCAAGGACCGCGAACGCCGATCCGATGCCGACAGCCGCCTTGCTGACACCGCGCTTGGTGCGGCCGTCGGTTTCCAGCACGACCGGACGAAACGCCACCGGCGCAATCTCGATCTCCGTGCCCCCCGCGCGTGCGAGCTCGTCGAGGTCGGGCGGCGCCGTGTCACCGGCCGTCACGCGGGCTTCGATCGACACCGTGAGCCGCCGGCCCGTGAGCCGGCACGTGAGCCGTGCGCTGTCGAGCGCAATGACGTTGCCGTCCTTGAGCCGGCGCGATCCGCGCAACAACTCGCCGTCGACGCGCAAGTTCTCGGTCCGCTTGCCGGGTTGAACGAAAAAGACGTCGTCGAGCAAACCGATCTGCAACGCGCCCGCGACTCCCGCGAGGCGAATGTCGGAACCGTCCTCGCCGCCGATGGACACCGGCAACGCCGCGGCCGCGAAATGGCGCGTGTAGCCGGACTCTTCCGTGGCGAGCACCCAGTCGGTTCCGTTCGTCATCCGTGCAAGCTCCGTGCGCCCTAGATCGGCTCACTGCAAACGATGCGGACGGTCGGCGCAGACCGTCCGGGCAGCACAGTGAACGTCTCGCGTACATCGCGATAACCGTCACGGCTGCCGACCGCCGTGTAGGTGCCGGGACGAACCTGAATCTCGCGCGTCAGAAAACTCCCAAGCTCACCGACACGGTAAACCGTGACTTCCGTCAGCGCGTCCGACTCGATCGCGACCGCAATCGGCGTCGACGCGATGCGCACGAGCTCGTCGACCTTCCCGACTTGGGCCGCGATACGCGTATTCGGCTCGGCGAACGCGCGCGCTTCATCGACGAGACGGCGCGCGGCGGCGAGAACGCTGTCCGACAACAGCAATCCCGGGTTGGCGATGAGGTTCTCGAGCTTGCTGTCCAAGTCGGCGCGCGAACGCGCGTGCTCGAGCCCGCTGATCGCGAATGCGAGCGTCGAGTCCGTCTCGAGCGCTGCCGTGTAAACCTTGATAGCCTCGTTCCAGAGCTCGCGGCGCTCGAACGCGAGCGCCCTTGCCTCGGCCAAGGCGATCGCATCGAGCTTCTGTCTCTGCTCTGCCTGCGCCAAGCCGTCGGCGGCCGAAGCCGAGCGCGGCTCGAGCTCGAGCGCGGCGCGGAAATGCTCTTGAGCGGCCTCGTATTCTTCATCGGCGAGCGCGGCGAAACCCCGCGACAGGAGCGCGTCGAAGCGGGCCACCGTGATCTCGGCCCCGACTTCGGCAAGCGCCGCGGTCGCGGGCGTCCATTCGGGATCGACCTCGAGCGCTTGCGCGTACAACTCCGCGGCTTCGTCGAGCGCGCCGCTCTGACGCCGCTCTCCGGCGCGGTGCATGAGCGCGATCACCTCGGGCAGCCGCTCCGCGCGCGCCCGGCCGGCCAGCGCTTGAGCGTTGCTGGGCTCGACGTCGAGCACGAGCTCATACTGCTCGCGCGCAAGCCTGGCATCGCCGGCCGACAACGCGTCCGCCGCCGTCGCCAAGGCGCTCGCAACGATCCGCCCGGACCGCTCGAGCAACGCGATGCCGGCCTCGTGTGCCGCCGTGTAATGAGTGACGGCATTCTGGTAGTCGTGGGCGAGCAGCGCATCGTCGCCGGCGCGTGAGAGCTCCTCATACCGAGCCCAGTCTTCGGCGGCCCAGCTCGCCGCGGAGCGCGCCTCGAGCTTCGCGCGTTGTTGGAGCAAATCCGCCAATTGCGATTCGGCCTGCGCCTCGAGTGCCGCGAGCTCCTCGGCGCTCAAGCTCGGCGCCGCGGGCTCGGGAGCCGCGACGGCAGGCTCGGCGGCCGACTGCTCTGCCTCCTCGAGCTCTGCGGCGCGCCGCTCGACCCAGCGCGGCAAGGCGAAAAACACCGCGACGGCGAGCGCGAGCAGGACGATCACGACGATCCCGGCGAGCGGCGGCCGATACGCGCGCCGGGATTCTCGACGCACGGGTTGATCGGGCGTACCGAGGCGCATCGCGACCGGTTCGATCGTCTCTTCGGCGCGGCGGGATTCGATGGCGTCGGTCACAGGGGGTCCCATTCGTCGGCGAGGACGGATTCTATGCCATCGCGATACGCACCGAGGCTCCCGATCTCGGCCGCCTCGGACGCCGTGAGCGACTGCAACACGAGAGCCTCGAGCGCCTCGAGCGATGCCCGCCCGCGCTCCCTCGCCGGCAGCGGCGGCGCCGGCGCGCGGGCACCACCCCGCGACTCCGGGGAGACAGGAAGCCTTCCGGCCATGAGCTCATAGAGGAGCACCGCGAACGCGTAAAGGTCGTCGGTCGTCGTCTGCATGCCCGAGTCACGGTACCGGTGGGCGGGCGTCGTGCCTGCCTCGCGCCGCGGGCCGCCGGCTGGCGCCGCGGAACCGAAATCGATGAGGCGTGCACGCCCGGCGGCGTCAAACATGACGTTTCTGGCTTTGACGTCGCGATGCACGACGCCCTTCGAGTGCAACGCCGTCAACGCGTCGAGCACGGCGACGGCGGCGCCGGCCCAGTGACGGGGCGCGGCACCCGCGAGGCTCACGAGATCGCCGCCGGGAAGGTACTCGGTCACGAGCGCCACGCACGAGGACTCTTCCACGCAAGCGATCGGGCGAACGATCGACGGATGCGCGAAGCGCGCGAGCAAGCCGTATTCGGCGCGCAGCCGTCGGACTGCGGCTCCTCCCGCGACCGTATGCTCAGCAAGCTTGACGGCCACGGTGCGGCCTTGCGCGTCGACGCCGCGCCATACTTCCGTCCACGCGCCCGCGTGCACGCGGTACTCCAAACGGAAGCCGGCGCCCAGCGGCGCGCGATCAGACGCCGCTGGCCGAGCCCCCACCAGCACTGGAATTAGCTTCTTGAACGCCTGCTTTGTCCCCTGCGGGCAGCTGTGGAGCAGGCGCGCCTTCGGTCTCGGGCGGCTGCTCGAGCTCGGGCTCGGCATAGATTTGAACATTCTCGGGCACGAAGCCCGTCTCGCTGATGAACAGTTGCTCGAGGAGATTGCGCCACTCTTCGAATTGAACTTCGGCAGTCCCGACGAGCCGGTGTTGCACACCGCCGATCTCGACGACGAGCGGCGCGACCTCGTCGTCGAAGCTCGTCGAAAGCTCCTCGAGGGTCTCCGTATGCAGACGCTTCTCCTGCTTGCGCACGGCGGTCGACTGCAAAATGTCGACACCGATATACATCATGCTGTCGCGCACGATGCGGTTCGAAAAGCTGTCGTTGTCGGAGTCGCTGCCGTACAGAATCGAGGCGACGATCGTGGCAATGCCTATCCCTGTGCGCCAACGCGCGTTTCGCGTCAACTCGCGAATGGCGATGGATTCTTCTCGCGCGTACTCGCGCCAACTGTCGTACGAGGGGGCGGCATCGGCCGTGAACTTCTCGTAGTGTTGATTCAGCGTCTCGAAAAAGAGCCGCTCGCGCTGTCGTACGCGCTGCGTGCGCCCGAAGATCGGGTCGTCGGTCGCGGGCAGACGCACGGGCTCGTAGATGCCGTTGCGATTTTCGGCGACATAGCCCTCGAACGCCGCCGGGCTCAGTTCGCCCGCGTACCGCAGGCTCCCCACGGTTCTGATCTCGCGGGCCTGCGCTGCCGATAGCTCGGAGCGCACGCGCGCCAAGTCGTTGGCGATCGAATTGAACAAGTCCTGATAAGGATCGAGGCCGGGGTAACGCTGACGGTTGTACGCGCCCGCCGCGATCTCGACTTCGTAGGATTTGTCGATCCATGCGCGCCCCGTCGCATCGACGGCCTTGATTTGGACCTCAACGATATTGCCGTCGGAATGCAGGATGCGTGCAGCGACGTTGACGTCGGCCGCCGTCGACTCCTTCGGCGTGACCCACACGGCGCCCCAGTGACCGGTTTGCTGCAATGCATCGCGCAACCGCACGGCCATGTATAAGGACTCCGTGCGGCGGATGGACACGAACGTGCCTTCCTCGAGCAACTCTTCGGCGACCTTCTCGTCGACCTCGCCTTCCGGCACGCCGGGATCGAAAGTCAGAATGCCGACGTCGAGCAACTGGTCCTCGGGAATCGTTTGCTCTGCGGGAACGAGGTCGACAGCGTGAGCGACGAGCACCTCGGACGTCGTGCAGCCGGATAGCGCACCGACGCCGAGTATCAGCAAACTACAGAAGCGGTACATGAGCTTCTCCGCGCGTCACTGACGCGCCAATATTCTTCGGTACTCGTTGTACTCATTCCAAAGCGCAGCGCGCAGGAAGGGGTCTTTCTCCTCGGTGGCCGCTTCGCACAGCTGGCGCGCGACCTTGTCGTCGTCCTCGCAGCCTTCGATCGTCGCCGGCGGCTCGCTGCGTTCGCCGTCGGGTCCCGTTCCTTGCGATACCGTCGGCTCGGCGGAGCTCACGGTCCCGGGGATGTTGCCGCCCGTTTGGGTTCCCTCCGTGGGAGTGCCGCCTTCGGGCAAGCCGAACACGTCGTCCGTGCTGCCGCCGCGGGCAGCTTCTTCAAACGCGCGATCGGCCGCGGAACCGGTGCCCGTGCGCGCGATCGTCTCTTGCTCCTCGCTGATCAGCTCATCGAACTCCTCGAGCGAGCGCTCAAACGCATCGCCTTGCTGCGCGGCGTCGCCTTGTCCCTCGGCGCCCTCCTCGGGAAACAGGCTGCCGTCCTCGGCCGCATCCCCGTTCTCGTCCGCAAGCCCGTCGGACCCGCCGTCGCTGCCGTCGCTCTGCCCTTGCTCTCCAGCCCCCGCGGAATCGCCGCCCGCGGCCGAGTCCCCGGATTCGCCGGGGAAAAGGTCATCCTCACGCCCGAACGGATCGCTGGCCGTACGCGAGTCCGGTGCGCCGCTCTCTCCCTCCGAGCCGGACTCGCCCTCCGAACCCGGCTGCGACGAGCCCGGCGAGGGCAGCGGCGATCCCTGAGTCGGCATGGGTGAGCCGGCCGACGAGCCCGGCGTAGGCATCGGTGACCCGGCCTGCGACGGATTCGGCGACGGCAAGGGTGAGCCGCCCTGCGAGGGGCTCGGCGACGGGATCGGCGAACCGCTTTGCGATGGGTTCGGCGACGGGAACGGCGAGCCGCTTTGCGATGGATCCGGTGACGGTAAGGGGGACGGCGAGCCGCCCTGGCTCGGCGAAGGGATGCCCGCCGATCCGCCGCTCGGCTGCGGCGGCGGGTTCGTGCACGCCACCGCGCCCACGACCAGCGCCAGACCCAAAAGCAACCGTACCGTTCTCCTGTCCATGTTGCACCTCATACGGTTTAGTCTCTTCTGCGCCCGTTTGGGTTCACATTACTCGCGCCGGGCCCGACCATGAAGCAGATGTTGCATAACGCGCGGCGCGCGCTCGGCGCTGACACGCGCTCTTCTGCCGCAAACTGCTAACATTGCGAGCCGACTCGGCAGCGAATTGCCGGCTCGAACGAAGAGGAATCTGTAATGAGAACAATAGCACCGATCGCGAGCCTCGTTCTAATGATTCTCCCGGGTCTGACGCTGGCGCAAGAGGGCGCAGCTAGCGCCGGCCCGCCACGCACGCCGGCTCCCGCGGGCGCCATGACCTACATCCTCTCTCCCGACGACGGCGCGCAAGTGACGTCGCCGGTGACGGTACGCTTCGGCCTGCGCGGCATGGGAGTCGCTCCGGCCGGCATTACGGCGCCTAATACGGGTCATCACCATCTGCTCATCGACGTCCCCGAGCTGCCACCCGACAATCTGCCGTTGCCCGCCACGGACCAAGTCCGTCATTTCGGGCTCGGTCAAACCGAAGCCGTGATCGAGCTTGCGCCCGGTGAGCACACGCTGCAGCTCGTGCTCGGCGATGCGCTCCACATCCCGCACGATCCTCCGATCCGCTCCGAGAGAATCACGATAACCGTCGCGGCTGAATAGACCCTGAACAGCGCTCGGATCCGATGACCATTCGCGAAGGCTTCATCGACGCGGTCGGGAATACGCCGCTCATCAAGCTGCGCAAAGCGTCGGAGATCACCGGCTGCACGATTCTCGGCAAAGCCGAGTTCATGAACCCCGGCGGATCGGTCAAAGACCGCGCGGCGAAGTACATCGTGCTCGACGGCGAGAAACGCGGCGTCATCGAGCGCGGCGGGCTCATCGTCGAAGGCACGGCGGGAAATACCGGCATCGGGCTCGCGCTCGTCGGCAATGCGCGCGGCTATCGGACGCTGATCCTCATGCCGGACACGCAGTCGCAAGAAAAGAAGGACGCGCTCAAGCTGTGCGGCGCCGAGCTTCGGACCGTCCCCGCCGTGCCGTATCGCAATCCGAACAACTACGTGCACATCGCCGCGCGCACCGCGCAAGAGCTCGCAGCAACGGAACAACACGGTGTCCTGTACGCGAATCAATGGGACAACCTCGCCAACCGGGAAGGCCACATCGCGAGCACGGGCCCCGAGATATGGACGCAGACGCAAGGCCGAATCGACGGCTTCACCTGCGCAGTCGGCACGGGCGGCACGCTCGCGGGTGTCGGCATATTCTTGAAGCAACGCAATCGCAACATCGTGATCGCGGCCGCCGATCCCATGGGTGCTGCGATCTACAGCTTCATCAAAACCGGCAAGCTCGAATCGTCCGGCAGCTCCATCAGCGAAGGCATCGGCCAAGGGCGAATCACGGGCAATCTCGAGAACGCGCCGATCGACGATGCGTTTCAAATTCCGGATACCGAGATGCTGCCGATCGTTTATGACCTGCTGCAGCACGAAGGCCTGCTCATGGGCGGCTCGACGGGCATCAATGTCGCGGGCGCGATTCGTCTCGCCAAGGCGCTGGGGCCGGGCAAGACGATCGTGACGGTGCTCGCCGACTCCGGGTCGCGCTATCAATCGAAGCTCTTCAACCCGGAGTTTTTGCACAGCAAGGGCTTGCCGCCGCCCCCGTGGCTCGTGCCGTCATGATTTCGTGACGCATTGAGTCGACGCGGCCGCGCCGCCGCGGTATTTTTTTCGCGTCGTTCAGAATTGGTTCAGTCACGCGCAGTCATGATGGCTGCCCATGCGCAGGGACTCACGTGGATAGGCGGGGATTCGGAGTGTCGTCGGCCTTGGTCGCCGCCGCGTTGCTCATGTTGAGCGCGTGCGCGGGCGCACCCTCGCGAACGATCCCGACCACGCGCACGCCGTCCATTCCAAGCTCGCCTGCCCCTCGGCGCGCCGACGATGACGCCGCGCCCGGCAGGACGGTCGCGCGGCTCGCGATGGACATGGTGGGCGTTCCGTACCGGTACGGCGGCGCGGATCCGCGCCGCGGCTTCGACTGCAGCGGCTTGGTCTATTACACGTACACGGCGGTCGGCCATGCCGTGCCGCGCACGTCGCAGGCGCAGTT
>Ga0209640_10000641_pt1 | contig 27534 bp, 27 predicted proteins | sample RifCSP10_1_FD_184018 | JGI IMG/M metagenome (GOLD analysis project Ga0209640, IMG submission 184018) | Soil microbial communities from Rifle, Colorado - Rifle CSP2_sed 10_1 (SPAdes) (version 2) | ecosystem: Environmental > Terrestrial > Deep subsurface > Rock core/Sediment | place: Rifle... | reverse complement strand
CCGCCCGCTCGAGGTCGTCGTTCACGACCACGTGATCGAAGTCCTGCACCCGCCAATACGAAAATCTATCCGCGCCGTCCGTCTTCAGCTTGGCAACGACAAAATCGCGGTGCTTAATAATTTCGTCGGGGGTATTATTTCCCTTGCCATTGGTGGAATCCGTTTCCTTTAAATAGGAGATAATCTCTATCTCGAATTCGCGATCGTCGTTCTCAGCGATGTAGCGCACGTTAGACCGAGCCGCTGAACAGTCGATCTTCACGGACAGACCGCTAGTTTTCCGTTGGGCCTCTAAACAGTATTTCATCACATGGTAGGCGGTGACGAAGAGACCGTCGGTCGACAGGAGAAAGCCCGAACCTAAGTTCAGCCGGCGCCAGGTATTGGCCCCGTCGCGGTACTCCAACAGAATTTTAAGGCTTCTCGACCGCGCATGGGTCCAGGAAAAAGCGACGTCTTTGGACGCAGAAAATTCTTCGGCGCTGGTGCTGAATCGGCTTAATGCCGGCGCAGGCAGTAGGAACAGAAGAACTATGACAGTGAGGTAACGAAGCAATGACACGGTACAAATTTTTCATTGTTTACCCTGTATCGGAACAAAATGCAAAGTTTTTTTTCTGCAAGCGCTAAAAAAAAGACGCTGGGTGGCCGGCGAGAGAGAAAAAAATGCAAATTAAACGGCAAAAGTTCAGCTCGGGTGGACGAGGTCATCGATCGCCTGCTTGTGGAGCGGCAGAAAGGAAAAATTAGAAAGTGAGGATCTGATTAACCGGGGCGCGATTGGTTAAAACTATGGCAACGCGAAGACACGAAGGAAAAGAGTTGCATGCTGTTAAGCTTCGGGCGCGTCATGTTCTGGTGTCATGTCGTCCCACTGTGTTTCTCGCGCTTAGAGGTTTCGAGAATCGTGGACAGCTCGAACTGACCGCGATCCGCCGAGAGCTTATCCGCAGTGCGGCTCGCGAAGGCATGCTGATGCGCCCTTCGGCTTGCGGATGGACCCGAGCGCACCCACAAGACCAGCAGCAGGATGGCTCCACTTGCCGTCAAAAGCGACCCCAGCGCTATCCAGCCCATGCCGAAATTGAGCAAGACTGAACCCTCAACCAGGCCGATGCTAAAAAAGATAGCGGCCAGGATCGCGAATTTGATCCCCATCCACAGCGAGAGCCGCGTTTGCTTCGCTTCGCCGAAGATTAAGCGCGACTCGGAATCAGTCATCACGGACGTGCCGTTCACCGCTCGCGCCAGGGCGACGAACCCAAGCACCAACGGTATCGACCAGAGAAGCAAAAGCATTATTCCCATAAGTCACCCTTATTAAAACCACGCAGCAGCGTCTATTTCCATATGTGACGCAAAGAATGTTCCACTCGACGGCACGTCGATTTCACTTAGAAAAATACCCCAGGCGCACGCTAGGGAGGGAAAAGCAGACAGAAAAGAAAGTAAAAAGGAAAAGTAAAAACAGCCGGGCGCTACCAGTGGGGAATGTTCAAGCTAAATCGCCGGCTTTCGCTCCGTGGAGCAGCGTGCTATGCGATAGAAGTCCAAACACCGCAGCGGGAATTTCCCTTGTTCAAAAAGTTATTCGGACTCTTCTACGGCTGGCGCATGGTGGGCGCGGCTTGTGCGCTCCGCGTGCTCGGTGCGGGACTCCATAGTTTTGGCTTCACGGTGTTCTTTCTTCCTCTCAGCCAGGATCTCAATCTCAATCGGACATCGACCTCTCTGGCCTTTTCACTGGCGCGCGCGGAGGGCGCCATCGAAGGACCGATTGTCGGTCATTTGCTAGATCGCTACGGGCCCAAGCCGATCATGCTCGCGGCGGTTCTGCTGATGGGAGTCGGCTATCTGTTGTTATCCCAGGTCGACAGCTACGTGATGTTCCTAATCGTCTATCTCGGTGTTATCTCGCTGGCTCACGCCGGCGGATTCATGCATGCACCGATGGTGCTGATCAATACCTGGTTTATCCGTCACCGGGCGCGTGCGATCACGATCAGCAGCGCGGCGTTCGGAATGGGCGGGGTTCTCATCGCTCCGCTGCTGAGCATTATCGTCCAATCCTGGGGATGGCGCTGGGGCGCGGCCATTGCCGGGATCTTCTTTCTCGTGATCGGCATACCGTTGAGTTTAACAATCCGGCGCTCGCCGGAAAGCATGGGGCTCCTGCCCGACGGTGATGAGCCCGAGCGCCCGGAATCCGGGGTTGACGGCGCAGCGCCGAGTAGTAAAGCGGAAGTCGATGTCACGGTTGCCGACGCACTGCGCTCGTTTGCGTTCTGGGGATCGGTGTTAGCGGCGGGTATTCGCAACGGGTCCTACCACGCGATCTCGGTTCATTTTGTGCCGTTGATGGTGTGGAAGGGGCTCAGCCAATCGGAGGCGGCCTTGTTGCTGAGCGTTTATGCCTTTCTCGGTATGACGGCGACGCTCATCCTGGGCTGGTTTGCCGACAAAGCGAACAAGCCGCGCCTGACGGCGGTTATCTTATTCGCCGCGGCTGCGGCGATGTTCCTGCCGATTTTCGGCAACTCGCTTTGGGCGTTGTGCCTGTTCACGATTTTCTTTGCCGCCGTGGAGACGACTTTTCCGCTTGGCTGGGCCGTGGTCGGCGATTTGTTCGGCAGGAAGCACTATGCCAAGATTCGCGGCTACATGACTTTATTTTACACCTGGGGAGGAGTCATTGGCCCGGTGATCGCCGGCGCGATCTTCGACCGTTGGGGGACGTATGAGCCGCTGTTGTGGTCGCTTATCGGCGTGTTCGTCGTCGCTGGGCTGTTCTTTGCAAGCCTCAACCGATCGTGGCAAAAAGCGATCGGAAGAATTCAAAATTAAAAAGTGAAAATTAACGCAGAACGCGTCATGGGTTTTACGATCGACGGGCTGATCATGAGCGGAATCGAATAGCACCGTCGAGGCGGCGCAGGCCTTGGCCGGTTTGCCCGACACGGCAGAGATTCACTCCCGGAATCGATTAGGCGGCGGCTTCCACGCTCATCCAGTTGCCGGCCTTGAAGATCGGCGCGAGGATTCTTTGATCTTCGGCGCCGGGCAGCACTTTTTCCAGGTGCGCTTGGTATTCCGGTTCGGTCAGCGGATGACCCTCCACGCTGTAGCGCTTGCCCGCATAATCGCCGATCTGTCGATTGAACTTCATGTCCGGCGCACGCAGTTTAGGCTTGCCCTCGGGAATCAAACGGTTGAACGAATCGATGATCTCGCAGTCTTCCCTATAGTAGAGCAGCCTCGCCTCTTCGTTTAACCGTTCGAGATCCTTGGGCGGCGCCTTGGCGCTTGCCTCATCGAATCTGCTTTTGAAGCCCCAGCGGTAAAAACGCGCCGCAGAGCCCGAGCGGTCTTTGCCGAAGAGGTCGTATCCGGTGGAGAGCCACTTGTTTAAGTATTTCTGAAGAACCTCGATCGGCACCTTGCCCGCCTTGATAATGCGCGATAGACCGGTTTGCCCGGTAAATAGATGAAAGGCTTCCTCCTTGAGCATCGGCCCCATGCTGCGCGATAACGGCGCAAAGCTCGAATGATGCAGCATGGTCAGCTGATATTTGCCGTCGCGGTCGATAAAGCAAGTGTAAGTGACGAAATCGATAAAGTTGTCGACGTTTTGATTGAACGCGCCCAAAAGCCGCGTGTTATTGAACGCCCGGCGCTCGAGCAACTTCTGCGCTTCCAACTTGCCCGATTCGCCGAAGTTGCGGATCAATACGTGGCACATCTGCAAGCCATGGCGCTGCTCCTCGCGCATCACGCGCAGCAAACACCGGCGATCGTAGTCGGTCGGCGCGCTGTCGATCAGCTTGCGCTGTTGTTCCGAAGAGCCGAACTCGGTATCGCCCTGATAAAAAATCAAGTGCAGCAGCGCATCGCGCATCTCCTGGGTCGGGAGATCGAGAACTTTTTCAAATTTCTTGCGCCCTTTGAAATCGCCGAATTCAATCTCGGGGCCGGTGCCGTTGTCGTAGATGGGCTCGAATTTATAATCTTTCACCAACGAGGCGTCAAACCCGATGTCCGCCTGCCACTTGTAAAATAGATCCTTCCAGTCATCGAAGTTTGCAATTCGCTCGGCCATAAATTCTCCTCAACGCAGTGCTGTTGTGATGTAGTTGGCATTGGACATCGCAAGGCGAATGCCAGCGCCGCCGGAACAAACACTTAGCATAAAGCCGGCAAGCCAGAGCGCAATTCCTACAGCTCGGAATAGGCGGGCCGGCTTTTACCAGAATTGCGAACCTGAGGTCGGCGTGAAAGCGGATATATTCCGGGTGAACAAGACCGGGCCGCGCGATTTAAATGGCGGAGATTTTCTAAGGAGAGTGGAGGATTCGAAGACGGGAGATCTACTAAAGATCGTAGACGGGGGTGTGAATCGCGATATGCTCGCCACGGGCGATGGCACTGACGATATCGGCGCGGCTGATGATGCCGACCACGGCGTTATCGCGCATTACTGGGACGCGTTTGATCCGGTGCGTGGTCATGAGCTGAGCGATTTCTTCGACGGTAGTCTCTTCGCCGACGCTGATGATTTTCTTGCTCATGATTGCTTTGACGTCTTTGCCTTTTTTGGCGACAATATCGGCTTCGGAAACCACGCCGACGATTTTGCCGTTTTTACCGGCTACCGGAGCGCCGCTGATTTGATTTTTGATCAGCGTCGTCGCCAGATTTTTGATCGTCATGTTTGGGCTGACGGTAATGATGTCGCGGGTCATGATGTCCTTGGCCTGCATTGAAGTGCCCTCCTAAAAACCTTTTTCCGCCACCAGCTTGGCGAGGTCGCCGACGCGGCAACTATAGCCCCACTCGTTGTCGTACCAGGAAAGAACCTTGGCCATCTTTCCTTCGAGCACAACCGTCGACAGGGCGTCAACAATCGAGGAGGCCGGATTACCACGAAAATCACTGGAAACCAAGGGCTCCTCGCAATATTCGAGAATGCCGGTCATGGTTCCTTCGGCGGTTTCCCTGAGGGCTGCGTTGACCTGCTCCGCGTTGGTCGATTTCTTCAGATCGACCACGAGATCGACCACCGAGACCGTCGAGGTCGGCACCCGCAGCGAAATGCCGTGCAGTTTGCCCTTGAGCTCGGGCAGAACCAGACCGATGGCTTTTGCCGCGCCGGTGCTGGTCGGCACGATATTCATCGCGGCGGCGCGGGCGCGGCGCAAATCCTTATGCATTAGATCCAAAATTCTTTGGTCGTTCGTGTAAGCATGAGTCGTGGTCATCAACCCACGCTCGATGCCGAAGCGATCCTGTAACACCTTCGCCACCGGCGCCAGACAATTGGTCGTGCAAGAAGCATTCGAGATGATGTGGTGCCGGCGCGGCTGGTAGTCCTCATCATTGACGCCAAGAACCAACGTGACGTCCTCATTGCTGGCCGGGGCGGTAATGATCACTTTTTTGGCGCCGGCTTCGATATGGGCGCGCACCTGAGCGCCGTCGGTAAATACGCCGGTCGACTCGATGACGATGTCGACGCCGAGATCTTTCCAGGGCAAACGGGATGGATCCTTTTGATTCAGCACCGCGACGTTGTCGCCGTCGATCTGTATGACGCCTTCGCCGACGATAATCTTGCCGGGAAAGATCCCGTAGGTGGAATCGTAGCGCAGCAGGTGCGCGTTGGTCTTTAAATCGGCCATATCGTTAACCGCAACCACTTTCAAATCTTTGCGGTGCCGTTCGTGCATCGTCCGTAGTGCCAGCCGGCCAATCCGGCCAAATCCATTGATAGCGACTTTGGTGGGCATGTTTTCTCCTGGTGACGACAAATTAAGAGCGATTTTCGTGCCGGGCAGAATCCCGATGTAATACCAAAAAACTGTAGCTCCCTCGGGTTTCGTTCTCAAGCTTGCGAAGCGGTTTTACCGAGTTCTTAGAAATGAGAAAAATGGCTCCGACTGCAGTCGGGATATTAGCTATTTCCGCTAGTTGCTTGCTGGCATGTGCTTTGCGCCCTTAATTCACAGTAAGTGACCGTTAAACTCGGGGAAATTATGAGCACAGAACGAGTGATGATCGAGGAGCCGCGATTGGCGCGGCTGTTGTTTAGCGATACTCGATTCGCCTGGGTGTGGCTGCCGTTGCGCCTTTATCTTGGCTACATGTGGTTCGAGGCCGGGTGGCATAAGTTCGTGGACCCGAAATGGATGGGGACAGGAGAGGCCCTGCTAAACTACTGGCAGCGCGGTCTCAAGATGACGCCCAAGCCGGTGATTGCCTTGGACTGGTATCGCGGATTTATTGAATACCTGGTGGCGATTGAAGCGCACACTTGGTTTGCCAAGATAATTATCTTCGGCGAGCTGCTGGTGGCCGTGGCTTTGATTCTCGGCGCGTTTGTCGGAGTCGCTGCTTTTTTCGGCGGCCTGATGAACTGGAGCTTCATCATGGCGGGATCGGCTTCGACCAACGGCTTGCTGTTCGCTATCGCAACCTGGCTGGTGTTGGCTTGGCGTAACGCCGGCTGGATCGGTCTGGACCGGTGGTTCTTGCCGGCCCTCGGAACGCCGTGGAAGCCCGGCCGGGTATTCACTGCGAATCGCACCGCCAAGGCGACGTGAACGGCGACGAACCCGTGTACCGGGCGGGAGCCGACTCTCGCCCGTGGCGATTAGAGAAGAGAAAGGAGAGAGACCATGGAAGATTTTTCCGATGCAACCAATATTTTCGGTCTGATGAAATCCCCTGAGGGCATTTCGCCGGTTGAAAAATTGCTCAACGCGTTTGAAGCGCATGAAGCCAAGGAAGAACGCTCCCTCGAATTCTACAAGAAAACTCTGGCGCATATGCCCAATCCGGCGACGCGCTTCCTGATGCAGCTCATCGTTTCCGACGAAGAGAAACACCGTGCGGTGATGCACGCGATGGTGTCGACGCTCAAAGGCAGTCTCACCTGGACCCAGCCCGCCGACAGTCTCGAAGGCGGCACCGATCCGGCGGGCATGAACGGCAGACTGCGCCAGGCGACCGAAGAGTTCATCCAGCTCGAAAAAGACGGCATCAAGGAATACAAAGCGCTCGTCAAAGAAAGCAGCGGCTATTATCACGGCCTCTTCAAAACTCTTTTGGACGCGATGATCCGCGACTCTGAGAAGCACGTCGAGCTGCTCGAATTTCTCAAGGATAATTTGGCAACAGCATGACAACTCCGGAGCCGTTCGATCCCCTGCTGCGCTTCGCTGAGATCGAACGGCTGGTCGCCAAAATCTATTACCGCTTCTCGCATCTCTTTCTCTCTCGGACCGAGCTGCGTGATTTCTGGTGGGAGATGGCGCGGGAGGAAGAACAGCACGCGAGCATCCTGACGGCGTGCCAGGCGATGATCGTTAACTATGAGGATGACGCGCTCGATCCGATGATCAGCCGCGACAAGGCGGATGATCTCGCCCGCCGGTTGCGCGCCTACCTTGACCGCGGAACTCCCTCGCTCGGCATCGAGGAGGCCTTCAGGATCGCGCTGGATATCGAAAGCTCCGAGATCGACGTGATTTACGGAAAATTATTACAGCTCGGCGGCCCGCAGATCGGCAAGACCATGGAAAACCTCGGTGTTCCTGCCAGCGTGCAGCGCCAGAAACTCAAAGCCGCGCTGCGTCAATTCTGTTCCGATGCGGAGCTGCTTCGGGCCGCGGATAGGCTGTGATGGTCGCGGTGCGTGGCTCGGCGTGACGCCATCAACGCTTCCTGGGCGCTGGTTGCAGTGAAGCGGTGCGCCGACGGTGCGAGCGATGCAACCATGATGTGACTGCTTATGGAATTTCACCTGGATAACATCATAGGCAAGAGCAAGGCGATCCGCGACGTTCTGGAGCTTGTGAAGAAGGTCGCCAACACTCAGGCGACGGTTCTGATCAGCGGCGATAGCGGCACGGGCAAGGAGCTGATAGCGCTGGCGCTGCACGCGCATAGCGACCGGCATGACAAGCTGTTCCTCCCGGTCAACTGCGGCGCGTTGCCTGAAACCCTCTTAGAAAGCCTGCTGTTCGGCCACATCAAGGGATCTTTTACCGGCGCTTTCGCAAACCAGGAGGGGTTGCTCGAGAAGGCCCGCGGCGGGACCATCTTCTTAGACGAGATCGGCGAAATTCCCCAGCATCTTCAAGTCAAGCTCTTGCGCGCCTTGGAAACCAAGGAGATTCTGCCGATCGGCAGCACGACACCGCGTCACGTCGATGTCCGAGTGCTGGCGGCAACCAACAGGAAGCTGAAAAACGAAGTCGAAGCGGGCCGTTTCCGCGAGGATCTTTTTTACCGCCTCAACGTCATGGAGATTTTTATTCCGCCCTTGCGCGATCGGCCTGAGGACATCCCCCTGCTGGTGGATTACTTCATCCAACGGCATAACCCGGACCTGAAAAAGTCGTTCGTAGGCATCGACGAGGAGGCGCTGCGCGTCTTGATGGCGTTACCCTGGAGGGGCAATGTGCGCGAGCTCGACAACGTGATCGAGCATACGATGATTCTTGCCGAAGGCGAGCGCATCACGCTCAAGGACCTGCCGCAGTCGATCGTCGCCGGCAGCCGGGGCCATGCTGCCTTTACGTTCAACCTCAGGGAGTCGCTACGCCAATTCGAGAAACAGCATATCCTCCGCGCGCTCGAACAGGTTGGGCACGACCGCAAGGAAGCGGCCAAGCTGCTGGACATCAGCCTTTCGTCGCTCTACCGCAAGATTGAAGAACTGGAAATCGGTTAACAGTGCGGTTCGAGGAATTCCCAAGCCTCCAATTACAACCCAGGAAATGCGTTCGGAGAAGTGTAGCTTCGGCGCATGCAAACCATCCTCAACGGTGCAAGGCGAAGCAGAGAATGCGCTTATGAGGTTTCGTGAGTGATCGACTCCGTCAGTAGAACAGTGCGCCACTTGGCCGTCGCTGAGATGCTCTTCTTTTATTTCTTCATTTGGTAAACTATCTTCGCTCAAAGCCGCTCGTGCTTTTATCGGCAAGCGCGGCCGTGACCGTCGCTTTCGTAGAAAGAGAGAAACGCTATGTTCAACAAAATATTAGTACCGCTGGACCGGTCAGACGCCGCGGAGAAGGTTCTCCCATTCGCGCGCAAGCTGGCCGAGGTGATGCAAATACCGGTTGAGCTTTTAGAAGTGATCGACATCTCAGCCATGAGCGCGCACATGGTCGCCGATAAAGCCCGTTTCCTTGCGCGCCTGATCGTCAAGGCCGAGAACGCTAGTCTACAGTACTTGGATGAAATCGCGCGGAGTTTTTCCGGGTTGGTTGTCCACTGTTCGCGCGAGCGCGGACGACCGGCCGAGGTAATTCTCGATAGGGCGGCACCCGGGACGTTGATTGCAATGGCGACGCACGGTCGCTCCGGGATCAACCGCTGGTTGCTCGGCAGTGTTGCCGAAAAGGTGCTGCGTGGCACCAAGCATCCGCTGTTTCTCGTCCGAGGAAACGATAACGGTAAGAAAGAACAACCTGCCGTGTTCAGCTCGATCATCGTGCCGCTCGACGGGTCGCCTTTGGCGGAGTCGGTGCTGCCGACGGTGGTCGAACTCGCCAAGGTTTTGCAAGCGAGCGTGGTGCTCTTCCGCGCCTTTGAGCTGCCGGCAAAAGCGTACTACGGCCGCGAGGACTACCTGCCGGATTACGGTGCGCTCAAGAACCAAGTCAAGGATGAAGCGCAGGCTTATCTCGACAACCAAGTTGCTGCCCTAAAAGCACAGGGATTGGAACGGGTGGGCGCGCTTTTGCGCGAAGGCGCAGGCCCCGAGGAGATTATTCGCTGCGCGAAAGAGCAACCCGATTCGCTTGTCGCCATGTGCACCCACGGGCGTTCGGGCGTTAAACGCTGGGTGCTCGGCAGTGTCACCGAGAAAGTCGTGCGCCATTCGGGCGATCCGGTGCTGGTGATGAGGGGAGAGTAAACACAGGAACAGTGATGTCGGGTTTCGAAGGCGGTCACGGGGCCGCCATTCCGGATTAATGACTTTCGCACATCACGCAATGTCGCCGACTTTACGGACTCCGTCGCCCCAGTCTTCGACTTTGAAGTCTGCGAACGGCACCGCGATCGGTTCCTTCTCCTCGATCGAGATCATGCGGCCCTTATATTCGAGCAGAAAAGAGATTTTCAGCAAAAACGAATCGTCCCGGATTTCGAGCAGCGTGACCTTTTCTTCGACAAATGAGTATTCCTTGTTGCGGAATATTTCTTTGACCCGCGTTCGCGTGAGAACTTCCTTCGCACCCAAAAAGCCGCTCATAGACCCTCCTGTTGTGGAATCGATCTCACGCTTCCTCCCGCAGAAGATCGAGGAAACATCGCAACACATCGACGTAAGTGACGATACCGACTAATCCTTCCGCCTGGTCCATCACCGGGATGCCGCCGATCTTTTCCTCGATGAGCAGCTCGAGCGCTTCCTGCAGGTCGTCGTCGGGCGATAACGTCAGTGGGTCGGTGCTCATCACCTCTTTAATCTCGGTCGCAAGGGCCTTGGCGCGCGCGTCAGGAACAAGAAGCGATCCACTGTCGAGGAACGAGCGAATGTCGCGATCGGTGATGATCCCGACCAGTGTGCTGCCATCGACAACCGGCAACTGGCGAATCCTGTTCTCCGACATTACTTCGTCGGCTTGTCCGACGGTCTCTGACGGCGTCATGCTCAAGGGGTTTTGGGTCATCACATCGACGACTTTCATCGCCCTATTCCGTGCCATGGTCTGATCCCTTTCCATCGCTGGTAAACTCGAGCCATGATTGCAAGGTATCAAACGAGCACAGCTTGTGCCAAGCCGTGCTCGTCAATTCTTCAACGAATTCGTCCTGTCGATTTGCCTCGGCGATGCCGTTTCCCGGCGGTGCGAAAATTTAAGAGTTTTTCCGCACCGATAAGAAAATATCCAGTGTCTCAACGCGAATTGGCGGCGCTTATGTGAGAAGCCGAGCGGCACGGCAATTGCGCTGTAAATCAAGTGAGCTAATCTTGATGGAGGTGGTTATGTCAAGGATAAAGAAAATATTGGCGCCGACCGATTTATCGGAATTGTCCAAACTGGGGATTCATTATGCGCTGGAGTTGGCGCGCGATTGGGGCGCCGAAGTGACCGTCTATCACGTCGTCGACTTTGGCGATATGTGGGAAAAAAGGCGCAGCGACACAGGCCCGTACCGCAATATGCTGGAGCACTGCAGCCGGACGCTGGATAGCTTTCTGGCCGAGAATTTTGCTGATCGCATCGACCTGGTCGAAGTGCGCCAGGCTGTGGAATTCGGCATGCCCGTCGACAACATCGTCGAAAAGGCGGCAAACGAAGGCGTCGATCTGATCGTGATGTCGACTCACGGGCGCACCGGGCTCGAACACATGATCTTGGGCAGCGTTACCGAGAAGGTAGTGGCGCGCGCGTCCTGCCCGGTTCTGGTCGTGCCGCATCGCCGCCCGGCAGCGGCGGGCGCCAAAGCCGCTTGAGAGCCGGCGCTGGGCGAACGCCCTTTGTGCCCGCGCAATCAAACTGGCACAGCGGTTCGTTGGGCAATTGGGCGTGGAAGCTTGCAACTCGACTCGGTTGAGAAGCGCGAGAGGTGCCCATTATGGCGGACGAAAAAGATCGATTTGGCGAAACCATGCGGCTGGTTGAACGGGCCAAGGAAGATATCTATTTCGCGGAGCGGGATCGTGAGGTGTTGGAAAAGCTGCGTGCCCGGTTGCGGAGGGTCGAAAAAGCGGCGCACGAGCGACATTGCCCTAATTGCTCGATTTTGTTGGAGAGCTATACCTTCGAAGGATTTCTCTTGGATCGCTGCGGAGACTGCGGAGGGGTTTGGTTGGACAAGGGCGAGTTGGAAGGAATCATTCACAAGATCAGCCGCGGGCCGCTGGGAGCGTGGATCGACAAACTAACAGCCAAAATCGATTGACGCGGTCGACCGAGTACGTGGCTCTGCCGCGCTCGTTTAATCCGTCATTATTATTGCCGCACACCCATTGACAATCCAGGCGATCTCATAGTAGGCCCCGAGCGGGGTTGACAACGTCAGCGAAGTACGCTGAAACTCGATCCCCGCAGCTTCCCCGGGGGGTCGTTCATTTTTCGAAGAACCCTCTGTTTTACTTTCTTTTTGGAACGCCGCAGGTACCTCGTACGGGCGTCAGCGGCCGACGCATGAAGGCTCGCTGCGAGAATGAGCAACTCTTCGGACGCACTCTTCACTCGCGGGCCTCGGACGCTCAACCTGGGGGAGGCGTTGAAAGCATTCGGCTTGCAAGAAAGGAAAAATTCATGATCAAGGAAGGCAAATTTACTTTGTTGGAGAGACGCGGCGCAGTGGCGAAAATCACCATCAACCGGCCGGAAAAAAGAAACGCGCTGAGCCGTGATACGATCCGCGAAATTCTGGCCCTGTTTGAAGAACTGCGGAACGACGATTCGATCGCCGTGGTTTTGACGACCGGCGCGGGCGACGTGGCCTATTGTGCTGGACGCGACTTGTCCGAATTCCCCACGGAAGGGGGTAGGAACCGGGGCACGGATCGGCGCGCCGAGCCACGCGCCTATCACGTCGCCGAAGTAATCCGTACTTTTCCCAAAGTGACCATCGCCGTGGTGAACGGCTTTTGCTTGGGCGGCGGCATCACGCTGCTATTGCCGCACGATCTCGCCATCGCGTCGGACCGAGCGCAGTTCGGGTTGCCTGAAATCAAGCGCGGTTTCTTGCCTTATCCGATCATCGCGACAATGTTCAAAACTCTCATTCCCACGAAATTGGCTTTCGAGTTGATCCTGACCGGCGAGAATTGGGACGCGCGGAAATCTATGGCCGCCGGTTTGATCAATCGCGTCGTGCCGCACGCGCAGTTGCTGGACCAAGCGTGGAAGTGGGCCGAGGAGATCGGCAAGTTCGACAAAGTGACGTTAAAATTTTGTAAGATGGCGGCGCATTCATCGATGGAGGCAGCGAGCGTGCCGATGGCGGCGGAAATCGCCTGGTTGATGCAGGAGGAACACACGTTGGTCAATCCGCGCGCTTACGCCGGCACGCGCGAGTTTCACAAGTAGGCTCCTCTGGCCCAGGTTAAGGGAGTATTTACCGTGGAGGGCCCCCACTGCGGCAGAGTTGTAACCGAAAGTGGATGGTCTGCCGCAAAGGACGCAACGGCCGCCACAGTGAAGAGAAATTCGAAGCACTAAATCCGAAATTCTGAAACAAATTCAACGATCAAAAATACCACAGTTCAAACATGACTCGGTGTTTTGATTTTCCAGATCTGAGATTTATAGACTGTGAATTGTTACGGGTTTCAATACTCGTATTTCGAATTTGGGTCAGAAATGGGATAGTGCCGGACTATTTCCTCGTTAAAACCAGTTTGGCGGGAGTGACGAGTTGACCACGGACCGGATTTCAGGAGCAGCGCTAGTCATCTTATCGCTTTTGGTGATTTGGCAGAGCAGTGCTCTGCCGCTCGGTACTTTCCGGCACCCCGGGCCCGCTTACATTCCCATCTTGCTGGCGTTACTTCTTTTGATCTTCGGAGCTTTTCTCGCCGCTACAGGCGGCCGCGCGCGGAAATTTTCTTCGATTCAGTGGACAGATTGGCGTTATGCCGTGGCGATTTTGGCCGCCTGTGTCTTTACAATCTTTGGCATGGAGCGTCTCGGCTATCGACTCACTTTGGTGCTCGTGCTGAGTTTTCTGCTCAAGATCGTCGAACAGCGCGGCTGGTTCTTGACCGCAAGTCTTGCCTTTGTTCTAGCATTTGGCTCGTTCTCTTTGTTCTATACGCTCCTGCGGGTTCCGTTACCGCAAGGACCCTTCGGCTTTTAACAGACCGGTGAAAAAGCCTCATATGCTTCGTTGCGCTCGGTCGATTTCGCGTCAACGTACAAGAACAGTACGCCTCCGCTCATCGATCTTCCCGCGCCTAGCCTGTGAGATCTTTTTGACCAGCCTGTTTCAGCGATCTGCAGAGAAGCGAGTGAACCCTTCAAAGCGACGTCTTAGTCGACAATAGAGGAATAATGATCTTCGATGCTCCATTTCCCATCGTCCGAAAGCCGCGCATGCGATGACTGAAACTCTGCAAAATCTCTATGTCGGGTTTTCGGTTGCGCTGGCGCCGAGCGTTCTGATTTACGCTTTTGTCGGCTGTGTTATCGGAACACTTGTCGGTGTATTGCCGGGAGTGGGTCCGCTTGCCGGCATCAGCTTGCTGCTGCCCGTTTCTTTCGGCCTGAACGCAACTTCGGCGATTGTCTTGCTTGCCGGGATCTATTACGGCGCCATGTACGGCGGATCGACGACTTCGATACTGATGCGCATCCCCGGCGAGGCGGCCTCGGTCATGACCTGCATCGATGGTTATGCGATGACGCGCAACGGCCGGGCGGGACCGGCTCTGGCCGTTGCAGCGGTCGGTTCCTATGTGGCCGGGACCATCAGCGTTGTCGCTCTCATGTTTCTCGCACCGCCTTTGGCGAGCTTTGCTTTGCGCTTCGGCCCGCCGGAATATTTTACGCTGCTGCTTCTGGGCTTGCTGGCGCTCGCTTATATGAGCGGCGGTTCCATGCTCAAGGCGCTCGCGATGGCGGTGCTAGGACTTTTGTTCGGCATGATCGGCATCGATCCGATGACGGGATTCTCTCGCTTCAGCTTTGGATTGGTTGAGCTCGGCGACGGCATCGGCGTGGTTCCGGTGGCTGTCGGGCTTTTCGGCCTGTCGGAAATTTTATTGACCGCGGGCCAGGCGACCGCGCCGGAGGTGATAAAACCACGACTACGCGAGTTGCTGCCATCGCGTCAGGAATGGCGCGCATCGCTTTGGCCCATTGGCCGCGGGACGGTTCTGGGTTTCTTGATCGGCATCATTCCGGGCTCGGCCCATATCATTTCGTCATTTGTTTCCTACGCGCTCGAGCGGCGCATCTCCAAACATCCGCAGCGCTTCGGACAGGGCGCGATCGAGGGCGTTGCCGGACCCGAGTCGGCGAACAACTCGGCAACTTCGGGGGCCTTTGTTCCGATGCTCGCGCTGGGCGTCCCTTCTGGCCCGATTCCGGCGGTGATGATGGCGGCGATGATGGTGCATGGGATCTCGCCGGGTCCGCTGCTGATCTCGCAGCAGCCGGAGCTCTTTTGGGGTTTTATCGCCAGCATGTACGTGGGCAACGTCGTACTTTTGATTCTGAACCTTCCGTTGGTCGGCATTTTCGTCAATCTCCTAAGAATTCCTTATCCGCTTCTCTATCCCGGGATCCTGATGTTTTGCGTTCTCGGTGTCTACGCAGTCAACGGCAGCGTGGTGGATGTCGGTATCATGACGGTGATGGGCGCCCTTGGCTATTTGCTCCGCAAGTTTGACTTCGAGACCGCGCCGGTAGTATTGGGACTGGTACTGGCGCCGATGATGGAGATGAGCTTTCGTCAATCTTTATCGATGTCTTCGGGCAGCTATAGCATCTTCATTACCCGGCCCATCGCGCTGGCTTTACTGACGGTTGGCCTAGCACTCTTGCTGTCGAGCATCATTACGTTTGCCATGAGAAAAGCCGATTGGCGGCAAAGACTCGGTTCTGCCGTAGCTAAACAATAGATAGGATTACAGTGACCCAAGGGATAAATTTCGATTCGCTAACTGCGGATCGCGGGAGGTGACAAATGACGGCCATTTCGCAGCAACATTATCTAACCATGAAGAACTCAAAGGCCACGAAGGTGTTGGGTATTTGCCATCCTAAGGTGCGTAATCATCGTCGTGGAACTTGTCCTTCCTTCTTTCGCTCCGACTTCGGGGCGCGAGGTTTTTTCCGGCGCGTTTGTTTGACGCTTCTCATCATTTTGCTTTTGGCTGTCACGACTGACTCTTACAGTCAAGAGAAATACCCGAACCGTCCGATTACGATTGTCGCTCCTTTCCCGCCTGGCGGTGTTGCCGATCTCACCGCCCGACCGGTCGCTGCGGCGATGGAAAAGGTTTTAAAGAATCCCGTCGTGGTTGTGAACAAGACCGGAGCGGCGGGCGCGGTGGGAATGGCTTCCGTCGCCAACAGCAAGCCGGATGGGTACAACCTGCTCATGGCGCTCTCGAGCATCTCGATCATTCCCGAAGCGGACAAACTCTTCGAGCGCAAACCCGCTTACACCATGGACCAGCTCATTCCGATCGGGTTGATCTCGGCTGATCCGACGATCTTTGTCGTCAGCGCGGATCGCCCGTGGAAAAGCGTCAAAGAGTTCGTCGATGACGCGAAAAAACGACCGGGGCAGATCTCGTATTCTTCTTCGGGCGTGTACGGAACTTTGCACATGGCGATGGAGATGCTCTCACACGCCGGCGGAGTGAGCTTGAAGCACGTGCCATATGCGGGGGCGGGGCCGGCCCTCACCGCGATTCTCGGCGGACATGTGGACACGCTTGCGTCCGGACCCGCCGTGGTGATCCCGCACATCAAGGCAGGCAAATTGAGGCCGCTTGCGGGATGGGGCGCCAAGCGGGTTGCGTCTTTGCCCGATGTCCCCACTTTTAAAGAGCTGGGCTACGATATCGAATTTTACATCTGGGCCGGGCTCTTCGCACCGCGTGGGACACCGGAACCGGTGATGAAAAGCATCCGCGAGTCGGTGCGCCAGGCGGTGAACACGCCGGAGTTTAAATCAGCGATGGAAAAACTTCAGACTCCGATCGCCTACTTGGATGCGCCCGAGTTCCGTAAATTTTGGGACAAGGACGCCAAGATGCTGGCCGCCGCGATCAAACGCGTGGGAAAAGTGGAGATACCGCAAGCAAAATAAAGACGGTGGGAGTGGGCTGGGTCGGCAGATTTGCAGAAACTAGCCCTTCGCTCTGCTCAGGTGATAATTGGCTGGTGGCGCAGACCCATTCGCTCCGGTCAGCGATCACTCCCGAATGTGCCCTGGAGTGAATTAATTTCCCACCGGCGCGAAGAGTTGGCTGAGCGGCGGGCGATGGGGGATGTAGCCTTGCTCGTTGGCGTACTGGACGAACTTTTCCAGCACGATTTGATTCTCCGGGGTCCATCCATGGCCCCACGGATTTTTCCCGAATAGGTCTTCTTCTTCCTCGAGAATTAATACCGCCGAAGGGAAAGCCGAGCGCTTGGCGTAGTCGTAAGACTTCCGGCAAACTTCCTCAGCTTCGGTGAATGCATTCAGTAGACTCGATACCAGCCACGGGTTCTCGTCGAATAACGACTGGCGCACGACCAGCGTGTGGGTGATCGGGAAAATCTTTGTCTTTCGAAAGTATTCGTTCACTGTCCCTCGTATGTCTTTGAAGACGCGGCGAATGCGTCGATCTTTGGCGCGAAACGACGGTACGATGTTGGGCGGAATCAGTGCATCGATCTCGCCGCGCAGTAGCAGCTCCTCGGGGGGCTCGTCGATGACCGTGACTTTGACACCCGAAGGCGGCTGGTAACCGGCGCCTTCGGGCGCCGAGGTAAACCACTCGCAATCCTCCGGCCGCACGCCGTAGTGTTCCTGAAGTATTCCTCTGGCCCAAAGACCCACGGTCAGGCGGTACTCATCCATGCCGATTTTTTTACCTTTGAGATCTTCGGGACCGCCGATACCTGAAGCGGCAGAGCAGAAAATATAAGGATGAATCTGCATGCGCAGCGGAAAAATCGGCAGCGCGATCACCGGTTCGTTGCGGCAGCGCGCCATCACGTACCAGGAGAGCGACATCTCGGCGATGTCGAATTCCTCATAGACCGGCCGCAAACAAGCTTCGCCGGTTTCAGCGCGTCGCGGTTGCAGATGAATTCCTTTGGCCGTGACCTCCCCGCCGAGCAGCGGGCGGGTGCGGTGGTAGTCGGCGAGTAACAGGGTCAACTGGAGATCGTGTGCCATAGATTCTCCTGTGCGATCATGCGAGCTGTCTCATCATTGGAGTGTGTTGGAGTAATGGAGTATTGGAGAACGGGTGAATTCCATCCTCCATCACTCTATCACTACCATTGCTGTTCACTTTCCCGTTCCGGCGGCTTTTAGTAGGAACTGCCGGGTGAAAAATCTTTCGGCGCCGCCGAGTCTTTTTGCTTCGGCTTCGATGCGCGTGGCGGCGATAAGGGATTCGATGTCCTCTTTGCCGATGGAGGTCGAGTAAAGACCGGCGAACTGATGGATCACTTTTCGCACAGTTTCCGGATCGCCGAAAGTGTTCTTCTTGATGATGCGCTCCGCGACTTTGTCCCGGCTCTTCGTGAGAAAATCCAGGCCGCGGTTGATCGCGCGCAACAACGCAACGATGCCTTCGGGGTCGGTTTCGATCTTCTGCTTGCTCGAGGCAATTACGACGAAAGGAAAGCCGGGAATGACGTCGCCGATGTCGAAGAGGGTGGGATAGCCTTTCTTCTCGAGCTCCAGGCGTTCGAGAAAGGAAAACGGTGAGGCATGAATCTTACCTGTTTCCAAAGCCTGGGCGCGCGCGGGGCTGTTGCCGACACCATAGAGGATTTTGTAGTCTCGGTCGCGCACCAACCCCTTCTTCGCCAACCCTTCGACCGATGCGAACTCCGCGATGCCGCCGGGGCCCGTGACGCCGACGACTTTGCCTCTGAGGTCATTGACGCTGCCGATCCCTTTGGCGCCGATCATCGTATAGTCCATATAAGGCTGCATGCCGCTGATGATGACTATCGGTGCGTTTTGTGCGATCGCACGAACTGCCGCCACTCCGGCCACAAAGGTGTGATCCACGCCGCCGCCGACCAGCGCGGCCATGGCCGTCGGTCCGCCGCGAATGAAAACTGTTTTGACTTCCAAGCCTTCGGCGGCAAAGAAGCCAAAATCTTGGGCCACGACTATCGGCAACGTGCCGCTCAACGTGGGCGTGTTGTAAGCGAAGGTCACGTTCTTGGTTGTTGCGGCATCAGCGCCGCTGTGAAATGCGGTTAATGACGTAAACAATAGCAGAATGAAGGTTAACCGCGCCGTGTTCCTTCTTTCCCCTTGCCGGGGGAAGATCGATATGGGGGACCGAACACCAACACTCCAGTACTCCATAACTCCATCACTCCAATCGCTTACAGGTCTCTCGTGCTCTCGGCAAAAAGTTCCTCGATCTTCGCCTTCTTACTCGTGAGTCCTTGTTCGTGGGAGAAGTCAATCAGCGTCTCGAGCATTTTTCGATTCGCTTTGACGCCGTAGGGATAGGGATCGGCCCCGAAGATTTCCTGAGTCATGGCCAGGTATTCTGTGCCGAAAAAAAGCCCCGAGGGGATGCTGTCGAGCAGCTTGGCGTTGAAAGCGGCCTTCGCCTTGACGAAAGCCGAGTAGAGATTGAAAGCGACCCAGGGGTACTTTTTGTAAATGTCGCCGCGAATCGTGTACGCATGATTGACCGGCAGGAAGCCCCATTTCTGGAAAAACCGTTTGCCCTCGGCCTTGCGGTCGCCGAAGAGCAGCTTAACCTTGCTCGGGTCGACGCCGGTTCCTGGGATCCGGTGCGAGCGGCTGATGATGTTGGGTGTATTTTTCCAGGGACTGTTGATCGCAGCGGCGTCCAGCTCGTTGCTCACCAGCATCGACGCCATACTCTTGTCGGGCGGTATCCTCTGAAACGAAATCCCCGGCGGCGGCGTGAAGCCGGTGGCGCCGCCATGGCTGAGCTCTTCGGTGCGCTCCATGTACCAGTGGACTTTGAACTGCGACACACCGAAATCATGTTCGAGAATGCCGCGCTGCCACAGTGCGGCGGTTTGCTGGTACTCGCCGACGCCGATGCGTTTGCCGACCAGGTCCTCGGGCTTCTTGATGCCAGAGTCGGTGTGATAAGAAAATTCGGTGTGAAAAAGGCGACGGCTTGGAAACACCGGCAGCGCGATCATATCGAACCCGCGCTCGCGCGCGATCAGATAGGACGACATCGACATCTCGCCAACTTCGAATTCCTGAAATTTGAGCTGGCGCCAGAATGTTTCCGACGGGTGCGAGTAGGTCGGAACAATCTCGATGCCCTCGGGTTGTACTTCGCCTCTCATCAAAGGATCGACCCGTTCGTTGAAGGCGGAAATGAAGCTGAGTCGTAGTTTCGGCATCTTGTCTTGCTCCTGTTATCTCTCAGGCTGGCGTGCGCCTATAGGTCATGCCGTCCTGATTCACAGTCTCAGCGTCTCCGCCGCAAACAGTTCCTCGATTTTCATTTTTTGCGGCGTCAGGCCTTGCTCGTGCGAAAAGTCGACAAGGGTTTCCAACATCGCGCGGTTAGCTTTAATACCGTAGGGAAACGGGTCGTCGCCCAAGACGTCTCGCGTCATCGCAAGAAACTCGGGGCCAAAAACGAGCGCGTCAGGGATGCGCTCAAGCAGCGTTTCCGCCGCATGCGTTTTGGCTCTCACAAATGCATCGTACAATTTGACCGCGGCATCCGGATGCTCGCGATAGACGTCGCCGCGGATGATGTAGGTATGATTGACGGGAACAAAGCCGTGCTTTGCGATGAAACGCCTGGCTTCACTGATCTCATCGGGAAAAAGCGGTTTGACTTTGGACCAGTCGCCTTCGGCGGCGCGAATGCGGGTCGAGCGGTCGATAACGTTGACGGCTCGCGATAGATGCCCGGCGATCGGTGCCACGTCGATCTCGTGATTGACCAGCATGGTCGCCATACTCTTGTCGGGCGGTATGCGGTTAAAAGAGATGCCGGGCGGCGGCGTAAAGCCGGTTGCGCCGCCGTGGCTCAATTCCTCGGTGCGCTCCATGTACCAGCGGACTTTGTACTGCGACACACCGAAGTCATGTTCCAGGATGCCGCGCGCCCATAAGGCGGCGGTCTGCTGGTATTCGCCGACCCCGATGCGTTTGCCGTTTAAATCGGAAGGTTCTTTAATGCCGGAGTCGACATGATAAGACTGTTCGGCGTGAAAAAAGCGGCGACTCGGAAAAACCGGCAATGCGATCATGTCCGCGCCGCGTGAGCGCGCAATCAAATAAGACGACATCGACATCTCGGCGACTTCGAATTCCTGAAACTTGAGCTGGCGCCAGAATGTTTCCGAAGGATGAGAGTAAGTGGGGATGATCTCGATGCCGGCGGCCTTAATCGTGCCGTTCATGAACGGCTCCACCCGCTCGTTGTAATTGGACACGAAGCTGAGAGTTAGTTCCGACATTGTTTCGGCCTTGGCACGAGGCTACGCGGGGTCCCACCTCTGGTGTACCGGCACGGCGTGCCTTGCCCTAAGTTGGTCATAAACCGAGGGTCGATTCGGCGAACAGCTCCTCGACGGTCATTTTGCGCGGCGTCAGTCCCTGCTCGTGTGAATAGCTGATGAGCGTGTCGAGCATCGCCTGATTCGCCTTGATGCCGAAGGGAAACGGATCATCGCCGATCATCTCGCGCGTCATGGCGGCGTACTCCGGTCCGAAGAAGAGCGCGGTCGGAATTCGTTCGAGCATTTTCTCGCGGGCGTGCGTCTTGGCTTTGACAAAACCGCTGTACAGATTGAACGCCGCCCAGGGATAGTTCTTATAAACGTCGCCGCGGATGATGTAGGTATGGTTGACCGGCAGAAATCCATGCTGCTTGTAGAATCGCGCACCTTCGGCCATGCGGTCGGGAAAGAGCAGTTTGATTTTGCTCCAGTCGCCTTTGCCGGTGATGCGGCTCGAACGATCCAGAGCGTTCGCCTGGAGCGCAAAGGGGCTGGCGACATGAGCCACGTCCAATTCATTTTGCAACAATGTCGAAGCCAAGCTTTTGTTCGGCGCGATGCGATTGAAAGAAATACCCGCAGGCGGCTTGAAGCCGGTGGCGCCGCCGTGGCTCATTTCTTCGCTTCGTTCCATGTACCACTGGATCTTATACTGAGAAACGCCGAAATCGTGTTCCAAGATGCCGCGTATCCAAAGCGCCGCCGTTTGCTGATACTCCGCCACGCCGAGTTTTTTGTCCGCGAGGTCTTCAGGTTTCGTGATACCGGAGTCGACGTGGTACGACAGCTCGGTTTGAAACAAGCGGCGGCTGGGAAATACCGGCAATGCGATCATGTCCGCGCCTTGCGATTTGGCGATCAAATAAGACGACATCGACATCTCCGCGACTTCAAACTCGCCGAACTTGAGCTGGCGCCAAAAGGTTTCGGCGGGATGGGAGTAGGTGGGGATCAGCTCGATACCCTCCGCTTGGACCGTCCCGTTCATCAGCGGTTCGACGCGCTCGTTGAACGCGGAGATAAATCCTAAAGTGAGTTTAGGCATGGGGTGAGCTTTAGCTTTCTATGTCAAAAAATCGACGACTAAAAGAAATTGTTTGTCCTGTTCGTCCGCTATTTGCCTTTTCCCTTTGCGGGAGAAGGCAAGGATGAGGGGCTCGGTCTTTTCACCCTCACCTCAATCCTCTCCCGTCAAGGGAGAGGAAGTTACGGATCGTCTCGCAACGGTTCCCGCTACCGCCAAAGATTTCTCCTGCAGACAAGCTGCCTTGTCATTTCGAGGAGCGAAGCGAGGAGAAATCTTTCTTCGGCAATTATTCCTGATTTGTAGCAACATTTACTCTATTCGCTCCAGTATAATCCTAACAGATTGCTAAAAACTCTGATTGCAGGCTGCTCAAAAGGATCTCAGAGGCGAGGCGCGCGAAAAATCGACGAGCGGAGGCGTACTTAGCTCGTACGTTGTAGCGAGGCGATTAAGCGCAACGAAGCATATGAGTCCTTTTCAGCAGCCTGCTACCGCTCAAAACCCTCGATTGACCAGATATCATAGAGCAACTCCATGCGCCGGAAAGTGTGCTTGCGCGTCTGCTCCTGCAAATGCGGGGAGTGGAGGTAGCGCACGGCGATCTCCTCGGCGAGGCTGCTGTGATCCTCATCGGCTTCCGAATGGACAGTGAAGAAGCGCACATCGTCGGGCTTCATGTTGTAATTCTTTGACAAGCCGTTGCCGATCGCCGCCGCCGCCGGGCCGAAAGTCCCTTCCGCGCCGATTTGAATCGACATAACGACGAACCAGGGCAAGGTGTGAATGATCAACTCGACATAGTAAAGATGAGCCGCGGTGGATGGGCGTAGCTCGGCGTTCTCCAACTGCTTCTGCGACAGGCCGATGGATTCGGCAAAGCGGATCGCCAATTCGTTGTGACCGGCGCTGCCGGTGTCCAAACCGCGCGTCTCTTCTTCAACGACGCCCCACAATCGCTGGGCGATCTCGGGATCGGTGCAGGCTAAGTAGCGCAACATGGCGATGCGCGGAACGGCGGCGCGAAACTGATAGTCTTGAATCGCCCAGGCGCGAATCTGGTCCATGGTCGCGCTGCCGTTGCACACGGCCTTTAAAAATGGGTGCTTAATGCGGATCTTGGGAAATGCCTGGATGTCCTTCTTTAGCTGCGTTACGAACTCCGCTGAAGTTGCCATTTTGCTTTCCTCCTGAACTTATTGCGTGGTTGGAGTCATGGAGTATTGGAGTATTGGAGTCTTGTTAGCCCATCACTCCACCACTCCATGACTCCATCACTCCGATTTTTATCTTTTCCCCGCCAGCCGGTTGACGAAATACTCCCAGCCGCGCATCGGAAATCTTTGATCGGCGTTATAGACTTCGAGTTCCGCGGCGGTCAAGTATCTGGGCTCGCCGTGCAGCATGGCCAGATGGTTCCATTCGCCGAGCATGGCAAGCCGCGTCGTTCGTTCGATCACCTGCTCGACGCTCTCGCCGACGACGGCATCCCCATGCGCGCGCATCAAAACCACCGGGCCACTGCCCAGGGCAGCCGCCAACTCGTTGCCGCGCTCGACCGTGCGCACCAGCCCGACGCCTTCATACACCGGCGGACCGTCGGCGGAAAGGAACTTGCCGTAATGATGCATGGGTTTGAGCTTGATCGGCAAGACGCTGAAGATCGTGCTCCATTTCGAGTGCGTGTGGGCGACGCTCTCGATTTCGGGGCGTGCCCGTAAAATGCACGAATGGATCGGCCATTCGTTGGGCGGCGTCTTGGCGCCGTCGAGATAGTGGCCGTCTAGGTCCTGCATGATCAATCGATCACGCGTGACACAGCCCGGGCTCACGTTGGCGATCGTGATAAACGCGTCGGCGCCGGGGACGCGCACGCTGATATGGCCATAACCGTCGGTCACGCCTTCGTGATCGAGGATGTGGCAGGCGGTCATCAACTTTTCAGTCAACTCTTTCAGTTCGGACGAGTCGATGGTGGGCACATTTTTTTCGCGCGCAGTCATGAGTGCTCCCTGCTAACTCGATTGCTAAATTCCTGTATCTTTTTTGCGAATCTATTCGCGAGTCCTCAGGCTGTCAAGCAGAGCGGCGCTTGCCAATCCGGCTCAGGTTATATTCTTTGTTTCATGAGCCTGCTGGAATCGAAGCGGGAACATCGGATTCACTGAAGCCATGGCTGCTCCTAGCGCAAATCGGATTTGAAATCGGTTCTATGGCCGGCAATCCGGGGGTCAAGACTGGTTTTTCGGCTTGACAACTGGCGCGCGGATGCTAATTCCATGTTGATTTCGATCAGTGAAGGGGGAAAGGGGCTATGACAAAAACGGCGAGCGTGGTGCTTCTGGTCCTATTTTGGTGGATCGAGCCCCTTAGCGCGCAGGAAAAATATATCGCCAGCTATGCCGGCTTTGCGGGATTCCAGGCGCCGTTGTGTTGATGGACGAGCTGGAGAAGGAAGGATTCTTTAAAAAGATCGGCGGCAAGAGCTGATCCGGTCTTCGCCAACGTCAATTCCTATGTCAGGAAAAGCGCACGCTTCGGCCGTACTCCACTGTCATCCGGATATGCCCTGTCCGGCTGTCGAGAGTATCAAATCAGCCATAAGTTGGGATCGAGGCAAAGCTCTCACGGTCACCTACATGCTCAGCGGAGCTGTCGATCAATTGCGGATTCCGCCGGTTCGATCCGCTCGCAGATTGAATGATTTGTGGCAACACACCTGTTTTGAATTATTCATCGGAGCGAAAAACGACGCTGAGTACTACGAATTCAATTTCTCTCCGTCGGGTGAATGGGCGGCCTACGAGTTTCACGATTACCGCGACGGCGGGCCGTTCAACGGCGACGGATTCGAACCGAAGGTCACCGTGCAGCGAAGCACCGAGACATTGGAGCTAAACGCCGTCGTTCGCTTGGATCTCTTGCCGGGACTACAGCCCGATGTCTGTTTATGGCTGGGGCTTTCTGCCGTGATCGAAGATCTCAACGGTTCGTTGTTCTATTGGGCGCTGAAACATCCTCCGGGTAACCCTGATTTTCACCATTCCGACAATTTCATTTTGCAGATCGAGCCTGCGGTGGTCGATGGCGCCGCTATCGATTACAGTGACAAGCGATGAAGTTCGGCATCGATCGCCTGCTCGCAGACGCCAAACTCCGAAAACCGTTGGCGCGAAAGCGCATTGCATTGCTCGCCCATCCCGCTTCGGTGACGGCTGATTTGGTCCATTCTCTCGACGCGCTGGCGGCGCTCAAAGATATAAAGCTTACCGCTGCCTTCGGCCCGCAACACGGGCTGCGCGGCGACAAGCAGGACAATATGGTCGAGTCGCCCGACTTTCACGACCCGGTGCACGGCATTCCGGTTTTCAGCCTTTACGGCGAGGTGCGCCGGCCGACGTCGGCGATGTTGGACAGCTTCGACGTACTGCTCGTCGATCTGCAAGACGTGGGCTGCCGCATTTACACGTTTATTACCACGTTGCGCTACGTTCTCGAAGCCGCGGCGCAATACAAAAAAGTAGTCTGGATAATGGATCGGCCCAATCCCGTCGGACGGCTGGTGGAAGGACTGCGCCTTCGCTCTGGTTGGGAGAGTTTCGTCGGTGCAGGGCCGCTGCCGATGCGTCATGGTCTGACTCTGGGCGAGTTGGCGATGTGGTTCGTACGCACCCTCCGGCTCGATGTTCAGTGCGACGTCGTAAGGATGGAAGGTTGGAATCCGGCGCGCGCGCCTGGTTATGGCTGGCCGCTCGGCGAGCGCACGTGGGTCAACCCGAGCCCGAATGCAGCCGGTCTCTCGATGGCGCGCTGCTACGCCGGGACGGTGATGCTGGAAGGCACGACGCTGTCTGAAGGCCGCGGTACGACGCGGCCGCTGGAACTCTTCGGCGCGCCGGATCTGAAGCCGCGCGCGCTAATTGCAAAAATGCAATCGCTCGCGCCTGATTGGATGCGCGGCTGCCGGCTGCGCGAGTGCTGGTTCGAGCCGACGTTTCACAAGCACTGGGGCAAGCTCTGCGCCGGAATTCAAATCCACGTCGATGATCCGAGCTATGATCATGACGGCTTTCGTCCATGGCGATTGATCGCGCTGGTCTTCAAATCATTGCGCGGATTATGGCCGGACTACGATCTCTGGCGCGATTTCCCGTACGAATACGAGAAAGATCGGCTTGCGATCGATCTAATCAACGGCAGTGAGCTGCTGCGGCAGTGGGTGGATGATCCCGCTGCAACGGCTGCTGATCTCGACAAGCTCGCGATGGCGGACGAGAAATTATGGCGGGAAGAGCGGGAAGCTTTGCTGCTCTACCGGTGAATCGACGCAGTCACTCACGTCCATCAACCTGCGCCTACTTCAACCCCAGTGTCTTAATAAAGCCGCTTTCATCCAACTCTCTCATAACACTGTCGTCCAGTATTTCTTCTGCTTTGACGTCGCGGACCTTGGGATTGTCGCGGGCGGTGAAGTCGATGAGCGTTTTCCAGCCTTTGTTGACCGGATAGGGCACCTGGCTGCGGATCTTCAGGATATAAATATCATACGCGACATCGAGTAACTCGTTATCGGTGATGCCGGTGTAACCCGCGAGAATTTTCTTACTGAGGGATTTGTTCTCAAGATTCAACTTGATGGCCTCGAGATAGGCTTTCATAAAACTCATCACTGCCGGCCGCCTTGCCTGCAGATATCGCCTCGTCGTGGCGATGCCGTTGAACGGGAAATCTTCACCGAGTTTGGAAATATCGATGATCGCGTTGAAACCCTCCCGCTCCAGCATTTTGGCGAAAGAGTTTCCGAGGCCCATGGCCGCACCCGCGATCTGCCTTTGCTGCAGCGCTGAATAAGTCTCGCGCAACCCGCCGGTGTAGATAATTTTCACGTCCTTGTCCGGCACGAGCCCATGGTGGCTCAAGCCGAACCGCGCCCAGTAGTCGGTATTCGCCCCACGCCGGGTCACGCCGACGGCTTTGCCTCTGAGATCGGCGACTTGTTTGATCTCGGGTCGCGCCATGATTTGCGCCGCCATGCTGTTGATGGTCGTCGCAATGTAAGCCATGTCGATGCCGGCGGCTTTGCCAAACAGCGCTGCCGAGCCGCCAATCTGGCCGATTTGAATGTCGCCGGCGATCATCACCTGGACGATGCGCGTGCTGCCGCCCAAGTAGACCGTGGAAACTTCCAAGCCGTATTTCTCGAAGAGATTTGCCTTAGCCGCCGTAACCAGAGTCCATTCAGCGGGGCTGATCGAGGAGTAACCGGCCACGAGCTTTTCGGCGGCCATAGAAGGGGGGCTTGTTTCGATAATGAGCAAATTAAAGACGACGGCG
>Ga0209640_10000640_pt1 | contig 27547 bp, 23 predicted proteins | sample RifCSP10_1_FD_184018 | JGI IMG/M metagenome (GOLD analysis project Ga0209640, IMG submission 184018) | Soil microbial communities from Rifle, Colorado - Rifle CSP2_sed 10_1 (SPAdes) (version 2) | ecosystem: Environmental > Terrestrial > Deep subsurface > Rock core/Sediment | place: Rifle... | reverse complement strand
AGGCGGCTCAATCCTACGAGGGCGTCTTGCGGATGGCGCCGAACAACATTGAAGCGCTGCTGGCGCTGGCGGACGTTCGATCAGGACAGCTGCTGCACAACGAAAGCGCAACGCTCCTGGAGAGGGTACTGGCTGTAGACGTTCGCAATCTCCCGGCTCTGGTACACCTGTCAAATCTGCTGGTCAGGTTTCGTCGTTTTGATCGAGCCCTGGCGCTGCAACAGCAGATGATCAATATCCGCCCAGGAGATATTGAACTGCAGGGCAAGTACTACCTGATCGAGTATCAGAGAAGCAGCACGTGGGACGCTTTTGACAAGTGGCGTTCGACATTGCCACCCGGTGCAGAGCGCGAGGGATATCGCGTCTGGAAATTGGACCTGGATCGCGCCTGCGCGCGCCGTGATTTCGACGCGGCGCTTCGGATTCTCGACGCAATTCCCGCAGGTGCCAGAAGCGTCTGGGACATTCACAGCTTGCATCTGTTGCGAGCAGCGGCCTTGTTCGCCAAAGGCGGTCGATCGAGAGCTGTCGATTTCGCGCGCAGCAAACTGCGGGCCATTGCCTCTGAAATTCGTGAGAAGCCTGATGATGTAGCTCTCTTGACAGTGTCATCCGGATTCCACGCGCTTCTCGGCGAGCGCGAAGCCGCGTTTGACGAGCTGCGGCGAGCTCAGGCTTTAGCTGCGGCTCGCGATGACCAATCTGATATTGAAAGTACTCGCCAGTTGTCGCTCTATCTGCACGCTATGCTGGGCGATCGGGAAAAGGCACTGAAAGAGCTCGCCAACCAGCTAAAGCTGCCGGGCTCGTCGCCGAACATTTTCCGAATAGAGCTCGAGTTCGCGTCGCTTTGGAATGATCCTGCATTTCAGGCAATCGTGAACGACTCGGCAAACAACGATCCACTACCCTTGGACCTGAAGTATTCCGTCTCGATGGAAAACTGAGAGGTGTTACTCATCATTGTGAGGAAACCGCTCACGCTTGCGGCGTCGGGAAGCGCTGCGGTCGATTGCCGCACCTACGTCTTGCTGGTCTGTGCTCTAGCTTGCGTGGCGGCAGGAGATTCGGGGTAAACGACTGCTTTGGGTCGATTCCGGCCGATCGCGGTCCCCCAAAAGCTGCCATTCCTGCTGGCCCAATTCGGACGTTGGATTGTCTGCTCTCGGGCAGATCGAAGGTCAGCTCAGGGTCGAAACCTCCCATTGAGCGTCGGAGGCTTGGCGGCCGAGAGCTGTGGCAAGATGCCCGCGAGGAATCCATGACGGACAAGATCGTCGACGAGATCAACGCGCTTCCCGGCTGGGTGAAGGAGATGGGGATCGTGATCCTCACCGCTTCAGCCGACGAGGTGACCTGCGAGTGGGAAGTGGCCGAGAAGCACCATCAAGGCTACGGCATCGTGCACGGGGGCGTGCATTCCGGCGTTATCGAGACATTGGCTTCCGTCGGCGCCGCGATGGTCGCGCACCCGCGCGGGCAGCGGGTCGTCGGGCTGGAGAACAACACCTCGTTCATCCGCGCCGTGCGCTCCGGGAAGCTCCACGCCGTGGCCCGTCCCGTCACCCGCGGGCGTTCGAGCCAGGTGTGGGAGGCGTGGATTCGCGACGACAAGGAACAGCTCGTGGCGCAAGGGCGCGTGCGGCTGCTCTGCCTGGACGAGAACACGGCGCTGGGGTGAGCTGCGATATCGCCCGAGGCGCCCGGAAACAGGCGAATTATTAGCTTCGCAGTGCCGCGTTGACACGCGGCATGACCTCCTCGGCCATGAGCTGCATCGAGCGCTTGCCAAGCGCCGGATCGAGCCAGTCGTGGCACGCGTAGACCAGCGTGCCGAAGTCGCCGATCTTTTTGCGGAAGGCGAGGATCTGGTCCACGACGCTGTTGACCGTGCCGGCAATCACGAGCTTCGGCGTCACGCTGTCCGCGGTGATGCTCTCGTCGGACTCGCTCTGGTCGAGCTTGAAGAGGTTGCCGCGCCCGCCGAAGCCGACGAGCTTCCGGACGAGCTGCTTGAAGTAGAAGTGATAAGGCCCTTCCGCGCTCAGGCCGTAGCGCCGCGCCACGTTTTCGTCGTCGGCGACGAAGATCGACTTCGCCACGCGCCATTCCGACGGGTGCGGCTCGGCACCGACCGCCTTGCGACCCTCGACGTAGCGCGGCCAGTGCGAGGCGACCCACTCGGGAAGGAGGAAGTTGGCCGAGATCGGGCCCCAGCCGCGTTTCGCCGCCTCGGTCACTCCTTTCGAATGCGGCGCCACCGCGGTCACCACGATCGGAGGGTGCGGCTTCTGGTAGGGCTTGATGATGGTGCCCTGCCCGATGTCCGGAATCATGGTCTTGCCAGTGGTGACGTTGAAGAACTGGCCGGCGAGGTCGTAAGGGCCCTCGCGCCGCCAGATTTCGAGCACCATGTTGATGCACTCGAGGAAAATCGCGTTGCGGTCCTTCTGGTAGTTGCCGAACGCCTCGGCGTCCGACATCAGTCCGCCCGGGCTGATTCCCATGATGAAACGGCCCTTGAGCAGGTGATCGAGCATCGCAACCTGCCCCGCGACCGCGGCCGGATGCGTGTTCGGCATGTTGATCGTGCCGGTTCCGAGAACGACGTTCTTCGTGTCGTGTGCGAGGCTGGCGAGAAACATCATGCACGAGGTCACGTTCTCGGCGAGATCGGTCACGTGCTCGCCGACGTACGCCTCGCAGTAGCCGAGCCGGTCGGCAAGCAGAATCGCCTCGCGATCTTCCGCGTACGTCTCCCACGGCGTCCGCCCCGGCGGGTGAAGCGGCATCATGAACATCGCGAGTCTCATTCCCGCTTTCCTCGTGCGTGCGGTTCTTCTCAGCGTTCGACCGGCTCGACCCTGCCGCTCGCTGCCGACCGGAACACCGCTTCGAGCGCGGAAACGTTGGCGATCATCTGCTCCTGGGGCACCGGGTAAGGCGCGCGGCCTGCGGCGGCGTCCGCGAATGCTTCGAGGTTGGCAAGCACTGCATTCGCCGCAGGATACTCGACGCTTTGCGGCCGGCCTTCCCGCAGACACTTGGTCAGCGTCCAGCCCTCCGGCGACTCGGGATGGGCCTTGTCGCGCACTTCCACCCAGCCCTTATTGCCGAACACCGCGAAGCGGCCGACGAACGGCGTGGCGAGCATCGCGCTGATGAGCGCCTGCGCGCCGCTTTTGAACGAAACAAGGACGCCGAGCGTGTCGCCGTTCGCGAGCCGGCTGCCGAGCTGGCGCACGCTTGCGTACACTCGCTCGGCGGGCCCGAGCAGCCCGATCGAGAGATCGAGCAGATGAACGCCGGTGGCGGTCATCGGGCCGGCCGGCGCCTCCGTCGCCGACGTGCGCCAGTTGTCCTCGGGCAAAGCGAGGAACTTGTCCTGGCTGAAATTTGCCTCGATCTGGAGCAGCGCGCCAAGTTCGCCGCTCGCCGCAAGGCGCTGCACTTCGAGGATCGGCGGCTCGAAGCGGCGCTCGTGCCCCACCGCGAGCGTCACGCCGTTCGCGTTGCACGCCGCCACCGCCTTGCGCGCGTCCGCCCGCGAGAGCGCGAGCGGCTTTTCGCAGAAAACGTGTTTCCCCGCGCTCGCCGCGCGCACGATCTGATCGCAGTGCTGGGAATGCGGCGTGCAGAGGATGACGGCCCGGATCCGGGGATCGCGAAGCACTTCCTCGAAACCGGAAGTAAGCGCGAGATCGTGTTCGCGCGCGAAGGCCGCGGCCTCGCCGGGATTCAGATCCACGCCCTTCAGGACCCGAAACTTCGAGCTTCCCTTCAGCAGCCCGACGATGATCCGGCCCCACCAGCCCAGTCCGACCACCGCAACGCCGAGCGCGCTCGTACCCACCATGCCGAGCCGATGAAGAAATCAGAGGGTCGGGTTGACGACCTCGCCGCCCAGCGCAACCAGCCCCCAGGCCGAGAACTGCGCGTCGGTGCTGAAGCTGATGTGCCCGGCGAGAGCGTGCGCGTCGCGGAAGATGCGCTGGATGGGGTAGCTGTCGTAGATGCCGTTGGCGCCGGCCATCTCGTGCAGCAGGTCCACCGCTTCGGTGCACTGGCGCACCGCGAAAGCGAGGTTGCGCTTGAAGCGCAGTTTTCGCTCGACATCCGCGATGCGATTCCGGTTCGCGATCTCCTGCGCCTCGATACAGTCGTTGCGCAGGATCTGCCGCGCCGCGTCGATCCTCGCGCCCGCGGCACCGATGCGCAACTGCACCGCCTGGAAGTCGCGCATCTTCATCGCGGTGTAGCTGGTGCTGCGTTCCTTGACCGCCTCGCAGGTCAGTTCGAGCGCGGCCTGCGCGTTGCCGACCGCCACGGCGCCGATGCCGTGGCCGCCGAGCGCGGACAGCGGCACGCGATACACCGGATTCGGATTGCCGCGCGCGCCGGGAAAGCGGTCGCCGCCGCGCGCCTCGTACATGCACAGCGTCCGGTACTCGGGGACGAACACGTCCTTGGCGATCGCCGTCATGCTGCCGGTGCTGCGCATGCCGAGCACGTGCCAATCGTCCACGATCTCGTATTCGGACTTGCGGAGCAAGCACATGCGGTGATCGACCACGCGCTCGTCGTCGCGCACCGTCACGGCGAGCATGTTCCACCTGGCGACGTTGACGCAGCTAGAGAAGTTCCAGCGCCCGCTGATGACGAAGCCGCCCTCCGCCTTGCGCCCCCGGCCCTGCGGATAGGCGATGCCCGAAGCGATGAGCGCATCCGGGTTTTCTCCCCAGACCTCCTCTTGCGCGCGCTCGTCATAGAGCGCGAGCATCCAGTGGTGGATCTGGAGGTTGGCGAGATTCCAGCCGGTCGAGGCGCAACCGCGGCTCAGCTCCAGGGGGAAATCGACGTACGCGACGAAGTCGAACTCCATTCCCCCCCAGCGCTTCGGTTGCATGCTCCGCAGCAGCCCCGTGCGGTGCAGCTCGGCGGTGGTTTCATCGAGCATCACACGCGCGGCCTCGCCGCGTTCGGCGCGCTCGCGAAGCGCCGGCACCAGCGCGCGAGCCCGGTCGAGCGCCGCCTCGTAGCCGACGCCGGCGAAGCGGCGCGCTTCCGCCGACGGCGCGTTCATTTCATGGTCTCGGCGGCGCGGGGCATCTCGGCATAACTCTCGCCGCCCCAGTCGGGCGACTGCTGGATGCCGAAGAAGTTGAGCTCGATGGTGAGGCCGTTCGGATCCTTGATGAAGAGCTGGAACAGCTCCGACTCGGGCAGGCTGCGCGGGCGGTACGCGACGCCCATCGACCGGAAGCGCTGGACGAACTTCTCCGGCTCGCTGGCGAGGAACGCGATATGGTCCACCACCCCCGAGTTGTCGGTCGCTGCATTCTTCGGCGTGCCGAGGTAATACAGGTCCTGGTTAGCGATTCCTGCCGGTCCCATGTGCACCTGGATCTTGCCGTTGATCCCGAGCCAGTAGCCCGGGAACGGAAAGTTCGGCCGCGGCATCACCTCGAAGCCGAGAACGCTTACGTAGAAATCCCTGGTGCGCTCGAGATCGTTGGCGCGGACGAAATAGTGGTTCAATTCCGTAAGTGGCATGGTGCCTCCCTGTGTTCGGGCCGGTTCGCCGGATTCATCAAACCGCAGGCGCCCTCCCTTGCCGTTGTTCCGTTGCCCGTACCAGCGAGCGCACCCGCCGCGGCGTCAGCGGCAGTTCATCGACTCGAACGCCATATCGACTCAATGCGTCCTCGACAGCACGAGTGAGCGCCGGCGGTGCTCCCATCCGCCCCCCTTCACCCCCGCCCTTGATCCCGTACTCGGTGAAGGGCGATGGCGTTTCCACATGGCCGACCCGAATCTGGGCCGGCATTTCGTCCAATGTCGGAATCAGATAGTCAGCGAAACTCGCGGTCAGGAGCTGACCATTCTCATCGTAGTAGAAGTGTTCATATAACGCGCTGCCGATGCCTTGCGCCGTTCCGCCGCGGATGTGCCCGGCAAGCGTCATCGGATTTACGACCGTTCCCGCATCGTGTACCGCAACGTAGTCAAGGATCTTGACCTTCCCGGTCCTGGGATCTACTTCCACCAGCGCCATGTGGCACATGTGGCCCATGATCGGATAGAAGATACCGAGGTGCGACCGATCCGCGGCCGGCATGGTCGTGAGCGGGTGGTCATAGACGTAACTGGCGTCAAGACCGCTGCTGTACTCGTCGCCGTCGGGCAGACCCAGCCTGAAATAGTGCGCAAATAGCGCCACCTCGCCGATCGTCTTCTCCATGCCGGGCACGCCCTTGACGCCGATCTTGCCATCGCGAAACTCGAGATCGCCCGGGCTGGATTCCAGCATCTGGCCGGCGATGCGGCGGATCTTCTCCTTGAGCTTCACCGACGCGCCGACGATGGCGCCGGCGATCATCACCGTGAAACGGCTGCCTCCCGGGCCGGTGGAATTAAATGCGCTGTCGGTGCCGGCGTAGACAATATTGACGTTTCCCGGGTCGCACTGAAACTGCTCGGCGACAATTTGCGTCGCAATCGTTTCGGGGCTATTGCCCCAGAACGGCGAACCGAGGGTGACTTGAATGTTCCCGGTCGGGTCGATGCGAATCTGCGTGCTCTCGGGAGAGCTCGTGAGCTGGAAGCCCGGAGTGTCAAGCGGGTTCAATGACCAGAACTCGGTCGCGCTGAATACGCTGCGCTCCTGGCAGGTGGCAACGCCGATGCCGATGCATCTGCCTTCGGCACGGCCCTTCGCCTGGATGTCCTTCCATTTCTTGATGTCCGCAATACGCAGGGCTTCGTCCATCACGGCAGGATAGTTACCGCTGTCGTACAGATTACCCGTGGGAATCACGTACGGGAACTGATCCGGCTGAATGAAATTCTTGCGCCGGATCTCGAACGGATCCATCTTGAGCTCGTCGGCGGCGGCGTCCACCATCCGTTCGACCATCCAGTTGGTCACCTCTGAACCGAAGCCGCGGTATGCGCCCTGCTGGCATTTGTTGGTGAGTACGGCGACCAGTTCCATCTCGACGCTGTTGATGCGGTAGGGCCCCACGATCTGGCAGAGGGAATTGCCGTGCGTGCCATAACCGAACTGGAGGTAAGCGCCGTAATCGTCGATGACCCGGAACTTGAGCGAGAGGATCGTACCGTCATTTTTCAGCGCCAGCTTGCAGTAATAGACCCGGTCTGAACCGTGGTTGTCGCAGCTCATCGTGTTATCGAGGCGGTCTTCAATGTACTTGACCGGGCGGCCGCAGGCGCGTGCGAGCGTCGCGGTCAGCGTGAGCACCTTGTGGGTGAAAAGCTTGCTGCCGAAGCTCCCCCCCGTCGTGACTGGAATGAGGTTGAACTTGTGCGCAGGGACTCCCAGCGACGCGCCGACCAGCCAGCCGACATAGTTCACGAACGAGCTGTTCCCGTAGACCGTGAACTTGCCGGTGCCGGAGTGGTACTCGGCAACGGCGCCCACCGTTTCCAGGGGTTGTGCGCCGGACCGCGCCCAGCGCAGCCGCCGTTCAACGACACGGTCGGCCCTGGCGAAATCATCATCGACCGGCCCGAAGGAGAACGTCTTCCGATAAGCGAGATTTGTCGGGCCACGGTCCGGGTGCAGCACGGCGTCGCCGGTCGAGTGCATGGCTTGCTCAGGGTCGACAACTACGGGCAAGTCCTCGTATTCGACGTCGATCAATTCGCATGCGTCTTCCGCGATGTAGCGGTTTTCGGCGACGACCGCGGCGACCGCCTCGCCGACGTGGCGGACACGGTCAACTGCGATGCAGTACTGGACCACGGGGGGACTTGCAAACTGGGCGGTCGGCCCGGTCACCTTCTTCGCGTCTTCGCCGGTCATCACCAGCAGCACGCCCGGCAGCGCCTTCGCTTTGGACACGTCGATCTTCCTGATGCGCGCATGGGCGCGATCGCTGCGCAGCACCGCCGCGTAAGCCATGTTCGGGAGCTTGATGTCGTCGATGTACCCGGCTTGCCCGGTCAACAGCCGGGGATCTTCGACCCGTTTCATGTTCTTGCCGATCCATTTGTAGTCTTTTCTCGGCTTTTCCCGTTGCCGGCTCTGAGGGATGTAGCCTTCGCTCGGGATGTGCTTGGGAATATGCGGCGAGTTCATTGCTTGCCCTCCTTGATCATCGCTACGGCGGTTCGTACCGCGTCGACGATGTTGAAGTAGCCCGTACAGCGGCAAAGATTGCTCGAGACGGCTTCGCGAATGTCCTCAAGCGAAGGGTCGGGGTCATGTTCCAGCAGCTCGGTCGCGACCATCAACATCGCCGGGGTGCAAAATCCGCATTGCAGCCCATGACTTTCCCAGAATGCCTGCTGAAGGGGACTCAATTTGCCGTCCTTCGCAAGGGATTCAACGGTGCGCACTTCCGCGCCGTCGGCCTGCACTGCGAACAACAGGCAGGCGCGCGTCGACTCTCCGTCAACCAGCACCGTGCACACCCCGCACACCCCGTGCTCGCAGCCGATATGCGTGCCCTTGAGTTCGAGCTCCTCGCGCAGGAAATCGCACAACAGCATGCGGGGCTCGATCTCGCGCGCGTATGAAGTTCCATTTACACGCACATTCACTTTTACGGTGGACATGGATCGTGTTCCTTCTCTATTTGCAGCGGGCTCGAGCGTTCTTCAGGGCGCGTTCGGTCAGTGCCTCGGCCAGGTCGCGCTTGAAATCCACGTCTGCGTGATAGGACGAATCGGGGTTGACGCTGTTCTTCGCGAGCACCGCAGCCCGCAGGATCAGATCGTCGTCAAGCGGCTTTCGCTCAAGCAGGGCCTCGAGGGCGCTCAGGCGGGTCGCGCGGTCGCTCATACCGGCCACGGCGACGGCGGCCTGCGAGCAGACCCCGCCGGTTAGAGTGAGCGTGGCGCCTATTGCCGCCATCGCAAAGTCGCCTTTGCGGTTTGCCGCTTCTTCAAACGCCCAGCCTTGATTCGCGGGTGCGATCGGTATTCGGATCTCTGTCACCATCTCGCCGGTTTGCAGCGCCGTTTGCATGAGACCGATGAAGAAATTCGCAGCGGCGATCGTGCGTTCGCCCCTGGCGCTCTTGACAACGATCGTCGCATCCGTGGCGACGAGGACGGCCGGCATCTCCGAAGCAGGATCGGCATGGCTGATATTGCCGCCGAGCGTGCCGCGGTTACGGATGGGTTTGTGCGCGACATATCGATACGCCTCGCTCATCAAGGGACAATGTGTCGCGACGATCGGAGACTCGCGCAATGTGCTGTGGCGTGCGAGCGCCCCCACTACCAGCGCGTTGCCGTCGGTGCGAATCCCGTCAAGGCCCGGTACGCGATTGATATCGATGATCACCGCCGGATGGACCATGCGCAGGTTCATCATGGGCACCAGGCTTTGGCCCCCGGCAAGGATCTTTGCGTTGCCGGCATGCCGGCTGAGGGCTTGCAGCGCCTCGTTCAAGCTTCCGGGTCGGACGTACTCGAATGCAGCTGGCTTCATCGAATCCTCCTTCGAAGCGCATCGTGAATCCACGGGCCCGCCCGCGCGGTGCAAGCCGCGCACTGCAAAATTATGTGGGTTCTCGGGCCAGCCTTACAACCGCTGGACGGTTCGGTTTCGTTCAGGGAAGCGGGTCGGTCCTTCTTATCTGTACTTTTGCACCGAAAGGCGAAGTAATCTGCGCGCTTGGTAGAACGATGTCAAATAGAGGTTGCGCGTCCGAGGGTGCAATGCGTTGATTGGCAAGCCGTTTGTATGGGCCGCACCCGGCGAACCGTTTGCCTGAACAAATCGAACCCCTTAGACTGCTTTCGAACGAGCAGTAAACCTTCGGGCTGTCATATCGATCCGGACCGATCGTTTTGACGGGTTCAATCCACGCCCTGCAACGGAGGATTACATGGCCACCTGCCTCAAACGGCGCATTGCCCGGACAATTACCGACGCCATCGACCAGAAAGTACGCCACACCGTCGAGTCGATTCTCGATGACGTCAAGCTGCGGGGCGATGCGGCCGTGCGCGAGCTCTCTGCGAAGTTCGACCAGTGGACGCCGCAAAGTTTTCGACTGTCGAAGCCCGACATTGAAGCGATCATGGCGAAGGTTTCCCCGGGCACGGTCGCCGATATCAAGTTCGCCCAGGCCCAGATTCGTAATTTCGCCGAGCACCAGCGCGCGGCAATTCAAGATATCGAGGTCGAGACCCTGTCGGGCGTGAGGCTCGGCCACAAGAACATTCCGGTGGAAAGCGTCGGTTGTTACGTGCCGGGCGGCCGCTACCCGATGGTTGCTTCCGCGCACATGAGCATCGTGACGGCACGCACCGCGGGCGTGCGCCGCGTGATCGCGTGCACACCGCCAAACCAGGGAAAACCGCATCCGGAGACGATCGCCGCAATGGTTCTGGGCGGCGCCGACGAAATCTACGTCCTCGGCGGAGTACAGGCGATCGCGGCAATGGCCCTGGGCACGGAAACCATTACTCCCGTTGACATGCTGTGCGGACCGGGGAACGCCTACGTCGCCGAAGCGAAGCGCCAGCTCTTTGGCCGGATCGGCATCGATCTGTTCGCCGGACCTACGGAGATTCTGGTGGTTGCCGACGAATCCGCGGATGTGGAAATGATCGCGACGGACCTGCTCGGTCAGGCCGAGCACGGGCCGACGAGCCCCGCCACCTGCATTACCACTTCGAGGGCGATTGCCGAGGGCTTGCCGGCGGAGATCGAGCGCCAGCTCAAGGTGCTCCCGACCGCCGACATCGCGGGCGTCGCGTGGCGCGACTACGGGGAGATTATTCTCGTGGACTCGCTGGAAGAGGCGGTTGTCGAGGCAGACCGCGTTGCTGCCGAGCACGTCGAGATCCTCACGCGCAATCCGCGCTATTTCCTCGAACACATGAGAAATTACGGTGCGCTGTTCCTCGGGCCGGAGACGAACGTATCCTACGGTGACAAAGTCATCGGCACGAATCACACGCTCCCCACGCTCGGTGCCGCACGCTACACGGGCGGTCTATGGGTCGGCAAGTTCCTGAAGACCTGCACCTATCAGGAGATTACCCGCGAGGCCAGCGTCGTGATCGGCGAGTACTGCTCGCGGCTGTGCGCGATCGAGCGGTTCTGGGGTCACAAAGAGCAGGCCGATCTGCGCCTGCGGCGCTACGGCGGCCGGGAGGTTGGCCTCGGCGCCAAACCGGAAACGGCACGTTGAGCCCATGCGCGCCTCCCTCAGCGACATCACATCCCGGTTCCGTCTGGAGGGCCGCGTCGCGCTCGTTACGGGAGCGGGGCGTGGCATAGGGCGAAGCGTTGCGCATGCACTTGCCCAAGCCGGGGCCGAGGTTTGGCTCGTTGCACGGACTTACGACCAAATCGAGCAGGCTGCGGCCGAGATTCGTGCGTCCGGCGGACGGGCGCGGGCTGTCCGGTGCGACGTGACCGATCGCGCTGCTATGAATGCCGTCGTTTCGTCCATTCCCATGCTCGACGTGTTGGTGAACAACGCGGGAACCAATATCCCGGAGCCCTTCGTCGAAGTGAGCGAGAAGCATTTTGACGTGCTGGTCAACGTCAATATAAAGGCGGCATTTCTGGTCGCGCAGGCAGCGGTGAAAAAGATGCTGGAAGCCCATGATCGGAAGGTCCGCGGAGGTGCGATCGTGAACATGTCCTCCCAGATGGGGCATGTCGGGTCGATGAACCGGACGGTCTACTGCCTGACAAAACATGCCGTGGAAGGCCTCACAAAAGCGATGGCGATTGAGCTTGCGGCGCACAATATCCGGGTCAATACGGTGGCCCCCACGTTTATCGAGACTCCGATGACGGCACCGATGTTCGAGCGTCCGGAGTTCGGCGATTGGGTGCGCGAGCGCATTCCCATGGGGCGCGTGGGCCAGCCCGACGAGGTGGCTGCGGCCGTGGTCTTTGCGGCATCTCCGGCAGCGTCACTCATGACAGGAACCAGCCTTGTCGTTGACGGCGGCTGGACCGCGCAGTGATCTGGAATTCCCACCCTGCGTACGCGCTCAGCCTACCCCGAATGACGAAAGGGAAATCATGGTAAAGCGATACGACGAAAAGCGTTTCGATATGAAGCATCTGCGCGAATGCGCCGAAAGGTACAAGAACTGGGGCCGTTGGGGGCCAGACGACGAAGCCGGGACGCTCAACTTCATCTCACCAGCCGATATCGCCGCCGCTGGAAAACTCATCCGGCGCGGCAAGGTTTTTTCGTTGGGTCTCAATTTCGACAGGAACGGGCCGCAGAAGGGTCTATGGGGCAACCGCTTCAACCCGATCCACACCATGCTCGCCACCGGAACCGACGCGGTCTCCGGCGTACAGGACAAGGGCGGCCTGCGCTATGCCGACGACATGGTGTCGCTGCCGATGCAGTGCGGTACGCAATGGGACGCGCTTGGCCACATTTTCTATGGCGACAGGATGTGGAACGGCTACGACGCCCGTCTGGTCGATTGCAACGGCGCGCGGAAGAACGGCATCGAGAAGGTGAAGGACCGCATGGTCGGGCGCGGCGTGCTGCTCGATGTGGCACGGCACCTTGGCGTACCCTGCCTCGCGGACGGGACGGCGATCACCAGCGAGGATCTCGACGCCGCCGCCAAGGCCCAGGCGGTGGAGGTCCGGCGCGGCGATTTCGTCATCGTGCGCACGGGCCAGATGGAACAGCGACTGGACAGCGGCGACTGGGGCGGCTACGCAGGAGGCGACGCCCCGGGGCTTGCGTTCGAGACCTGCGAATGGATCCACAGGAAGGAAATCGCCGCGATCTGCACCGACACCTGGGGCTGCGAGGTGCGCCCCAATGAAACCACGGATGCGAGTCAGCCCTGGCACTGGGTGGTCATTCCGATGATAGGCATCACCATGGGTGAGATCTTTTATCTTCGGGAACTGGCCGCCGACTGCGCCAAGGATCGCGTCTACGAGTTCTTCTTTTGCGCACCGCCGCTGCCGGTCACGCAGGCGGTCGGGTCGCCCATCAATCCGATGGCGATCAAGTAGCGCAGGATAAGACGATGCGAGTGCAGTGCAGTGACAGCCGACGAGCTTCGAGTGCACGAGCGTTACGCCAGCCGGATCTTCCGTTGCGCGTTTCCTGGCCCCAATCAGCGCGAAAGCGTTTGGTCATTCAGATCAATCTCCGGCCCCCGTCACCCGATCAGGGATGAAACGGAACAGGAAATTTTAATGATGTACCGCTGACGCGCCCGGCTCAGGGCTCCATCTGCGCCGCCTTGATCGACTCGGCGCGGACCTGCTCGGTGAGCTCGGCCTTGTAGCGCGAGAACTCCGGGCTGGTCTTCATGGTGTAGTGGCGCGGGTGCGGCAGCTCGATCTTCAGCTCGGCCTTGATGTGACCCGGGCGCGCCGACATCGCCGCGACGCGGTTCGCCATGAAGATCGCCTCGTCGATGTCGTGGGTGACGAAGAGCACCGTCTTTCGGTCCACCTCCCAGATCCCGAGCAGCAGCTCCTGCATCAGCGCCCGCGTCTGGTTGTCGAGCGCGCCGAACGGCTCGTCGAGCAGCAGGATCTTGGGGTCGTTCGCCAGGGCGCGCGCCATCGCGGTCCTTTGCTGCATGCCGCCCGAGAGCATTTTCGGGTAGTGATCCTCGAAACCGCGCAGCCCCATCTTCGCGATGAAGGCGTCGGCGACCTCGGGCGTGGCGCGCGGGCCGAAGAGGATGTTCTCCCGCACGGTGAGCCACGGAAACAGCGTGTAGGACTGGAACACCATTCCGCGGTCCGGTCCGGGACGCGTCACCGGCTGGCCGTCGAGCAGCACCCGTCCCGTGGTCGGCGAATCGAGGCCGGCGACGATCCGCAGCAGCGTCGATTTGCCGCAGCCCGATGGGCCGAGAATGCAGATGAAATCGTTGTCCGCCACCGCGAGGTCGGTCTCCTCCAGCGCGCGGGTGGGCGGGCCCTTGCGCACCCCCGGAAAGGTGCGGGACACCGCTTCCACCACGAGCTTGGACATCAGAACGCCCAGGGATAGAGACGCTGGTTGACCCACTTGAACAGCAGGTCGGAGACCAGGCCGATGATGCCGATGCAGAAAATGCCGAAGATCATCTGCCCGGTGTCGAGCAGCCTCTGGCTGTCCATGATCATGTGGCCGATGCCGCTATCGGCGCCGACCAGCTCGGCCACGATCACGTAGGTCCAGGCCCAGCCGAGCACCAGGCGCAGCGTCTCGGCGACCTGCGGCGCCGCGCCGGGGAGCATCACGCGCCTCACGATCGCTGTCGAGTCCGCGCCGAGCGTGTAGGCGGCCTCGATCAGCTCGCGGCGGGTGGAGCCGACGATCACCGCGACCATGAGGATGATCTGGAACACCGAGCCGATGAAGATCACCGCGAGCTTCTGCGTCTCGCCCACGCCCGCCCAGAGGATCAGCAGCGGGATGAACGCCGAGGCCGGCAGGTAGCGCGCGAACGAGACGAAAGGCTCGATGAATGCCTCGACCGGCTTGTAGGCTCCCATCGCGATGCCGAGCGGCACGCCGACGATCGCGCCGATGAGAAACCCGCCCACCACGCGCCAGACGGTGATGCCGACGTCGCGCGCGAAGCCGAACTCGGCAAAGAGCTTGTACCCGGTGACCAGCGTATAGACCGGATCCTTCAGGAACAGGTCCGGGATCACGCCGCCAAACGTGAGCGCCGCCCACAGTGCCAGAAACAGCACAAAAAAAGCGGCGCCGAGGACGAACCTGGCGCCGCGCGAAACCGGTTTGAGCGGCTCGAACAACAGCTTCTACTGGAACCGCAGGTCGACCAGGTCCTTGGGCTTGGGCTGGACGTTGATCACGCGGTTGAACTTGAGCACGCCGACCGCGAAGTCCACGAACAGCGCATGCTCCTTCGCGTAATAGGCCTTGTTCGCCGCGCGATCGGTCCAGGTGATGTACGAGGCCGACTTGGCGAACGCCTCGCCGCTCTGCTTCACCGTGCCGCCCATCAGCTCGTAGGCCTTCGCCGGCTCGCGCTTGATCATGTCGAGCGCCTCGAAGAAGCTGTCCACGGTCGCCTTGACCGCTTTCGGGTTCTTCTCGAGGAAATCCTTGCGGAACACGATCACGTCGATGACGACGGGGTAGTCCTTCGAAGTGACCAGGATCTTGCCGGCGTCGGGCTTGGCGCGCACGGTCGAGAGATAGGGCTCGTAGGTGACCGCGGCGTCGCTCTGCCCTGTGACGAACGCCTGCGCCGCGGGCTGCGCGCCCATCGTGACACGGATCACGTCCTGGATGGAGAGGCCGTTCTTCTGCAGGATGTACGAGAGCATGAAGTGCTGGACCGTGCCGGGGCCGTCCACGTTTACCGACTTGCCCTTGAGCTCCTTGATCGAGTTGATGGTGTTGCGCACCGCGATGCCGTCGCCGCCGTTCGATTTGTCAATAAGAGCGACTTGCACGGTCGGGATGCCGGCCGAGGTCCAGACGATGTGCTGGTCCACGGTGGTGGCGGCGGCGTTGAGCGCCCCCGCGGCAAGCGCCGCCGAACGCGGCTGTGGCGCGATGAAGCGGATTTCCACGACCACGCCGTGTTTCTTGAAAATCCCGGCGTATTCGGCGAGCTTGATCGGCTGGAACCCGGTCCAGCCGCTCATGCCGAGGATCACTTTTTCCTGCGCCGCTGCCGATCCGGCGGCGAGCGCGGCGGCAGAAGCCATCGCAACAGCGAGCGCTTTCATCGGGTCCCCCTTTTTCGTCGTTGATGTCATCATTGTAGCGTCATGCGAGTCGATCATGTCGGCAGCCTTTTGCGGCCGGAATCGCTCAAGCAGGCTTTTCTGGAGCATGCCTTGCAGAAGCTCGCGGCCGAGCAGCTTCGCGCGGCCGAGGATGCCGCGATCCGCCGGGTCGTCTCGACGCAGGAGCGGCACGGCCTGCCCGTCGTCACCGACGGCGAGTATCGGCGGCTCAACTGGCAAGTGAGCTTCTCCGAAGTGAAAGGCTGGGATCTCTGGAAGGTCTCCTGGGAGGGATTCCGGCAGCATCCCGACAACCGAAATCCGGACGAAAAACCGCTCACCCGCGGCGGCGACGCGGTGCTCTCGTTCCGCACGCCGGCGACCGCCCGGCTCGAATTGGTGCGCAGCTTTCCCCTGGAAGAGTTTCTCTTTCTCAAGAGCATTGCAACGCGCAAGACCAAGATCACCCTCATGGGACCGGACCGCGTCTGCCAGATGTGCGACCTGGAAGGCTCGCGCGCAATCTACCGCGACCGCGAAGATTTTCTTTCCGCTGTCGTGCACATCCAGAAAACGATGGTCGCGCAGCTGGTCGAGGCCGGATGCGACTACGTGCAGATCGACGAACCGAGCTACACCGGCTATGTGGACCCGCCGACGCTCGAGCGCATGCGCGCCCGGGGGGAGGACCCGATGCAGAACCTGCGGCGCGCGATCGCCGCGGACAATGCGCTGATCGAAGGGCTGAAGGGAAAAGCCGTCTTCGGGCTGCACATCTGCCGCGGCAACCGCGCCAGCATGTGGCATCGCGAAGGCAAATACGACGCCATCGCCGAAGCCCTTTTCGGCGACTTGCGGTACGACCGGCTGCTGCTCGAATACGACACCGAGCGCGCCGGCGGCTTCGAGCCCCTTCGCTTCGTGCCGAAGGGCCGGATCGCCGTGCTCGGCCTCATCACGACGAAGACGGGGCGCGTCGAGACGGTGGAGGAGCTGAAGCGCCGCATCGCCGAAGCGAGCCGCTTTCTCCCCCTCGAGCAGCTCGCCTTGAGCCCGCAGTGCGGATTCGCCTCGGGAATCGCCGGAAACCTCCTGACCGAGGACGAGCAATGGCGCAAGATCGACGTCATGCTCGAGACCGCGCGCCAGGTCTGGGGATAGCGGGACAGCGCCGGGTGCGGCGCGCTTTTCCTTCACCCCGCGCGTCCGCGCCAGCATATCATTCCAGTCATGAAACATTCCGCGCCATCCCGGGTCATCCGCGCGCCGCGCGGCACGCAACTCTCGGCGAAGAGCTGGCTCACCGAGGCGCCGCTGCGTATGCTCATGAACAACCTCGACCCGGAGGTCGCGGAGCGGCCCGAAGATCTCGTGGTCTACGGCGGCATCGGCAAGGCGGCGCGCAATTGGGATTGCTTCGATCGGATCGTGTCCGCCTTGAAGGCGTTGGAGGAGGATGAAAGCCTCCTCATTCAGTCGGGCAAACCCGTCGGCGTCTTCAGGACCCACCCCGATGCACCCCGGGTGCTGATCGCCAATTCGAACCTGGTGCCGAAGTGGGCGACCTGGGAGCACTTTAACGAGCTCGACCGCAAGGGACTGATGATGTACGGGCAGATGACCGCGGGCTCGTGGATCTACATCGGCAGCCAGGGGATCGTGCAGGGCACGTACGAGACGTTCGCCGAAGCCGGCCGGCAGCATTACGGCGGCAACTGGTCGGGGAAATGGATTCTCACTGCGGGTTTGGGCGGCATGGGCGGGGCGCAACCGCTCGCCGCGACGATGGCCGGTGCGTCGATGCTTGCGATCGAGTGCGACCCGTCGCGGATCGAGATGCGCCTCAAAACCGGATATCTCGATGCGCAGGCAAACACGATCGAAGAGGCGATGGCGATCCTGCGAAACGCGACCGGCCCCGTTTCGGTGGGAGTGTCCGGCAATGCCGCGGAACTCGTTCCCAGGATCCTGGAACTTTGCAGATCTTCCCGCTTCAAGCCTTCGCTCGTCACCGACCAGACCTCGGCGCACGACCCGGCGAATGGCTATCTGCCGGAGCACTGGTCGCTGCAGAAATGGAAAGAGCTGCGCAGGAAAGACCCGGAAGAAGTCGCGATCTCGGCGCGCGAATCCATCGCGAATCACGTGCGGGCCATTCTCGGCTTCAAGCAGATGGGCATTCCCTGCGTGGACTACGGCAACAACATCCGCCAGGAAGCGAAAAACGTCGGCGTGAAAAACGCCTTCGACTACCCGGGGTTCGTGCCCGCTTACATCCGGCCGCTCTTTTGCCGCGGCAAGGGGCCGTTCCGCTGGGTGGCGCTCTCGGGCGATCCGGGGGATATCGCGAAGACCGACGCCAGGATGCGCGAGCTTTTTGCCGATGACCCGATGCTCAACCGCTGGCTCGACATGGCGGCGAAGCGCGTCAAGTTCCAGGGGCTGCCGGCGCGCATCTGCTGGATCGGCCTTGGCGAGCGCCACCGCGCCGGCCTTGCGTTCAACGAGATGGTGCAAAAAGGCGAGCTGAAGGCGCCGATCGTGATCGGCCGCGATCATCTCGACTCCGGATCGGTGGCGAGCCCCAACCGCGAAACCGAGGGCATGAAGGACGGTTCGGATGCGGTGTCCGACTGGGCGCTGCTGAACCTCATGCTCAACACCGCCTCGGGTGCGACCTGGGTATCGTTCCACCACGGCGGGGGCGTCGGCATGGGCTACTCGCAGCACGCCGGCATGGTGATCGTGTGCGACGGCACCGACGCCGCAGCGAAACGGATCGAGCGCGTGCTGTGGAACGATCCGGCGAGCGGCGTCATGCGCCACGCCGATGCCGGCTACGAGGACGCCATCGCCTGCGCGAGGGAAAAGGGCCTGAAGCTTCCCATGCTGCGATGATCCGCGTCGGCAAGGAGCCCTTGAGTCTTTCCAGCCTGCGCCGGATCGCCCGGGAAGCGATTCCTCTCGAGCTGGATCCCGCCTGCCTGCCCGAAATCCGGGCGGGCGCTGCGGCGGTAAATCGCATCGTCGCCTCGGGCAAGCCGGCGTACGGCATCAATACCGGTTTCGGCCGGCTCTCGCAGACGCGCATCCCCGACGGGGAGCTTGAGCAGTTGCAGACCAACATTGTGCTCTCGCACGCCGCGGGGACCGGTACGCCGCTCGACGACGCGGCGACGCGGCTGGTGCTCGCGCTCAAGGTCGCGAGCCTCGCTCGCGGCGCATCCGGCGTGACGCCGGAAATCGTCGCGCTCCTGGTCGCGCTTTACAACCACGGCATCTATCCCGTCATTCCGGCGAAGGGTTCGGTCGGCGCCTCGGGCGACCTGGCGCCGCTCGCTCATCTGGCGCTCGCGCTGCTCGGCATCGGCGATGTGCGCGTCGGGGGCAAGACCCAGCCTGCGCAGGAAGCGCTGCACCGGGCGGGCCTGGTACCGATCCGGCTCGCCCCCAAGGAAGGTCTTGCGTTGCTGAACGGCACCCAGGTTTCCACTGCGCTCGCTCTGATCGGGCTTTTCGCGGCCGAGGACCTTTTTGCCGCGGCGGTGGTGGCAGGCAGCATGTCGGTCGATGCCGCCGCGGGCAGCGACACTCCGTTCGATTCGCGTATTCACGCGCTGCGCGGCCACGCCGGCCAGCGCGATGTCGCGGCATGCTATGCGGCGCTGCTCGCCGGGAGCGAGATCCGGCGCTCGCACGTCCAGAACGATCCGCGCGTGCAGGATCCCTACAGCCTGCGCTGCCAGCCGCAGGTGATGGGCGCGTGCCTCGACCAGATGCGCTACGCCGCCCGCATTTTCGAAGTCGAGGCGAACGGCGTCACCGACAACCCGCTCGTCTTCGCCGGTACGGATGAAGTCGTCTCGGGCGGCAACTTCCATGCCGAGCACGTCGCGCTCGCGGCAGACGCGCTTGCGGTCGCGATCGCCGAGATCGGGGCGCTGTCGGAGCGGCGCATCGCGCTCCTCATCGACACGACGCTCTCGGGTCTGCCGCCGTTCCTGGTCGAGCACGGCGGCGTGAACTCCGGATTCATGGTCCCGCAGGTGACCGCGGCGGCGCTCGCGAGCGAGAACAAGTCCCTCGCGCACCCCGCGAGCGTGGACAGCCTGCCCACCTCGGCCAACCAGGAGGACCACGTCAGCATGGCGACGTTCGCGGCCCGCCGGCTCGGCGACATGGCCGAGAACAGCACCGCGATCGTCGCCATCGAGCTGCTCGCCGCGGCGCAAGGGATCGACTTCCGCGCCCCGCTCAAGACCTCGCCGCGGCTGCAGGAAGCGCACGCGCTGGTGCGCTCGCGCGTCGCGTTCTACGACCACGACCGCTACTTCGCGCCCGATATCGAGATCGTCAAGGACCTGATGATTGCAGGTGCATTCAATCGCTACGTGCCGGATTTGTTGCCCTCGATTCGATGAACCGCCTCCGCGAGGACTTGGCGCGGCAGGTGCGCCCCCGCCTCAGGACGTTGCTCGAAGAATTTCTCCGCTTCGCACCACGCCCGCGTTAGGGTTCGCGCCCGCCTCGTATGCGAGCTGCGCGGGCGAGTCGATCTTCCACAGCGCGAAGTCCGCGCTCTTGCCCGTTTCGAGCGTGCCGTGTGCCGCCTGCATGCCGAGCGCGCGCGCGCCATTGCGCGTCACGCCCGCGAGCGCTTCCTCCGGCGTGAGATTGAACAGCGTGCAGGCCATGTTCATCGCGAGCAATGGCGAACTGAGCGGAGAGGATCCGGGATTGTGGTCGGTGGCGATGGCGATCGGCACGCGGTGGCGGCGCAACGCGCCCACCGGCGGGCGATGCGTCTCGCGCAGGAAATAGTACGCGCCGGGAAGGAGCACGGCGACCGTCCCCGCCTTCGCCATCGCTTCCACTCCCGCCTCGTTCGTGTATTCGAGATGATCGGCCGAGAGCGCGCCGAACTGCGCCGCGAGCTGCGCTCCGCCCGTGTCCGAGAGCTGGTCGGCGTGCAGCTTCACCGGCAGGCCGAGCTTTTTTGCCGCCGCGAACACGCGCGCGGTCTGCTTCACCGTGAAGGCGATGCCTTCGCAGAACGCGTCCACGGCGTCGGAAAGCGGCGCCGCCGCCGGCAGCATCTCCCCGCACACGAGCGCGATGTAGGCATCCTGCCGCCCCTTGAATTCCTCCGGCAGCGCGTGCGCGCCCAGAAACGTGGTCCTCACCGAGAGCCGGTCGCCGAGCAGGCGCGCGACGCGCAGCATCTTCATTTCCGTTTCCGTGTCGAGGCCGTAGCCGGACTTGATCTCCACCACCGTCACGCCCTCGGCGATCCACTGCGCGAGCCGGCGCGCGGCGAGCACGGCAAGTTCGGTGTCGGAGGCCGCGCGCGTCGCGCGAACGGTGGATTGGATGCCGCCGCCCGCGCGCGCGATCTCCTCGTACGTCGCGCCCTTCAGGCGTTGCTCGAACTCGTCCGCGCGGTTGCCCGCGTACACGAGGTGCGTATGGCAATCCACCAGTCCCGGCGTGATCCACGCGCCGCGAGCATCGTTCTCCTGCGCGGCCCTGCCCTTCCACTCGCTGCGCGGCCCCACCCAGGCGATGCGACCGTCCTTCACCGCGATCGCCCCGTCGCGGATCTCCCCGTACGGCGCGCCGCCCTCGCGCAGAGTGGCGAGATTCGCGTTCAGCCAGACCGCATCCTGCATCCGGATATGATAAGGTCCGTTCGGGAGGATTTGTTTTCCGAATAACGGGCGCCGTGCGGACGTATTTTGCGAACGAAGCGCTGTTGCCGGGGGGCTGGGCGCGCAATGTCCGCGTCGAGGTGGACGAGCGCGGCGAAATCGCCGACGTCGCGGTGGGTGCATTCCCCAGGAACACCGAGCGCCTTGCCGGCCCGGCGATGCCCGGAATGGCGAACCTGCACTCGCACGCATTTCAGCGCGCGATGGCGGGACTCGCGGAGGTGCGCGGCCCGGGCGAAAGCGACTTCTGGACCTGGCGCGAGACCATGTACCGCTTCGTCCTGCAGCTCACGCCGGAGCGGACCGAGGCGATCGCGCTGCAGGTCTACATCGAGCTGCTGCGCCACGGCTACACCGGAGTCGCCGAGTTCCACTACGTGCACAACGACCCGGACGGCAGGCCGTATGCGAACCGCGCCGAGCTGCTGCTGTGCCACCTGGCCGCCGCGCGCGACGCGGGAATTGCGATCACGCTCCTGCCTTCGCTCTATGCCTGGTCCAATTTCGGCGCCAAGACGCTTCAACCGCGCCAGAAGCGCTTCGCCACCGACCCGGCGGCGATCCTCGACATGCTCAAGACGGCTCGCATTGCCGCGGGCCTCGACCGCGACGTGCGGGTGGGCGTCGCACCGCACTCGCTGCGCGCAGTGGACACGGGGCAGCTCGACGAGCTGGTGGCCGGGCTGAGCGCGATCGATCCCGCAGCGCCGATCCACATCCACTGCGCCGAGCAGACGAGGGAAGTCGACGATTGCCTCACGTGGTGCGGCAAGCGCCCGGTCGAATGGCTGCTCGGGCGCATGCCGGTGGATTTCCGCTGGTGCGTGGTGCACGCCACGCACATGACCGCCGAGGAAACCAAGGCGCTTGCGAAATCGGGCGCGACCGTGGGCCTTTGCCCGACCACCGAAGCGAACCTGGGCGACGGAATTTTCGGGCTGCTGGAGTATCGAAAGGCGGGCGGACGCTACGGCATCGGCGGCGACAGCCACGTGTCGCGCAGCCCGTCGGAGGAACTGCGGCTGCTCGAATACGTGCTCCGGCTGACCGCGCGCCGCCGCAATCTCGTCGTGCGCGAGGGCTCGCGTGCGGCAGGCACCACGCTCTGGCTCGAAGCGGCCGCGGGCGGCGGCCGTGCGCTCGGGCGCGAGATGGGGGCGATCGCGAAAGGCATGCGCGCCGACTTCGTCGTCCTCGATCCGCAGCACCCGAACCTTGCCTCGCGCTCCGGCGACGGCATCGCAAATGCATTGATCTTCGCCGGCGGCGAGCACGGGATGGTGCGCGACGTGATGGTCGGCGGAAAGTGGACGGTGCGCGAAGGCCGCCACCCGCTGCAGGAGCAGGCGGCGGAGGGCTTTCGCCGCGTGCTCGGCGAGCTGCTTGGCTAGGAGGACGCGAGCTCGACGATCTTGCCGCTCTTGGTGCGCGGAATGTCGGCGGCCTGAGAGCAAGCCGGTTCGCGCTGGATTGTCTGGCGGAGAGAGTGGGATTCGAACCCACGATACGGATTTTGTCCGTATAACGCCTTAGCAGGGCGCCCCCTTCGGCCTCTCGGGCATCTCTCCTTGCTAGCATGCTGGCGCGATTGCGCCAGCAGGTCAATCGGAGAGATTTCCGAGAGGCCGCGGGGGCGCAGGCGCCCCGAAAGAAAGGACGGCTTCGCCGTGGCCTCCCGGGCATCTCTCCTTGCGCGCGCGTCGGCGCGCAAATCCAGCGGCGCAGTTTACTCCTGGTCCAGTTCGAACGCCTTGTGCAGCACGCGCACCGCGAGCTCGGTGTACTTCTCGTCGACCACCACGGTGATCTTGATTTCCGAAGTCGAGATCATCTGGATGTTGATCCCCTCCTCGGCGAGCGTGCGGAACATCTTCGCCGCGATGCCGGCGTGCGAGCGCATGCCCATGCCGACGATCGAGACCTTGGCGATGCGGTCCTCGCCGGTGACCTCGCGGCACCCGATATGCGGCTGCACCTGCTCCTTCAGGATCTTCATCGCCCTGGGCAGGTCGCCGCGGGCGACGGTGAACGAGAGGTCGGTCATGCCGTCGTGGCCGACGTTCTGCACGATCACGTCGACGTTGATGCCGGCATCGGCGATCGGGCCCAGGATGGCGTAGGCGATGCCCGGTTTGTCGGGCACGCTGCGCACCGTGATCTTCGCTTCGTCGCGCTGCGCCGCGACGCCGGAAACGAATGCCTTTTCCATCACCATATGAGGGTCTTCCTCGAACGTGACGAGCGTTCCCGATTGCGCTTCCTCATCGACCGGGATCATCGGGTCGGTGAGGCTCGAGAGCACGCGCGTCGGTACCTTGTATTTGCCGGCGAATTCGACCGAGCGGATTTGCAGCACCTTCGAGCCGGCGCCGGCCATCTCCAGCATTTCCTCGAACGTGACCGTCCTGAGCCGCCGCGCCTCGGGAACGATCCGCGGATCGGCCGTGTACACGCCGTCCACGTCCGTGAAGATGTGGCATTCGTCGGCTTGCAGCACGGCGGCGATCGCGACGGCCGACGTGTCGGAGCCGCCGCGCCCGAGCGTCGTGATGTTCCCCTGCGCGTCCACTGCCTGGTAGCCGGCGACCACCACGACGCAGCCTTCCCTGAGGTCCTTGCGGATGCGCTCCACATCGATCGAGACGATGCGCGCCCGCGTGAACGCCGAATCGGAGAGCAGTTTCACCTGCCAGCCGGTGTAGCTGCGCGACTTTACGCCCAGTTCGAGCAGCGCCATCGCGAGCAGCCCGATCGTCACCTGCTCCCCGGTCGAGGCCACCACGTCCAGCTCGCGCGGATCGGGATGCGGCTGGATTTCCTTCGCGAGGCCGATCAGGCGGTTCGTCTCGCCCGCCATCGCGGAAGGAACGACCACCATGTCGTTCCCCGCCGCCTTCCACTTGGCGACGCGGCGCGCGACATTGCGGATGCGGTCGACCGAGCCGACCGAAGTGCCGCCGAATTTCTGGACGATGAGGGCCATGGAGGCAACGAAGGCGCGCGGATTCTACCGGAATGCCCTTGCGGATTCGAGACTTAGCGGAGGACTGGCGGAGAGTGAGGGATTCGAACCCCCGGACCCTTGCGGGCCAACGGTTTTCAAGACCGCCGCATTCGACCGCTCTGCCAACTCTCCGTTGCCGTAAGAAGTTCTGCAACCGCCAAAGGCTTGAAATTCCCTTGCCCGCCCGCATTTTAGCGGCAGTCGCGGTAGGAAACTTAACCGCCGTTTGGTAGTCTTAGGCATGAGGCCGGGAACGCCCCGGACGACTGGAGGAAATCAATGCAACCCGAACTGCAACCGATTCGCACCGATCAGAGCGGCCGCGGCAGCATCGTCTTCGGCAGGACGATCGGCGCCGAGGCACAGAAGGTCCTGCGCAACACGTACCTGCTGCTCGCGCTCACGATGCTGCCGACGATCGGCGGCGCCTGGCTGGGCATGGCGACCGGCGGAATCATCCTGCAGCACCCGATCATCAGCACCTTCGTGATGCTCGCGGCGGTGATCGGCCTGCAATTCGCGATCGTCGCCAACCGCAACAGCCTTGCCGGCGTCGCGCTGCTGCTGCTCATGACGGGAGCGCTCGGCTGGTGGCTGGGCCCGATCCTGAATTTCGCCCTCACGCTGAAGAACGGCGGCCAGCTCGTCGGCTACGCCGCGGGCGGCACGGCGCTGGTGCTTTTCGCGATGGCCACCGTTGCCACCGCGACGAAGCGCGACTTCAGCTTCATGGGCAGGTTCCTGTTCGTCGGCATGATCGCGCTCCTGATCGCGATGCTCGCCAACCTGTGGCTGCAGATCCCGGCGCTCGCGCTGACGATCTCGACCCTGGTGATCGTGGTGTTCTCGCTGTTCCTGCTGCACGACCTGTCGAGGGTCGTGACGGGCGGCGAAACCAACTACATCATCGCGGCGACCGGCGTGTACATGAGCCTGTTCAACATCTTCGCCAACCTGCTCAATTTGCTGATGGCGCTGTCTGGAGAACGCGAATAAGTCGGCCGAGCCTCGATCGGTGAAAAAGGCGCCTGCGGGCGCCTTTTCTTTTACGGGCGCTCGAAGAGCGCGACGCTCTCGACGTGCGCGGTATGGGGAAACATGTTGACCACGCCCGCTGCCGCGAGCCGGAAGCCCTTGGCGTGTACCAGCAGGCCCGCGTCGCGCGCCAGCGTCGCCGGATCGCAGGATACGTAAACGATCCGCCGCGGCCAGGTTCGCGGCAACGCCTTCATCGGCTCGATCGCACCCTCGCGCGGCGGATCGACCAGCAGTTTGTCGAAGGGGCCGAGTTCAAGCACCTTGCCGGGGTTCGCGAACAGGTCTTCGCATTCGAACGTGGCGTGCGCCGCCAGCCCGTTCGCCGCGGCGTTCTGCCGCGCGCGCTCGACCAGATTGCCGCTTGCCTCGATTCCGACCACGGCGGCGCCGCGCGTGGCGATTGGCAGCGAAAAATTTCCCAGCCCGCAGAAAAGGTCGCCGATCCGCTCGCCAGGCTGCGGATCGAGGAGCCGCACCGCGCGCGAGACGAGCACCCGGTTCACGCCGTGATTCACCTGCGTGAAGTCGGTGGGCCGGAACGCGATGCGGATGCCGAACTCGGGCAGGGAATATGCGAGTGAAGAATCGGCGGGCGCGAACGGATGCGCGGTATCGGGCCCTCCCGGCTGCAGCCAGACGTGGGCTCCCGAACTCTGCGCGAACTCGAGAAGGAGCGCCTTGTCATCTGCATTGAGCGGAAGCAGGTGGCGGAACACCAGCACGACTGCGGCATCGCCCACCGCGACCTCGATCTGCGGCAGCCGCTCACGGATGGCGAGCCTGCCGACGAGCGAGCGAAGCCGCGGAATAAGCGCCGAGACATGCGGCGGCAGCACCTCGCAGCTCGCCATGTCGGCGACGTAGGTGGAGCGGCGCTCCCGGAACCCCACCAGCGCACCGCCTTTCCCCGCCACGTAGCGCACCGAAAGGCGCGCCCGGTGACGGTATCCCCAGTCCTCGCCATAGAGGGGTGCCAGGAGCGAATCGGCGCTCACCTTGCCGATCCGTGCCAGGCAATCCTCCAACCAGCGTTGCTTGGCAGCCACCTGCGTGCGTGAATCCGCGTGCTGGGTGGCGCAGCCGCCGCAGACGCCGAAATACGGACAGCGCGGCGTCTGGCGTGCGCTCGACTCGCGCAACACTGCGACGGTGCGCATCAGGTCGAACGAGGATTTGCGCCGGACGAGTTCCGCCTCGACGATCTCGCCCGGCAGCGCACCTTCGACGAAGGCCACCTTGCCATCCGGGGCGCGCGCCACGCCCCGGCCTTCCGCGTCCAGCGACGCGACGGCGAGCTTCAGGCGCTCTTCCAACGCTTCAGGAACTCGCGCCAGAACGGCGCGTCCTGCTTGCCGATCCAGTCGCGAAACTGCGTGCATTCGCGCTTGTAATGCTCGGCGGTGAATACGCCGCGCATCCACTGGAAGCGCAGCCACAGCAAGTAGGTGTTGGCGCAGTCCACTTCGCAGTAATCGCGGATCCGTTCGATTCCGCCGTTCAGGTATTCCTGCCACACGCCCGCTCCGGACATTCCGATCTTGCCGGGCAACCCCGCGAGCTGCGCCACGTCGTCGAGCGGAGCGTAGTTGCGCGGCTGGTACTGCGCGAGCAGGTCCATCAGATCGACGTGGCGCGTGTGGTAGCGGCTGATGTAATTGTTGTACCGGAACTCGCGGTCTTCGTCGCCGAGTTCCCAGTATTGCGGCGCGACCACGCCGTTGATCAGGCCCCGGTGCTGCAGCACGGGAAGATCGAAGCCGCCGCCGTTCCACGACACGAGCTGCGGCGTGAGCTTTTCGATGCCGTCGAAGAATTTCTGGATCGCGGCGCGCTCGTCGCGCTCCGGCTCCCCGATGGAAAACACCTGCACCCCCTCGTCATCGCGCAGCACGCAGGAGATCACGAGCACGCGGTGCAGATGGGGAGGCAGGAAATCGCTTCCGATCTGCGTGCGCCGCCGCTGGAACGCGAGTTCCGCCACGTCGAGGTCGGGAACCTCCTTCGGAAGGTCGTAGAGCCGCCGGATCCCCGCGCAGTCGGGAACCGTTTCGATATCAAACGCCAGAACCGGGGTCATTTGAAGTTACGAATGGTACGCGTTGCCCG